>Ga0310696_10008730_pt1 | contig 11796 bp, 7 predicted proteins | sample AusTroGonzalo_MG_4_FD_203885 | JGI IMG/M metagenome (GOLD analysis project Ga0310696, IMG submission 203885) | Bovine rumen microbial communities from tropical cattle in Woodstock, Queensland, Australia - Gonzalo_02 (v2) (version 2) | ecosystem: Host-associated > Mammals > Digestive system >...
CTGCTTACCGACCTTGTCACTTCTTACCGCTATCCCTTCACGGACCCCGTTCCCGTGGACTACAGCGGAGACGGCGCCAGCATCGGCAAATGGATTGACAGCTTCGTAGACCTTGAGTCGTCGGACATTTCCCGCCTGAGGGTGCCCAAAGCCTTGTCGGCCCTGATCAAATCCACCGGGCACCGCTACGGCATTGTGCTGCACGCCAACGGCTATATCGAGAGCATGGAAACCTACAACCAGGAAAAGCTGGCCGAGTTTGTCGATTATGCCGTGAGCAAGGTCTTTAACCTGACCAAAACCTACAGCGCGCATGAGCAGGCGGCCAATGCCCTGTACACCGCTGTCGTCGATGCCGAAACCGGCAGCGTCGTCTATTTCAACAGCATCCTCTCCAATGCCGATTTCCCCCTGGACCGGGGAGACGTGGGCAAACAGATGAACAAACTTCTTAGAAAATTCAACAGATAAACGATATGAAAAAGACACTGGCAGCCATCGCCGTGGCGATGATGAGCATCTCCTTCGTGGGATGCGACAAAGGAAAAGAGGTGGAACCCGATAGGGATTTAGCCAACAAGATTGTTGGGAAATGGATGATCGCCGAGACCGACAGCAAGGTCTTGCCCACCAATGAGAAGATCGTATACGATTTCGTCTCCACCACCAAGGCCTACGTGAGCCTTTCGTTCACCGATGATGTAGCAGATGTTCCCGTTTGGAATAACAGGAGAGAGGTCGATGTGGACATTGTCGGCAATGATGTGACCCTCACCCATAGTCCTGAACCTGGTAAGACGGTGGTGGTTGACCTTCACGTCAATGCCATCACGGGTACGACCATGATAGGCAAGCGCAATGTAACCGTCAGGATAGATGGTGGTCTGGTGAAATCTGAAGAGTCCATGATCCGCTGCGAGAAGGTGGGCGTGGACTACAGCACGAACATCCTGGGCCTCTGGGAAGGCAAGATGACGAGTGATCAGTCTGCGTTTGACGACGGTCAGGAGCACCGCTGGGAGTTCAAGGAGGATGGCACCTTCGTGTTCTACATCAAGAACAGAAAGGGCATCTGGGAGGCGAAGGATGACGAGTTCTCCCAGTGGTTCGTGGCGGGAAACCTCCTGTGCACCCGCTGGAAGAATGCCGGCGAGGGCACTGTGGAAAACCGTGAATGGTGGGAAATTGCCGCAGCCGGCTGGAGCTCCATGGTCTGGACAGCCCTTCGCGAGGAGGCCGACGGAAGCCAGTATACCGCTGCTTTCACCATGGAGAAGATTGTTGCTCCTTCTCAGGACGAGGTGGAGAAATCTATCATCGGCAAGTGGATGAGCAAGTCGATTAACGGAGATCCTTTCCTGACCGATAACAAAGGCGTGTACACTTTCCTCAACACTACTTCGGCCTATATGAGCACCTCTGTGAACTCCCGTCCCGAACTGGGAGACCAGTGGCACGACCTTACCCCGCTGGATGTGGACATCTCCGGTAATATAGTTTCGCTCACTCGCCAGCTGGACGAGCATAAGACATTGAACATTTCGATGATTGTTACCTCCATCAATGCCGATGAGATGCAAGCTGATGTGTCTGGAACCGTGATGGAGGATGGTGCAATAATAGGAAGAGTCTGCGACCATATCCTCTATGAAAAGATAAAAGAGAATTACCGCAAATCCATCCGGGGCCTCTGGGAAGGCCGGAGGACCGCCGGAGGCTCCACGGAATATCACCGCTGGGAGTATCTGGGAGACGGCACCTACAACTTCTATTACAAGGTTGGAGAAGGACAGTGGACCAAGATGGAGGACGAATTCTCCGAGTACTTTGTGGATGGCCGCCTGCTGTGCACCCGCTGGAAGAATGCCGGCGAAGGCACCGTGGAGAACCGTGAATGGTGGGAGATCCGCAGCATCGAGGAGGACACCATGATCTGGACCGCCCTGCGAAAGAACGAACTGGGAGAGCAGTATGTAGAGTCCTTTGTTATGCATAAGGTACCGGTCCCTACGGCCGACGAAATCATGCAGAAAATCAAGGCCACCAAGTGGATGACGGAGAAGCTCAACGGCGAAGTCGCCCTCACCAACGAAAAGGCCGTATTCACCTTCTTCTCCAGAACCCAGGCCACCATCAGCGCTTCGTTTGCAGAAACGCTCTCCGGCGAGAAGGAATGGTCCGCCTGGCGCGAGTTCGACTATGAGATAAAGGACAATGTGATTACCCTCACCTGCAAGGTGGACGAGAACACCACCTTCGTTGACGAGATGACGGTCGGTTTCATCGACGATGAGAACATCCACTGTCTGTATCGGCGCACGCTGTATCAGGACGGCAGAACGCTTCCCTATCCGTCCATGAATCTCGAGCTCAAGAAGCAGGAAAAGACACCGGTCAATTACGGGTCCTACATCCTGGGTACCTGGGAGGGATACGCTATCAGTGAGCGTTCAGAGTATGACGACGGCCAGGCACATCGCTGGAAGTATGATGACAAATTATCCTTTACTTACTATGTGAAGGACGGTGACAACTGGGTGCCCAGCACAAATACCTTAAACGAGTACTGCATTGACGGCCGCCTGCTCCTCACACGTTGGGTTGACAACGGCGTCGAGTACCGCGAGTGGTGGGAAATCATGTCCATGGACAAAGAGACCATGATCTGGAGCGCCATCCGCCAGGACGAATACGGCCAGCGCTATACGGCCGCCTTCGCCCTGACCAGAATTGAATTATGGAAAGATTAACTCTAATAATAATGAAAATCAAAGCTTTACTATTTGCACTTGTTGCCGCACTGGCACTTGTTTGCACAGCCGTTTCCTGCCAGAAGCAGGGCGGTGGAAATGGCGTTTATGGTTGCTCCGTGTCCGGTGAATCCTACACGGAACTGAGAGAGCTGGCCGACGAAATGCACTCGGCCGTCAAAAAGGCCGTCGGCACCGTTTCCGTGCGCAGCAGCGCCAACGATTCCAAGGCCATCAACGCTGCTCAGGCCGTTGTGGATTCCAAGAGCACCAAACCCGCAGGAAAGATTATCCTGTACTTTGCCCCCAGCACGCAGATCGGGGAACCCGACGCTGAGAAGATTGTCTTAAAGACCTGGCAATTCTAAGTCAGACTATAGGACTACACACGACTCGATGCAATGCCATAACCGCTTATGATGCAATTATTTGCAATCTTGCTTGCTGTTGGAGTCACTTCAAAACCCCGTCTGACACACGTCAGATGGGGTTTTTCTTTTTTACTTAACCACAACTTAACCACAGGTTTTTGGAGGAGGTCATAAAAAATACGCCAGGTATGCCGGAAGATAACTGACGGCCCCTTCCTTGGCATAGTCTTTTGTATAAACAAGATACCGCTCGTTCGTTATCCTGGATGAGTACTTTTCGCAGAACTTGTCCATGGATACATGCGTCTTGTAGGTGGATGATTTGACCTCGACAGGAGCAATCTTCGTTCCGTGTGAAAGCAGGAAATCAATTTCATAATTGTGTTTTCCGCTTTCCGTCGGCCAGGTATGATAGAAAAGCTTGTTGCCGGAGGCGGTCAGCATCTGGGCTACGATGTTCTCATACAGGTATCCCAAGTTGGCCGGCAACTTGTCGCTCAGGAGCCTTTCATAAATCACATTCTCCGTGAATGCCTTGTCTCGGAAAGCAAGGGTGACGAAGAGACCGGTATCCCCCGTGAACATCTTATATTGACAAAGGTCTTCATTGGCCACAAGGCCGACATTCGGATCATCACAATGATGGGAGATGTTGACGGTCATGGACTTCTCCATTTCCGAAATCAGTTCAACATAATCTTCCGCACTTGCACCGGCGATGACGCTGGAAACCTGATATCTGGAAGCATTGCTGTTCAATTGCGCCGGAATGGCGGCAAATATCCTGGCGGCCTTTCCCGAAGGATCGATTTTGCCGAAATCCTCATCGTACAGGTCAAGGATCAGTCGCTTGGCCCGGTCAACTGCCTCAAAGTTATTGGTCTTGAGGTAGGTGTCCACTGCCTGCGGCATTCCGCCAACCAGCATATACAGACGGAAATCCCGCATCATCATCCGATGTGCCTCATTCAGTGGCTGGGGATGCTCCCAGACCGTACGGAGCAAAGGAATAGTAGCGGTATCACCCAGGGCCCAACGGAACTCTTCATAATCCATCGGGTACATGTTGATGCGCTCCTCCTCACTAGGAATAAGGATGTTCTTCGTATTCTTACGAATGGATATCAGCGAACCGGTTTCGACATAATCGTATCGATGGTCATCCACGAAGGACTTGATGGCCTGACGGGCCTTCGGCTGGAACTGGACTTCATCGAAGATAATGAGTGACTGCCGTTCGATCAACTGCACATTATAGATGAGTTGCAGTCTGAGAAAGATGTAATTCAGATCGGAAACATCATTGAACAAGTCCCTTACTTCTTGCGAACACTTGGTAAAGTCCACGAGAATGTAAGTCTTATACTCGCGGCGCGCAAACTCCTCGACAATAGTGGACTTGCCGATTCGACGAGCGCCCTGAACCAACAGGGCAGAAGTGCCGTTACTGTCTTTCTTCCATTTGAGCAGGCGCTCATAAATCTTCCTTTTGAAAAACGGGTTAATCGCCATAACTATCCATTGCTATTTCTGACGCGAAAATAAGGAAAAAACAATCTTCCTCAAAATTTTACAGGTCATTTTCTCCAAAATTCTCAAAATTTATTTAATCATTTTTCCAAAAATTCTCAAAATTTAGCGCCAAATACTTATATGCAATCTATTGCAATCCAATCACTTCCTTGGTTATTTACTGTTGGAGTCACGAGAAAACCCCTCTAGAGATATCTCTGGAGGGGGTTTTCATATAAAATGTACAACAGGATTACCTGTTGCGACCCCGGGGACTTTTGTGTTTTCTTAGAAATGAATATCTTTGTGAATTAGAGACATTTTACCATGCCCAGAAGCTTACGCCATACGTGTTTGTTACTGCTGCTTTTCGGAGCCATCCTGTCATCCTGCGAAAAAGACCGCAGTGACAGCGGGAAGGAGGACGAACGTGTGGTGGCCGTCGTTGCACCCGGTTCCGACAGGGACCGCCTGGAACAGACCGCGACCTGGTTCATGAAGGCGCAGTCATGTAAGCTTAAGCTGGAATGGTTCGATGAGGAGAAGGAGAACCTGACATCTTTGGGACAGACCCTTTCCAAGCGGGAAGACGTGCTGGCCGTCATCGGCCCGTTTGACAATGAGCGCATGGCCAGCTTCGCTCAGGAATGTAAGAGAACGCTCAAACCCGTCATCGCCCCGACCATATCCAGTGAAGAGGTCGTGCGTCGCTTTGGGGTACAGACGGCGGGCAACAACAAGAACCTGCATCATTTCTTCTGGGCACTATCATCCACGGATATTTCCCTTACTGAGCTTCTGCTCAGTCATTATGGGGTCTATCAGGAAGAGTATAAGGAATATACCCGATTTGCGTGGCCGGCCTTTTTCGCTCCGGACAACCTCTATGGGCAGACTTTCTCCAACTGGGCGCCTTTTTATGCCATGCAACAGGATTTCCCCATCAAACAGTACGATGTATATGGGAATCAGGACCAGCTCCTGAAGTTACTGCGGGAGCAGATGGATTTTGTGTCCAATCAGGGCTTATGGATGCATCTGGGCGGCTTTTGTGTACTGGAATCCATTGAGCAACTTCTGGCGGTGGCACGCGTTCGGCGCAGCTGGATGCTTTCCAATCCCGAGTTGCAGAGAATGTATCAATTCCCTTCCCAGGATCCCGAGGACCGTGCCAACGACGCATTCCAGCCCGTATTTCTGGACACCTACCGCTTCTGGTTCTCCCTGCCCGACATCCTGGACTCAGAACTTGCCGCCATGGGCGATGCCGCCCATCTGCTGGAAGGCTACCAGTTCCTGTCGCCCTGTGCCGATCCCGACACAGGCTTCGCCAGGGATTTCGAAAAAGAATTCGGCCGCCGGCCCGGTTTTGCAGAGGCCAAGCTCTGTGACGCGCTCCTGCTGATTGATGCCGCCGTCGCGGACATGGATGCATTCGATGGCTGGAACGAAAGCACGCCGGTCAACGAACGCCTCAACGAAAGCATCACCGCCGTCACTCCGCTCAAGGCCGCTACCGGAGAGATCTCCTTCGATGATGATACCGGGATGCCCGCGACTCGTACCACCTATGCCATGTGGGAAGTCGAGAATGGAAAGTTAATTGCCCTTCACTATTACCACGACGGAGCCACGGAGGTGATGAAAGACTGGAAGGAGTTTTACGACCAGCGCCACGCCAGCGAAGACTTTGACGCCCAGGCCGGAGACAGCCAGGACGGCGCTTTCGCCCCGCTTACCGGACGATATGCCGTGCTGGTTCAGGGCAGCCACACTTTCGACAATTATCGGCATGCAGCCGACGTGCTGGGCGTTTACCAGCTGCTCCTCTCGCGCGGAATGGACGATGACCATATCATCTTAATCCTGGACAAGCAGATTGCCACCGATCCCTCCAACCCCGCTCCGGGAGAAATCCACATGAACGTGGTGGATCCGGACTTGTATGGAGGGAAGGAAGGGCTTCCCGCAGCCGTGGTCGATTACGATGCGGCGGACCTGACGCCTCGCGATATCGCAGACATCCTGATGGGACACAGGAGCGACCGCCTGCCTGTTGTCCTGCCCGAGGGCGAAGGGAACAATGTTCTGCTATACTGGAGCGGGCACGGCCACAAAGCCACCGCGCAGCAAGATGCCGAATTTGCCTGGCGGGGCAACCCCACCGGTTCCGGCTTCACATCCTCCTTGCTGCTGGAGAGCGTCCGGGCAATGTCTTTCCGGAAAATGCTGGTCATTGCCGAGCCCTGTTACAGCGAAGCGGTCCTCACCCCCCTGAAGGATGAGTTCCACGTGCTGGGCATCTCCGGCGCATCGAAGGACGAACAGTCCTGGGCCGACTGCCGGGATTATGACTACAATTTCTGGATGTGCGACCGTTTCACCCGTAACGTTATTACCATCCTGGAGGAGAACCCTTCCGCCAGTTACCGGGACCTTTTCCTTTATTGCAGCGACAACACACTGGGCTCTCATCCCCGGATTATCCCCGGGATATCATTCGGAAACCTCTATGTATCCGGCCCTCAAGAGTTTATTAACAATCCATAATACCCTATGAAAACAAAACTTCTTTCACTTATTCTTCTTGGCTGCATAGCCGCTATGAGTCTGGCTTCTTGTGAAAAAACGAACGCAGACACAGAAGCTAAGGAATATGAAAAATACCTGGATCCCCAGACGGTGACCGCCCAACAGATCCCCTTGTACAAGCTTTACCAGGAGGCGTTTGAAGAAGCCACCGGCGGCAATGGCGGAGAAGAAGACGAGATGATAGCCCAATGGGCGAAGGCGCATATGGACGCCATGTACAAGCAGGCCGAAGAGTACGCCAAGGAGCAGGGAGGAAACGACCTGAGTCCTGCCATCAATGCCTGGCTTGAGGATGTACTGCTGGAGGTGGATACCTTCACATACAACACCAAAGGGGCTGACGGCAAGGATGTCCGCCTTACATCGCTGATTGCCTGGCCCTGGGGACTTATCTGGAACCCGCGTCCGGAATATGTTATTCTGGGCACCCACTGCACCATCGGCTCCAACGATGAGCGGCCCACCAATTATGACAAACTCAAACTCGCAACGGACGTCCGCATCATTGTGGGGCAATGGGCCAGCTCTTCCACGAGCATCTCTTTAGTAGATATCGTATACCAACTTGTCGCCGACCCGGCGGAGTGCCTGGTAGTCATGCCCGACTATGAGGGCTACGGCAATACCAAAGACCGCCCCCAACCTTACCTGAACCGGGAGGTACAGGCCCGCCAGTGCGTGGATGCCGTCCAGGCAGGTATCATTTATTGCAGGAAAAAGAATAAAGAACTTGCGGACGGCTGGAAAATCATTTCCATAGGCTATTCCCAGGGCGGAGCCCTCGCAGCGGCTTCTTACCGCCATTATCTGGAGAACAAGAGCACCCGCTATAAGGGGATGCCCTGGGCGGGCGCCCTTTGCGGAGACGGACCTTACGACCCCTTCCAGACACTCTTCTACTATGTATCGTACGATATTCTGGACATGCCTTGCGCTCCCGCCCTGGTTATCAAGGGTATGGTCGATTCCGACCCGGAGATGATTGCCGCGGGCGCCAAACTGTCGGATTACCTGACGCCGGAATTCATTGATACCGGCATCTTTGAAGGGATTGCCTCCAAGAACAAGACCACCAGCGAGCTGGATGAGATGGTATACAGTTACATCAAAAAGCACCCGGACGGGAAGCTGAAACTGAATCCCGAGTACGCACCCAGCCGCATAGTAATGACTAGCACCGTCCTGCTTGATGACGTGTTTACTTACATCCTAAATTTCGGCTCATTGTCGCCGTCGCTCACCGCCGAAAGGAAGAAAAAGCTGGAACTGCTGGGACACTGCCTCCGGAAAAACGCGCTGTTCTATAAAAGTGACAAAGAGACCTGGTTCCCGCCCGCAGACGCCAAATTCACTTTCTTCCATGCTCCCGGAGATAAGGTGGTTCCCGAGATGAACATGACTTCAGTAAGGCAAGCCTGGGGTGACGAGTGGGGAAGCAGCAGTGCTCATGCCCGCTACATCGAGTTCGATGCGGGTGTTGACGGCCACACCGATGTCGGCACGCAGTTTATGCTTCGCTGCATGATCCCGGAGACCTACAGTTTTATAAATAACAAGTGGAAAGCCGGTTACGAAAGATGGACTGACAAGGCCTGGAAACCTTAGCCAGATTCTATGGCGAACCTCTCAACGGCCATCTGAGCAATGAGTTCTTTGACACCAGCCAAAGCAGGAGGAACTAAACCCCAATTACAGGATTAGTCGTAAAACGCGGATGGGGGTGTCCCGGCCCTGGTCGGGATCTACTACGGTTTCTCCCGTGGGGACAAAGCCGCACTTTTCCATTACGCGGCCCGAGGCCGGGTTGTCTATGAAGTGTCCGCTGATAAGGGACTTGACATCCGTGGTTTTGCGTATGTGGTCAATCATCAGCTGCAGCGCCTCCGTGCAGATTCCCCGGTTCCAATAGGGCCTTCCTACCCAATAACCGGTCAGGGGCTCATTCTCCCGCGCAGGAAGATTACAGTTGCAGGACGGCCCGTAACCCATGGCGCCGATGGCCTCGCCGGTCTCTTTCAGCACGATCGCCCAGGTGTTAGTGGCATCATGGAAAACCGTGCGGATGATCTCCAGGCTCTCCTCTATGCTTTTGTGCGGAGGCCAGCCGGCACGGGGCCCTACTTCCGGATCGCTGGCGTATTTGTACAGCGCCGCGGCATCGCTTTCCAACCAGGGGCGCAACAGAATTCTGTCGGTTTCCATCATCTTGTTTATCGTTTGAGCCAGTGCTCCTTGAGCCACTCGCGTACGGGCAGGTCATAAGCCTTCAGAAGGCCCCATGCCATCAGAATGGCCATGGTTACCACGCCGGCACCTACGGCAATATGCTGCCACAGCGGAGCGTCGGGATGCTGGGCCACCCAGTCCATCTGCATGTAAATGAGCGGGTAATGCGTAATGTAAATGGGATAGGAAATATCCCCCAGCCATTTGCAGATGGCGGTGCTCTTGGGGTCGGTGGTCTTTGAACCGGCGCCGGCCAGCACTATCAGCGGGAACAGCACCAGGATACACAGGGCCTGGAATGCGCCGTCGGCTACGCCCATTTTGCCGCCGATGTTGGGCATGGCCAGCAGTACCACAATGGCCAGTCCGCACCACCAGAAGCCGCCTTTCAGGTGAATGGGCGATCCGCTGGGATTATCGGCCGTGCGGCGTCCGGGAAGGATGCGCGAAATGAGCAGACCGCACAGGAACGGGTACAGCAGCCGCGTAAAGGCAATGTAAATCTGGTCCGGCATCAGGCTCCAGCCGCCAATGACGGTGTAATGCGGCTCCTCAAACAGGCCGAAAATATTCCAGCCCAGCGTTACGTCCAGCGTAAAGAAGGCACAGCACAGCGCCAGGACGGCCAGTGCAATCTTGGGCAGGCGCCGCAGCACAAAGGCATACAGGATGTTGCCGATATACTCCAGCGTAAGCGTCCATACCGGACCGTTGAACGAGTTCATCTCGGCCCAGCCGCGGATATCCAAACTGTTCGGGCACGGAATAATGAGCAAGCCCAGCACCAGGCACAACAGGAACTTCCAGGGCTCTACCTGCTGCGTAAGAGGGAAGGCGTTTCCGGCAAAGAAGAACAGGGCGGCGCCCACCAGCGTACCTGCAATCACCATGGGATGCAGGCGGGTGAGACGGCGTTTGAAATAACCCCAGGTGGTCATGCGGTCCCAGCGGTCGTCGTAGGCATAACCCACCACAAAACCGGACAGCACAAAGAAGAAATCCACCGCCAGATAGCCGTGGTTAACTATCTGATAGGCAGGACCTTTGCTATAAGTCTCAAAAATGTGGAAAAGGACCACCATGAGTGCGGCCACGCCGCGGAGCCCGTCCAATATCTCGTAACGGGGTTTGGATTCCAGGTATATGTTTGCTTTCGTCATATTGCAAAAATACAGTATATTCGTAAATTTGCAATTGCTAAATTCGATTATTTTCCATGAATGCCGTTGCAGCGCTTCTGAAAAAGTGGGCCGATACCAGCCTGGTCCTCCGCATTCTGGTGGGACTGGTGATAGGTGCCGTCCTGGGCCTGGTGGCTCCGGGATGGACCTGGCTGGGCATGCTGGGAACCATTTTTGTGAGTGCGCTCAAGGCCATCGCACCCGTGCTGGTGGCCATTCTGGTAACGGCTTCCATCGCCAGGGCCGGCGGCGGACTGGGACCCCGCTTCCGGACGGTTATCGCCCTGTATGTGGTAAGTACCTTATCGGCCGCGCTGGTGGCGGTGGCCGGAAGCAGTTTCTTCCCCGTTACGCTGCAGCTGCAGGACGCCGCACAGGGGAGTGCACCCAGCGCACTCACAGACGTTTTCACGAATCTCCTCACCAATATGGTGGCCAATCCGCTGGCCTCCATTGCTTCGGCCAATTATATCGGCATCCTGTTCTGGGCCATCCTGCTGGGGCTGGGGCTCAAGAAACTGGCTTCGCCCGGCACCATCCGGGTAATAGCCGACCTGGCCGATGTGGTGGCGCTGGTGGTAAAGTGGGTGATCCAGTTTGCTCCGTTCGGCATCCTGGGCCTGGTGTTTTCGGCCGTTTCGGAGAACGGTCTGGACATTTTTACCACTTACGGAAAACTCATCCTGCTGCTGGTGGGCTGCATGCTCTTCAATACGCTGCTGCTCAACCCGCTGTGGTCTTTCCTGGCCACCCGGAAGAATCCCTATCCGCTGCTATGGAACTGCCTGAAAGTGAGCGGGCTCAATGCCTTCTTCACCCGTTCTTCGGCCGCCAATATCCCCATCAACATGGCCCTGTGCAAGAAGATGGGGCTGGACGAGGATTTTTACTCGGTGAGCATACCCCTGGGTGCCACCATCAACATGAACGGCGCGGCCGTTACCATCACGGTAATGACCCTGGCTGTGGCCCATACTTTGGGCGTGGAGGTGGGTTTTGTGAGTGCCCTGCTTCTTAGCGTCATTTCCACCCTGGGTGCTTGCGGCGCTTCCGGCGTGGCGGGCGGTTCGCTCCTGCTTATCCCCATGGCCTGCTCTTTCCTGGGCATCGGCAACGATGTGGCCATGCAGGCGGTGGCGGTGGGCTTCATCATCGGCGTAATAC
>Ga0310696_10008732_pt1 | contig 11795 bp, 3 predicted proteins | sample AusTroGonzalo_MG_4_FD_203885 | JGI IMG/M metagenome (GOLD analysis project Ga0310696, IMG submission 203885) | Bovine rumen microbial communities from tropical cattle in Woodstock, Queensland, Australia - Gonzalo_02 (v2) (version 2) | ecosystem: Host-associated > Mammals > Digestive system >...
AGGAACGCTCTTGGCGCCAGCGGTAAGTTCGAAGTCGTCAACGCAAATGATCCATTGGTCATTGCAGTTGAAGTGACGAACAGCGATGTAGATGTTCTGACCGGCATAAGCGCTCAGGTCGACAGTCTTCTGATACCAGATACCATCGATGAGCTGTCTGCCACCAGACTTGTCACCCTTAGAGAGCAGTGTCCACTCAGCGATGGTGGTGAAGTCAGCAGCATTGGTGTTACCAGTGGTAGAAATAGCGACACCGTAGTGTTCGGCACCATAAGAGTCGTTACCATCGGTAGCCCAGAACGTAAACGTCGATCCATTGACCGCGGTCACTTGAGGCGAAACGAGGTAATTGTCAGGAGTGATGGCGTTATACGAGCCGTTGTCGTAAGACTCGGAAATGGCAAAGCCATAGGAGTCGTTGTGACCTTCACCAGTGTAGTCGGCATACGGATAGTCGCCAACGAACATCCAATCGAAGCCGTCGTTGTTGGCATCGATGGTGGTCCAGCCTTCCGGAATGCCATTCTCAAAGTCAACGCTGAATGTGCTTCCAGTACCAGGAGTCGGAGGAGGAGTCGGGCCGACGCCACCGCCAGGATACTCCCAGCTGATGGTGCTGCCTTCGACGTTGACAACGCCGTCGACAACGCCTGCATAGTGTTCGCAAGGTTCGTATTGCCATTCGGCTTCAATGTAGTCGCTCATGCCGGTGCTGTAGATAGCAGCAACCTTGCAGATGTAGCGGTCGCCTTCGATGAGTTCGTCGGTGGCCAGCTGGCAGAACGGACGATCGGCAGGAGTATTCACGTTGTAGATGGGTTCGCCATCGATGCTGGTGCACATCACCTTGTAACCTTCGAGATGACGCTCGAGCATCGGGTCATCCTCAGGATTCGAGAGGGTGCCATTGGGAGCCCACATGGCCCAACCAGTGCGGCTGACGTAGAGGTCTCTGGCGTTGAAGATCTTCTCGATCAACACGTAACGGAGATCCATGGGCGTCCAGATTTCCTGGTAGTCCATCATGGTGAAGTAACCATCATGTTCGATGGTGATGTTGTAGTTACCCTTGCGGAACTCGGGGAACGCATAGAAACCAGTCTGGTCGAGTACCAGCGGCTCCATCGGGTGGAGAGCTTGTTCGCCAGGATTGGTGTTCTCGAAGGTCACCACGGTGCCCTCCGGGCTGTCGGCGCTGTTGAGGACCACATTGATCGTCACACCATCCAAGAGGTACATATCCTTGTCGATGCAAGGCGAGCAGGCGGTGTGCCATGTGATTTCGCTTTCGCGCTCTTCGAACGGATAGTCGATACGCGGGTTGTTCGGGTTGTCGGCTTGGTTGCCAGCATAGACGGCGCTCACGCCCCACTTGTAGACACCAGGCTCGGCGTTGACCCAGCTCACATCGAAGTAAGCGGTGTCGGGCAGCCACACGCTGGACAAGAACTCAGTGTTGTCGCTGTTGTAAGGACCATCGTTGTAGCAGTCGGTGCGATAGATGTTGAAGTGATGCAGGCTGCGGTTCATTTCGACTTCGGCAACACCTCTGTTAGGATCGGCGATGGTGATATCGTCAACATCCAGATAGAACATGTCGCTGCAGTTGAAGTGACGGAGAGCGATGTAACCGGTTTGGCCGGCATAGGCGCTCAGGTCAACATTGTATTCGTACCAAGTGCCTTGGGCACGACCGCTGCGGGTGTTCACAGGAACGGGCTTGCCGTTGTTGTCACCCTTGGCGCTCATCGTCCATTCCTGAACCATCGTGAAGGCCGAAGCGCTGGTGTTGCCAGTGGTGGAGACGGCCACGCCGAAGTGCTCAGCAGCGTAGCTGGCATCCTGTGCGCAAGCATAGAATCTCAGCTGGCCACCCAGTTGCACCTGAGGCGACACAAAGTAGTTGTCAGGATAGAGGACACCATAGTTGTTGTCGTAGCTCTGTGAGAGCACGCAGTCGTTGGAACCGTCGTGGCCATAGCCAGTGGTCATGACCTCAGAAGCAACCTTCCAGTTGTAACCGTCGCCATCAGCGTCGATGGTGGTCCAGCCTTGCAAGCTGCTGTCGTCGAAGTCATAGGTATTGCCAGCAATAGGCGGTTCGGGCAGGAGGTTGAAGCGGATGTAGTCGAGGTACACGCAGTCGTCGTTGCTGTTGACGCTACCGTCCTTCTGATAGCTCCATCTGAGGGTGTGTTCACCTTCAGTGACAGGATAACGCTTCTCACCCCAGTTACCAGCACCAGTGAATTGAGCCATCTGGTTGCCATCGAGATAGAAGTAACCGAAGTCCCAGTTGTTCTCGCAGCTCGGCTTGATGAAGAAGCTCAAGATACCGTCGTTCGGGATTTCAACAGTCAGAGTGAGGTCGCTCACCACGTTGTTGACGCCAGCGCCACCGCTCTTCAGGCAGTAGGTGCCTTCGTAAGGATTGTTCGTGGTGATGGTCCAAGGATAGTTGGAAGTGGTCTGCCAATCGAACTGGCTGAGGTCGCCGGTCTCGAAGTCTTCAACCATCTCGTTGTAGAAGTTGAAGTCCCACCAAATCTTGACGAGTTCTTCGCCATTGACCTCGACGGTCTCGGCGCAGACATTGGCAGGAGCGTAGAACACCTCGTCCATGATGAAGTTGACGTCATTGACTTGACCCTGATGCGGGGCATGGAAGGGCAGCGTATGAGTCGTCACAGCTTCTTGATAACCGTCCTTGTTGGCAACGGCCATGGTGTATTCACCAACGTAGACCTGCACGTTGTAGTAACCGTTGTTATCGGTTGTGGCAGTGTAGGTGTGTTCATGGTTGAATTCGTCGGTACCGGTGATGGTCACGGTGACACCGCCAATCGGGGTGACGCCGTCTTGTTCGTAGACATAACCATTGATACCGGTTTCATTGGTGTAACCAGACACCTTCACGATAGCATCGTTCGAGAAAGCGGATTCGCCTTCGTCGTAGATGGCGGTGACATTGAACTTGTAACCTTCCATGTTGTAGGTAAGTTCAGTGGCAGCCACGGTGTAGGTGGTCATGTTGACTTGGTTGACGGTGGTACGATCGAGATACTCATCATCCTTGTAGATGAAGTAGTAACGATAGGTACGGTCGACAATAGCGTTCCAGGTCAAAGTAGTGGTTTGGCCTTCGAAGAGTTCAACCGGGTTGGCCACCAAGTTCTGCGGCACGTTGAAGTGCGTGGTGAAGCCCCAAATGTCGCCGATGGTGGTGCAGCCGTCAGGCTCGCCGCCATTGGTGCGCTGGTCGACACGCCAGAAGTAGTTGGTGTTGTTCCAGAGGTTGGTCACAGTGTATTCCTCAGCGAGGTCGTTCGTCCAGTCGACGAGGATGGTCTGAGGATGCGTACCCACTTCGTCATCCGGCCAGTAGGTCGTGCTGAAGCTCAGACGATACTCAGTGCAGTTGGGGCTGAGCATCCACTTCAGGGTCACGCTGTTGGGCTGGATGCCTTCGGCATTGTCAACAGGATAGACTGCGACAGCCTTTTGCGGGCAAGGCAGTTCTTCGATACCGATTTCAACTTCGAAGTCAGCAACTTCGTAAGGATCGGAGAAGGCACGAGGACCGTAGTATTCGTTAGCCGTTGAAGAGGCCACCAGGTAATAGGTACCAGGCAGGATGTTCAGGCCTTCGATGACCGGGCCAGCGGAGAAGTACTCCATGACAGGCTGATCGGGATCTTCGGGATCATCCGGAGTCGTGTTAGACTCGAGGTAAGCACGGATGTTCCAGTTGCCACCATAGCTACCGCCAGTAATGTCATACAATGACGCGTACCAAGTTTCATTGTCGAGGGAGATCCATGAGCCGTTGGTTTCGCCTGGGGATTCACCATCATACGAAGCAACATATTGGCCACTGGTGTTGTGCATCACAATCCAGAGGTTCTGGGTGGCATCGATTGCAACAGGTTGGGTCATGTTGATTTCAATGTCGGCTTCAGAACCAGTGGTAGTGTAATCTTGGGCATAAATCTGAGTGCCAGGAGCAGTAGTGCCACCTTGGCAGATAAGAACTTGACCAGCGCTTGCCGTAGCATCAAAGTATGAAACCTTGGTTAAGACATCTCCTTGATAGGAGCCAGCAGGCAACATAATGCCCCACCAGAAAGTGCCACCAGCAGTCAGACCGATTGCATCATAGTTGGTACCACTATCATAAGAGTACCAGCCGTTTCTGTTGGACATGCCGTTTTGAGCGGCGTTGAAGTAGGTTCTGCCATTGGCGGAAGCGAACGTACCAACAAAATTGTTGGTTGAGGCTTCACTAGCACGGTTGCCACCCTTCATCTTGATGATGGAACGGTTTTGGCCTTGCGTGGTGTAGAGGCTGTAAGAGGTGGTCTCGGTATTGTAGGTAGTACCGTCGCTGTAGTTGTAAGCCGAAGCAATCCAACCGAGGTTGCTTTCAGCCTTCCAGCTCAGGCCGCTGTGCCAACCCGTGTCGTTACGCAACACGCAGATCAACACGTTGCTGGTGCCGTCCCAAGTGAAGTTGCTTTGGTTGAAGACGAATTCGTTCCAACCCACAACAGGAGTGATGTTGCCAGAGAACACCTTGGTCATGCCGCTGGTGATGTGTGACGTGGTGGTCAGTTCGGTTTCGGTCACGTTGGCCATCCAGATTTGGATACCGACAGATTGATAACCGTTGACAGCGGTGGCATACCAGCTCAAGCTCGTCATCGGGGCGCGGGTCACACCGGCGGCCTGTAGTTCGGCAGCGGTGTAAAGGGTCTCACCGATGGAGTTGTAATAGAAGTTGTAGTAAGGAACATACCCGAAGGTCGAGGTGCTGGTTTCATCACCAATCACAGCCTCGAAGGGGCCGCCGGCAGGAGTGCTGCCGCCGCCGCCCTGCATCGGACGTTCGGTGTAGTTGTTGTGGGCCATCGGGCCATGCTCACCGTAGAAGTCCTCAGTGTAGAGGGCCACCTTACCGTTTTCGTATTCCTCAGGAACGCGGGCGTTGAGCGACATGGCTCTGTCAACCGTGAACTTAATGACAACGTCGTTGCCTTCCGGAACTTCGGGGAAGGGCAGCGTGTAGTTGTCGTGGATTTCATATTCCGGTTCGGGGTTGATTTCGTTCCACATCCAGGAGGCGGAGTGTCTCCAGTAGAGGCCATCGGTCACGTTGCCGAGAGGATAAGCAGCCTCAACGACATCGGGGCAGTAGGGCTGATAAGGAGCAGCGATGATCTGATAGAGGTGCGTGCTGCGCTCGGTGGTGTTCACAGCCATCTTGGTGCGAATCTCGTCAGTGCCAGTCCAATCGGGGTTGGTGTTGATGTAGAGGTCGACACCAGGACGGCCGTTGGCTTCAACGGTGAAGGGATACTCGGTGCCTTCAGCCATGCTGAAGTAGCCATTGTTGGCGAGGAAGTCGATCAGGACGACTTCGACGTCTTCAGTACCATCGTTGTAGAGGTTGAAGTGATAAGGCTCCATCCAAGCGCCGTTAGGACGCTCGATGAGGAGGCGGTCGATGCTTTCGTATGCATCATCACCCACGCCGTAGGTCGACAGGGTGTGGAGGCCTTCCTCATAGGTGTAGTACGCATAGGTGTAAATCATAGCGGAACCCACCGGGAAGTCATACTCTTGAGCATCTTGGGCAGTAATTACAGTAGCCATGAGGACAGGGTCCGTTGAGCCATTGATGTAAGCCGTAAATGCGGGAGTGAATGCATAACCCTCATTGGGAAGCAAATTGAATCCCCAGATGTAATCACTTTCAGGAAGGTTGTAGATAGGATCGGGGTTGATCTCACGGCCAGGGAGTAAGCCATGAGGAAGTGTAAACCATCCGGCATCATTGAGGGTGTAGTTGGCATCCTCAGGGACAGTCACATTGTTGACGACGGGTTCACCCCAAACGGGAGTAACGAAGTCGTTGATATAGACTTCGGCGATCGGGATGTCGGTGGATTCGCCAGCGATGTAGCCGAAGGTGGTCTTGGGCAGGAAGTCACGCTGGGTGAGGTTGGTTTCGCTCAAGCTGCTGTAGCTGTAGCCATAGATAGAGGCTGCAGAAACTTCTGCACCAACGAAGGTGCAGGATTTGAACGAGCCCTGAACGGTGTTGTACACACCGACGAGCAAGTTACCGCCTTGGTACTCATAAGGAGTGGTGAATTCCACCAGCATCTCGGACTGAGTGCCGTCCAGGGGACCTTCGTAAACGATGGTGCCAGGGCCAACAAAATCGTTGGCGACGGTGCTGCTCACTTCCTGCATGAAGACTTGGAAGTTGGCATTGCCCCAACTGGCAGAAGCGGGAGAGCTGAGGTAGAACTTCATGCTGTTGATGGTGCCATAGGCCATGTCGCTCAGCTGAGCGGCAGGATACACCATTTCGCATCTCAGGTAGGCATCGCAGTAGTAACCATACACCGGGACGTAGCCGCTGGTGGCGTTGCCATCATTCACGGTGAGTTCGGCTGCTTCGCCACCAGGCGTGTAGTCGAAGGTGGTCTTCGGCAGGAAGTTACGCTGATTGAAAGAGGCGCTAGCAGGGCTAGAGCTGCTGTAACCAGCGGCAGAAGCGCCATTAATAGTTTCACCATACCAGTAACTGGAGCTGTAGGTACCCTCGACAGTCTCATAGATACCCACGAGCAGGTTGCCGCCATTGTAAGTGTAAGGCGTGGTGAAAATAATGGTTACTTCTCTCTCACCACCTGAAGCATCGACGCTACCATCGTAAACGATAGTGGCATCCGTCATGCCAATGTAGGAGCTCAGGGAGGTGGCGCTCACTTCCTTCAGGTAGATCTGGAAGTTAGCCGCACCCCAAGAGCTGGTGGTGCTAGTACCTGACTTGTAGAACGTCAGGCTGTTAATGGTTGCGCCGGACATGTCGGTCAACTCAGAAGCGGGATAAATCATCTCGCTTCTGGTGTAGTCGTCCACCCACAAACCATAGAACGGCACATAACTATCCGTGGTAGTACCATCATGGACAGTCAGTACCCCTGCTCTCACCATGCCGGTAACAGCAAGCAAGAGCATCATCATCAAAGAAAATACTTTCTTTTTCATAATGAATAGATTTGGTTAATAAATAGGTTAATTAATTTGTTGTTGTTTGTTTGTTTCTGATCGAAAGCAAAAGATGCGGGGTAGGTAAAAAATCCCCCTAGTCCCCTCGTAGAGGGGAAAATGCAAATGCCACCGTTCCAAAAAGGCACGATGTCAGCTAATTTCCTAAGCATGAAAATTGCATTCGAATGCATAGCAAACGCGTTTTTAATGTTGTCTAGACAAATATATGACTTGCAAGTCGTGTTTTACCCTTAGTCAAATTGGGCTTTTTTTGCGGTTTTTTTCGGTGATTTTTGTATGTTGCTGATTTATAATTGTTTGTGTACTTATATATTTTATTATTAATACTTGTGGCTGCAAAAGTACAAATTAATTTTGAACATACATCATACAATTGCGACAATCGAAGACGAGACGGAAGGTGCGGGAGCCTTGGCGTAGGAACAAATCGGTAGCCTTTTGACCTGTTTCCTTGCTGCACATGCCGTTGGCATAGCGGATGCAATGATGACAGGTCATTAATCGGTCGGGAATAGCGTCAGGATCAGTTGACAGTTGGCAGTTGACAGTTGGCAGTTGAGTTGTCTCTGTTTCAATGGGGGATAGCTTCCGCATGTCGCGGTGAATTTGATGGTTTTCAACTAGTGTATTTGTCAGTTTTTCAGCCAGTTGGCGTTTCATCTCACCAATGACAGAAGCGGGGATGAGACGAGGCTCGGAAAACTGCAATTCCAGATTAATGGGGTTGAAAGGCGTGTCGCCCCATTGCAGGGCCTTTTTTTGGATGTTTTCGGTGGCTTTTTCGGGGTTGTTTGCCGCTATTTTTTCACAGGTAATGTTGGTAGAGACGCGATTAATCGCGTCTCTACATACGGCGGCCATTTCATAACCGGTTTCAGTCTCTGCCAAGGTCAAATTAATGTCGATTTTTCGGTTGCCCGTGGAGGCGTCCACCTGCTTCTGCCATTCGAGGTCGTAATTGCGGTAGATTTTGGCCCCGCGATGAGCTCCGTGAGGGCGGTTGCACGACACCGTTTTGCCGTTGACCACATCAGCGCGGATGCCAATTAATTCAAGGTCTTGGCTCAAGAAACAGAGACCATCGCCGTTGTGCAAAATCTTGTCGGTGGCGAGTTCCATACGCAAGGGGTTGCACCAGGTCACCTCGCCGACGTATTCGCCAATGGATTTCGGCGTGAAAGGCGAGTCGATGCCCTTCTGCCGACCATTAATGAAAAAGTCGGTAAAACCACGGTTGAACGACTTCTCGGGATTGACCTCAAAGGTGTATTGAGAATGGCCACGCGAGGCTTGTTCAAACTCCGTCCGACGTTCAAAAATTGCATCCAGTTTCTGGCGATAGAACGCTGTCACATTCTTCACATAATCAGCCTCTTTCATGCGTCCTTCGATCTTGAAACTGGTGATGCCCGCGTCCATTAATTCTTCCAAATGTGCGCTGTTGTTGAGGTCTTTCAGACAGAGCAAATGGCGATTTTTGACGAGCACTTTGCCGTCGGTGTCGAGGAGGTCGTAGGGCAGGCGACAGGGCTGGGCGCAGGCACCACGGTTGGCGCTGCGGTTGCCGATAAACTGACTCAAAAAACACTGTCCGCTATGGCTGACACATAGGGCGCCGTGGACAAAAAATTCCAACGGAATGGTGGTCTTTTCGCGGATGGCACGGATTTCTTTCAAGCTCAACTCGCGCCCGAGGACGACTTGACTAAACCCTAGACTTTCAAGTTGTTGCACTTTCTCAATAGTGAGGTTGTCGCACTGCGTACTGGCATGGAGCGGGATGGGCGGCAGGTCGAGGTCGAGGAGCTGCATGTCCTGCACGATGAGGGCGTCGACGCCGGCATTCCAGCAGTCGTAAGCCAGCTGTCGGGCACGTTCGAGTTCTTCCCTATATAATAAGGTGTTTAGGGTGACGTAGACCTTGGCGTCATAAAGGGCGGCATGGCGGCAGAGACGCTCGATGTCGGCGATGCTGTTGGAGGCCTTCTCGCGAGCGCCAAACGAGGGTCCGCCGATGTACACGGCGTCGGCACCATGATTAATGGCAGCGATGCCCACCTCGGCGTCCTTGGCAGGTGAGAGCAGTTCTATCTTCTTCGTAATCATGGCGCAAAATTACGCAATTTCGGAATGATGCCGAATAATTTGCTATTTTTGCAGGTTATTTTCATCCCAAAATGAAAAACCGCACCCTCGTCATATTGTTCGCCTTGACCGCCCTCCTGCTCTTCGCCTCGGCTTTGCAGCAGGCCACGGGCCTTTTCCGTTTCAAGGCGCTGAACGGCGTGACCAAAGAGGTGCCCAAACCACAGGCCAACCTTGCCTCTTTCCTCGACGTCAGCCTGCAGGATTCGACCGAGGCTTATCTAAGACAGAACTACGGTTTTCGCGAGCCGCTGACACGCCTACACAACCAAACGAGATGGTCGCTGTTTCGCTATGCCCAGGTGGAAGAAGATGGCCGCATCGCCGTCACACCCGACAATTGGATCTTCGAACCTCGGACGGTGGAAGAATACTATCAAGGTCTCGCCTACTACCACGGATACGATTCGGCCACGATGACCCAAGCGTTTGAGGCTGAAGCCCAACGCCTGCATCAAATACAAGAACTGCTGGAACCTTACGGCACCCATCTTTTTGTGGCCCTGCTGCCCGGAAAGGAACAGATTTGCACCGAGTACTTGCCCGAAAACACCTGTTACCACGAAGAGAAGAAAATCACGGCCTATGACTTCTATTCCAAACGGCTCAAAGAACTGGGAATCAACTGTATAGACTTTGCGGATTTGTTCATGCAGATGAAAGACACGACAAGCTATCCGCTGTTTCCGCAGACGGGCACGCACTGGAGCGTCCTGGCGGCCCAACATAGTGCCGACAGCCTCGTGCGATATATGGAAGACCTGGCCGGCATTAATATGATGAACATCCGCCTCGACCCTGACTACCAGCATACCGTGTTGGCCGACAAGGACCTTGAGAGCCTGATGAACCTCATCTGGCCCATCAAGAAACGCCCCAATCGAATCACACGCACCCACACCGATGGCGACACGACGGCGGTACATCCGACACTGATTACCATTGGCGACTCATTCTACTGGAACATCCTCAACCAGACTCCCTTTGCCGTAGTGTTCGAGAAGGTTCCTTATTGGTTTTATTTCAACACCGCTTACTACAATAATGACGACCGTTCCGTCACCCAAAACGTGAACGACATCGATGTGCTGCAGCAAGTCATCGACGCCGATTTCGTCATGCTCTCCTACTCCACCGTCTCTCTTTATCAAATGAGCCATGGCTTCAGCGAACGTCTCCTTGATGAACTAATACAAAAGCAAACCGAACAACTGACAACTGAACAACTGATAACTGACAACTGAAAAAGATGGTTTTCAGCAGCAACATATTCCTACTCTACTTCATGCCAGCGTTTTTCCTGGTGTATTTCCTCATGCCGAGGAAGACGCGGAACTACGTGCTGCTGCTGGGTTCGCTCATCTTCTATGCCTGGGGAGCGCCTAGGTTCATCATTCAACTGGTCGTTTCAACCATTGCCAATTACTTCATTGTCAATGCAATGTGCAAGGCCGAGAAGCCCAAGGCGAAGAAAGGGCTCTGCGCGCTGTCCATCTGCATCAGCTTGGGCTTGCTGCTGGTCTACAAATACGGCAACTTCACCATCCAAAACATCAGTATCATTTCCCAATGGCTCGGAATCGAACCACTCTCAACTCTAAACTCTAAACTCTCAACTATTCTGCTGCCCATTGGCATTTCGTTCTTCACTTTCCAAAGCATCACCTACACCTTGGACACCTACCGCGGCGTCAACAAACCCTTGGAGAAGCTGAGCGACTATGTGCTGTATATCACCATGTTTCCGCAGCTCATCGCGGGTCCCATCGTGCGCTACCGTGACGTGGCCGAGCAGATCTGCCAACGTGAGTCGACGATGGCCGACCGCATGCAGGGCTTCTACCGCTTCGTCATCGGCTTGAGCAAGAAGATCCTCATCGCCGACGTCATCGGCCTGTGTGTCGACAACGTCCTCGGTCCAGCGACCCTCGAAGCCTCACAGGCGAGCGAGGTGATGACGCGCATCGCCGCCCTTGACACGGGCACCGCATGGCTCATCGCCTTGGCATATACCTTCCAAATCTACTTCGACTTCGCTGGTTATTCCGACATGGCCATCGGCTTGGGCCGCGTGATGGGCTTCAAGTTCCCCGAGAACTTCGACAGCCCTTACACCTCGCGCAGCATCACCGAGTTCTGGCGACGCTGGCACATGACGCTCAGCGCCTTCATCAAGAACTACCTCTACATCCCACTTGGCGGCAACCGCAAGGGCACGGGGCGCACGTACCTCAACCTATGGCTGTGCTTCCTACTCTGCGGCCTGTGGCACGGTGCCTCGTGGAACTTCGTCGTCTGGGGAGCCTTGCACGGGTTGTTCATCTGCCTTGACAAGCTCTTCCTCGGCAAGTTGATGAGACGCATCGGCACAGTGCCCTCTGTGGTGCTTACCTTCCTCACCGTGTGCGTCATCTGGATGTTCTTCCGCATCGACGACCTCGGCTTGGCCTGGACCTTCGTCACCCGCATGTTCGCCTTTGACTTCAGCAGCTTCGCACTCAATGGTAATGCACTGGTTTACACCACTATGGCTATAGCAGCCATCTTCTCTTTCCTCACGCTGACCA
>Ga0310696_10008734_pt1 | contig 11793 bp, 6 predicted proteins | sample AusTroGonzalo_MG_4_FD_203885 | JGI IMG/M metagenome (GOLD analysis project Ga0310696, IMG submission 203885) | Bovine rumen microbial communities from tropical cattle in Woodstock, Queensland, Australia - Gonzalo_02 (v2) (version 2) | ecosystem: Host-associated > Mammals > Digestive system >...
TTGTCTCTATAGTGAGTAAAAAAGATTCGGCGTGGCGTATTTAGGAGAACTGATTTCAATAGGAGTGGCCTTCTCGTGGACGGCCACGGCGTTGTTGAGCGAGTATGGCAGCAAACGGCTGGGAAACCTGACGCTCAACGTTCTGCGCATGGCGTTGGCGTTGTCCTTCTCCGTGTTACTTTTTGCTTTTACTACGGGTAGCCCCTTGCCCCAGGGAGCCTCTCTTGAGGCAGCCTGTTGGATGTTGCTGTCGGGGCTCGTGGGCTACGTGATTGGCGACTACTGCCTGTTCCAATGCTACATCCTCATCGGTTCTCGCTTTGGCCAGCTCTTCATGACGCTTGCCCCCTTGGCTGCAGCCCTGATGGCTTGGATTACGCTGGGCCAGCAGATGGCCGGTATGAGCATCGTGGCCATGCTGGTGACCCTCTCCGGCATCGGAATCTCCGTGCTCGGTCGTGGAGAACATCATGCGGTGGCATTGCGTCTGCCTCTGCGAGGCGTTCTTTTTGCCGTTGGAGCGGCCACCTGTCAGGGCGTTGGACTCGTGTTGAGCAAAATTGGCATGGACCACTACGCCGCCGCGGAGATACCCGAGTGGCTGGTACCTTTCAGCGCCAACTTCTACCGCTGTCTCGCGGGCATCGCCGGCTTCTCCCTCCTGCTTTGTTTCAGCAAAGGCCTTGCTCCCCTACGTCAGGCTTTCCACGACCGCAAAGGCTTCTCCGTAGCCGTAGCCACCACCCTCTTCGGTCCCTTCGTGGGAGTCGGCTTCTCGTTGATGGCCGTCCAATACACCGCTGCCGGCATAGCCTCCACGTTGATGGCCATGACGCCTATCATCATTCTTCTGCCCTCCCATCTACTCTTCCACGAGAAGATAACTTGGCGTGCCGTCGTTGGTGCCGTCATCTCCGTCATCGGCGTCAGCCTCTTCTTCCTCGGCACATAGCCTCGTCAGTAACTCCCGTTCTTTATTCCCTTTAGTCTTCCACTTTTGGAATCACAAGAGCGTTTCAAAAGGGTCTTAGGAGGCTCGCCCGACCCTCTTAAGAGTCTACGCTTACCCTCTTAAGAGTCTACGCCTACCCTCCTAAGAGTCTACGCCGACCCTCCAATAAGTATATAGTCCCGTCTTCCTAACCAGAAAACCATCTCTCACCGAGCACAGCCGAAGAAAATGTTCCTTTTCCTTCGTCCATTCAGTAAATATCACTAACTTTGCAGCGCCTCACGCTGATAATGCCATTGGAAAGGATTGGATGGGTGACTTTAATAAATTATTATTCCAAGAAATGTCGCTATTATACAGGATATTGAGTATATTTCAATCTGATAAAGCAGATTTTCAAGCTTTGACGCCTGAGATAAAGGCGTTGATGGATTTTCGTAAGAAATTAATGTCTTTCCAAGAAGTTGACAGATATATAGCTCGTTCGGATTTTATTTCATTACGTGATAATTATTCGGAAATCTATACTTTTTTCGAAAATGCTAAGAGAGCAAAAACATTAGATTATTACTGTGAAAAGAATGCTTTATTAAGAAGTTATGTAGAAAAATTCTTAGTAGAATTTGAAGATGTATGCCTAAATGAAGATTCTTCAATTTTTGCTAAGCATAATGAGCAATACTTACAGCGTCATCTTAAAGCTGATAAGGATTATCTGGATAATATTCTTGTGCCTGTTGATTCAAAAATAAAATTAGATGATGAACAAAGGCGAGTCGTTCTTTCTGATGAGGACTATACTTTGGTTATAGCTGGCGCGGGAGCTGGAAAGACAACCACAGTATCTGCAAAAGTAAGGTATCTTGTAGAGAGAAAAGGTGTCTCTCCAGATCAGATATTAGTTATCTCTTTTACAAATAAGGCTGTTGGCGAATTGCGTGAAAAAATCAATAAGCAATTGAGAATTCCGTGCCCAGTTACAACATTTCATAAGGCCGATTATGCAATATTACGGCGTCAGGATGCAGAGCGAAAAATGATTGTTGACCAAGGTTTCATGTTTAGTGTCATTAATAATTATCTCAAAGTAAACATTCTCGAAAATCCAGAGCTTGTAGATAAATTGATACTCTTTTTTGGTAGCTATTTTGATGCGCCTTATGAAGGAACAGATTTGAATGATTTCTTTAATTATATTTCCAAGGCGGATTTTTCTACTATTCGTGGTAATATAGATGAATATTCTGAGAAAATTATTAACGAGAGAACTGGAAAATGTCAAACGATAACCCGTGAGACCTTACGTTCATTTCAAGAGGTTCAAATAGCTAATTTCTTATTCCTAAATGGTATAGAATATACTTACGAAAAGCCATATCCTTTTAATATTGAGAAATCATATAAGATATACACCCCAGATTTTACTATTACTCAGGGAGATAAAGTTGCTTATATTGAACATTTTGGTATAACTCAAGATGGAAAAAACAATCGGTATAATTCGGAACAAATTTCCAAATACAAAAGGGAAGTGAATGACAAGGTACTATTGCATAAGAAACATGGTACAGATTTAATCTACACATTCTTGGCATATAATGATGGCAGGGATTTATTATTTCATTTGAAAGAAGAACTTGTAGCACATGGTTTTGAACTGCATCCACGCTCTTCAAAAGAAGTATTTCAAAAGATTGTTAATACAGAGGAAAATAGATATATTTCACGTCTTGTTAGCTTGGTTTGTACCTTTATCCAAAATTTCAAAACCAATGCTTATACTTCAGAAAAATTCTTTGCGTGGAAAGCCACAATTAGGAATGAACGCACAAAACTATTTTTTGCAATATGTGAACAATGTTATTATGAATATGCCAAGTGTTTGAAAGAGCGTCATGCTATAGACTTCGAAGATATGATAAATGACTCAGCTCGTATCTTACGTGAGGCAGAAGAGCAGAACCTGGAATTGGACTTTAAATATATTATTGTTGATGAGTACCAAGATATCTCACGTCAGAGATTTGATTTAACAAAAGAGTTAAGTCATTTATGTAATGCTAAGATAATTGCTGTAGGAGATGATTGGCAGTCCATTTACGCTTATGCAGGTTCGGACATAACTTTATTTACACACTTCAAAGAAACATTCGGATATGGGTTAGAGCTTAGAATTACAAAGACGTATCGAAATGCACAAGAAATAATAGATATTGCTGGAGGTTTCATCCAAAAAAATACAGAGCAAATACAAAAAGCTCTCATTTCCCCTAAACATATATCAAATCCAGTAATTATCCAAACATATACGGAAAATGTAGATCGTAAACAATATGAGGGTCGGGGAGGTAAATTTTTCTTACTTGGTGAAACAGTGGAGAAAATAATGAAAGAAATACTTTCAGAGAATCCCAAATCATCCATATTGTTGTTAGGACGTTATGGATTCGATGGTTTCAATCTTACTAAATCTGCTGATTTTGAATATTGGGAGAAGACGGGAAATGTTACTTCAAAAACTTTTGCAGATATTGAGATGGAATTCATGACTGTACATAGAGCAAAAGGATTGGGATATGATAATGTGATTATTATTAATGCAATTGATTCTATCTACGGTTTTCCTTCAAAGATACAAGATGACCCTGTTCTGCAATATGTTGTAAAAACGGACCGCTCAATCGAGTATGCTGAGGAACGTCGTCTTTTTTATGTCGCTTTGACGCGCACAAAGAATCGAGTTTATATTGTAACCCCACAACAGCGTCCATCTGAATTTGTGCGTGAATTAGTGAAAGATTATAAAAATGTAATATTGCGAGGACAATTAGATGCTTCTCAGCGTAATATGGGTGATATAAAACACTGTCCTATTTGTGGGTATCCTTTACAATTTAGATACAAGAAATCTTATGGCTTAAAGCTTTGGATGTGTTCCAATGAGCCTGAAATATGTGATTTTCTCACCAATGAATTGAAGGGTAATGGAATGTCGATTATAAAGTGCGACGCATGTAAGGATGGTTATTTAATTGTTAAGCAAGGAAAAACAATGCCCTTTTTAGGCTGTACAAATTATACGAAGGATGGTAAGGGGTGCAATAGGATGATGACTAATAGAGAATATAAACAATTAGTAGAGCGTTCATAGTTTAGATTATACTTCTTAACAAACGAGACAAACTATGAAGAAGATTATTGCTTGGACGATGGCGGGGGTGTTGGGCTTGCTGTTCCTGGCTGTCATCGGTGGCAGTTTCTACATGCTCGACTATTCGCTGGCTCCCGACCCGACCCGCGAGGACAGAGATTCTTGTTTCAGGGAGCTGTATGCGAACTACCCGGAAACACGCGAATGGATGGACAGCCTGCGGCGCAACGAATCATTGCGGGACACGTTCCTGACGATGCCTTCGGGCAAGCGGGGTCATGCGTACTTCGTCAATCGGGGTGGCGAACGGACGGCTTTCGTCATTCACGGCTGGCGCGACCAGGCCATCAAGTTCTTCTATTTGGCACGTATGTACGAGCGTGAGTTTGGCTTCAATGTGGTGATGCCCGACCTTCATGCCTGCGGACAGAGCGAGGGAGAGGCTATCCGCATGGGGTGGCTCGACCGGCTGGATGTGCTGCGGTGGATAGAGGCATTCCAGACAGATAGCGTGGTGGTACACGGGGTGTCGATGGGCGGAGCTACGACGATGATGCTCTCAGGCGAAACGATGCCGGAGGGGATTCAGGACGTGCGCTTCGTGGAGGACTGCGGCTATACGAGTGTGTGGGAGGAGTTTGCGGGAGAATTGAAGACCGAGTTCGGCCTGCCGGAGTTCCCGCTGATGTTCTCGACGAGTCTGCTTTGCCGCCTGCGCTACGGTTGGAGCTTCGGTCAGGCGTCTGCCATCGCTCAGGTGGGTCGGTGCCGCTATCCCATGCTGTTCATCCACGGCGACAGTGACTCCTTTGTGCCCACGGAAATGGTCTATCGGCTCTATCATGCCAAGCCTGAACCGAAGGAACTTTGGATTACGACGGACACGGAGCACGCCCGTTCCTATAAGAACCACAGGGAGGAATACATCAGGAAGGTGGCTGCGTTTGTTCATTAACTTACCTTTAAATCATGTTAAAACTTGCGGATAAGGGAAATATAGGACAACTTTCTTGATTCATCGCAAAATCAAAAAGCTGGTATATTTCAGAATTTTGTCGTACCTTTGCGCCCGATTTTGGATGTGTTCCCTCTCGGGACGCATATTCTGTGCACTATAAATCAAGATAAACGAAAGAATAAGAATCTATTTTTAAGGTAAAAAAGAAATGAAAAGCAGAATTTCATCCATCGCGCTTACGGCGCTTCTTGGAACCGCCCTGCTCTCTTCCTGCGGAGGAAAGCAGCAGCAAGGGCAGCAGAACGCTCCCGTGGCCTACAAGACTGTCAAGGTGAAGGCCGAGGACCGCACTATCGACACCAAGTACAGTGCCACCATCCGTGGCCGTCAGGACATCCAGGTCCTGCCGCAGGTCAGCGGACAACTGACGCAACTCTGCGTAACCGAAGGTCAGCGTGTCCACAAGGGCCAGACCCTCTTCATCATCGACCAGGTGCCCTATCAGGCTGCCCTGAACACGGCTAAGGCCAATCTCGAAGCAGCCAAGGCAGCAGAGGCCACAGCCAAGCTCTCCTACGAAAGCACCCAGAACCTCCACGCCCAGCAGATTGTCAGCGACTTTGACCTCCAGACGGCCAATAACTCCTACATGCAGGCCAAGGCTGCCGTGGCTCAGGCCAATGCCGCCGTCACCAACGCTGCCAACTCGCTCTCCTACACCGTGGTGAAGAGTCCTGCCGACGGTGTCGTAGGCACGTTGCCCTACCGCGTAGGAGCCCTTGTAAGTCCCTCCATGCCGACTCCCCTGACCACCGTGTCGGACAATCATCAGATGTACGTCTACTTCTCGATGAGCGAGGCTCAGTTGCTGGAGAAGATTCGCAAGGCTGGCAGTGCCGAGGCCGCCGTGAAGGCCATGCCCCGTGTGAGTTTGCAGCTTGTAGACGGTTCCATCTATGACGAGACGGGCGTCATTGAGACCGCCAGTGGCGTCGTAGACCAGAGCACGGGTAGCGTCAGCCTCCGTGCTGTCTTCAACAATCCTAAGGGCTTGCTCCACAGCGGTAGCACGGGTAATGTCGTCATTCCCGTCGAGCTGAAGGACAACATCGTCGTCCCCGCCGCTGCTGTCAAGCAGTTGCAGACCGTGCATCAGGTCTTCAAGGTGGTGCAGAAGGATGGCCAGCGCGTGGCAGAGGGCACCAATATCGAAATCGCCCCGTACAACACTGGCAAGGAATTCATCGTACTTAGCGGCTTGAAGGTAGGTGACGAAATCATCGCTGACGGAGCCGGAATGGTTAAGGAGGGGGCTTTGGTGAAGTAAAAAAGCCTCACCCCCGTTCCCTCTCCGAAAGGAGAGGGGCGTATTTACCTAAATACATCCAATTTCAAATAATGACAAATAAGCCCTCATCCATCAATAGTAATCACTCCTCTCTCCCGTCGGAGATGGGCTGGGGATGAGGCTGTTAAATTATGAAAGGAAATATATTCATCAAACGCCCGGTGATGGCCATGTCCATTGCCATCGTCATCCTGCTCATCGGCGGCATCAGCCGTTACAGCCTGCCTGTGGAGCAGTTCCCTGATATTGCACCGCCAACGGTCATGGTGAGTGCCACCTATCCTGGTGCCAGCGCAGAAACCGTCACCAAGGCGGTCATTCAACCGTTAGAAGAGAGCATCAACGGTGTGGAGAACATGAGCTATATGACTTCCACCGCCACCAACTCCGGTTCTGTCAGCATTACCGTCTATTTCAAGCAAGGCTCCAACCCGGACATGGCAGCCGTGAACGTGCAGAACCGCGTGAGCATGGCACAGGGTCTGCTGCCGCAGGAGGTCACCATGATTGGTGTCACCACCTTCAAACGCCAGACCTCCTTCCTGCAGATCAACGCGATGGTCAGCGAGAACCCTGACTTCGACATGAGCTTCATGGCCAACTACATGAACATCAACGTCACGCCGCAGCTGAAGCGTGTGCAGGGCGTGGGCGAAGTGTTCTGCCTCTCTGCCAATTACTCCCTGCGCGTCTGGCTCAAGCCTGAAATCATGGCGCAGTACGGCCTCATACCCTCCGACATCACAGCCTGTCTGGCAGAGCAGAACCTGGAGGCAGCCGTAGGTAAGTTCGGCGAGAAGCCTCTGGCCGGTGGGCATGGTGACGGAGTAGATAACGTCTATCAATACACCCTGCGCTACACGGGTCGTCTGAAAGAAGTCACCGAGTTCGAGAACATCGTCATCATGGCCAAGAGCGACGGCTCCCTGCTGCGCCTGAAAGACGTGGCCGATGTGGAGTTGGGTCAGGTGGACTACGGCTATAATGGTATGCTCAACGGCAAGCCTGCGGTCATCTTCATGGCCTTCCAGCTTGCCGGTGCCAACGCCAAGAAAACCAACGACCGCTTCTCCGCTGCTCTGCGAGAGATGGAGCAGACGCTGCCCAAGGGCTTGCACTTCGAGCAGATGATGTCCTCCAACGACTTCCTCCTGGAGTCCAAAGGCAATGTGGAAGAGACGCTCGTCATCGCCTTTGTATTGGTCTTGATTGTGGTCTATTTCTTCTTGCAGGACTTCAAGGCCACCTTCATTCCAATGATTTCCATTATCATCTCCCTGGTGGGTACCTTTGCCGCACTGGCCGCGGCAGGCTTCACACTGAACCTGCTGACACTCTTTGCCTTGGTGCTGGCTATCGGTACGGTGGTGGATGATGCCATCGTGGTCGTGGAAGCCGTGCAGGCAAAGTTCGATGCCGGCTATACCTCTTCTTATAAGGCCACCAAGGACGCTATGAGCGATGTGACCATGGCTGTCATCACCTGTACCCTTGTCTTCATGGCGGTGTTCATCCCTGTGGCTTTCATGCCGGGCACTAGTGGCATGTTCTACACCCAGTTCGGTGTCACACTGGCCACCGCCGTGGGCATCTCCTGCGTCTCGGCATTGGTCGTCTGTCCGGCTCTCTGCGCCATGTTGATGCGCCCGGCCAAGAAGAACCGCACAGCAAAGAACAGTGTCATCGCCTTCTTCATCGCCTTAAACAAGAACACACGTATTGCCTACGAGGCCTCCTTTGGTGCTATCATGGGTAAATATACCCGGGCCCTCCGCGGCACCATAAATCATCGTTGGGTGGCACCCGTGTCGTTTGCCATTGCCGCTCTGCTCCTCGTCTTCTTCATGACATCCCTGCCCAAGGGCCTCGTCCCGCAGGAAGACCAAGGCACATTGATGGTCAACGTCACCTGTCCTCCGGGCAGCAACCTGGCCTACACCGAGAACGTTCTTGACCGCATTCAGGCCATCATCGAGAAGGACGAGGACATCAAGGTCTTCTCCCGAGTCAGCGGCTACGGCTTGATGTCCGGTCAGGGTTCCGCCAACGGTATGGTCATCCTGAAGCTCAAGGACTGGAACGAGCGTTCTGGCAACTGGATACCCGGCTCCGGATATGTCCACACTTCCGGCATCAAGAAGCTCATGCTCATGGGACAGCTGATGAAGGAGATTCCCGAAGCGCAGATCTTCGTCTTCGAGCCGGGTATGATTCCCGGCTACGGTATGGGTTCCAATGTGGACCTCCACCTGCAAGACCGCAGCGACGGCGACAAGAGCCTCTTCCTCCAGCAGACGATGGAGTTCCTGGCAGCCCTCAACGCCCGCGAGGAAATACAGATGGCCATGACCTCCTATGCCCGTAACTTCCCGCAGTATCAGGTCGAAGTGGATGCCGCCCAGTGCAAGCTCGCAGGCATCTCGCCCGCCACGGTGCTCTCCACCATGAGCGGTTACCTCGGCGGTTCCTACGTCTCGAACTTCAACCAGTTCGGTAAGGTCTATCGCGTGATGATGCAGACCGATCCCAAGTACCGCACCAGCGAGGCAGACCTTAGTAATATGTACGTGCGCAGCGGCACGGGCATGGCTCCGCTCTCGCAGTTCGTCAAGCTCACGCCCATCGTAGGTCCTGAAATCGACACGCACTTCAACCTCTTCTCCGAGATCTCCTGTATGGTACAGCCCGCTCAGGGCTACACCACAACAGACGCCATGAAGGCCATCGACGAAGTCCGCTTGCAAACCCTTCCCGACCACATCACCTACGAATACGGAAGCATCAGCCGCGAGGAGTTTGAGCAGATGAACAAAAATCAGACGCTTCTCATCTATGTCATCTGCGTCGTCCTCATCTTCCTCATCCTCAGCTGTCTGTATGAGAGTTTCCTCGTGCCCTTCGCCGTCATCCTCTCCGTGCCCGCAGGTCTCATGGGCAGCTTCGGCTTCGCCTGGCTCTGGAACCAGCTCTACAGCGTCTTCCCGCCCGTAGGCCAGATTGAGAACAACATCTACCTCCAGACTGGTGTCATCATGCTCATCGGCTTGCTCGCCAAGACCGCGATCCTGATTACCGAATTCGCCCTGGAGCGTCGTCGCAAGGGCATGGGCATCGTGCAGGCCGCCTACGCTGCTGCCGAGGCCCGTCTGCGCCCCATCCTGATGACCGTACTCACCTGCGTGCTCGGTATGCTGCCTCTGGTCTTCGCCACGGGTGCCGGTGCCAACGGTAACCGCACCATCGGTGCAGGCGTTGTCGGCGGTATGATTGTCGGAACCTTTGCAATCCTCTTCACGGTTCCTGTCTTCTTCATCTTCTTCGAGTGGCTGCAAGAGAAGATCCGTCCGGCCATGAAGGTGGAAGCTGACCAGCAGTTCCTCATGGAACAGCAGCACAGCTTGAAGGAAAAGGCAGATGCTGGAGAATAGTGGACACTCCCCCTCACGTTCCTTTCAGGGAGGGGGGGTGGTCACTTTCTAAGAAAAGACATCTTTAATCAAGGCATAGATACCTTAATATATAATAATATGTATACAATCCAAAACAACCTTCAAAGGTATATACTCCTCTCTCCTTTCGGAAAGAGGGTGGGGGTGAGGCTTTTTGCCATTACCGCAGCCTGTCTGTTCCTCACCTCCTGCGGCGTGATGAAGTCCTACGAGCGCCCCACAGACCTGCAGACCGAAGGCCTCTACGGCAACGCCCAGAAGGGCAGTTCCGAGCAGGGCCTCGGTGCCAAGGCATGGCGTGAGTTCTTCACCGACCCCGCCCTGCAGCAGCTCATCGAGCAGGGGTTGGCCCAGAACGTCTCCATGCGCCAGATGGATCTCCAGATACAGGAGGCTCAGGAGTACCTGAAGTGCTCCAAACTGGCCTACATTCCCAGCCTGGCCATTGCTCCCCAGGGACAGCTCTCCAGCAGCGACTGGAACAAGCCCCTGAGATTCTACACCCTTCCGATCTCCGCCTCCTGGCAGATAGGCAGCTTCGGCTCCCTCCGCAACGCCAAGAAGCAGGCCGAGGTGGGCGTGGAACAGATGCGTACAGCACGAATGGCTGTGCAGCAGAGTCTCGTAGCCAACATCGCTAACCTCTACTACACGCTCTGTATGCTCGACGCCCAACTGGCCACCAGCGAACAGACCGCCAAGAACTGGCGCGAGACCGTGGACTTCACCAAGAAGCTCATGGAAGCCGGACGCAGCAACCGCGCAGCCGTGGCACAGACCGAGGCCAACGCCCTCAACATCGAAGCAACCCTGCTCGACCTCCGCGAAGGCATCGTCACCGCCGAGAACGCCCTCTGCACCATCCTCGGCGAGGCACCGCATCACATAGAACGCGCCAGCCTGAGCACCTTCACTGCACCTGCCATCCAGACCGGCATCCCCATGGCTCTCCTCCAGAACCGTCCCGACGTGAAGCAGGCAGAACTCGCACTGGCCAAGGCATTCTATGCTGTCAACAGCGCACAAGCAGCCTTCTATCCCTCTCTCACCATCAGCGGAACCCTCGGCTACACCAACAACGGCAGTAGTCGGGAGCTGAATCCGGCCGTCTGGATCTGGAACGCCCTGGCCCAGCTCACGCAGCCCATCTTCCAGAACGGACGACTCATCGCCCAGAAGAAGGTCGCCAAGATGCAGCAGGAGGAAGCCAAGATGGCCTTCCAGCAGGCGCTCATCGCCGCAGGCAACGAAGTCAATACCGCCCTCGTCTCCTTGCAGACGGCCGAAGGCAAACGCGACATCATCGCCTCGCAGATTACCTCCCTGCAAACCGCCGTTGAGGCCACACAGGCCCTGTACAAGGACAACGTCAGTCGTCAGGTCAACTACCTCAACGTCCTGACCGCCCAGACAAGCCTCCTCAGCGCCCAGCTCGGACAAATCAGCAATCAGTTCGCCACCATTCAGGCCACCATCGCCCTCTACCAGGCCCTCGGCGGCGGCTCCCTGCAATAACCTTTTCATCCATAAACCGAAGGAGGCTGTGAGTTCATTTTGGCACAGCCTCCTTCGTTTTTCTTTTTCGCATCGCCATCATTATCCGCTATTCCTCCGTCCCTGTGTAACACTGTAACGCTGTAACGCTGTAACGTAATCCCCTGTCCGTTGCGTTTTTTTTGGTTTTAGAGGTTGATAAACAGGTTTATTCAGAGTGGCAATTTCGATGGGGTTGAAAAACGAACTATAGTTAGTCGCCGTTGGAACTATAGTTAGTCGCCTTTGGAACTATAGTTAGTCGCCTTTGGAACTATAGTTAGTTGAAAGACACAGGTGGCGGTCATTTGGTCATTTTGGTCATTTGTCAAAATCGAAAACAGATGTTGTCAAAACTGCCACTATAATATAAATATTTTATTTATATATAGTGAGCAATGA
>Ga0310696_10008735_pt1 | contig 11792 bp, 3 predicted proteins | sample AusTroGonzalo_MG_4_FD_203885 | JGI IMG/M metagenome (GOLD analysis project Ga0310696, IMG submission 203885) | Bovine rumen microbial communities from tropical cattle in Woodstock, Queensland, Australia - Gonzalo_02 (v2) (version 2) | ecosystem: Host-associated > Mammals > Digestive system >...
AGAACTCCACCTGGGCATTGCCTATGCTGTCTGTAATCACGTTGGGGTTCCAGTACAGGGTGCGGCGGTAATCAACGTCACCCAAAACGGGACCGTTGGGATATTCCGGTGCATAGAACTCATACGGACGCGAGTATCCGTCAATTGTGGTTACACGCTTGTTGATGTTGAATATCTCGGCTCTTGTACTCAGCTCATGCTCCTCTTTCATCATCACGTCTATCAGCAGAAGACGTTCCGACAAGGATCTGGTACCGGTAGAATCGCCCACCAACACATCCTGCATGATAGACTGATATTGCGGGGTATTCCTTAATAGCGGACACTGATCCAGGATATTTGACAGATACATGGGGCGGTCAAATGCTATGATACTCCTTATATCCTTTGTGTCAATCTCAGATGGATGTTCATATATTCCACCCGTATAACACTTGTGCGAGTCATGCATATAGAAGAATGGGGTAAATCCGTTTATCAACGCTATTTCAGCCTCATCATCCAGAACCACGAAATATCCCTTTTCAATCAAATAGCCTAACATATCAGTTGAATAATCCCCCTTATCCAATTCTAACTCAACATCCTTGACAACGTCAAAAGACGTGAAAGTGAAATAATCTATGTACATACGGTCCTCCTCAATATCCACATCGGGCAACAGCAATCCCGTATCCTCACCAATTACGGTAGGCAGGTCGTCATCGGCTTTCTGGACATTATTCTTCCGCTTGGAGTTGTCAATACCGGTAAACACCAGCTCCTGCGGCTGGTAAGCACGGATGTCAGGTGTCATGGAGCGGTCCAGTTTGATGCGTGCGCTGGGGCCAATCAGGCTTTTCCTGTCAGCATGTGCATCTATTGACATCTTGGCCTTGTCATAGAAGTCAACACCTATGTCAAACCCAAAATACCCCGATGAATCTGTCTTATAGTTATATGTCTCCGTAAGCCGTTTGTCAGTAGGCATTAGAGCCGCCAGCACCTCAACGCCCTCCATGGGTTTCTTGCCCGATGAATTCATTATCCAGCCGTTGAATGTCAGAGACTTCTCAACACGGAATTTCTCATTGAACTCTTTCTGCCCGGTAATGGTCTGCCAGTCATAACGTTCCCACCCTTGCACCAGCATGAGCAGGTCAAGAGCCGTGTCACGCTCCGGAGCATCAGTATCAAAATACCAGGATGGGGTCTCAATCATTCCTTTCAGGTCCGATGAGAGCAGCATCGATGTGCGCAGGTCATCCGTCAGGGCGTTACTCTGTCCACGTACGTCACGCACCGATAGGCAGAAACGGTCACGCAACGGCTTGCCCATACCGTCCTTGAGGTTGAACATAAGATTCACCTTATCAAACGGGGCATAGTTATCCTTATCGGACTGTACCTCCAGCTGGGGTGTTCTCAAAGACTGGCTGCTGTTATATACGGAACGGCTGGCATAAAGGGCTCCACTTGTATCAAATATATTGATTCGGCATACGCCCTCAGGGACACCTGCCATAGACCTTACCGTTACAGTTCTGTCCGGCCCGGTCTCAATTGTACAGAAATCCACTATCTCACCACGGCAGGTAAGCGCCATGCCTAGGGTCTTTCCCGCAATATCCGCAGAGCAGTCTATTCCTATTGATATGCTGTCCTTTCCGGACTTGCTTACCGTAAGACTAACACCTTTCTGCTCCGGTTGCGGCAACGTGAATGAGTGTGTCCGGCCACCCACAGTCAATGTAACGGTATTGCGGCGGTTTGTGGGGGTTATCACGAATGACCCCATTCCATCATGCACAGTACTGAATCTTACCCCTGCATCATCCAGCACGCCCTCTGCATCAACGCCAAAACCGGTATTGTCAGTAACCTTGAACGCCACGCGGCAGGGTTTACCCATTATAAGATGGCCACCTTCAGGATAAAAAGAACAGTTAATTTTTGACAGGCTCTCTGTCTTGGGTCGCGGATCGGCCACCTCCGGCTTATACAGTTTTATGACCGGTTGCTCTGTGTAATATTCGCCATCCGTCTTAGGGAGTTCATAAACGGCAAACACGCGTGAGAATATTGCATCCTGACTAAAGTTGAGCATGTAATTGGTGTAGGCACGAACCTCATAGAATCCGCTGGGCAGACCTATCACTCCACGTTTCTCACGGGCCTGTGATGTGGCATCGTCAAGAAGGCTTATCACACCGTCGGCCTGTCCGCCCACCAACTTGAGTTTCTGCTGCTTGAGTACCACACCAGTAGGTGAAATCAGGTCTACGTAAAGCACCCTGCTCTGCGCACGCTGCAATGTGGTGGCATTCACCACATAGGCTTTGAACCAGATAGCCTCGCCGCTGTAGTATGATGTGTTGTCAAACTGCAGATAAACTTTCTCCTGCGGGAATATGCTGTTAAACTGGTGGATGTTACCTGCAAACCGCAGCAGTTCACTGGTAACAGTGGCAGACTCACTCGGGTCCTGCCCGTCAAGATTCTCTGCACTTACAATAGTAAAGGACAGGGCTAAGGTTAGGGTTAAAGTGATCAGTTGTTTCATTGCAACAAAGGATTAAAAAGGGCTAATATTAAAATAACACGGATTTACCAGTCCTGATCAATGACAAACGGGGTTCCGCCGGCAGTCAATCCGGCGCCGCTTATTACAAAGTTCTTTGAGTAGCTGTTGTTGTAGAACTCAACACGGGCATTTCCATCTTTATCCGTTATCACGTTGGGGTTCCAGTACAGTGTGCGGCGGGCGTCTATATCACCCTCCATTCCACCTGCAGGATACTGGGGAGCGTAGAACTGTACAGGCTCGGAGTAACCAATAACCTTGGTCTTTCTCTGGCTCAGGTCACGGATACTCTTGTATGACAGCAGTTCATGATCCTCCTTAACAAGTATGTCTATAAGATAGAGCTGTTCATACTCGGTATACATCCTATCCAGACTATCCATCCTGTTGAGTTCAATAATCGGCATGAATTTCAGCAGATCAACCTTTCTCATCGGCCTCTCGTATACAATGACGCTTTTTACATCAATCATATCTATGAGCATCGGAAAATCAAACGGTTTCTTACGCGGAATGTACTTGGAATTGTTGTGGATATAGTACTCAATCTTATGCCCCCTGATAGTATATTGCTCTTTATCATCCACATCAACCGGAACGCCCTTGCTCAGCAGGTAATCATACAAGAAGGTACTGTATTCGCCCATGTCAAGCTCCATCTCAGTATCCTCCTCCACATCATATGACACAAACTCGTCATAGTTCACAGTAGCACGGTCCTCATCTATCTCAACCTCATCCAGCACTATACCCAGGTCTTTCTTTATCACCCTGGGCTGGCCGCCATACATCACGGTCTGATCCTGCGTTTGAATCAGTGCATTACGGCGGCTGTTATGGTTAAGGTCTATCTCCTCTTTTGTGAATATGCGGGATGCAGGCATATCGGCACGTTCAAAACGTATCCTTATTCCGGTGGGATGCTTTATCTTACCGCTTGAGCGCTCTCTTGTCAGACGGATTCCCATCTCACCCTTTCCGTAGAAATCACTAAGGTTAAATCCAAAATAACCGTTGGTGTCTGTCTGGAACTTAAAGGATTCAAAACGGCTCTTGTTTTCATTGGGACGGAATGAGGCTGATATTGTCACGTCCTTGACGGGCTCACGATTCAGGTATGAGAGCAGCCATCCGTTCAGGGTAAGGCTGTCCTCTACCCTGTGCCGTTCTACAAACTGTTTCTGGCCGGTCATGTATTTCCACTCATAACGCTCCCAGCCCTGAACCAGAGTGAGCAGGTCAAGCGCCTCACGGTGCTCCTTATCATTAGACTCAAGATACCATGCCGGTTCATGAATATAGCCTTTAAGGTCAGATGACAGCAGCAGGTTGCTCATCAGGTTATCGGTATGCCCGGTACCGTAATCACTCCTGTCACGTACCGATAAGCAGAAACGGTCATGCAGGGGTGTGCCCGTACGGTCTGTCAGCTTTATATTCAGTACCTCCATGCTGAACGGCTGGCGGGACAGGCTGTCTAGTGAGAGTGACAATGTGGGGCTCTGGAATGCATCATTGTTATGGAACAGGCTGCGCGATGAGAGTATCTTACCATCCTTGTTATACAATGTCATGCGGCATACGCCAACCGGCCACGTAGAGCTGTCAATTGTAAAATCCAGACTATCACCCGTTCCTGTCTCTTCAAAATAGACAAGCTCACCGCGGCATGTCACCGCTATTGCAGTAGGCTCATCCGCATGATCCGGGGTGCACCGTATGCTCACCTGCATTACAGAATCCGATACAGATGATACAATCATGGAGTACCCGCTCTTTAAGGCTTTAGGCAGGCTGAACCTGGTGCTCTTGCCATCGGCCTGTACAAAACGTACAGACTCATTGCCATCAGGTGTTATCATGAATGAGCCCATTCCGTCATGAACGGTACGGGCAGTATCGTTACTGCCCGTAACAATATATCCGTCCATGCCAAATGCATCCATGCCTGTGGCCTTGAATGCCACTCTGCACGGAAGTCCCTGGATCAGGTCTCCGCCTTCAGGATAGAACGTCACGTTAACACTACGTTTCTTTCCTTCCTGGGCAGTTTCATCCCTGTCCTTTCCCTTAAAGATATTGTCCTCTTTCAATATCACACATGCCTCATCATACTCGCCTTCAAGCTTGGGCTTGGTGTAAACGGGTATCACACGTGAGAACAAAGCCTCACGGCTGAAATCAAGCATATTCTGGGTATAAGCGCGTATCTCATAAAAACCACTCGGGTAATCAACCATTCCGCGTTTCTCACGTGACTGGCTTGTTCCTACATCAAGCAGATGGAAAGCTCCGTCACACTGTCCGCCCACTATCTTGTGCTTCTGTTTCCTTATTACCTCACCGTTGGGGGCCACCAGATCCACATACAGCACCTTGCTGGGAGCACTCTTGAATGTAGTGGCATGCGTTACGAATGCCTTGAACCATATTGTCTCACCCTGAAAGTAGGCTGTGTTGTCAAACTCCAGGTACACCTTCTCCTGCGGGAATATGCTGTTGAACTGGTGTATGTTACCGGCAAAACGCATCAGCGAGCTGGTATATTTATCCTTATCCAGCACTCCTTTCTTATCGTCATAAGGAACATAATCATCAGGTAGGCTGGCGCCAACTCTTTTATTTGACATATCTCCGCTGAACATGATGTCATTGTATAAGGCAACACCTGTCTTCAGGAAAATACATGTATCCCGCTTAACAGTAAAGCGCGATGTCGAATAACGTAACGGAGCCGGCACCTCAGTCAGATTAACCGGCGTCCCGTCAGGCCTGCCATAGTACCTTATTATCACATTACAGCCTTTAAGGTCATGGATCATCATCCTGTCATCACCCATTAAAGTGGTATAATCATATAGGTTGATACTGTTGGCAACAGGTTTCATCACCACACCCATTCCGCTCATTGTACTGTCATAAGGAGTCACAGACAGCCCCTCAAACAGTGTCATGTCATAACCGTTCTCTGCCAGACGCTCCTCATACAGAGACCTCAAGAAATGAAGGCTTGAATTGTAATATGCCTCCCGGCGGTTATCCTCTATGGTCCTGGCCTTAAATTTACTTATTTTATCATAGGGCTTATAGAAGAAATAACCCAGCATATCACAGCTCTCACGTTCCTGTTCACCCTCTATCAGAGTCCGATAAGTGGTCTGCTCAACCGTGAACCTTTGCAGGTCCAGATACAGCTCATAACCCAACAAAGGCATATCTATTATCAGCGGTTCACTGGCCCACGCCTTGAAAATACGGGTATTTCCATCAGCTTTCTTTGCAGTCCCATCACGTCCTGCCACCTCCATGCCGGTAGAATAGGTATTCTGGAACATCAGCACATTCTCATTCTTTATTACCGCACGCCTACCCCATATATCATCACCCAGCAACATACGTTTAAAGAACTTAAGGTCACCCTTATCTATCTTACCATTTATCTCAACCTCCGGCAGTTTATCATTGACCTTAAGCCTTACTGTCAACTCTCCCGGATTAAAGCTCAGGTCAAGAGCATTAGGCTCATAACCCACAAAACTGAATACAACCGTTGACGGGAATGAGACATCCTTAAGTTCAAAACGTCCGTTATCATCCGTAACGGTACCTTTGGTAGTACCGTTCACATATACCGTAGCATATGGAAGTATGCTGCCCGTCTCATTATCAACAACAACACCAGATATATTGTCCTGCCCGAACAAACAGGTTGGCAAGAGAGACAAAATAGTAAAAAGCAGACGTTTCATTTAATAAAGGGTCATTTCAGTTTGGAAAAACCAGTTAGTTAAATCTATCATATTACCAATCCTGATCCAGGATGTATGGCAAACCCGATGATGTTATTCCGGCAGCTGATATGTTGAAGTGCTCCGTTATGGAGCTGTTGTAGAACTCAACGCTGGCCTGACCTATGCTGTCCGTAATGACGTTAGGGTTCCAATATAGGGTGCGGCGGTAATCTACATCACCAAGCACAGGCCCGTTCGGATACTCCGGTGCGTAGAACGCATAGGGGCTGGTGTAACCGTCAACGGTGGTTATGCGTTTGTTGATGTTGTATATCTCCTGTCTGGTGCTCATCTCATCACGATCCAACACCTGTATATCAATCAACAGGTATCGCCCAGTAAGTGCCTCATTCTCATCAATATAGCTCATAGTCTTATTAAGGTATTCCATATAAAAAGGACACTGCTTAACAACATCAATCAACCACATTGGCCTATCATAAATCATAACACTTTTAATGTCTCTGGTATCTATCTCAAGAAACTCCTTAAATATGGCATCAGTTCTAAGCTCTTTTGAATCATGAGTGTAAATAAACGGTTTGTAACCATCTACAAATATTGTTAGCGGATCATAATAAACTGAAACATGATGTCCCTTATCCATCAGGTAACCATACAAATCTGTTGAATACTCGCCCTTATCAAGCTCAACTTCCACGTCCTTGACTACGTCATAGGCATTGAATGCGTAGTAGTCGGTGTACACTCGTTCCTCCTCAATATCTACGTCGGGCAAAAATATGCCTTTGTCTATGTCAATTATGGTGGGGTATTTGTCTTCTTCCTTCTTTTTCTTCTTGCCTTTGGCCGATGCGGGTGTGAGGCCGGTGAATACAAGTTCCTGCGGCTGGTAGGCGCGGATGGCGGGGAGCATGGAGCGGTCAAATACTATGCGGGCGCTGGGACCTATCAGACGGTTGCGCTTGGCATGGGCGTCTATGGTGAAGCGGGCTTTGCCGTAGTACTCTACGCCTATGTCAAACCCGAAATAGCCGGATGTATCGGTGGTGTAGGTGTAGGTTTCAAGCTGGCTTTTGTCGGTTGGCGTGAGGGCGGCCAGGACTTCTACGTCTTTCAGTGGTTTGCGGCCGTTGCTGTTCATGATCCAGCCGTTGAGTGTGAGGGAGCGTTCTACGCGGTGGCGTTCACGGTATTCTTTCTGGCCGGTTATGGTCTGCCAGTCATAGCGTTCCCATCCTTGTACCAGCATCAGCAGGTCAAGGGCGGCGTCACGGTCGGCGTCGTTGGTGTCAAAGTACCAGGAGGGGTTTTCTATGTATCCTTTCAGGTCGGATGAAAGAAGCAGTGATGTGCGCAGGTCGTCGGCCAGTATGTTGCCCTGGCCGCGGGTGTCACGTACGGAGAGGCAGAAGCGGTCACGGAAGGGGTTGCCTTGGCCGTCTTTTAACTGGAACTTGAGGTTTATTTTTTCAAAGGGGGCGTATTCTTTCTTGTCGGGGGTGACTTCTATCCTGGGGGTTTTGAGGGCTTGACTGTGGTGATACAGGGTGCGGCTGGCGTACAGGGTGCCGTCGGCATCAAAAATGTTGATGCGGCAGACGCCTTCGGGGATGCCGTCCATGCTGCGGGTGGTCTGGGTTCTGCCCTGCCCGGTTTCTATGGTGCAGAAGTCTACTATCTCGCCCCTGCAGGTGAGGGCCATGCCCAGGGTTTTGCCGGTTAATGAGGGGGTGCTGTTGAGTTCTATGATTAGTTTGTCTTTGCTGCTCTGGGTTACGCTCATGCTTATGCCTTCTTTCTCGGCGGCGGGGAGTGTGAAGGTGTGGTTTTTGCCGTCAAGGGTTAGGGTTACGCTGATACGGCGGTCCCCGGGGGTGACGGTGAAGGAGCCCATGCCGTCATGCTGGGTGCGGACTTTGGTCCTGGTGCCATCTACGGTGCCTTTGGCGTCTATGCCCAGGCCGGTGTCATCGGTTACTTTGAAGGCTACGCGATTGGGCTGTCCTTTTACAAGGTGGCCGCCTTCGGGGTAGAATGTGCAGTTTATGCGGCGCAGTTTCTCGGGTTCGGGGCGGGGTTCGTTGAGGTCGGTCTTATGGAGTTTGATTACGGGTGATTCTTCAAAGTAGTAGTCTTCCATCTTGGGGCGCTCATATACGGCGAATACACGGGAGAATATGGTTTCGGGGTTGAAGTTGAGCATGTAGTTGGTATATGCCCGTATCTCATAGAAACCGCTGGGGTAGTTCATGGTGCCGCGGACTTCACGCGCCTGTGATGTGGAGGCGTCCACCAGGATTATGTTGCAGTCGGCCTGGCCGCCTACTATCTTTAGTTTCTGCTGCTCAAGCACTACGCCTGTGGGGGATATAAAATCTACATACAGAACTTTGCTCTGAGCACGCTGCAATGTGGAGGCGTTTACTACGAATGCCTTGAACCAGATGGTTTCACCTGTGTAGTATGACGTGTTGTCAAACTGCAGGAACACTTTCTCCTGAGGAAATATGCTGTTGAACTGGTGGATATTACCAGCATAACGCAGAAGCGCATCAGTATGATCATCTGCTTTTATATTAAAAACAGAAAAAAGCGCTGCAAGGACTAACAGGCAAACAGACCTCCTCATAAATTTCAATTAATTGATCAATAACACCATTTTATATGCAAGAATATGAATAATTATCGATACAACAAATTTTTTTTGTTCAAAAATTACCAGTCCTGATCCAGAATGTATGGAACACCGGATGATGTTAATCCTGCAGCTGATACTTTAAAGTGCTCCGTTATGGAGCTGTTGTAGAACTCTACTTGGGCATTACCATCAGTGTCTGTTATCACATTGGGATTCCAGTAGAGGGTGCGGCGGTAATCAACATCACCAAATACAGGGCCATCAGGGTATTCGGGGGCATAGAACTGATAAGGACGGGAGTAACCGTCTACGGTAGTAACGCGTTTGTTGATATTAAATATTTCTGATCTGGTAGCAAGGTCACGGCCATCCTTAATACAAATGTCCACTACAACCCTACGTTGAAACATAGCGTCTGACATAGTAAGACCGTTTGCCTTAGAAACAACTTTATTCCTAGCACTATTATTAGTTTTTGATTCGTACGAATTCATTACCCTATTGGTTATAGAATCCATAAAGACCTTATAATATGGACTTGCGGCAAACAGAGGACATATACGTTGTATATCCTGAACATATACTGGACGGTCATACACCAATACGCTCTTAATATCTCTTGTATCTATTGAAAGCGGGTCCATGACATCTTCTTCTAATGTAATAGTGTCTTCAAAAAGGCTTAGATATATATATTTCTTGCTATCATGAATGTAGAAAAACGGCTCATATCCGTCAATCCATGTTGCTATCAAATCTTTAATAATCTTATATCTTATCGTATCAACAATCCTTGTCATTCGCAATATACTATAGCCCTTTTCACATAGGTAAGTATACAATTCTGTAGAGTAATCACCTTTATCCAATTCTATCTCAACATCCTTGGCTACATCATATGAACGGAATGTAAAGTAATCTACATACATGCGTTCTTCGTCAACTTCGACATCGGGAAGCAACAGGCCGGTTTTCTCATTTATAATGGTGGGAAGATCATCATCTTTATCTTTTGTGCCTGTGCCGGATTGTTGTTTGTTGTCCTTAAGACTGGTGAATATCAGTTCCTGGGGTTGGTAGGCACGGATGGCTGGGAACATGGAGCGGTCAAAGACTATGCGAGCCCCGGGACCTATCAGTTTCTTCTTGGTGACATGGGCGTCTATGGACAATCTGGCTTTGTCATAGAATTCTGCACCTATGTCAAAGCCAAAATAGCCTGTTGAGTCTGTCTGGCACTTGTAGGTCTCGGTCTGGCGTTTGTCACTGGGCATGAGGGCGGCAAGCACTTTGATGCCTTCTACGGGACTCTTGCCGGATGAGTTCATGACCCAGCCGTTAAGAGTTAGGCTTTCTTCCAGACGGTGGCGCTCACGGAACTCTTTCTGGCCGGTTATGGTCTGCCAGTCATAACGCTCCCACCCCTGGACGAGCATGAGTAGGTCTAGGGCCTGCTCTCGGTTGGGGGCGTCGGTGTCAAAGTACCATGAGGGGTTCTCAATGAATCCCTTAAGGTCTGATGAGAGCAGCAGTGATGTCCTTAGGTCATCGGCCAGTATGTTGCCCTGGCCGCGGCTGTCACGTACGGAGAGACAGAAACGGTCACGGTATGGGGTTCCTTTGCCGTCTTTTAACTGGAACTTGAGGTTTACTTTCTCAAACGGGGCGTAGCTCTCCTTGTCTGATGTCACCTCAAGCATGGGTGTCTTGAGTGCGGGGTTGCGGTGGTAGATGGCACGGCTGGCGTAGAGGGTGCCGTCGGTGTCAAAGATGTTGATGCGGCATACGCCCTCCGGGATGCCGCTCATGGTGCGTGTCAGCTCTACCTGGCCGGTACTGGTCTCTATGGTGCAGAAGTCTACTATCTCACCTCGGCAGGTCATGGCCATGCCAAGGGTCTTGCCGGTCAGTTGGGGGCTGCTGCTTATCTTTAGTGTTATGCTGTCTGGATGGCTGGTTTGGGTCTGGAGGGTTAGGCCTTCCTGTTCGGTCTGGGGTAAGCTGAAGGTGTGGTTCTTGCCGTTTACGGTCAGTGTGATGCTGTTACGGTGGCTCTGTGGGGTTATGGTGAATGTTCCCATTCCGGCATGGACGGTGCTGAATGGTGTGCCGTCATCAAGGGTGCCCTGTGCGTCAACGCCCAATCCGGTATCATCGGTTACCTTGAAGGCTACGCGGTTGGTCTTGCCTGCTATCAGATGGCCGCCCTCGGGGTAGAAGGTGCAGTTTATCTTGGGCAGTTTCTCTGTGACGGGACGGGGATCCATGGGTTCGCTCTTACGCAGCTTGATGACTGGTGTCTCAGCATAGTAGTTGCCTTCTTTCTCGGGCAGCTCATAGACGGCAAAGACGCGGGAGAATATGGTCTCAGGGTTGAAGTTGAGCATGTAGTTAGTGTAGGCGCGTACCTCATAGAAGCCGCCGGGCAGGCCCAACACTCCGCGTTTGTCACGGGCATCGGAGGTGCCGGCATCGACAAGGCTCAGCACGCCATCGGCCTGACCGCCTACGATCTTGAGTTTCTGCTGGCTGATTAGTACACCTGTTGGGGATACCAGATCTACGTAAAGCACTTTGCTCCTGGCACGCTGCAATGTGGTGGCGTTAACTACAAAGGCCTTGAACCAGATGACCTCACCGCTGTAGTACGATGTATTGTCAAACTGCAGATAGACTTTCTCCTGAGGAAATATGCTGTTGAACTGGTGGATATTACCGGCATAACGCAGAAGCGCATCAGTATGATCATCTGCTTTTATATTAAAAACAGAAAAAAGCGCTGCAAGGACTAACAGGCAAACAGACCTCCTCATAAATTTCAATTAATTGATCAATA
>Ga0310696_10008736_pt1 | contig 11791 bp, 6 predicted proteins | sample AusTroGonzalo_MG_4_FD_203885 | JGI IMG/M metagenome (GOLD analysis project Ga0310696, IMG submission 203885) | Bovine rumen microbial communities from tropical cattle in Woodstock, Queensland, Australia - Gonzalo_02 (v2) (version 2) | ecosystem: Host-associated > Mammals > Digestive system >...
TTATCGTTGTCAAGGGAAATTCATCGTACCTTTGCACCAGATTCATACATTTGATTTTGGTTAAGAGTTAATTGGTTATTGTTGTTAGATGAATGGCGCGGCTCGTGATGAGTCGCGTTTTTCGTAAGACGGAATAAGTATTTCCAGAAAAGTTTTGCCATTTCACAGAAAATGCCTACCTTTGCCAAAATATTACTCGTCAACAAAAACAATAATGAGGAATTCCATAATATTCATGATTGCCTTGATGGTTGTGTTGGTTTCTTGCTCAGAGAGTGGGAAGACGTATAAAATTGCTATATCTCAGTGTGGTTCGGGGCAATGGCGTGACAAGGTGAACAATGAAATGTTAGCTGCTCAACACTTGTATGAGCAAAATGTGAAGGTGGACGTGGTTGAGGCCCATGATGATACAGATGTACAAATTAGGCAAATTGATAGTCTGGCTAATACTGACATAGATCTGTTGGTGGTGGCTCCTAATGAGGCCAGACCCATTTCTGATGCTATTGCCAAGGTCAGGCAAAAAGGAATACCTGTAATATACTTCGACCGTAAGGCTGAAACAGAGGATTACACCGCGTTCATTGGAGGCAATAATGTAGAGACGGGAAAAGCAATAGGTAACTATGTTTTGACGCTTGTCGAGGTATTACCTGCCAGTCAAAGCAAGCCCATAGTAATTGAGATAACAGGAGCGATGTCTTCTTCCCCAGCCCAAGAGCGCCATGAAGGATTCCTTAGTGTCATGAGAGAGCACGGAGAACTGGAGTATATTTATAAGGAAGCAGACTGGACCTCAGACAGGGCCTACAGCATCACTAAGGAACAAATAGAATCAGGAAGAATACCCAACATTATCTTTTGTCATAACGACGGAATGGCTACAGGCGTGTACAAAGCTGTTGTAGAAAAAGACGTGGAGGGGAAGGTTTTGATTCTCGGCATAGATGGCTTGCCAGGTGAAGGTATTGAGTATGTGCAGTTGGGTCATCAAGTAGGTTCTTATGTATATCCCACTCATGGCGAACTTATCGTGAAGCTGGCACTCGACATTCTGACAGGTCAGCCATACGAACGCAACAACGAACTACAGGGTATGATGGTGACGCCTAAGAATGCCGACCTAATGGCTCTGAATAGCAAAGAACTGATCAAACAGAACAACGATCTGATAACCATTCAGGACAAGCTGGAAGCATATTTTGGGCTTTACAATACACAACATAAGGTATTAATAGGCAGTTTCATAGCTATTGTTCTGTTATTAATTGCATTCGCCATGATGTGGCGTGCCTACATCCAGACGCGCAAGGCCGTCCGTCAGCGACAGACCTTGAATGAGGAAGAGACGTTGTTCTACACCAACGCTGACAGCCGCAAGCTGCGCCAGATATTTGAGACACCAAAGGAAGAAATGCCTGCTCCACGTTCTCAGGACACTATCTTTGCGGAACAGTTGAACGAAGCTATCCGTAAGAATATGGGTAATACTAATCTGAAGATGGATGATCTTGGAGAGGAAATGGGGTTAAGTCGTGTACAATTATACAGAAAGGTGAAGGCCATTACAGGATTAACTCCTGTGGAACTTCTCAGGCAGATGCGCCTACAGCGTGGTTACGCATTGCTTCAAAGCACAAATAAAACGGTGAATGAGATAGCTTATGAGGTAGGTTTTGGAACACCAGGTTATTTCTCAGCCTGTTTCAAGAAGCAATTTGGAAAATATCCTATGGATGTAAGGGCAGCACAATAGTCTGCCCTTTATTTATGCGGTAAGTCAACGAAATGGACATAATAGTCGAGAATTGTTTCATGTAACATTTTTACTTGTACAGGAACTAAAATTTAAAGTAATAAGACGTATATAATAGTACTTTTGCAGCAGATTTAATTCACAAAAGTACTAATCAATAAAAAAACAACAATGGAACAACTAAAGAAAACGTTTCTGAGTTTGGCACTTCTGCTTGCTAGTACAATAATGTACGCGCAGAGTGAGATCAGTGGTAATGTTGTCGATCCGACAGGTGAGACGATCATCGGTGCCACTGTCATGGAGAAAGGTACCACCAACGGTACCGTAACCGACTTCGACGGCAACTTCAAGGTGAAAGTCGAGGCCGGGAAGATTCTTGTAATCTCTTACATCGGTTATCTGACACAAGAGGTGCCTGCTCAAGACGGTATGCAGGTGACACTCAAGGACGATGCACTGATGGTGGAGGAAGTGGTGGTGACAGGTTATACCACCCAGCGTAAGTCAGACCTGACTGGTGCAGTGTCAGTAGTATCACCCTCTGATCTGGCCAAGCAGAACGAGAACAACCCCATCAAGGCTATGCAGGGTAGGGTACCAGGCATGAACATTTCTGCTGACGGTTCTCCTTCGGGAAATGCCACAGTCCGTATCCGTGGTGTCGGAACTCTGAACAACAATGATCCTCTTTACATCATCGACGGTGTTCCTACAAAGGCTGGCATGCACGAGCTGAACGGTAACGATATCGAGAGCATTCAGGTGCTGAAGGATGCCGCATCTGCCAGTATCTATGGTAGCCGTGCCGCTAACGGTGTGATTATCATTACCACCAAGAGGGGCAAAGAAGGAAAGGTTAGAATCGACTTCGATGCCAGCATCGCTGTTCAGACCTATGCCCACAAGATGGAAGTGCTCAACGCAAAGGAGTTCGGACAGGTGATGTGGCAGGGCTATGTAAACGACGGCCTTGACCCCAACTCGAACGGTCTGGGTTATAAGTACGACTGGACTTACAACCAGCAGGGTCAACCCGTATTGAACAACATCTCAATGAGCAAGTATCTCGATGCAGCGGGTACAACTCCCGCCGCTGATACAGATTGGTTCGACAAGACTACTCGTAACGGACTGATCCAGCAGTACAACGTATCTCTGAGTAATGGCTCTGAGCGCGGTTCGTCTTTCTTCTCTCTGGGTTACTATAAGAATAAGGGTATCATCAACAGCAGTGATTTCGAACGCTTCTCTGCTCGTATGAACTCTGAGTACAAACTCCTGAAGATTAACGACAAGAACCTTGTAACAGTAGGTGAGCACTTTACGTTGAACCGTACCAGTGAGGTACAAGCTCCTGGCGGATTCTTGCAGAATGTACTTCAGTTCAATCCCTCTCTCCCTGTATTTACTACCGATGGTCAGTATGCCGGTCCAGTAGGAGGTTATCCTGACCGCGAGAATCCTGTAGCCCGTCTGGATCGTAACAGCGACAACCGCTACAGCTACTGGCGTACGTTCGGTGATGTATTCTTGAACATCAACCCTCTGAAGGACTTTAATATCAAGACTACCTTCGGTATCGACTACGCCCAGAAGCAGCAGCGCATCTTCACATATCCCGTTACAGAGGGCACGGTAGCAAATTCCACAAATGGCGTAGAGGCTAAACAGGAGCACTGGACCAAGTGGATGTGGAATGCCATTGCCACCTATAATCTCGAGAAAGGCAACCATCGTGCCGACGCCATGGTGGGTATCGAGTTGAACCGCGAGGATGATACATGGTTTAGCGGAAAGAAATACGACTATGCCGTGCTGACTACTGACTATATGTGGCCCAATGCTGGTGTCGGTGAGGCTGAGGCATACGGCTCAGGCGAAGGCTACACTTTGGTATCTTACTTCGGCAAACTGAACTACAACTATGCTGACCGCTATCTGCTGAGTCTGACTATGCGTTACGACGGTAGTAGCCGTTTCGGAAAGAACAACCGCTATGGTATATTCCCCTCTGTAAGCTTTGGATGGAGAATTAATGAAGAGAAGTTCTTGAAAGATGTATCCTGGCTCGACAACCTGAAACTGCGTGCCTCTTGGGGACAGACTGGTAACCAGGAAATCTCGAACATCGCCCGCTATACCCTTTACGAGAGCAACTATGGTGAGGCCAACTTCGGTGGTCAGAGCTACGGTACAAGCTATGACATCGCAGGTACGAATGGCGGACAGACATTACCCAGTGGTTTCAAGCGTAATCAGCTTGGTAACGACGACCTGAAATGGGAGACTACTACGCAGACCAACATAGGTCTTGACTTCGGTATGTTCCGTAATGCACTCTATGGCTCGTTGGAGTGGTACTTCAAGAAGACAAAGGATATCTTGGTTTACATGCCGGGTATAGGTGTGATGGGTGAAGGCTCAAGCCAGTGGATCAATGCCGGTGAGGTAGAGAACAAGGGTATCGAGTTCAACGTTGGTTATCGTGGCAATATCGGCGATTTCCAGTACGACCTGTCTGGCAACATAGGTACTTATCGTAATGAGGTTACCAAACTGCCTGAGACTATCGCTGCCAATGGTACTTTCGGTGGCAACGGTGTGGAGAGTGTCGTGGGTCATCCCATGTACTCACAGGTAGGTTACGTTTACGACGGTATCTTTAAGAGTCAGGAAGAGATTGACAATCACGCCACTCAGAATGGTGCCGGTCTGGGCCGTATCCGTTGGAAGGATCTGAACGGCGACGGTGTCATCAACGAGGCCGACCAGCAGTGGATTTACGATCCCACACCCGATTTCACTTGGGGTCTGAACATCTACCTGCAGTATAAGAACCTGGACTTCACCATGTTCTGGCAGGGTGTGCAGGGCGTCGACGTGATTAGCGACCTGAAGAAAGAAACCGATCTCTGGAGCGGTCTGAATATTTCGAACTTGAATAAAGGCAGACGTCTGCTCGATGCATGGAGTCCTGCGAACAATGGCTCAAATATTCCTGCCATCAGCACAATGGATAATAATAATGAGAAGCGTGTCAGCACCTATTTCGTAGAAAATGGCTCGTTTGCCAAGCTGCGCACGATACAGTTCGGTTATAACTTCCCGAAGTGCATTTGCGAGAAACTCTATGCAGAGAGACTTCGCATGTATCTCTCAGCTCAGAACTTGTTGACAATAAGTAGCAAGAATTTCACGGGTGTGGATCCGGAAAATGCCAACTATGGCTACCCAATTCCTCTTAACATCACCTTCGGACTTAATGTAAGCTTCTGATTGAACATTGAACATTTAACATTGGACATTGAAAAATTGAGAATTATGAAAACTAAGATATTCAATATAATCTGTATAATCTGCGTCATCTGTGGTTTCTCTTCTTGCTCTGACTTCCTCGATGAGCACATACCACAGGGAACCCTGAGTGACGAGCAGGTGAAAAGTCCTGAAAACGCAGAGGCTATGGTTGTATCTGCCTACGCTATCTTTACGACTGCAGAAGACATCAACTCTTCTTTCTCTATGTGGAATTTCGATGTACGCAGCGACGATGCATATAAGGGCGGTAGCGGTACCAGCGACGGTGACGTGTTCCATCAACTGGAAGTGCAGCAGGGTGTGCTGACAACCAACTGGAATATCAACGACATGTGGGTCCGTCTGTACAACAGTCTCTCACGTGTGAACAGTGCCATCGCACTCCTCAACGAGACCAGCGACAGTTATGCCATGAAGAAGCAGCGTCTGGCTGAGATGAAATTCTTGCGTGCTTACGGACATTTCCTGCTGAAACGCCTGTACAAGAACATTCCTTTCGTTGTAAACGAAAACCTGACTTACGACGAGTATAATGAACTCTCAAATACCACTTACACCAACGATGAGGGTTGGCAACTGATTATCGATGACCTGATGGAGGCTTACAACATCCTGCCTCAGACACAGGCTGACAAAGGTCGCCCCACAAAGGCTTCTGCCGCAGCATTCCTTGCAAAGGTTTATCTCTATAAGGCCTATCGTCAGGACGATGCTAGCAGCAATCAGGTAACTGCCATAAATCAGGCTGATCTGGAGAAGGTCATTGAGTTCACCAATCCTGCGCTCTATGCCAACTACGGTCTGGAAGATGACCTCCACAACAACTTCCGTCCTGAGGAACAGTACGAGAATGGTAAAGAGAGCCTCTGGGCTATCCAGTACTCTCGCAACGATGGTTCTACCTATGGTAACCTGAACTGGAGCTACGGACTCATCCCGCCAAACATTCCTGGTGCTACCGATGGTGGCTGCGACTTCTACAAGCCTTCGCAGAACTTAGTGAACGCCTATCGTACCGGTGCCGATGGTCTTCCCCTACTCGACTCATTCAATGAGAAGGATTACGACAAGACCAGCGACAATGCCGATCCCCGTCTGTTCCTGACTGTTGGTATTCCTGGTCTTCCCTATATGTTCAACAAGAACTATATGATGGAAGAGACCAGCATCTGGAGTCGTTCAAACGGTCTTTATGGCTACAATGTATCTCTGAAACAGAACGTAGATCCCGCCCTCATTGACAACTATCTGATTAAGGGTAGCTACTGGGCAAGCTCAATGAATCGTATTGTGTTCCGTTATGCCGACGTGCTGCTGGAGCGTGCTGAGGCTTATGCTCAGCTTGGAAACTCTGAGCAGGCTATTGCACTCGTGAATCAAATCCGCAGCCGTGCCGCATCCAGCACTCAGATGATTGGTAACTATCAGAACACATACGGTGTGAAGATGTACATCTCCAACTATAAGGGTAGCTACTCTAAGGACGAGACCATTAAGATTGTGAAGATGGAACGTCGTTTGGAGATGGGTATGGAGTGTGAGCGTTTCTTCGACCTCGTTCGCTGGGGCGATGCCGCTACAGTAATTAACAAGTACTATGCCGAGGAGATCGACAATTGCGGTATCTATCGCGATGCCCATTTCACGGCCAACAAGGATGAGTATCTGCCGATTCCTTTCAGTCAGATCTCTGCATCCAATGGTCACTATACTCAGAATATTGGCAACTGGTAATAGAGTTAAGAATTTAGAATTAAGAGAATTATGAAAACGAAGATAAATACTATATGGCGCTGGCTTCTGTGCGCAGCACTATTCACTATTCACTGTTCACTATTCACTTCATGTAGTGACGACAACGTCAGCGACTTGCAACTAAGTGGTGACTGCATGATAGAGTCTATCGCACTCGACAATTACGAGGGTACTATCGATCTGGCTTCCCGCAGCATTGTGGTTCGTCTGCCGGAGGTTTATGGAACTTCTTCTATGCAGGTGACTGCACTGAATATCTCTAATGGTGCTTCTTGCAACATCAAGCAGGGCGAGACACTGAACATGGATGCTGCCAAGGTGCTGCACGTCACTAACGGCGATGTCTTCTTGAACTGGACACTAAGTGTTCTCCACGACGAGGCCCGCATCACACAGTTTGTCATCAACGACATCTACCAGGGAACCATCGATCAGGATGCCAAGACCATCACGGTCTATGTTCCAGGATCTGTTGATATTAGTAATCTGGTGCCTACTATCACCTATAGCGCCAATGCTACAATTACACCAGGCACTGGGGTAGCTCAGGACTTCTCACAGCCTGTAACCTACAAGGTGACAAACAACTCTGCTGAGAGCACCTACACCGTAACGGTGATTGCCATTGAGAAGCCATCTGCACTCTTCATTGGTGAGGCATCGGTTATGAACGATCTCGATCTTGAGGCTAAGACTGCTTGCCAGTGGATGTTAGGAAATATCCCCAACTCGCTCTATGCTTCATTTGCCGATCTGCGTGCAGGAACCATCGACCTCTCTCAGTGTAAGGTTATCTGGTGGCACTACCATGTGGACGGTGGCGTTGATGGGCACGATGTATTCATGGCCAAGGCTCCCTACGCACTGGATACCAAGAATGAGTTGCGTTCTTTCTATGAGAATGGTGGTTCACTGTTCTTGACACGATATGCTACCAACTTGCCATCGTTTATCGGTGTGACTGGTGACGACGAGTGGACGACTCCAAACAACTGCTGGGGACAGAACGAGGATGCTGCCGAGCTCTGTGGCGGTCCGTGGTCTTTCCGTATCTTCGACGGACAGAACGATCATCCGCTGTGGCAGAATCTGATTGCCGGTGACAACGCCAATGAGGTATATTGCACAGATGCAGGTTACCACATCACCAACTCTACAGCTCAGTACCACATCGGCACCGACTGGGGTGGTTATGACGACCATGCAGCGTGGGAGACCCGCACAGGCGGTAAGATACTCGGTGTTGGTGGCGACGGTGCTGTCGTGGCTTGGGAATATCCTGCCAACAATGGCAAGGGCGGTATCATCTGCATAGGCTCCGGTTGCTACGACTGGTATTCTTACACCTACGAGGCCGGCTACGTGGAGAACTTCCACAAGAACATCGAGATTATGACTCAAAATGCATTTAATCACTTAATGAAGTAAACGTTATGAAAAAGACTATGATATATTCCGCATTCGCACTCATGCTGTCAGCCACCGCGCTGACTGCATGCAGCGACGAAGACTTCGGTCCCGACGCACCAAAGGACTGGGCAGGCACTGCCACATTCTTCAACTCCAACGACGAGGCTGGTTTCCAGACCTATTACAATCCTTCCATCGGACGCTGTGGCGACCCCATGCCGTTCTATGATCAGAAAGCTGGCGAGTTCAAGGTGCTCTACTTACAGGAGTATGAGAACAATGCCACCTACAACTACCATCCCATCTGGGGTGTATCCACTAAGGACGGTGCCAACTACGAATCATTAGGCGAGGTGCTTGCTACTGGAACATCAGCATGGGAGCAAGATGCCGCACTTGGTACTGGTTGCGCTATCTATAATGAGAAGGATGGTCTCTATTACATCTATTATACAGGCCATAATCCTAACTGCAACAACGTTGAGGCCGTGATGCGTGCTACCTCTTCTGACTTCAAAACTTGGACAAAAGACAACGTTTGGATGCTGAAAGGCGATGACTACGGCTATTCTACTGTTGACTTCCGCGACCCGCAGATCTTCCTGGCTGAGGACGGTCTCTATCACATGGTGATTGCCTCGAACCTGAAGTTTGCTGAGTTCAAGTCAGCCGACCTGAAGAACTGGGAGCATGTAGGTCAGTTCCCGATGATATGGGACCGTATGTGTGAGTGTCCTGACATCTTCAAGATGGGCAACTACTGGTATCTGGTTTACAGCGAGGGCTACCGTGCTTCATGGAGCCGCAAGGTTAAGTATATGATGGCTGACACCTTCGAAGGACTGAAAGCCTGCTTCAATGATCCGGGTGCTAACTGGCCGAAAGACGGACACGAGGGCGTGCTCGACAGCCGTGCATTCTATGCAGGAAAGACAGCTTCTAATGGTACAGACCGTTACATCTGGGGCTGGTGTCCGTATCGCACAGGTGCTACCATCCACGACAAGAACATCAACGTTGGTGCAGGTGGCGAGCCAAACTGGTCTGGCGCACTGGTATGCCATAAGATCATCCAGCACAATGATGGTACGCTCACATTAGGCGAGGTTCCTGCTATGGCAGCTAAGTATAGCCATGCCGCAGACGCCAAAGTCATGGCCACCAATGGTCAATGTTCAATGGTCAATGGTCAATATTCAATGAGTGGCGACAATGCCTATGTGCTCTATAGTCGCTTAAGTGCCCACAACCACATCTCACTGACAGTCAAGACATCGAACAACTGGGATAAGTTTGGAATCTCTCTCGTCCGTGGCACCGATTCTAAGAAGTACTATACGATGGTCGTGAATCCTGAGTGGGAAGATGGTCGCAAGGTTAACTTCGAGCAGGAAGGTGAGGAAGGCAAGGGATTTATCGAGGGTGCCGACGGCTACAACTTCGTCCGTCCTTCAGACAATAGCTACAAGATCGACATCTATACTGACAACAGCGTGATGGTCATGTACATCAATGATGTCTGTGCCTATACCAACCGTATCTACGGTATCCATAAGAATTGCTGGAGCATCAACAACTATGGTGGCAGCATCACCGTCAGCGATGTCAAGGTCAGTCAATATTAGGAGTTAACTTTTAGTTATATTTTTTAGCGAAAGGCGCGGCTCGTAATGAGTCGCGTTTTTCATATCACTGTCGACATCAAAGATTAACCTCCTTTGATCTTTCTACTGGCTCTTAGAGTCATATTTTCGCGAAGCTGGTCACGATAGAGCCATATCTCTCCAGATTGTCAGGATGGCGGCTAGTCCATGCAACATCAATGTAATTATCTTCTTCATATCCTTTGAAATTATGATGGTGCAAAGTTAAGAAAAAAACATATCTTCCATCATTCTTAGGTGAAGAAATGATGCCGACGTGCAAGATTGCAACACTACTTCCTCAGAAACCCAGGGGTCAGGAACAGCGTGTAATTATACAATAGTCCTGAACCCCTTTAGGTACCACATAACACAGGACTGCCCCAGCGTGTTTGTGATCATAATTCGTTTATTTGTCGTTCTTTGCCTCTACGATGTCGCACCGCCGTCTCCACCGAGGCATCCGACTATACAGGGGGATAAATCCCAACAGCGATCTTCGCAGTGTTCGATTGCAACGGTACGATGTTTTTCTGAATTTTGCAAGTTTTAGGGCAAAAAAGTGGTTCGAAGGGGAAAATATAGCATGCAATTGCAAAAAAACGAGCTAAACGGAGTGATGATGAAAAAAACGTGAGTGATGCAGAACTGGGCCGTCGGCTGGGCGTGTCCAGACAGACGGTTAATAACGTAGTAAACGGACGACGTGATATAACGGTCAGTCGTCTTCATGTGTTCGCGAATGCGCTTGGAGTGCGGGTTCGCGACCTCTTTGATGAATAGGGTGTAAACGCTCAGGCTGTCATTTCGCCTTGCGCTGCGAATTCGTGGCGCAAAAGCTTGCGCGTGCTCATTTATTTGCGTAACTTTGCTGCAGAAGATATAGTATTTTTAGTAACATAATAACAGTTTAACAGTATGAAAACAGATTATCAAGGAACAATGTCGCAGCACCTTCGACTGCGATGGCTACTACCTCTACCTCGGTGCGGCCTGGGCCATCGTCAAGGCTGAACATCCGGACTGGATCTACGAGACGTTCATCGAGTGCTTCCGCAAGGACGTGGTGGATCAGATGGCCGCCCGCTCGAAAAACTACCTGGGTTATAAGGCATTTGCGACAAATGGCTGAAGAAAAGAAGAAACGGAAGAAGAAAGCCGCTGCCGACGGGGACGGCGGTAAGGAGCACAAGAAGCCGTGGCAGGAGGAGTATGCCACAATGAGGGAAATCCGACAGATGCTCAGCGACAATGTCTTCCTCAGGCATAATGTCATCATCGGAAGGCCTGAGTTCAGGGTGCCCATGAGAGACGAGTTCGACGCCGCCAGCAGGATTTACTATCCTAAGGGTAGTGAGGTCGGAGAGTTTGTCAGTTCGGCAGAGATCCTGCAGACCATATCATACAACCTGTATCGTGACGTCACCCCCAACAAGATGGGCAGGGCCATGACGGCACTCGGCTTTAAGCGTGAGCGCTCGCATAACATCTGGGGCTACCGGGTGGTGGCATACACTCCGGAGGAGATCAGGAACAACAAGACGCTGCTGGCCCATGATGCATGTTCTGAGGCCAAGGAAGAGCCAGACGGTTCCGAATCTTCCGGAAATTCCGAATTGTTCTGAGGATCTCTCCCGCGTACCGTGCACGCCTATGCGGTACGCGGGAGAGATTCCTGTTTTAATTCGGAAATTAGGAATTCAGGAAATTATGTTTATAGTTTATAGTTTATGGTTTATAGTTTATGGTTTATAGTTTATAGTTTAGAGATGAATAGCAATACATTTGAGATACGGACTTACGGGAAGTCGGAGTTTGCGATGCTGATGTTCCCGAACGTCAAGGATCCGAGGCAGGCGCAGAACAGGCTCCTGCGCTGGATAAAGCGTGACGCGCAGCTCTC
>Ga0310696_10008737_pt1 | contig 11790 bp, 13 predicted proteins | sample AusTroGonzalo_MG_4_FD_203885 | JGI IMG/M metagenome (GOLD analysis project Ga0310696, IMG submission 203885) | Bovine rumen microbial communities from tropical cattle in Woodstock, Queensland, Australia - Gonzalo_02 (v2) (version 2) | ecosystem: Host-associated > Mammals > Digestive system >...
ACTCGGCGCGATCGATCTTTTGACGCTCGACGACGTCGGGATCACCGACGACGTCGAGGAGAACGGATCGACCTTTGAGGAAAACGCGATGATCAAGGCGAAAGCGGGAGCCGTTTCCGGTCTTCTTACGCTTGCCGACGATTCGGGGATCGAGGTCGACGCACTGAACGGCGCGCCCGGGATCTATTCGGCGCGCTTTGCGGGCGGTCACGGCGACGATGCCGCGAACAACGCGCTTCTGTTGCAAAAACTTGACGGTATACCGAGAGAGAAGCGAACCGCAAGATACGCCGTCGCGATCGCCTGCGTTCTGCCGAACGGGGAATCCTTTACCGTCCGTGGAACGACCGAGGGGCTGATCCTGAACGAGTACGACGGCGAGGGAGGGTTCGGTTACGATCCCTTGTTTTGGTCGCTTGATCTCAAGAAATCGTTCGGCAGGGCGACCCCCGACGAAAAGAACGCCGTCAGCCACAGGGGACGCGCCGTCAGGCTTGCGGCAGAAGAATTGATCCGCCGATTGAATACGAAAGGTAACGGATATGATCACAAGTAAACAGAGAGCCTATCTTCGAGGTCTTGCCAACCCGCTTGAACCGATCTTTCAGATCGGGAAAAACGGCGCGGGCGACGGGGAACAACTCAAACAGATCGGCTTTGCCCTTGAGGCGAGGGAACTCATCAAACTGCACGTTCTCGAATCTTGCCCGCAATCGGTACGCGAAGCGGCGGGGATCGTCGCAGACGGCTGCGGCGCCGACGTCGTGTCGGTGATCGGGTACAAGTTCGTTCTTTACCGTCCCTCCGAGACGAAGAAGAAAGAGAACGCCCCCGACCGCATCCTTCTTCCGAAATGAGGATCGGACTATTCGGCGGCACCTTTTCACCCCCTCATAAAGGGCACGTTGCCGCCGCCGCCTGTTTTTGCGAGCGGTTTTCGCTCGACCGGCTCCTGGTCGTTCCCGCCTTCGTTCCTCCGAATAAGGCGGACTGCGAGATCCTGCCGTCCGAACACCGGGTCGCGATGTGCCGCCTTGCTTTCTCGGGGATCCCGGACTGCGAAGTTTCCCGGATCGAACTAGACCGAGGCGGGACAAGTTACACCTATCTGACCCTTGAGGAACTGGCTATGCCGGATCGCGAACTCTTCCTGTTGATGGGGACCGATATGTTTCTAACTCTCGGCTCCTGGAAACGCCCCGACGTCATCTTTCGACTCTCGACCGTCGTAGCGGCAGGGCGTTTCGACGACGACGAAACCGCGCGTGAAATGGAAAAGACGAGGGAAGTCCTTCAAAGGGATTACGGCGCATCGATCGCGTTTCTCGATAATCCGATCGTCGAGGTATCTTCCACCTTCCTTCGTGAAAAGATCGCGCGCGGAGAAGACGTGTCGGAATGGCTCTCTGATCCCGTCGTCGAGTATATCCGAAAAGAGAGGTTGTATGACGTTTACCGATAAAGAGCTCGCCGAACTTGCCGAATCGGTCGAAAAACGCTTATCAAAAGAACGGTTCGCCCATACGAAGGGCGTAGAAGAAGAGATCGTCCGGATGGGAGAGATCTATCTTCCGGATCAGATTCCCGAACTGCGCGCGGCGGCGCTCATGCACGACATCGCAAAGGAGATGCCGATCGAGGAACAAGAGGAGATATGCCGCAAAAACGGCGATCCGGAACTCGGGGAAGCAATTCGTTCGCCCGCGATTCTGCACGGTCACGCGGCGTCCTATTTGATCCCTGATTTGTACCCGAAATACGATCTGCCCGAAATTATCTCTGCAATTTACAAGCATACGACCGGTTCGGAAGATATGAGCACCTTTGATGAGTTGCTCTTTTTCGCCGATTTTATCGAGCCAGGTCGTCCCTGGAAAAGTTGCCGATCGGCGCGTCGCGCCTTCTGGGACGGGATGCCGGACGATCCCTCGGAACGACCCCGGCACCTTGACCGTTCGATCCTCGAAGTACTTGAGTTCACCCTTCGCTACCTCTACGAACGCGGGACGGTTCCAAATCCCGCGACCGAAAAAGCGGCGGCTTCGCTGCGTAAAAAAGCCCGATCCATCTGAAACAGAAATAAGGAGAAACCCAATGACAAACGAATCCGAAATCCGTGAACAATCCCCGGTACCTTGCCTGACCGACGCCGAACCGCTCGCCGTCGCACGCGAGGCGGCGAAGATCCTTCTTAACAAAAAAGCGGCGCAGCTTAAACTGCTTTCGGTCTCGGACGTGACCGTGATCGCCGATTATTACGTGATCGTGACCGGTCGTTCCTCGACGCAGATCAAGGCGCTTGCCGACGATCTGGTCTACGAGATGGGACGCCGCGGGATTGATTGCGCGCATCTTGAGGGAAGGGACGGCGGCGCGTGGATCCTCTGCGACTTCGGCGCCGTGATCGTTCACGTATTCGACCGCGAATCCCGTGAGTATTACCGTCTGGAGCGTCTCGCGTCTCCCGACGCCGAGGTCGACTGTTCCGACCTTCTGACCCCGGACGACCAATAATTGATCAAGAACCCGAAAAGGAAGTACGATAATGAAACACGATTTCAAAACCATCGAAGCAAAATGGCAGAAGAGATGGGACGAGGAGAACGCGTTTGCCGCCTCGAACGATTTTTCCAAGCCGAAGTATTACACTCTCGTGGAGTTTCCGTATCCCTCCGGAAACGGTCTTCACGTCGGTCATCCGCGTTCCTATACGGCGCTCGATATCGTTTCGAGAAAGAGAAGGATGCAGGGGTATAACGTCCTTTTCCCGATGGGGTGGGACGCCTTCGGTCTTCCGACCGAGAACTTCGCGATCAAGAATCATATCCATCCCCGGATCGTGACCGAGCGGAACGTCGCACGCTTCAAGGCGCAGCTCAAGTCTCTCGGGCTCTCCTTCGATTGGAGCCGTGAGATCAATACGACCGATCCGGAGTACTACAAGTGGACGCAATGGATCTTTCTCAAACTGTTTGAGAAGGGGCTCGCCTACAAGAAGAAAATGTCGGTCAATTTCTGCACCTCCTGCAAGGTCGTACTTGCCAACGAGGAGGTCGTGAACGGCGTCTGCGAGCGCTGCGGCGCGCCTGTCATTCATAAGGTCAAGGAACAGTGGATGCTGAAGATCACGGCGTACGCAGACCGTCTGATCGACGATCTCGAAGGACTTGATTTCATTGAAAAGGTCAAAACGCAGCAGATCAACTGGATCGGTCGCTCGACCGGCGCGGAGGTCGTGTTCGAGACGACGGCGGGCGATCCGCTGAAGATCTACACGACCCGTCCCGATACGCTCTTCGGCGCGACCTATATGGTCATCGCGCCCGAGCACGAATACGTCGATCTTTGGAAAAACCGGCTGAAAAACTATGCGGAAGCGGTCGCTTACCGTGAAGCGGCGTCGCGCAAATCCGATTTCGAGCGTACCGAACTTGCAAAAGAGAAGACCGGCGTGAAACTCGACGGCGTTTCGGCGATCAATCCCCTTACCGGGAAAGAGATCCCGATCTTTATCTCGGACTACGTCCTCTCGGGTTACGGCACCGGCGCGATCATGGCGGTTCCGGCGCACGACGACCGCGACTGGGATTTCGCGAAGAAGTTCAATCTTCCGATCGTGGAGGTCGTCGCCGGCGGCGACGTAGAGAAAGAGGCGTTCACCGACGTTGAAACGGGGAAGATGGTCAACTCGGGCTTCCTCAACGGTCTGGAAGTCGCCGAGGCAAAGAAAAAGATCATCGAATACCTCGCCGAAAAGGGTATCGGCGAGAAAAAAATCAATTTCAAACTCCGCGACTGGGTATTCTCGCGTCAGAGATACTGGGGAGAGCCGATCCCGCTTGTCAACTGTGAAAAATGCGGCTGGGTCGCCGTTCCCGAATCCGAACTTCCCCTGACGCTTCCCGACGTCGCATCCTACGAACCGACCGAGACGGGCGAATCGCCGCTGGCGCTGATGACCGATTGGGTCAACTGCAAGTGCCCGAAATGCGGCGGTCCCGCGCAGCGCGAGACCGATACGATGCCGCAATGGGCGGGTTCCTCGTGGTATTTCCTTCGTTACTGCGATCCGCATAACGATAAGGCGCTCGCGTCAAAAGAGGCGCTCGAATATTGGATGCCGGTCGACTGGTACAACGGCGGTATGGAGCATACCACGCTTCACTTGCTTTATTCCCGTTTCTGGGCGAAGTTCCTCTTCGATATTGACGTTCTCAAGGAAAAAGAACCCTATAAAAAGCGTACGTCCCACGGAATGATCCTCGGCGAGAACGGGGAGAAGATGTCCAAATCCCGCGGCAACGTCGTCAACCCCGACGATATCGTGAACGAGTACGGCGCCGATACGATGCGCCTGTTCGAGATGTTCATCGGCGACTTCGAGAAGTCCGCGCCCTGGAACCCGCAGTCGATCAAGGGGTGCAAACGCTTCCTCGAGCGTTTCGCGGGTCTTACCGATCTCGTGAAGGGCAAGGGAAGCACGCCTGCCCTCGAAAAGTCGTTCCACAAGACGATAAAGAAGGTCTCCGACGATATTGAAGCCATGAAGTTCAATACCGCCATCGCCGCGATGATGTCGTTGATCAACGAGATCTATGACGTCGGTTTGCTGACGTCCGACGAACTTGCGGTCTTCGCCCGGATCCTCTCTCCCTTCGCCCCGCATCTTGCCGAGGAGATCTGGGAGTATTGCGGCGGAAAAGGACTTGTTTCTCTTGCCGCCTGGCCGGAATACGACGAAGGGAAGACCGCGGACGACGAGGTCGAGTTCCCGATCCAGATCAACGGCAAGGTTCGCGCCGTCGTGACGATCCCGGCAAACGCCGGAAAGGACGAGATCCTCGCCCGTGCGAAAGCCGACGAGAAGATCGCCGCCGCGCTCGAGGGAAAAACCGTCGTCAAAGAGATCGTCGTTCCCGGAAAGATCGTAAATATCGTGATCCGCTGATCGGATCGAGGGGAGGATCCTATGCTTGAAAACCTGCCGCAACGCGAGTTTGACGTCCTCGGGATCGGGGAAGTCATGCTTCGTCTTTCCCCCGAGGGAAAGGACCGGATCTCGCAGAGCGAATCGTTTGAAAAACGTGCCGGCGGCTCGGAATTGAACGTCGTTTCGGGCATTTCTCAGCTCGGTCTTCGCACTGGGATCGTCACGCGCCTGCCCGACAACGAGATCGGGAAGTTTATCAAGAATAAGATCCGTTACACCGGGACGAGCGACGATTTCGTCACCTACGACGCCACGCCCGAAAAGCGGCTCGGCATCTATTACTACGAAAGCGGCGCCTATCCCCGCGTCTCGGTCGTCTCCTACGACCGCACCGACTCCTCCTTCGTCCGCTTTTCGCTTGACGAACTCGACCCCGCGATCTTTCAGTCCTGCAAGGTCTTCCATCTGAGCGGGATCACGCTCGCTCTCGGCGACGCGCTTCGTCGGCAGGTGCTCGAAATGATCCGTCGCTTCCACGAGAACGGAACGCTGATCTCCTTCGACGTCAACTACCGCGCCGCCCTCTGGAGCGAATCCGAGGCGCGCAAAACGATCGAATCGATCTTTCCGTTTATCAATCTGCTGTTCGTTTCGGAGGAAACCTTGCGCCGGATGCTCGGACGGAAAGGGGAACTGCGAGAGATCCACAGGGAACTCGCAAAGGAGTACCCGAACCTGATAATGATCGCCAGCACGCAGCGCACCGTCATCTCGCCCACGCGGCACAATTTCGGCAGTCTCGTATACGACGCGAAGGAGGATCGGCACTACGCCGAGGAACCCTACCGTGAGATCGAAGTCGTCGACCGGATCGGCAGCGGCGACGCCTACGTCGCCGGGGCGCTCTACGGCGCCATCAAGTATCACGATATCGAGCACGCCGCGCAGTTCGGCGACGCGATGTCGGCGATCAAGAACACCATCCCGGGCGATATGACGGTCTGCGATATCCACGACGTCACGCGCGTCATCACGGCGCATCTGTCGAGCGGACCGAAAAACGAAATGGTGAGATAATCGGATATTCCAAAGGAACCGTCTGCAATTTGCAGACGGTTCCTTTGTTTTATAAAAGCTTAACGGACGATCCTTGCGTGTGAGATCATCAAATAACTCCCCGCCTCGGTTTCATAAAGATCAAACGTACCCGTCATCGTTACGGTCGATCTATCCGCAGGAACCGGTTCGATCGAAAAGTCCTTCTCAAACTCGAGAAGAAACGTGATGTTCGAAGGGCATTGGTTGTTGCAGTCGGAAACGTAGCAAAGGTATTCGGTTTTCCCGTCCGCCTTTACGGTATAAGTGAAGAAAACGGGGAAGCGGACAGTCTTGCCGACGTTATCGGGATATTTTGAGAAATCAATCGCGTTTTGCGCGTTGATGCCGCAAACGTTGTTCACCACAACCGAGTAGACCATCGTCGAACTGAAACCCGCCAGATCGTAGTCGTAGGTCGTTTCGGTCTCGTTTTGATTACAAGCGGTGAAGGCAAGAAGGAGCGACAGGATCAGGATCAGACAGAATGCTTTTCTCATACGCGTTTTCCTTTCGTGACAAAACCGATCAGCGTAAATAAACCGAAACCGACGATGTCGGTCGCGACGATGGTGGAACCGACCGGAGTACCGGCGACGATCGAGATCAGGATGCCGAGGAAGGCGCAGGTGACCGAGAATACGGCAGAGCAGATCGTAACCGAGCGAAAACTCCGGAATACACGCATTGCCGACAGTGCCGGAAAAACGACGAGAGCCGAGATCAGAAGCGATCCGACGAGGTTCATCGCAAGGACGATGATCACGGCGATCACGACGGCGATCAGGAGGTTATACAGTCCGGTCTTCATTCCGGTCGCGGTCGAGAAATTCTCGTCGAAAGTGACCGAAAAGATCTTGTTGTAGAAAAGAATGAAGACGATCAGTACGGCGGCTGAGAGCGCGATGCTCAACCAGACTTCGCTTTTGGTCAAAGTCAGAATGGACATCGAACCGAAAAGCGTGGTGCAGACGTCGCCCGTCACGTTGCTTGACTTGGAGAAAAGGTTCATCAGAAGGTAGCCGACCGCAAGAGCGCCGACCGAGATCATCGCGATCGCGGCGTCGCCTTTGATCTTCGCGTTCTGCCCCTTCCGGAGAAGCAGGATCGCACAGAGCGTGGTCAGGATCAGGACGAGCGGCATATCGTTGGTCAAACGAAGCACGGCGGCAATCGCCATCGCGCCGAACGCGACGTGAGAAAGACCGTCGCCGATGAAGGAAAAGCGTTTCAGAACCAGCGTCACGCCGAGAAGCGACGAACACAGAGCGACCAGAACGCCGACGATCAGAGCGTAGCGTACGAAATAATACTGCAGATAAGTCGTCAGTTTGTCGATTATTTCGTTCATTGTTCGTCACCCCCTTTTTTGAGGAAACCGCTTGAGATATCGTTTCCGAGATACTCGTCGGTCGTCCCGAAAAAGACGTGATCGGCGACGTGCAGGATATGATCGGCATACCGGACGGCGGCGGAAATGTCGTGCGAGATCATCATAACGGTAATCCCGTCCTTTTTGTTCAGTTCTTCGATCAGGTCGTACATCTCCGCCGTCACGACGGGATCCAGTCCCGCGACCGGTTCGTCGAGCAGAAGCATTTTGGTCGTGGCACAAAGCGCGCGAGCGAGCAAAACGCGCTGCTGCTGCCCGCCCGAGAGTTCGCGGTAACAGCGCTTCAAGTACGGAGTGATCCCCATTCTCTCTGCGTTCTCAAGCGCGCGTTTTTTTTCGTCTTTGCCGTAAAAAGGGCGTAATCCCATACGGTTCCCGCAGCCGGAGAGCACAATCTCCCAGACCGACGCCGGGAAATCCTTCTGCACTTCGGTCTGCTGCGGCAGATAACCGATCTCGTTGCGTTTCAGCCCGTCACCCGTCAGGATCTCTCCCGAAAGAGGTGAGAGAAGACCGAGCAGCGTTTTCATCAGGGTACTTTTCCCTGAACCGTTCTCCCCAACGACGCACAGATATTCGCCGGCGTTGACTTCAAAGTTCAGACCGCCGACCACGACGTGTCCGTCGTATCCGAGGGACAGGTCCCGACAGGTGAGCAATGCCATGTTTCTTTCCTCCGTTATTTGAGTGCTTCTTTCAGCACGGTCAGGTTGTTTTCCATCACACCGAGGTAGGTCGTTCCGTTCTTGACGTCGTGCGCGGTGACGGATTGCAGGGAATTCAAAGTCAGGATCTTCTGGTACTTCGTTGCCGTTTCCTTCCGGATAGTCTCCGCGATCTTTCCGTTTGCGCTTTCGATCTGCAGGATCGCTTTCAGCCCGAGTTCGTCGACCTTCCCGGCGAGGAAGGCGATGGTCTTGGTGGACGCTTCACTTTCCGCGGAGCATCCGACGAAAGCCGCGTAGTAGTCGAGACCGTAGTCGTCAAAAAGGTATCGGAAGGGGAATCGGTCTCCGAAAACAAGCGTTTTGACAGACGAAGCGTCGACCGCGGCTTTGTATTCTGCGTCGAGGGCGTTCAGACGCTCGACGTAGGCGGCGGTGTTCGCAGCGTAGGTTTCACGGTTTTCGGGATCGAGCGTAGATAGACGTTCCGAGATCGCGCGGCAGAGGATCGCCGCGTTTTTAAGAGAGAGCCAGACGTGTTCGTCGTACTCGACCTCATCCTCGCCGTGGTGGTGTTCGTGTTCGTCTTCGTCCTCGTGATCGTGATCGTGATCGTGATCCTCTTCGGCTTCCATTCCTTCCTTGATCTCTTCTTCCTTCACGCCGTCGCCGAGGGCTTCAAGAAGATTCAGGACGATCATATCCTGGTTTTTAGAGGTTTTCAGGACGTCTTTTACCCAGTTGTCGGATTCGCCGCCGACGTAAATGAAGAGATCGCAGGTCGAGACCTTCACGATATCCTCAACCGTCGGCTGATAACTGTGCAGATCGGCGCCGCTGTCGATCAGCATCGTGAGTTCGACGCGGTCGTTGTTTTCGCCGACGATCTCGCGGACCCAATCGTACTCGGGGAAAATCGTCGTGACGATCTTGATTTTTCCGTTATCGGTTTCGTCGACATGTTTGCAGCCGGAAAGAATGCCGGCAATAAGCAGGATGCAGAGCAGTAAAACAATAATTCTTTTCATATAATTTCTCCGATAATCTGAATTGAAAATGAACATAGAAAAAACAAGGGACACTGCAAACGCCGTAAAGTCTGCCGATTTGGCAGACCCGTCCCTTGTTTTATTCTTTTCAATTCAATAGTTTGACTTTGAGCGAAATCGGCGTATTACCCGCAGCGTCAGCGCCGTCGGAGCAGCGAAGAGAAAAAAGGAATTGAAGTGATGCGAAAAGGAAAGCGAATAAAAGAAGGACGACCGAGACAGAGCGGATCGTGTTCCGGCAAATCGCGATCATAGCGCAGACGGGGCAGACCTCGTCGGCGCAATTGTGGTGCGATTCGTGAAGAACGAAATATAAAGACCCGAAAAGAACGAAGAGAACGAGAAAAATCAAAATACAGGAAAGCAACCTGCGTTCCGCCGTTTTCATTTTCGACTCTCCTTTCGTTTCATTCGGAAACCGTTTTCGTCAGTCTTTGCTGCAATCCTCGCAGATCCCGTTCAGAACGGTGGTCGCGCTGTCGATCTTGAATCCCGCGTCACGCATTACGCTGTCGATCAGATCGTTGCTTGACGCGATCGCAAGATGAAACGTCCTGCCGCACCTCTTACATTCGAGGTGAAGATGCTTTTTACAATCGCTCGTCCCTACGTAACGAAATCCCGTCTTTTGAGAGGAGGGAAGCGTGACACGTTTGACTGCGCCATCCGCTTCGAGGGACGACAGATTCCGGTATATCGCGCTTCGGCTGACCGAATCGCCTCCGATCAGCTCCGCGATCCTTTCGGCGGACAGCGTTTCGTCAAAGTGCTTTTCCAATACGTCAAGCAATAGACTACGTTGTTTCGTTGCGTAACGCACTTCGATCAATCCTCCGATTTGCGACTGTTTCGCAAATTCATTATAATCGATTCTCCCGTGTTTGTCAATGCTTTTTCGATAAAATGTTTTTTCGTAATTTGTCGTCAATCCCTTGTAAAAAGAGGTTTTTTGCTGTATAATATTTTCAAAGCCGCTAATACAACGAGGAAAGGACGAATCGTGGACTTTCTCAGATCTGTTCAACTTGACGTCATGGTGTTTATGAGCGGCGCCTGCGGCATCCTTGCCTTTATGACCATGATCACAAAATCGCTTCCGAAGGAGACGAAGCGGATTCTCGCCTCTATGGAAATAGCGGCGATGCTTCTTCTTATCTTCGATCGGTTTGCGTATTTAACCGAGGGAGATCTCTCGACCTACGGCTTCTATATGGTCCGTCTCTCGAACGGGTTGGTCTACTTCTTTCAACTCTTCATCCCGTTCCTTTTGACAAGATATCTTTCTCACGTTTGCCGAAACGAGGGAAAAATCGAAAATACGCCCCTTCTTCTCCGTATTTGCGACCTTTTGTTTCTCATTGGAGGGGTCCTTCTTCTGATTGCGCCGTTCTCGGGGCTTTATTATTCGATTGACGGGTCAAACTGCTATCACCGCGCGGCAACCCATCCACTTTGCTACGTTTTCCCGTTTTTGATCGTTTTATTGCAGGAGACGGTCGTGATCTATTATCGCAAGCGACTTTCGCGGCGGTTCGTTCGGTCGATCATCGTCTCTATCGCGCTTCCGATCGTCGCCTCCGTCGTTCAGATTTTCCTTTACGGCGTTTCATTTACGAATATAACGCTCTCTTTCGTCGTGGTTACTTTTTATACTTTCGCCCTGAACTTCCTCAGCGAGGCGGCGGATCGTGCGAAGCAGCACGAACTGGATTTTTATAAAGAGGCGCAGAAAAAAGAGTCCGAAATGTTCGAGGAGACGACCGAGGCGCTCGCAAACGCCATCGACGCTAAAGACAAATACACGAGCGGTCACTCGATCCGTGTCGCCTATTATTCACGACTGATCGCAAGGGAGGCGCACCTACCCGAAAAGACCTGTGAACAGATCTATTTTGCGGCGCTTCTCCACGACGTCGGAAAGATCGGCGTTCCGCTTGAGATCATCAACAAGTTCGGCAAATTGACTGACGAGGAATACGAACAGATCAAAATGCATCCCGTTTACGGAGACCAGATCCTCTCCAGCATACAGAACGCACCCTATCTTTCGGTCGGCGCCAGGTCTCACCACGAACGATACGACGGGCGCGGTTATCCCGACGGTCTTGCGGGAGAGAATATTCCCGAGATCGCCCGCGTGATCGCCGTGGCGGACGCCTACGACGCGATGACGTCCTACCGGAGTTATCGTTCGCCGCTCGACAAACCGAAGGTCAGAGAGGAACTCGAAAAGGGGATCGGAACGCAGTTTGATCCCGTTTTTGCCCGCGTGATGCTTCGCCTGTTAGACGACGGCTACGACGATTCGAGACCGGCGTGAACATAAAAGAAAAAGCCCGACGGCGGGCTTTTTCTTTTTGAGAAATTATTTCGATTTATTCTCCGTACTCAATTCGACGCGTCCGCAAACCGTGCAGGTGCGTTTCAGGACGGTTTTGGGATCGTCTTCAGAAGAGACGACGATCGGACTCCCGAAATCGTGCTTGTGACGAACGTCAGGGGTCACGATGGGGAGTAAAGCGGCGCCGTCGTTGTATGCGATAATAAAACGGCTGCCGGTCGGGATCACTACGCAGGTATCGTCAAGGGTGGACATAAACCCCGCCAAATACGTAATCAGACGGTTAAACTCGGATGAGTTCTTCGTCATAGACTCGG
>Ga0310696_10008738_pt1 | contig 11789 bp, 9 predicted proteins | sample AusTroGonzalo_MG_4_FD_203885 | JGI IMG/M metagenome (GOLD analysis project Ga0310696, IMG submission 203885) | Bovine rumen microbial communities from tropical cattle in Woodstock, Queensland, Australia - Gonzalo_02 (v2) (version 2) | ecosystem: Host-associated > Mammals > Digestive system >...
TTTATCGGCGTAGTAGTCCGCAATATACTGGCGATAGCTCGTATATTCTAGTATTTCTTTCATTTTTCCTCCTAACAGCCGCACCCACTTTTCGTTACGACCGTATATTAAAACGAAATTTGGTCATTGTGACTGTTTCGTTCTTGGAATCAAATATATAACATAAATTTCAAAAATGCAATAGTTTCACAACACAAAATATTGATTTTTATAGAATTTTTAAAGATTTTGAAAAATATTGTAGAATTTTAAGTGTTTTTCACAATACAAATGTATTGTAGGAATAAACCACTGGATTGCCCCCTGCCCTTATAGAATCTGGATGAAGTTATAGGAGATTCCCGCCTTCGCGGGAATGACAAGATGGCGGCTCTGAGGCCGCCATGACGCTTATCCTTGGCCTTGCGATTCGCGCATGCGGCGGCGGGCGCGGGAACCGGGGCGGTTACGGCGATGGCGGCGTTCACCATGCGGTACTTGCGGCTGATTCTGGGCAGCATTCTGACGTGCCTGCGCGTTTTCGACACGAGCGTTTTGTGCGTTTACATTTTGTGCGGGTTTGCGAGAATTCTGCTCGGAGTTGCGAGAATTCAGCTCGGGATTGCGCGGCACATTTGCACTTTGCACAGTTCCGTCCACAGGCACATTGCTGGAATTCTGCTTTCCGCGATTTCCCTTACGGTTGCCGCGATTGTTGCGGGTTTCCGCAGCACGGGCCTGCGCTTCTTCGCGAGACATGCGACCGCGAGAATTGCGCATCATGCTTTCGGCAGTCTCTTTTTGCGGAGGCGGCAATTTGTCATAAACGCTCTGGTCACCTTCCGGGATTTTCACACGAGTCAGCTTTTCGATACCGCGCAAATCGGATTCTTCGTCCGGGGAGCAGAACGAAATGGCAACGCCTTCCTTGCCCGCACGCGCCGTACGGCCAATGCGATGCACGAACGTTTCGTGTTCATTCGGCAAATCGTAATTGAACACATGGCTTACATCGTCCACGTCAATGCCGCGTGCCGCAATGTCTGTCGCCACAAGCACTCTAATTTGTTCGCACTTAAAGTTTCCGAGAGCTTCTTGGCGGCGGTTCTGGCTCTTGTTTCCGTGAATGGCGGCGCACTTGATGCCCGCCTTTTCGAGAACGCGCACAATTTTGTCTGCACCATGCTTTGTACGGCAGAACACAAGCACCTTTTTCATTTCAGGATGTTCCGCCAAGAGTTCCTTGAGGAGCGCTCCCTTGCGGCGCTTGTCGATGCGATACAGTTCCTGACGAATGCGTTCAATCGGCGTGCTCTGCGGCGCCACTTCGACCTGCACCGGATTCGGGCGCAAAATCGTCGATGCGAGTTTCAAAATTTCATCCGGCATCGTTGCGCTAAAGAACAAATTCTGTCGATCTGGCGGAAGCATCGCGACAACCTTGCGAATATCATGGATAAAGCCCATGTCAAGCATGCGGTCCGCTTCGTCCAAAACAAAAAATTCCAATTTCTTTAGCGATACAGCCTTTTGTCCAATCAAATCCAACAAACGTCCCGGAGTGGCGACAAGTACATCGACACCGCGAACAAGTTTTTGTTTTTGCGGATTGTCATTCACTCCACCAAAAATGCACGCCGTCGAAATCGCCGTAAATTGCGCATACTGCTTAAAGCAATCTTCCACCTGAATCGCAAGTTCGCGTGTCGGCAAAAGAATCAAAGCACGGCAAGTTTTTGGAGAACGGAACTTCCCAGATTCGAGCAAGCGTTGCAAAATCGGAAGCGCGAAAGCAGCCGTCTTACCAGTCCCCGTCTGCGCAATGCCCAAAAGGTCCTTGCCTTCGAGAAGGCTTGGAATCGAGCGTTCTTGAATCGGGGTCGGAGTTTCGTAACCAACAGCGCGAACGGCTCGCTGCAACGGATTTGCCAAAGGAAGTTCTTCAAATTTCATACGGGGCAAAGATAGAAAAAGAGAGCTCGCCCCCACCGATTCGCCTAGTGTTTGCGACGATCCATTCCAGCATGAGACGCATAAAACGCCTTCTTGTCTTCGTACATGCGGGCATCGATGACATTAATAAAGGTATCGACACTCTCCGTTTTCGCATGGAGTTTATGGGACCCTACAGAAACCGACAACACATAAGGTTTAGAACCACCTTTATTAAATTCTTCAAAATAAGTTCGAATCTTGGCGATACATTTTTCTACATCATCATCGGATTGCGTATTAAGTAATACAATAAATTCATCGCCGGCATAGCGGATAACGCTTCCACTGTTATTCACTGCCGACTTAAGGATTTGCGCCGACACCACCAGCGCATCATCGCCCACAGCATGTCCAAATTCATCATTAATATGCTTGAACCCGTTCAAGTCAATCATGATTCCCGTAACATTCATCTTGGAATTCTTGACATACTTTTTCAACAAGTAGAGCAAATAAGAGCGATTGAACAGCCCCGTAAGTTGGTCATGATAAATCATTTCGTTTTGCAAGCTCGCCAAGACACCCGCAATCGAAACCGCGATACTCGTAGGGATAACAGAAATTCCGTAAAAAAGAGACTGAACGACACCACCAATAAGGATCGGTACAATATAAACCCAAATTGGGAAAAACTTGAGAGCCCCGCCCTTCGCCTTGCTTTTAAAATAAACGACCAAACTATAGACAACCAGCGAGTAGTCAATCAGCAAATACAAGTAATACAAATAAGTTCTAGAATAAAGATTTTTATCGTCAATAGAGAATACGATTGGAGTAAAGCAGTTTATTACAAGTAAAGCAAGACCCATCACGACAACAGAATTAACCACGATTCTCGAGCGGTTCGGCATTCCACCGTTCAAATGGAACGATAAGAAACGCACCCAGAAAAAGACCGCCAACATGTTCGCGGCAAAAAGCCATGTACTCGTAAAATAAACCGTAAACCTAGGAAGCAGGCCCGAAACGCCCTTCATGGTATAGGAAATCGGATCGGCAATACAACTCGTCAAGGCGAGGAACATCATCATTAGCAAGTTCCTGTCCGCCTGATTCCTCGTCTGGAAGCGCCACAGATTACAAATGATCAAAACGGCAATCAAAACTATTCCGATTGCGTTGGTCACATATATGCTTTCAAGATTAAAAAGCGGCTCCATACCTTAAACCTTTATTACAATTATACATTTTATTTCGGTTTTTAAAGTAACGAAGTCGCAAATAAAGTGAATTAGCGGGGTATAGAGACCTTTGCGTCGCGCTCCTTGTGTTTCCAGTAATCCAGTTTTTCGGGATCCAAGCCTATATGCCTTGCGATAAAGGCCGGATTACGCCCTCTCCGACGTTGGCGTTCATAATCGCGGAGCGCCCTGAATGCAACACCACCCAGAATAACGCACGCGGGCAAGTTAATCAGAGCCATACCACCCATCGTAATATCGGCTAACGCCCAGCAAGCATCCATTGGGGTTACTGCACCAAAAAGCACTACAAGACAGCAGGCAATATGGATCAACGCCATCGTCAGCTTGCCAGGCATTTTTTTATTGTTGATGTACGCAATCGCGTTATGCACATAGTAGAGGTTTCCAAGAAGCGTCGTGAACGCAAATAAAGTCATCGCAACCGTGATAAACAACGGCCCTGCAAAGCCAAACGTCGTCGAGATTGCTTGTTGCACATAAAGTGCGCCTGCATTTTCGGCAGTTCCCGGCACACCAGAAACAAGACACATCAAGGCTGTCGCCGTACAAAGGAAAAGCGTATCGATATACACGGAGAGCACTTGCGCAAGCCCTTGCTTTACCGGATGCGAGACATGAGCCGCAGCAGCGGCGTTCGGTGCAGAACCCACCCCCGCCTCGTTGGAATAGAGTCCACGCTTGATACCATACATCAAACAAGATCCAGCAATTCCACCGCCAATCGCTTGGAAATCAAACGCATCTTGCATAATCGCCACAATAACTGACGGGATCATGTCATAATTCATCACCAAAATAATATACGTGACGAACACATAAAAAAGCCCCATAACAGGAACAAGAACGCTCGTCGTTTTCACGATACGCTTACCACCACCGAACAGGCAGAAACCCACCAACACCGCAAGGATAATGCCGATAATCCAGGGTGTCTCTGCCGGCTTGTAGAAACTGTACGTTTCGAACGTCGATTGCAAGTTGAACGAGCAAAGTAAATTGAATCCAAATGCGTATGTCAAAATCAAAAATACCGCAAAGACAATTCCAAGCCACCGACTATGCAACGCATTTTCGATGTAATACGCCGGGCCACCATAGCATTCATTTGTTCGACGGTCGCGATGCTTATAGATTTGGGCAAGCGTACTCTCAACAAACGCTGAAGATGCTCCGATAATCGCAAGCACCCACATCCAGAACGCAGCCCCCGGGCCGCCCAAACAAATTGCGGTCGAAACACCAATAATATTTCCGGTTCCCACACGCGAAGCCGTTGAAACGAACATAGCATCCAACGAAGATACGCTATCCGAACCGCTAGGCTTTTCGACAAGTGTACGAACAGCTTCCACCAAAAGTCGAATTTGTACAAAACGCGTACAAATACTGAAATAAATTCCCGCCGCCGCAAGAACAATAATTAGGACGGGATAATAGAGAAAGCTATCAACCATGTTCAGAAAATCGACCATCGTCAAAACTCCTAACTAAACGAAAGCATAGGAGTTAATCTAGTAACTTACCACCAAAGTTGCGGCCATGCAGCCAAGAAAGACAACCTTAAAAAAAGCGGTTTTTACGCTTGTTTCCAGTGCTTTAACTGCGAGAGGTGTTTATCGAAGAAAGCGCGACGTTCTGCGTCAGGAGTATTTTCTGGATTCGGCATGTGCGACAGCAGAAAATCGAGAAGGATCGACTTGTCGTTATAAACAAACTTTCCATCGGTATAGCACCACTTGCAATAATCCTCGTTAAATTCACCGTTCGGTTCACGACTGATCATAGAATCTTCGCTAAGGGGCATGCCGCAACATTGGCAAAAAAGTTGGCGCGGGGCGCCGAGCAGCGTATTGATGGACACGTCAAATTCACGCGAGATAACTTTGAGCATTTCTGTATTCGGCTGGGTTTCGCCTGTTTCCCAGCGGCTTACCGCTTGGCGCGTTACATGCAAACGTTCGGCCATTTGGTCCTGTGTCAGGTTTTGATTCGAGCGCAACTTAAGCAAAACTTCTCGTACTTCCATAATATTTTCCTTTTTTACTAATAACATTAATATTTTTCTGATTTTTTAGAAAAAACATTTGTCATTTTTTCTGATGGCTATAATATAGAACCAAGCCATGGCAAAATCAAGCAACAGGCTGTTGCTTTTTTCGCAAGCGAAATGCACACATTACCCGAACACATTTCACAAAAAAGAAAAGGCGCCCCGCACAATGGCTAGGGTCGCCTTGAAAATTTTGAAAGGGAGATTCCCGCTCGGTGGCGGGAATGACATTAAGCGCCGAGCTTAGCTCTAATCCAGTTGTTGGCATTCGCGATAGCACCGGCAATCTTTTCGACTTCCTTGGTACCAGCCTGAGCGCGGTCCGGACGTCCACCGCCGCGGCCACCGCAAGCAGCGGCGAGGTCCTTGACGAGGTCGCCGGCCTTGATTCCCTTGGCCTGAACGTTCTTGCCAACCAGCACGGCAATGCTACCGGAACCGTTGTCCTTGTTGGCAATCACAGCGACGCTATCGGTATCGAGCTTGTTCTGAACGCCGTCCAGCAAGTTCTTGTACTTTTCATCGGGGATGGAAAGTTCGCGAACGTAGAGGTTCACGCCAGCCACGTTAATGCCGCCGTTCAAGAGTTCGGCAGCGGCAAGCGTTGCGAGTTCGAGCTTCACAGACTGCAGGCTCTTTTCGAGGTTCTGCGTCTTGGCGAAGCTCTGCTGAATGCGGTCGAGAACTTCGGCGTCCTTGCAGCGGAGCTGTTCGCGGAGAGCGGTCAAAATCTGCGTGCCGGCACGGAGCAGCGAGAGAGCGCCACGGCCAGAGACCGCTTCGATACGGCGCACACCAGCGGACACGCTGGATTCAGAGATAATCTTCACGAGGCCGATGTTACCGGTGTTCTGCACATGCAAGCCACCGCAGAGTTCCTTGGAGAATTCTTCGTTGCAAGCACCCATCTTCACGACGCGGACTTCGTCACCATACTTTTCGCCGAACAGAGCCATAGCACCGCTAGCCTTAGCTTCGTCCACACCCATCACCTGGGTATTGACCGGCAGGCATTCCATCACCTTGGCGTTCACGATGTCTTCGACCTTCTGGATTTCTTCAGCGGTCATGGCATTGAAGTGGCTGAAGTCGAAGCGGAGGAGTTCGTTGGAAACGAAGCTACCCTGCTGCTGCACGTGAGTGCCGAGCACCTGACGCAGCGCTGCCTGCAGCAAGTGGGTCGCGGAGTGGTTCTTGCGGATGTCGTTACGGCGGTCGTTATCGACGGTGGCCATGAACACGGCACCCATCGTCTCTTCGTTAGCCGTACCCTTCTTCACCTTACCGCGGCAGAGGGCGGTGTCGTTCACCTTCACGGTGTCGAACACATCAATTTCGAGATCGCCGGAAACGAGCGTTCCCTTGTCGCCGACCTGGCCACCCATTTCGGCATAGAACGGAGAAGTTTCGAGCACGATGCTGAGCACGCCCTTGTCTTCACGCCAGCGGACGACCTTCGTTTCGCAAGCGGAGAGCTCGTAGCCCACGAACTTGGTGCTTTCTTCGCTGTACTGCGTCCAGCCTTCAGTACCCATCGTGTTGATGCCCTGCTTCATGTTGGCGCGGGCGCGGGCCTTCTGTTCTTCCATGCACTTGTTGTAGCCATCTTCGTCAATCGTAAGGCCCTTTTCTTCGGCGAGAATGCCGGTGAGGTCCGGCGGGAATCCGTAGGTATCGTAAAGGAGGAACACCTTGTCGCCCGGAATCTTGTCGCCCTTCTTGAGTTCGGCAGAGATTGCGGCGAAGCGTTCGAGGCCGGCGTCGAGCGTGCGGATAAAGCTTTCTTCTTCGCTCTTGATGACGCTCGCAACAAATTCCTTGCGTTCGCGGATTTCCGGGAAGGCATCGCCCATGGTGTCGGCGAGAACCTGCACGAGCTGGCAAATGAACGGCTTCTTCTGGCCGAGCAGGCGGGCAAAGCGGCTTGCGCGGCGGAGAATGCGGCGGAGCACGTAGCCACGGCCTTCGTTAGACGGGAGTGCACCGTCAGCAATAGCGAAAGAAATAGCGCGGATGTGGTCGGCAATCACGCGGTGCGGGGTGCCGGCTTCGCCATCGTTGTACGGAACGCCAGAGAGTTCAGCGATCTTCGCGATAATCGGGGTGAACACGTCAGTATCGTAGTTGCTGGTCTTGCCCTGAAGAATAGCGCAGATACGTTCGAAACCCATACCGGTATCGACGTTCTTGGCCTTCAGCGGAATCAGGGAGCCGTCGCTCACGCGTTCATACTGCATGAACACGTTATTCCAAATTTCGATATAACGGTCGTTTTCGCCGTTCACGCCCTTGATCGGGTCCTTGAACGTTTCGGCCTGCGTAGCGAGGTCGCCGCGGTCGTAATGGATTTCGGAGCAGGGGCCGCACGGACCGGTGTCGCCCATTTCCCAGAAGTTGGAGTGAGCATCAAAACGCATGATGCGGTCATCCGGAAGACCGGACACGTCCTTCCAAATCTGCCAGGCTTCGTCGTCATCCTGGTACACGGTTGCAAACAGACGTTCCTTCGGGAGCTTCCACACTTCGGTCAGGAGTTCCCAAGCCCAAGAAATAGCTTCTTTCTTGTAGTAGTCGCCGAAGCTCCAGTTACCGAGCATTTCGAAGAAGGTGTGGTGGTAGTTGTCGCGGCCCACCACGTCGAGGTCGTTGTGCTTACCGGACACGCGAAGGCACTTCTGGCTGTTGCATGCGCGCTTCCAGCCCTTCGGATTGTCGCCCAGGAAGATGGCCTTGAACTGGTTCATGCCCGCGTTCGTGAACATGAGCGTCGGGTCGTCATGCGGAACCACCGGCGAAGAACGCACAAAGAGGTGGTCCTTGGATTCAAAGAACTTGATGAAAGATTCGCGCACCTGCGCAGAAGTCATAGTAGGCATAATGTGTCCCTTTTATTTTACGAGCGCAAAGATAGAAAAATCAAGCAGAGATTCAGCAATCCGTGAGCCAAAAGCGACTCGTATGAACGAGTCGTGTTGGCGAGAGTGAGGCGAAATCACATTTTCATGTCTACATAAGAGCCGAACGGTCTGTAAGGGGCAAGTCTTCCCCTCGCTTCAGCCCTTACGGGCTTCCGCTACCCTTTCTAACGGGGGCACCCCGTAACGCCCCGGTACACTGCAATATAAAAAGGCGACCCCCGAACAAGTCGGGGGTGACAGTGTAATAGAAAATGTTACTGGATTCCCGCCTTCGCGGGAATGACGATGCTGACTTAATGGATCCTTCGCCCTACGGGCTCAGGATGACGTTTGCAACTTCACCGGATCCATCGTCTTCGACTCAGCATGACGAGTCTCTGTAACGAACAGCTAGTACAGCTTCTTCATGTCGGTGAGTTGGCCTTCTTTTTCGTGGAAAAGCTTGAGCGAGCCGCCCTGAACTTTCTGGAAAATCTTCGTGAGCTTTTCAACGACGGCCTGTTCTTCAAAGCCAACTTCGTTGTAAGCCGTTTCACCAATCACAATGCCAACATTCATCAGATCCGGAGCCTTGCGGCGCAAGTAATTCAAAAGTTCTTCATCGCTGTTAATTACATCCGTTGCCGTCAGCTTTTCAAATTCAGACGGATCACGCGTACTCGCATGCAACGGATACATGTCATCAGCAACAACCTGTTTGGAATTCAAGTAAAAGACATTACCAACATACAAACTAATCGAATCATTTAAAACCTGACGGACTTCAATCAAAACATCGCTCGTGATCGAAGCCTCCTGAATATCGAGCTTAGAAGGAGCGCAAGCCATCAAAGCAAGTGAAATCGTGACCATAGCCATTAAGGCAAGTTTTTTCATGATAATCCTCTTTTGTAGTTGGTCTATATTTACAATCCAATATATAAAAAAGGGCCAGCGCACAGCCAACCCAACTTTAACTTTTTTGACAAAAACAGAATTTACATTCCACCAGCGATAAAGCCATCCTTCTTAAGCAATTCAATAGTTTTGTTTATTGAGCCATTAGCAGCATGCCCCTTGCCGATACGGTTATAGGCTTCGTACTTAATTGTAGCCTTCCAGACAATCTTTCGTTCTGCCATGGAGAGCAGCGCAAGTTCTTCATTAAACGTATCGATGGCATTACCATAAAGGCCTATTTTCGTGAACGTCTTTATCAAAACATACTTTGCATGATTCTGTTTGGCAAACTCCGCCAGCGGGGATTCCGAAAGCGTCACTTCGTCAGTTTCATGGAACGCCAAAGCATTTATACCATACGAGCCACCAAGCGAGCTTGCCATCATATCTGCAACTTTATTTGCAAAGTCCCTAAGATTACTATTAGCGGAAGCCGTAACGACAATGGTCTCACCCTTGAGCGCATAAACCTTTTCAAAATTAGATTGTCCAATATTCGTTATAGAACAGCCCACAAAAAGGAACGCAACCAGAAGAATCGCCAAAAGCTTTTTCATTATTTACTCCTTACAATCTTATTGGTTTTAAAGTCATTGATGATTTCTTTGACCAAGTAATGTCTAGCAAAGCCATCACCCGTCTTGATGGACATTTTCCAAACAATTTTACGGGTATCGCAATTGAACATCGTTGGCAAATATTCGACCGTAACAGACGAGTTCATGGATTCAAGACCCATGTCAAGCACCATGGCATAATTTCCGCCACAATTGTCGAGCACCTGAGAGATAGACACCGGATTAATAGAAAGTTTTTCGTTATAAACAAATTCCGTTTCCAAGTCCAAATCGGAAGCATTTGCATTCCACACGGAATCAAGATTTTGCGTCAATTCTTCGTGCATGGCCCGTTCATTTATAAGCACGTACAACTTTTTCCCAGAAATTTCAAGTCCTGGTTCAGAGACTCGATGCACTTCGTTCGCTGCGCAGCCAAACAAAACAAAGGCTAGCAGGGCAACCACGGCATAATATTTAGTTTTCATGCGTTTTTTCCAACAGGTAAAATGGTTTATTACAAGTTTTCCGCTCAAAATAGAAAAATTTGGATTTATCCATAAAACTTTATAACAACTAATACAAAAAAAATAACCTCCCGGATTTCTCCGAGAGGCCCCCTTTACACACCAAATTTTTTTAGTTGGCTTCGTAGTCCAAAATGAGTCTGCAAACGCCTTGTTCAACAATGAGGTTGCTTCGGCGGTACGTCACGCGTTCCATTTCCCAGTCACCTGCAGTCCAACGCTGCGGATCAATGTCTTCGCCATCGAAATCGTCCTGCCAAGACAGAGTAAAGCCCTTGGTTGCCGGGTCATAAGCATAGACACGAACGTAGTCGATTTGCTGTTCAACCGGAAGGCCAATACCGTTATTCCACTTGCCCGTCCAAGAAGCAGTCTTAGATGCCCAGAGATTAAAGCGGAGAGTTTCCTTCTCAGTCAAGAAAGCAACTTGGTCTGCATCGGCGTGCTTGCCACGGCTCATGCCAAGCGTATCGCGGCGGACTTCGACACTGTCGATTTCCCAAGCCACGTATTCCGGAGTCCAGACGATTGCATACAGGTGGAAGTCCTGCGTAGCATCAAAGCCAAATGCATGCAACGGCTTGCTTTCAGAAGCGGTAAGACCATTGATGGAAGGATTGGCTTCGCGGGTAAGAATGTTAGACTGCCAAGAAGTCGGATCCTTGCCAAGCACTTCGATATCAATTTCGTTCCACGGTTCTTCACCCTTCATCCAGGAATTGTCGTAGTTCAAGAACATGGAACTCACGGAACCGGAGATTGCGGCCATTTTCATGCGGGCTTCGAAACGACCATACTTGAACTGTTCCACACCAGTGAGTTCTGCACCATAGAAAGTGTATTCCTTAGACGGATCAATAGCGGTCAGAGTCGGCACTGCGTAAGTGAACTGAGCTGCACCGGTAGAACTGGAAGATAAAACTGGCGGCGGAACAACCGCATCGGAGCTCGAAGACAAACCTGTCGGAGGAACGGTTGCTTCGGAACTGGAAGATTCACCAGCCGGAGGAACGATTGCATCAGAGCTTGAAGATTCACCAACCGGAGCAATAGCATCTGCACTGGAAGACACGCCTGACAAACCAGGAGCAATCGGGAAAACAGCATCGTTAGATTCGGAGCATGCAGCTAAGAGCGCTACAGCAGCCATCGGAATAATAAACTTTTTCATTGTTGACCTCGTTTTTTCTTGTTCATAAGATAGGTTTTGAACTATCGACAAGCACGTACTACGAGAGCAAATTTAAAACCAACTGTATCGACCGTATTTTACATATTTCGCACCGATTTTACATAAAAAAACGCTTTTTCCATATTTTGAACAAACATTAGCGTCGTAAGCTTTTCGTAAGCGACTTTTTGGCATAAAATGGTGCATTTCATACCTTGCCCACCCTCTTTTAAATATGTATATTGCGGTTTACATTAAAAAAGCAAGAAAAAACAGGAAAAATCGCTACAATTCTTTTTTTTCAACTTGAAAAGTTAGGTATTTTTTTTCAGTTGCACTAACGGTTTTGTACGAGCAAAAGAGGCTATATGCAGGAAGCATGGACAGGCTTTAAAGGCGGTCGCTGGCAGGACGAAATCAACGTCCGCGACTTCATCCAAAAAAACTA
>Ga0310696_10008739_pt1 | contig 11788 bp, 19 predicted proteins | sample AusTroGonzalo_MG_4_FD_203885 | JGI IMG/M metagenome (GOLD analysis project Ga0310696, IMG submission 203885) | Bovine rumen microbial communities from tropical cattle in Woodstock, Queensland, Australia - Gonzalo_02 (v2) (version 2) | ecosystem: Host-associated > Mammals > Digestive system >...
AGTGATTGAGCAGGAAGCCCAGGGTAACGGGGCCTATGGTGACGATAAGGATCGACTTGAACATGCCGATGGCGTCAACGTCGACTTGCTCCTTGGCGAGGAAGAGCATCAGAAGCGGAGTCATTATCGGGGAAAGCAGGGTGCTGGCGGTCGTCATGCCGACGGAAAAAGCCAAGTCGCCCTGACAAAGGAAGGTCATGAGATTGGAGGAAACGCCGCCGGGGCTGCAGCCGACCAGGATGAGGCCGACGGTAAGTTCGGGGCTGAGATTGAGCGCCTTGGAGACCGTGAAGGCGATCAAGGGCATCAGGGTGAACTGCGCCACTGTGCCGACAAGGATGTCCTGGGGGCGGCTGGCCAGAACTTTGAAATCTTTAACGGTCAGCGTCATGCCCATTGTGAGCATTATTAAGCCCAGGATAGCGATCTGGGTATATCCATGAACGAATGAGAAGAGATCGGGGGTAAAATAGGCCAATATGGCCGCCAGAAGGACGAACCAGGGCGTCTCCTTGACCAAAAAGGCTGATATTTTCTTAATAACGTCCATATTTCATAAAAAAAGGCCGGCTCTTAGGGAACCGGCCTTTTCTTGGATTAGCGGATATTAGTAACCGTAGACCTTGGCCATGTCGTCGATGGTCTTGCATTTGATCTTCGGACCCCAGCCGGCCTGGCCGAACTGGATCATACGCTGTTTGCAGACTTCCTTCATGGCGGCGCGGGCCGGTTTCAGGTAGTCGCGGGGGTCGAATTTCTCCGGGGTTTCCGCGAAGACTTTCCTGATGGCGCCGGTGATGGCCAGACGGTTGTCGGTGTCGACGTTGATCTTTCTGACGCCGTGCTTGATGCCGCGCTGGATCTCTTCCACGGGCACGCCGAAGGTCGGCTTAAGGGCGCCGCCGTACTGGTTGATGATGTCCTGCAGTTCCTGAGGAACGCTGGAGGAGCCGTGCATGACCAGGTGGGTGTTGGGGAGCATCTTGTGGATGGTCTCGATGGTGGTCATGGACAGAACGTCGCCGGTGGGCTTCTTGGTGAACTTGTAAGCGCCGTGGCTGGTGCCGATGGCGACCGCCAGAGCGTCGACGCCGGTCTGCTTAACGAATTCCACAGCCTGATCGGGGTCGGTGAGGTGGAGTTTCAGCTGGTCCTCGGAAAGGCCGGCGCCATGGCCGTCCTCGATGCCGCCCAGGCAGCCGATCTCGCCTTCCACGGAGACGCCCAGCATATGGGCGACTTCCACGACCTTGCGGGTCACTTCGACGTTGTACTCGAAGGTGGAGGGAGTCTTGCCGTCGGCGGAGAGGGAGCCGTCCATCATGACGGACGTGAAGCTCTGGCGGATGGCGGAGAAGCAGGTGGCGGGGCTGTTGCCGTGATCCTGGTGCATGCACACGGGGATCTCGGGATAAAGCTCAACGGCGGCCAGCATGAGGTGGCGGAGATAGGCGTCCTGAGAATAGCTGCGGGCGCCGCGGGAGGCCTGGATGATGACCGGGCTCTCAGTCTCGCGGGCGGCTTCCATGATCGCCTGGATCTGTTCCATGTTGTTGACGTTCAAAGCGGCTACGCCGTAACCGTTTTCGGCGGCGTGGTCGAGCAGGATGCGCATGGGAACTAACGGCATAAGATACTCCTAAAAATTTATGTTAATTTTGTTCGGCGGGCTTCACGCTGACGTGGAGTCCGTCACGCTTGTTCTCGAATTTGACGATACCGTCCACGACGCAGAAGAGCGTGTCATCCTTGGCGCGCATGACGTTGACGCCCGGTTTGATGCGGGTGCCGCGCTGACGGACGATGATGGAGCCGCTGGTGACTTTCTGGCCTTCGAAGCGCTTCGTGCCCAGACGCTGGGCATTGCTCTCTCTGCCGTTTTTGGAACTGCCAAGACCCTTTTTATGTGCCATAATCTAATCTCCTTTATCCCAGAACGGATTTTATCTCCACCAGAGTGTAGCTCTGGCGATGACCGGTTTTGCGCATGTAATCTTTGCGACGTTTCTTTTTCATGATGAGCAGTTTTTCGCCCTTGACTTCGCCAAGGCTGACGCCCTTGACGCTGGCGCCTTCCACGGTGGGACGGCCGACCCTGATGGCGTCGCCGTCGGCGGTCAAGAGAACTTTGTCAAAGGTCACTTCCGCGCCCTGTTCAACTTCCAGCTCGGGGATCTGGACCTTCATGCCTTCTTCCACGCGGAACTGCTTTCCGCCGGTTTCAATGATCGCGTACATTTATTTTCTCCTAATTAATTGCTTATTCGGCCTTGGCTTCCGCGGTTTCGGGAGCCTGGGACTGCAGTTCGCCGCTCACGTTGGCTTCGACCTGGATCTCTTCTTCCTTCTTGGCATGGGCGACTTTCGCCTTGACTTCAGCGTCGACGAATTCCAGGATGCAGGTGGGGGCGTTGTCGCCGCGGCGGGTTCCGGTCTTCAGGATGCGGGTGTAGCCGCCCTGACGGCTGGAGAAACGGGGGCCCAGAACTTCGAAGAGGCGCTGCACGGTCTCTTTGCGATCCTCGCCGGAGGGGCGGAGGAAAGCGATGGCCAGGCGGCGGTGATGAAGCGTGCCCTTCTTGGCCAGGGTGATCATGCGGTCGGCATAACGTCTGGCGGAGCGGGCGATGCGCAGGGTCGTAGAGATGCGGTCGTGGTCTATGAGGGAGGCGACCACGTTGGACATCAGCGCGGCGCGATGGTCAGACTTACGACCGAGTTTGTCAGTTTTCTTCTGATGACGCATAAATATATTCCTTCTATTTTATTTGCTCTTGCTTTTATTTCTTGCTGCCTTTCTTGACGACCTTGGCGACCACGTCGTCTTCGCTGACGAAACTGAGTCCTCTGTTTTTCAGAGCGTTCTTCAGGTCTTCGAAAGCCTTTTCACCGATGCCTTTGATCTTCTTGACGTCTTCTTCCATCATGGAAGCGAGCTGGGAGAAGCTGGTGATGCCGTTCTGCTTGAGAACGTCGGCGGTGCGGACGGGGATCTCGCTGCCGGCGACGGCGTCCTCGTCTTTGTCCTCGGATTCCTCATCGGCGTTGAAAGTCTCGGCTTCCGGCTCTTCCTCTTCCGGCTCCTTCAGGTAACCGGGATCGGCGGCCTTGGCGAAGATCGAGATGTGCTCGTTCAGAAGGTCGGCGGCCTGGACGGTGGCCTGCACGGGAGCGACGCGGCCGTCGGTCCAGACTTCCAGGACGAGGCCGTCGAAGTCGGTCTGATTGCCGACGCGGGCCGGTTCCACGGAATAGTTGACCTTCTCGATGGGAGAGAAGAGGGAGTCGATGGGAATGACGCCCACGGGCTGCTCGGAGTTTTTGTTCTTCTCGGCGGGGCGGTAGCCGCGGCCGACCTCGACGGTCATCTCGATCTTGAGCTTGCCGTTGGAGTCGAGGTTGCAGATGTACCAGTCGGGGTTGAGGATCTCAACGCCGGCGGGGACTTTGATCTTCTTGGCGGTCACGTCGCCCTTGCCGCTGACGTCCAGCGTGCAGGTGAAGTGCTTCTTGGAGGTGACCTTGAAAAGGACCTTCTTCAGGTTGAGGATGATGTGGGTAACATCCTCGTAAACGCCGCTGACCGTGGAGAACTCGTGCGTAACGCCGTCGATCTTGACCGTGGTGATGGCCGCCCCCTCGAGAGAGGAGAGGATCACGCGGCGAAGGGCGTTGCCCAGAGTGTGACCCCATCCGCGTTCCAGCGGACGGATATCCATACGGGCGTAAGTGGGAGTCTCGGTCTTCTTGTCGACCACGATCCCTTTGGGCATTTCAAAATTCAGTAAATTCATGGGAATACCCCTCTAATTGAGGTGAAGCTCTAGCGCAAGATCAACTGTTACACGCGGCGGCGTTTGCGGGGACGGCAGCCGTTGTGGGGAACGGGGGTGGTGTCGCTGATGGACGTGACGGTCATGCCGGCGGTCTCGAAAGCGCGGACAGCCGCTTCGCGGCCGGCGCCGGGACCACTGACTTTGACTTCCACCTCGCGCATGCCGTTCTGCATGGCGACGGCGGCGGCTTCCTGGGCGATCCTAGTGGCCACGAAGGCCGTGGATTTGCGGGCGCCGCTGTATTTGAGTTTGCCGGCGGAGCACCAGGAAATCACGTTGCCGCGGCGATCAGCCACGGAGACGATGGTGTTGTTAAAAGAGGCCTTGATGTAGGCAATGCCCTGCGGGATGTTCTTGGAAACTTTCCGCGCGCCTTTGCGTCTTGTAGTAGCCATTTAAGATATTACTCCTGAGTTTATTTCTTATTTCTTGGGACCGCCGCCGGCGCTCAACATGCGCTTGGGGCCTTTGCGGGTACGGGCGTTGGTGCGCGTACGCTGACCGCGCGTCGGAAGGTTCTTGCGGTGGCGCTGGCCGCGGTAGCAGTTGATGGCCACCAGGCGCTTGATGTTCTGCTGGACTTCGCGGCGAAGATCGCCCTCGATGAGCCTGGCCTGAAGCGCCGTCGTTATGCGCTGGATTTCGTCGTTAACGAGTTCGTGCGCTCTTTTGTTCGGATCCACGTTGGCTTCCGCCAGGACCTGTTTAGCGGTCAGCGGACCCACGCCATAGATGTACTGCAACGCGGCTTCGATCCGCTTCTGGTTAGGAATGTCTACTCCTACGATACGAGGCATAGTTTCTGAGCTCCTCTAATCTTGCTGCTTAATTATGGGTTATCCCTGACGCTGTTTGTGGCGCGGGTTGGTACAAATGACGCGAATGACCCGGTTTCTCCGGACGATGCGGCACTTTTCGCACATCAGTTTAACTGAAGAACGCACTTTCATAGTGTTTATCCTCTATTTACTTTGTTAATATTTCAGATCCGTTCGCGGTCACGAGGACCGTGTTTTCGTAGTGGGCGCAGGGCAGTCCGTCCTTGGTCACCGCGGTCCACCCGTCCCTCAAGACCCGCACGCCCGGTTTCCCAAGGGCGATCATGGGCTCGATGGCCAGCGTCATTCCGGCCTGCAGGGTGGGCCCCGTCCCCTTCTTCCCGAAATTCGGGATGTCCGGGGCTTCGTGAAGCTTTCTGCCTACGCCGTGACCGACGTATTCCCTGACCACTCCGAAGCCGAACTTTTCCGCGTGGCTTTGGATGGCGTGGGAAACGTCGCCGAGTTTCACGCCGGATTTGATCAGTTTCACGCCCGCCTCGAAAGACTTTTCCGTCTCCTCCACGAGCTTCTGAACTTCCGGCCTGACGCTGCCAACCAGGTACGTCCTGGCGGCGTCGCTAAAGTAGCCGCCCCAGATCGCGCCCGTGTCTATGCTCACGATGTCGCCGTCCAGAAGGACCCTTTCACCCGGGATCCCGTGCACCACTTCCTCGTTCACCGAGGAGCACACGGTTCCGGGAAAACCGTAAAGTCCCTTGAAAGCCGGGACGGCCCCTTTGGAGCGGATGAAATCCTCCGCCCTGCGGTCTATCTCCGCCGTGGTCATCCCCGGTTCGATCCAATCAGCAAGAAGACGCAGAAGTTCCCCTGTGATGGCGCCTGCGGCGCGCATCGCGGAAATTTCTTCCTCAGTCTTGATGATGATCGGCGACATTAAAGCAAAGATCTAATGGCTGACGCCGTTTCGTCTTTGTTCACGTCGGCTTTGACGTCCCTGAGGACGCCGTTGCCTCTGTAGTAATCAATGAGCTCTGCCGTTTGGGCCTTGTAGACGGCCAAACGGTTGGTGATGGTCTCAGCCGTGTCGTCACTGCGCTGATAGACTTCACCGCCGTCAACGTCGCAGACGCCCTCAACTTTGGGCGGCTTCGATTTGACGTTGTAGATCGCTCCGCATTTGCGGCAGACGCGGCGGGTCGTCAGGCGGCCCAAAACCACTTCGTCGCTGCACATGAGATTGATCACAAGATCTATTTTCTGCCCCTTGGCGGCGAGAGCCGCGTCCAGGGCTTTGGCCTGAGCCATCGTTCTCGGGAATCCGTCGAGAAGGAAACCGTTGACGCAGTCAGGCTCGGAAATTCTTTCTTCCACCATTTTGCAGACCACGCTGTCGGGGACCAGCTCGCCCTTGTCCATATAGGACTTGGCTTCCAGACCCACCGGGGTGCCGTTCTTGATGGCCGCCCTGAACATATCGCCAGTGGAGATATGGGGGATCTTGCAAGCTTCGGTCACGACGCCCGCGTGAGTGCCTTTACCGGCTCCCGGAGGTCCAAGCAAAACGACGCGCATAGGGATCAATATCTCCCTCTTAAGCGGCCTTTCTGCATGAAGCCGTCATACTGGTGCATGAGGAGGTGAGCCTCGATCTGCTGCATGGTGTCGAGGACCACGCCCACCACGATCAGGATACCGGTGCCGCCCATGAAGCTGGCGATGGTCCAGTCGACATGGAGCTTGCCGGTGATAAGGGCCGGGACGACGGCGATGACGGCCAGGAAGATGGCGCCCGCGGTGGTGATGCGGAACATGCTGGCTTCCAGGAAATCGGCCGTGGGTTTGCCGGGCCTGATGCCGGGGATGAAGGCGCCGTTCTTCTTGAAATCGTCCGCGATCTGCACGGGGTTGAACTGAATGGCCGTGTAGAAATACGTGAAGAAGATGACAAGAATGGCGTACACGATCAGGTAGCCTGCGTTGCTCTGGATCGCGAAGAAGTTCGCGATGCTCCTGAGCTTGTACCACTCGGCCGGGATGATCTGGGGCAGCATCTGCGGGATGATCATGAGAGCGCCCGCGAAGATGATGGGGATCACGTTGGCCTGGTTGAGGCGCAGGGGAATGTATGAGGTGTGGGCCGGGACCGTCTTTCCGCCGCCGGCGACGCGGCGGGCGTACTGCACCGGGATGCGGCGCTGGCCCTGGATGACCATGATGATGGCGTAGACCACGACCACGAAGAGCACTATCATCAGGATGCCGATGACCATGCTGCCGTCAGAGCCGGGAGCGAAATGCAGCTGCCAAAGACGCTTGAAAGCGTAAGGCATGCGGCAAAGGATACCGGCGGCGATGATGAGCGAGATGCCGTTGCCCACGCCGCGCTGCGTGATCTGCTCGCCCAGCCACATAAGGAAGGTGGTGCCGGCGGTAAGGCAGATGATGAAGAGCGGGATGAAGAGGGCGGGAGACATCAGGTTGACGCCGTTGGCGCAAAGAGACCTGGCCAGAATGCCGCCCTGCACTACGCAGATGATCACCGTCAGGTAACGGGTGTACTGGTTTATTTTGCGGCGGCCGGCTTCGCCTTCGCGGGACAGACGCTCCAGGGAAGGAACGACGCTGGCGGCCAATTGGATGATAATGGAGGCGGAGATGTTAGGCATAACACCGAGAGCCATGATGGTCATGTTGCCAAGTCCGCCGCCGGTAAACATGTCCATCATGTCGAACAGGTTTCTGTTCATGCCGGTAAACATCTCGCTGACTTTGGATATGTCGATGCCGGGGGCCCAGATGCTGCCTGCCAGACGGTAGACCGCGAGCATCATGAGAGTGAACAAGATCCGCTCTCTGAGCTCTTTGATGCTGAACATGTTACTAAGCGCTTTCCACATTTTGATCCTTTAAGTGCTTATAGAAGTAAATTATTTCTGTTCGCCGTTGGAGATGGAACCGCCCGCGGCTTTGATCTTTTCCTCGGCGGCGGGGCTCCACTTGTCGGCGACCACGGTCACCGCCACGTTGATCTCGCCCTTGGCCAGAACTTTGAAACGGGGGGTCTTCTTGGGAAGGATGCCGATGGCGATGAGTTCCTGGATGGTCACGGTGGAGCCGGCCGGGAATCTGTTCAGTTCGCTGACGTTGACGACTTCGTAAGCGATGGTGAAGTTGGCGTTGTTGAAGCCCCTGCGGGGAAGTCTGCGGTAAATGGGGGTCTGGCCGCCTTCGAAACCGATGCGGACGCCGCCGCCGGAACGGGCTTTCTGACCTTTGCTGCCGCGGCCGGCGGTCTTACCGTTGCCGGTACCCTGGCCCTGGCCTCTTCTCTTGTTCGTGCGCTTGGCGCCCGGAAAAGCTTTTAAATCGTTGATCTGCATAATCTATTTCCTTATTCAGCAGCCGGAGTCTCCGGAGCTTCGTTTTCCTTATTCTTACCGCGCAGACCGCGGCGGGCCAAAACATCGTCCATCCTGGTCATCATCTGCAAAGCCTCGAGAGTGGCCTTGGCCATGTTGATGGGGTTGTTGGAACCCATGGACTTGCTAAGGATGTCCTTCACACCGACCGCCTCGAGGACCGCGCGGACCGCGCCGCCGGCGATGACGCCGGTACCGGTGGTGGCGGGCTTAAGGAAAACTTTGCCGGCTTTGAATTTGCCTGTGGCGGCAAAGGGGATCGTCGTGTTGTAGAGTTTTATTTCCACGATGTTCTTACGACCGTCGTTGTAAGCTTTGCTGATGGCGTCGGTGGTCTCGTTGGCTTTGCCGAAGCCGAGGCCCACGTGGCCCTTGCCGTCGCCCACGACGACCAGAGCGCTAAAGCTGTTGCGGCGACCGCCTTTTACGGTCTTGGAAGTGCGGTTGACCTTGATGACGTTCTCGATCTCGAACGTATCCGCGGACTTCTCTTCTCTGAATCTTGCCACTTAAAGTACTCCTGAGTAAATTGACTTAAAATTGCAAACCGGCTTCACGGGCGGCGTCAGCCAGGGCTTTGACCTTACCGTGATATTTGAATCCGGCGCGGTCGAAGACCACCGCGGTTATGTTCTTGGCTTTGGCGGCCTCGGCCACCATCTTGCCGACCTCTTTGGCGGCGGCGATGTTGGAGCGGCTGCCCTCGGCGGTATAGCTCTTGCCGGCGCTGGTGGCGCTGGCCAGGACTTTGCCCTCGGAATCATCGATGACCTGGGCGTAGATGTAGCGCAGGGTGCAGTTCACGTGCAGGCGGGGGCGCTCGACGGTGCCGACCACGCGCTGCCTCATGCTGCGGTGACGTCTTTTACGCGGAGTAAGATCTTTGCGTTTCGCTGTGTATTTCATATCTTTATTCCTCTCTTATCCTGCATTACTTGCCCGCGACGGACTTGCCGGCTTTGTGACGGACGTTCTCGCCGGCATAGCGGATGCCCTTGCCGCCGTAAGGTTCGGGCGGGCAGATGCTGCGGATCTTGGCGGCGATGACGCCGACCTGATCCAGGGAGATGCCGGACAAATTGATCTTGGTGTTCTGGTCCACGGCGCAGGTTATGCCCTTGGGGATCTCGACCTCTGCGGGCTTGGTCCAGCCGATGTAGAGGTAGAGCTTGTTGGCCTTGACTTCGGCGCGGTAGCCGACGCCGACCATTTCCAGGCCCTTGGAATAACCGTCCTTCACGCCGTTGATCATGTTGACAAGCGTAGCGCGCACTGTGCCGTGCATTTCGCAGAGGTGGCGGTCGTCGCCTTCCCTGGAGACGCTCACGGTGGAGCCGTCCACGGTCACGGTGATGCCCTGCGGGACCGCAAGGCTCGTTTCCCCTTTCTGGCCTTTAATAGTGACCTTGGCGGCGTCAGCCGTCACGGTCACGCCCTGGGGCACCGTAATAGTTTTTCTTCCGATTCGTGACATTTTCTTTTATCTATTGGGTTTCGCGGCTTGGCCGCTTTAATTACCAGATCTCAACCAAAAGTTCGCCGCCCACGTTGCGCTTCTTGGCTTCCTTGCTCGTGATGACGCCTTCCGGAGTGGAGACGATCATGAGACCGAGACCGCCTCTGACCAGCTTCATTTCGGAAGCGGCGGCGTAACGGCGCAGACCGGGCTTGCTGACGCGTTTGATGTGCTGAATGACCGGTTCGTGACGGAAATAACGGATATAGACGCGGGTGGTCGGAATGGGAGCTCCTTCCACGGGCTGATAGCCGCTGATGAAACCTTCCGCCTTCAGAACTTCCAGAATGCTGTTTTTAAGCTTGGAAGAAGGGACGTCGACGGTGCGATGCTTGGCCATGCACGCGTTTCTGATGCGCGCGAGAAGATCGCCGATCGGGTCTGACATTGCCATATAAAAAACTCCTGAATATATTGAATTATCTTGTTTCAAAAAGGGGGAACGCGATCACCAGCTGGACTTGACCACGCCGGGGATGGCTCCATTGCCCGCCAATTCGCGGAAACAGATACGGCAAAGCTGGAACTTGCGCATATAGCCGCGGCGGCGGCCGCAGCGCTGGCAACGGTTGTAAGCCCTGCAACTGAACTTCGGGGTCCTTTTCTGCTTCTGTATCAATGCTGTTTTAGCCACTTTGATTACCCTTTATTTAGCGTTAGTGTTTTTAACGAACGGCATCCCGAACTCTTTCAGCATAGCTTTGCAGTCAGCATCGGACGTGGTGTTCGTAACGAACGTTATATTCATACCCTGCTGGCGCTTCACCTTGTCGGGATTGATCTCGGGGAAGACCAGCTGGTCGTTGAGGCCGAAGGAGAAGTTGCCGTTGCCGTCGAAGCCCTTGGCGGAGATGCCGCGGAAGTCGCGGATGCGGGGCAGGGCGACGCAGATGAGCCTTTCCAGGAACTCGTACATGCGGGCGCCGCGCAGGGTGACCTTGCAGCCGACCTGGTTGCCTTCTCTCAGTTTGAAGTTCGAGACGGACTTCGTGGCTTTGGTGATGATCGGCTTCTGGCCGGTGATGATGGCCAGGTCGGCGGCGGCGTTCTGAACGTGGGCCGCGTCCTCGGTGGCGATGCCAACACCCATGCTGACCACGATCTTCACGAGTTTCGGGACGAGGTGGACGTTGGACTTCTGGAGATCCTTAAAGAGCTTGCCTTTGATCTCGTCGTTGTAGAGCGCCATGAAGCGCGGCGTCACTTTTTCGGCAGGGGCCGCGGCCTTGGCTTCAGGAGCTTCTTTCTTAGCTTTTGCGCACATTTTATCTTTTCCTTTATGCTTACCTTGCTTTATTCGTTGGAGGCGGAGCTCACCAGTTTCACGTTGGAGATGTGGATGGGGGCTTCCTTGTCGACGATGCCGCCCTTCTGGGCTTCGCTGCGGGCCTTGACGTGGCGCTTCTGGAGCTTCACGCCCTCCACCTTGACGGTGCAATTATCGCAGCCGGCGTTCTTGACGCTGAGGACCTTGCCTTCCTTGCCTTTTCCGTTGCCGGAGATAACTTTGACGATGTCACCTTTCTTGATACCCATACGATTACCTTCCTTACACAACTTCCGGGGCTAAAGAGACGATCTTCGTGAACTTCTTCTCGCGCAGTTCCCTGGCCACGGGCCCGAAGATGCGGGTGCCCTTGGGGTCTTTGTCCTTGGCGAGGATCACGAGCGCGTTGTTGTCGAAACGAAGCTTGGAACCGTCTTTGCGTTTGATGATGTTCTTGGTGCGGACGATGACGCCTTTGACCACTTCGCCTTTCTTGACCGGGCTGTTGGGGTCGGCGGCCTTGACGGAGCAGACGATGATGTCGCCCACCTGAGCGTAGTGACGCTTAGTTCCGCCGAGGACCCTGATGCACATGACTTCGCGGGCGCCAGTGTTGTCGGCGACTACCAATCTGGTTTGTTGCTGGATCATAATCTTAACTCCTTACTGCTGCTCGCTCTCGTTCAGCGTGGCGCGTTCGACGATCTCCAGGAGACGCCAACGTTTGGTTTTGCTGACGGGACGGCACTCTTCGATCTTGACGGTGTCGCCCAGACGAGCTTCATTCTTTTCATCGTGAACGTAGTACTTCTTGACCAGGCGCACCATCTTGCTGTACAAGACGTGCGGCGCACGGCGTTCGACACGCACCACGAGGGACTTGTCGCCCTTATCGCTGATCACCACGCCCTGGCGGATCTTTCTGCTGCTGTCAATTTTGTTTTCCATTATCCGGTTTCCGATTTTTT
>Ga0310696_10008740_pt1 | contig 11788 bp, 10 predicted proteins | sample AusTroGonzalo_MG_4_FD_203885 | JGI IMG/M metagenome (GOLD analysis project Ga0310696, IMG submission 203885) | Bovine rumen microbial communities from tropical cattle in Woodstock, Queensland, Australia - Gonzalo_02 (v2) (version 2) | ecosystem: Host-associated > Mammals > Digestive system >...
GAGGGCTTCCCGGCACTCGCAGCTAAGTTCAGAATGGTCGGCGCTATCGAGAAGCATCACGAAGAGAGATACAGAGCTCTCCTTAAGAACGTTGAGGCTCAGGAAGTTTTCGCTAAGAGCGAAGTTAAGGTTTGGGAGTGCAGAAACTGCGGTCACATCGTAGTCGGCGAGAAGGCACCCGAGATGTGCCCCGTTTGCGCTCATCCTCAGGCTTACTTCGAAGTTAACGCTGAGAACTACTGATACCGGATAACAAGTTGAGATTTGAGAGGCCGTCCGCTTGGGCGGTCTCTTTTGTTTCACGAGAAATTCACGAAAAGGGTGGAAAACGTGAAAAATCCGTGAAAATCCGGCGATATTCACATAGGATTCACGAAACAGGCGGTTTCTGTGAAAAATCAGGGAATGCCGTCAATCCATCGTGCAGTATCTGACGTCGTAGCGGCCGTCTTCTTCCATGTCCATAATCATGTAGCCGCGTTTTGACCCTCCGCGCGGCAACGATATCGAGCCGGGATTTAGGATGCGCGGCCCCTGGCCCATGCCGAAGCCTGATTCGTAATAACGGTTGTAAGTAGAGATTGCATCGCCGAAGCTGTCGTAGGGGACGTGGGTGTGGCCGAACATGCAGATGTCGCAGCCCTGTTCCTGTGCTGTCAGTGACAGTGTCAGAAGGCCGTAATTCACGCGCTGCATGTGGCCGTGCGCGCAGAAGATCTTGTGGCCTTTGAGCTCAAATACAGCGAATGGTTTTACTACGGAAGAATCGTAAGAATAGATGTCGCAGTTGCCCTTAACGAAGACGCAGGGAGTCTTGGGTGACCCCGCCCACTTGGCGATCTCCGCACATGAACATTCAGAGTCCCCCAAGTGGATAAGCATGTCGGGGTTTTCCTTCATTATCGCCGTTCTTAACGGACCGTTGTTGCCGTGCGAGTCGCTTACGATCAGTATCTTCATTAACAGTCCTCAAACAAAATAGAAGTCGGTGTCCCAGCCAGGGATGCATCTGGTGTGGCGCATGTAGACCTTGTAGTCGGGTCTTACCGACAATACTTTCTGCACGATCGCGAAAACATCCTCGCTCCTGTGATAACACGCTATCTTCATGAGCGGACGGCACTTAAGTATCGTATCACGCGCTCCTTCAATCGCTTCGCATTCGGATCCTTCAACATCGAACTTGATAAAGCTTACGTTATCAAGCGACAGTGAATCAACGGTGACGACATCGATCTCGCGCGTGCGCTTCAGTTCGACGTTGCTGTTGGTAAGTGCGCGCGTGCCGCGGCCGCGCGAATCAGATACCAGTTCTTTGCCGACAGAGCTTCCGACAAGTGCGTTGATGCAGACGACGCTTCTGTCATCAGCAACGCTCTCTGCGTATGCGGTAAGCTTTGCAAAAGAGTGACGTTCGGGTTCTACAGCGATGCTCGGATTAAGGAACGGAAACTTGTCTGTGTAGCGCTTAACAGTGTCGCCGTAGTATGCGCCGAGATCGATAAAACAGCCGGGCGCAACTGCACCCAAAATACCCAATTCATCGTCCGGATCAGACTCAGCGGCAGCCAGATATTTAATGTCGCCGGTGAGTTTGTAGTTAACGTAATTGATATAGCAGTTGCGCGAAGTTTCATCTGCCATATACGAATAAACTTCTTCAACAGAGGCAGCATTTTCTTTGTAGTATTCACGCGAGAACAACACGTTGCCATAGACCGGAACGTCGGGCACGTAGAGTTCTCTCTCGGAGGCTATCTTATCAACAAATGAGAGCACTTCAGGTCTTGAAGAACCAAAGCATACTAACACGATGAAGTCATTAGCAAGCGTCTTACAGCACTCGTCGTAGGAGATGACTTTGTATTCGTGGAACATGCGGTCACGGACAAAACCGTCACTCGCAAATACTGCGGCGATCAAGTCCTTTATGCCGTATTTATCGAGCACGGCGATGATCTTGTCAGCGCCGTCGCCGGTGCCGTAGAGGGCGATGGGGCGGCGTTCTTTTGCGAGGTATTCCCACAGATCTGTTGATGTTTTCGCGATGTTCATAGGGATAAGTATAAAGCTTGAGCAAAGTTTTTTCGAGCGCGGTGCAACATATCCAAAAGTCGAACTGTATTTATGGTAGCAAACCAAAAGTCAGGTTATGGAGGATAGACTTATGAAGAAGAAAATATTGATTCCCATTATTGCGGGAGTAGTAGCGATATCAACGATCGCGGGATGCGCGAGCACGCAGAAATCAGGCACTAATAATCACGGTGAATACTACGATGAGCCCGCGGCAACAACGATAGCCGGCGAATATTATCTGGAAGCCGCAGGAGATTTTTCCAAAGGCGATTACGTATACGGATACGAAGGAGAGGACTGGGAGATGTCCGACAGCCGTTCAACAGTAAGCAACGGCGGATCAACGATATCAGGCGAGATCAACAACGAAGTCAATGTCGATCCCGAGCAGGGAAGACTTCTTATCAGGACCGTATCGATCTCTGCGGAGACATTGGAATTCAATAAGGTTAAGACCGATCTCGAAGCACAGGTAAAGGCGCTCGGAGGATACATCGAGAATTCTTCCATGTACGGCACAGGTAAGGACAAGGATCTCCGCACGGCTTACTACACGGTGCGCGTCCCTGCTGACCAGTTGGACAGCCTCATTGAGAAGGTCGGAAACTCATGCACGATCCTGTCATCCAGCGAGACATCTACAGACGTTACTCTTCAGTACGTTGATACACAGGCAAGAATCGAATCTTTGAGAGTTGAGTACGACCAGCTCATGAAGCTTTTGGAAGAAGCTGAAGATCTCGATACTATCTTTTCTCTTCAGCAAAGACTTACAGAAGTCAGATACGAGATCGAGAGCGATGAATCCTACATCAGAGTCCTCGAGAACCAGGTTCTCTACGCAACACTCACACTCTCTCTTTCTGAAGTAATCGAAGAGACAGTAATTGAAGAACCTCACATCGTTACATTCGAAGAGAGAATTGCTGACCAGTTCGCAGACACAAAGGAGAGAACGATTGAGTTTTTCCAGGACCTCGTGCTTGATCTTATCGCAAGCATTCCGGGCCTCATCGTCTTCGGCGTATTCCTCGTAATCACTGCAGTAGTAGTCATCGTGATCGTCGTTAAGGTCAAAAAGAAGAAGGCAAGATCACGCGCTCAGTTAGAAGCTGCAAAGAAGGCTGAAGATAAGAAGGACGAGAAGAAGGAAGAGCCTTCCGCTGAAAAGAAAGAAGAGGGAAAGGAATAAGCCCTGTTCCATATAAGCAGTCTGAAATCTGATAGATGGAGATAAGGGTCGCAGATCAAGGATAAAGGAACAATATAAACGATCAGAATTTCATAACTGCAAAGTCACACTCGGCTGCGAAGCTGTCCCACCTCCCGGGACCTCCGCAGCCGATGTCGTCATAGACTGCGCAAGTTAAGAAGCCGCCTGATTTGGCGCCCCTTATGGCTTCGGGAACGTCGTCGAAAACCAGTGCTTTATCAGGCGTTACTACGTTGCCTGATGCAGATACATAATTGCTCGCACGAAGGAAAATATCGGGTGAACTTTTATTGATCTTGTTGCCCATATCTTCGAGCGTGATGACGCAGTTAAACAGATCTTTTATTCCTGTGTGAGTAAGGGATGCGTTAGCGTTCTGGCGCGATAAAGCAGTCGTTACGCATAACGAGAATCCTAATCTTTTTGCTTCTTCGAGATAAGCTTTTGCGCCCTCTTTGAGCGTTACTTCAGACCTGTAGAATTCGAATACCATCGACTCCCAGGTGTCGACGATCTCCTGCCATGTGAGAGGGATGCGGTACTTCTCCTGTGTGTATCTCGCGGCATCTTCGATCGATGCTCTTTTTACGACTTCGGTGTAGTCGGGAGTTACCTCGTAACCGTAGCGTCCTAAGAACTCTTTGTCGACGTCGTGCCAGACGCTCATGGAATCTAAAAGCGTGCCGTCGAGATCGAATATAAGGAGCCTGACGCCCTCCTTGGAGAGCGCCTTAAGCTCGGGATAATTCTCGTAAGTTGCAGATTGACTCATCATTCCATGTAGGAGAGTTTGCCCTTGAGATCTGCAAGAGCTTTTTCTCTCTTCTCATTGAATTCTTTTTTGTTGTTCTCGATGAGATTTCCGCCGTATGAATCGATCGATACGATCAAGGGTCCGAAGCGCTCTGCCTTAAGCTTCCACATAGCTTCGGGCATGCCTAAATCGAGCCACTCAACGCCTTCGCAGTCGACGATCTCTTCAGCTGCGACAACGGCGCATCCGCCGGGGAAGATCGTGTGGATCGCGCAGTTATCGATGCAGCCCTGAGTCGTCTTAGGACCCATGCCGCCCTTGCCGATGATGATCTTAACTCCTGTTTTAGCGAGGAACTCAGCCTGAGCTTTTTCCATACGCATTGATGTTGTGGGGCCTACGCTGATGACCTTGTACTTATCAGGTTCGCCTTCTGCGTTGATCTTCTTCATGATGGGGCCTGCGTGGAAGATTGCCTTGCCCGAGAGATCAACAGGAGGGTTTTTGTCGCCGATGACTACTCTGTGATGAACGTCATCTCTGCCCGTTACGATGTCGCCTGTGAGGTAGATGACGTCGCCGATGTGGACCTTCTTGATATCTTCGTTTGTGACGGGTGTTGTGAATTCAAATGTGCTCATAAGACTGCCCCCTTGTGTGTGAAGAAATCGTAGGTGAAGTCAGGCTTGATGCGGATAGCCGCTCTTCTGTGCGCCCAGCACGCGGTGGACATTCCCATCGCAAGTGTTGCGGGGTGTCTTGAAGCCTGCTCGATGTTGACTCCCATGACTGAGAGCTTGCCGCCGAATCCGCCGGGGCCTAAACCGATTGAATTAAGGCCGTCTTCGATGAGCTTTTCCATCTCTGCTGCCTTAGGGTTGGGGTTGTGCGAACCGACTTGGCGGAGCAGGGCTTTTTTCGAGAGCTTGGCAGCAACTTCGGAAGAGCCTGCGATACCGATACCTACGAGGCACGGAGGGCATGCATTTACGCCGTATGTTGTCATCTGCTCGAAAACCGCCTTCGCGATTCCTTCGTAGCCTTCGAGAGGCATGAGGACCTTGGAGAATCCGGGCAGTGAGCATCCGCCGCCTGCCATGTAGAAGTAGAGCTCGATCTCATCGCTGTCCTTAACGATCTCCCAGTCGATCCAGGGGCTGTGAGTTCCTACGTTGTTGCCTGTGTTCTTCTCATCGAAAACCTCGACCGCATTAGGTCTTAAAGGCGCATTTGCAGTAGCGTCTTTAACTGCGTCGATGAGCGCATCTTCGATGATGTCCATGTAGGGCCAGTTGGCACCGACGCGTACGAAGAACTGAGGAATACCTGTATCCTGGCATGAAGGGCGCTTCAGGGAATCTGCGAGCTCCATGTTCTTTTGCATTACGTTATAGATGTCGGGAGCAAAGCCTTCGTTCTCTGTCTCCTTCATCTGCGCGAGGCGCGCTTTTACGTCGTCAGGAAGATGTCCTGCGGAATAACTCATAAAGGATGCGACGAGCTTTGCAAGCTGTTCGCGCTGTAAGTCGTTAGACATATGGATCCTCCAATTTATTTGGGATGTGTCAATTATAATACATAGATGGGTTTAGGGTTATCACGGACAATCAAATAACTTATAATAAGCCATAAAATAAATTGTTTTTGTATATAGAGGTAGGTTCAATGACCGCAGAAGTTAAGGCAAAACCGTCATTAATGGATGGTCTCCAGGACAAAGTTTTTGCATACATGGCAATCGCATTTCTCGTGCTGCTGCCAGTCGAGGAGATCTTCTTTGAGATACTTCGTAAGTTCAAGGTCGGTTCATTCAAAAAGTTCGCACCGACAAAATATCAGGCATACATCATCGCAGTTTTTGCAGTCATTCTGCTTCTTGCAATCGTCGCTTCATTCGTATTGAGGATCAAGCAGGAAGGCTTCAAGATCTACGTCGCAGACATCTTCTTCTGCACGCTCACGATCTTCATGCTGATCTCAATGTTCTGCTCCGTTAACTTCGGCGTGTTCGCCGGCGGATCCGAATATAACTGCGAGTGGCCGCTTCACTTCATGTGTTACTACGGGCTCTTTTACGCAGGCTCCATGATCAAGGACTCTGAGCTTCGTAAGAAGATCCTTCTCGCATACGTTCTCATCGCAGTCATCGAAGGCATTGTCGCATTCTTCCAGACATTTGATCTCGAGCTTGCATACTGCCTCTTCCGCGATGACCGTGTTTCAAAGACAACATACGGTACCGTTCAGAATACCAACTTCTTCGGCACCTTCTCATGCATACTTACGTCAGCTACGGCAGGCATGTTCATTTTCAGTTCGAAGATCAGCAAATCGAAGATCTTCAAGTGGGTCATGTTCGCCATCTCACTTCTGATCTTCTACGTGCTCCTCGCCAGCCAGGCGCGCCTTGCATGGCTCGGCATGATCGGCTTCGTATTCACTTACATCGTATCCCTCATCGTCATGCGCAAGGGTGCGATCGACAAGGATTCATTAAGACAGATCACGATCGATTTCCTTACGATGGTCATGGGATTCATCGCGGTAATCATCGTCACCATCATCTGCACACCTTACATCGTCTCGAGAGTCGAGTACACGGCTGAGCACGATACTTTCGCGACCATCAGCGACGAGGGCTTCGGTTCCGGCAGAGGCTGGATCTGGAAGGTAGCGTTCACTGCTACGCGCAATCACCCTCTAACGGGTATCGGTCTCGATAACTTGGGTCAGGCGTTCAGAGAGATGCCGACATACATCGAGGGTGTCAGCCGCATTCAGGACAAGGGTCACAACGAGTACATCCACACGATGGCAACACAGGGTATCCCTGCGATCATCAACTACCTCGCACTGCTTATTTATTCCATTGCCGGAGGCATCAAGGCGATCTTCAAGGAGAAGGACGACCTCAAGCGTTCGCTCCTCTGGATCTGCTTCGGCGTCGTTGCAACATATCTTGCGCAGGCGCTCCTCAGCAGCAGCGTACTTAACGTAGCACCTTACTTCTGGCTCATGTTGGGACTTATCACACCGAGGATCAAACCGATCACGTTCAAGAAGAGTTAATCATCTTCGGGAAGGGGGGGCGAAAATGTTCAATTCTTTTGTACGTTACAAAGCCGAAAAGGGCAGACAGCTCTTCATCAAGAATTGCACGTTATTCGACACGCCCAGACTAGAAGAAGAGGTATATCCCGCTGAATGTAAGACTGAGATGGATATCGTCTACAAAGACGGCGAAAACCCTCTGAAGTTAGATATCTACACTCCGTTTAACTGCTACGGCGCAAAAGAGTGCTTCATCCTTATCCATGGCGGTGCATTCGTCTACGGCACCAAGAAACTCGACCAGAACTTCGGTATGCACTTAGCGATCAAGTCAGGCATTCCCGTCGTTAACGTCGACTACACGCTGCTTCCCGATTCCACATTGCCCCAGATCTTAAACGAGATCTTCACGGCGATGAATTACGTCTATATCAAGTACGGCTTCAAGACATATCACACGGTAGGCGATTCAGCAGGCGGCTATCTCGCATACATGGTTGCGATATGCGCTAGAAGCAGACATATCGCTCACGGCATGTGGGTTTTCGAGAAGCTCAGAGGAACAGTAGAATCTGCGGGACTGATCTGCCCCGGCATCAAAATGCCGATCAAGGAATTCCCGGGCATATACTTCGAGAACCTGCAGGGCACGAAGAAAGACCAGCCGCGCCTTCCGAATTACGCATACGATCTTAATCTCATCGCCGAGCGCGACCAGAAGCTCCGCATCGCCATCGTTACGGGCGAAGAAGACATGATGCGCGAGCAGAGCAAAGAGTTCAAGGAACACTTCCCGGACGCTCTCTTCGACGACGCGCTTAACGACGGCGACCTCAAGATGCATCACGTTTTCCAGATCGCACACCCCGAGTGGCCGCAGTCAGTCAAGGCGATCGAACTTATCGCCGAGAATGCGGTTGGAAGGAAGTAAACGTTAGGAATATCTCAGATTTTGTTATGCCCATAGAAATGATTAAAAGTCTTCGATAATCGCGGATAAGAAAACCTTCAAAACAGATATTGACTCCTGAACTGTTCTTGGCTAATCTTAAGTTGTACTTTGGATTTGCCAAAACAGGAGGGCTTTTATGTATTCGATAAAGCGTCATATTGAGCCGGTTGTAAAGAGAAGAGCTAAGAACAGCAAAGCAATAGTTCTTACCGGTCCGAGACAGGTTGGAAAATCGACGCTGTTTAAGTATCTTTTCAGCGATATACCTCAAGTAACTTTTGATGATGACCTTCTTCTGGCACAAGCTACAGAGGATGTTGGTCTGTTTATGCTTAACAATCCTGCACCTCTTATGATTGATGAAGTACAGAAGTGCGAAACGATTTTTAACAGATTGAAGATCGAACTGGATAATACTGATTCGTACGGAAATTACTATTTAACCGGTTCTCAAAAATTACAGTTGATAGAAAGCATAAGTGAATCACTGGCAGGAAGAGTATCTCTTATGGAGATGGAGGGCTTATCACTGCGTGAGATCTATGATGTTGATTTCAACAGTCATTTTGTTCCAAACGAAGATTACATTTCTAACAGAAATCAGTGCTTAAAGAGATATAAAGGTGATATTTGGAAGATAATTCATCGTGGCAGCTATCCTGAACTGTATGCAAACCCGGAAAAAGAATGGGTGGACTTCTATCAGTCTTATGTAAAGACATATCTTGAGCGGGATGTTAATAAACTGATCAAGGCCAAGAACCATCTGACATTTGTAAAATTCATGACTTCTGTTGCTGCAAGGACCGGACAAATTTTGAATTATGCCAATATTGCTTCCGAAGTCGGCGTTTCGGAAGTAACGATAAAGGAATGGATTTCTATTCTCGAGAAGAGCGGGCTTGTCTATATACTGAAGCCGTACACTTCAAGTGTTTTAAACAGAGCAATTAAATCTCCAAAACTGTATTTTAGGGATACAGGTCTTTGTTGTTATCTTACTCGATGGATCACATCGGAAACTCTCAAAAACGGGGCAATGGCGGGGGCCATGTTTGAGACATTTGTAATAAATGAGATTCTTAAGTCTTATTCCAATGAAGGTCTGGATTATGATTTTGATGTGTTCTTCTATAACGGGAGAGACAAAAAAAGGAGAAAGGAAAACGGAGTTATAGAGGAAGTAGACGGAGAGATAGATTTGATCATCCAGGAAAACGGAATTCTACATCCTGTAGAGATCAAGGTAACGACCAAGCCGACATCAAGCATGGCATCAGCGTTTGATGTTCTTGACGGTATTCCTGACACAAAACGAGGTATGGGTGCCATTATTTGTTTAATCGACCGCAAGCTGTATTTGCGGGAGAATCTGGTGGCGTTGCCTTTAGAGTTTTTGTAATTAAGAAAGGGTTGGGTATTCCAACCCTTTGTTATTGTGTATTTAAGTTTTACGTTGGTTGACTCTTGTCGACCAACGTAGTATATTGGTAAACAATAGTAGACCACTGCGGAGGAATATTTTTGATGCGTTTAACAGATTCAGAATGGAAGATAGTCAATTGTCTTTGGATGAATAAATCCATGACTTTAATGGAACTTACTAGAGCCTTAGATACAACAACAGGATGGTCCAAGCAGACGATCATAACCTTACTTAATCGTATGGTTGAAAAGGGTATTGTTTCTTATGTGCAAGAGGGAAGAACTAAGTGGTTCAGTGCTGCTATAGACAGAACTGAAGCTGAACTCGAAGAGACAACTTCCTTTCTGGACAAAGTATACGGCGGTAACGTCGGTTTGCTGATCTCAAATCTTAAGTGTTCAGACAAACTTACTAAAGAACAGTTAGAGGAGCTTAAGCGGATAATAGAAGAGGATTAATATGCTTCACTATGTAATTGGCATTTCTATATTATCGCTCGGAATAATCATTATCAGAGCTTTGTCGAACGGAAAGGTTCTCAAAAAGTTTCAGTATGCTTTTTGGATAGTAATCCCGCTCTACATGATTCTAATGCCTTTCGTTAAGATCGATGTTCCTGTAGCAGATATTTGGAATACTTGGTTTGCTCCAAAAACTGAGGCTGCAACTTATGAAGTTGAAGATAATGCTTCTCCAATAGTTTTGTCTGAAGATAAACAGATTGAGCAAGAATCATCGGGTAATCAGAATGTTGTAAATTATGAGATTCAGAATGAACCGGAGTTAATCGACGAACAGGAACAGCTTCTTAATAATCAAACAACGGTATTTAATACAAGAGCAAAAGAATCTAAAAAGATAGATGCTATATTGAAGAATATCAGTATTCTTGTTTCTGCAGTTCTTATAGTTGCGTTAATTGCGTATAACATTGGATTTGTTTTATATTGCAAACGCAACAGAAAATATATAGGCAGAGATACTTCAAGCGGACTTAGGATTTATAGTATCAGGCACAAAGGAACACCGTTTCTCCTGTTTAACAAAATCTACATCGACAAAGATTCTGAGATAAACGAATATGTAATTTGCCACGAAGCCTGTCACTACAAACATGGTGACTATTTATGGGTATTGATCCGCTATTTGGTTCTATTTCTTAATTGGTATAACCCAATCATATGGACAGCTTTTATTCTTTCCGGCCGGGATTGTGAATTTGCGTGTGATGAAGAAGTCATGAAAATATATGGAGTTGATTCTTCTAAAGATTATTCAAGAACACTATTGGGAATGCCCAAACAGGAGTCAAATACAGCTGCATTTACCCTGTCCACTGGAATGAGAGGCGGATATAAGATGTTAAAGCAGAGAATAATAAAAATAAAGAACCCGGCAAAAGTGAGCCGTAAAGCATCTGCCTTGAGCATGGCTGCAATACTATTGGTTACTAGTTGTTCGTTTTTTAATTCATCCAAAAATGCCAGAAAGATTAAAGCAGACGATCCTTGGTTTAATGCCAATATTATAGAAATTGATACCGGTGTTGAAGCGGGAAAAGAGGTTGATCATACGAATTTTTTCCTGAAAGGTTCCGACGAACAATATTATGTTATCCAAACTTATGGCACATATCAGATGAAGCAAGGAATTGAATATTTTAATTATGTTGCTGTTGTTGACAAAGCTACTAAACAAACGGTAACGGTGATTGATCCGACCACGGGCTTGACCAACTATGACAGCATCAGTGATGTTTATATTTCAGGCGGAAAGATAACAGTAAGAGTACATGGAGAGCATAATGAGGAAAGGGATTATGATCCTTCTACCGGTGTTCTTTTGGAAACACGCACTTTAAGCAGCAAGAATAATGAAATGCTTACGTCTTCTGACAAATATTTTATAGGAGAGTATGAGATCGAAACGGTTGGTTACTATATGGAAAATACTCCCACAACCTATGATATACAGATCAAATCTCCAGATGGGAAAGTCACGACAACTGAATTTAAAGAACCCGGAAAAGACATTCATATTCAGGCTTTTCTAGCATTAAGTGATACTGAAGTTCTTATTCCTGTTTCTATCAATGGCGGGAAAAACGAATTGTTTGAATTGGATCTAGAGTCAGGTAAATTATCTTCTTTGAATGCTGATGACTATGAATGGATGAATAAAAACCTGCGTACAGCAGTACAGGGTTCTGACGGGATGATGTATTTTATGACAGGATATGGAATCTCAAGGATCAATGGCAGGCTTTTGACTTCGGAAGAGGCATTCAACTTCAGTTGGAGTGAACTTAATGGA
>Ga0310696_10008741_pt1 | contig 11787 bp, 9 predicted proteins | sample AusTroGonzalo_MG_4_FD_203885 | JGI IMG/M metagenome (GOLD analysis project Ga0310696, IMG submission 203885) | Bovine rumen microbial communities from tropical cattle in Woodstock, Queensland, Australia - Gonzalo_02 (v2) (version 2) | ecosystem: Host-associated > Mammals > Digestive system >...
AAGGCCTATCCTGATTATCTTTCCTGTCTTGTAGTATTTCCTGATGAAGTAGAGCGGGACCATCGTGCCATGGTCTAAAGCCTTGTCGCGCTCTCCCAGAGTGCCGCCGGGAAAACCGCTCCTGTCCAGCAGCAGTTCGAGCTTTTGGACGAATTCGGTATCGTATGTTTCGCTGAAACTTTCCTGTGGAGCACCAAACCTTGCAAAGCAGCCTGTTGCGCCTTCGCCGGGTGAGATGTGGAAATAGTCCGAGTACATAATTGAGTGCGGACTTATTATCACGATCGTGTCGGGAGCGATCTTTGCGATCTCTTTTCCGACGCGGTCATATGCGTTTGTCGTTTCGATGATCTGACTCTCGCCGCCTCTTCCGACGGAAGGGACTATAAGCGGGGGATGCGGTACCATGTATGCTGCTCTGATTCCCATATGTATCACCTCTCTGATTGATTATACCATCTCCAATTGAAAGGGGCCGCCCTGCTCTCTGCGACCCCTGTCAATGAAAGGAAAAAATAGAAAGGAAATATTATGAAGTTCTTGATTTCTTAGTCTTCTTCTCGAGATACATTGCCTTGTCGGCCTTGTTCATGCATTCGAGGAGGTCTTCCCACGAAGTTACCTCGCAGGTACCGATGCTCGCGGAAAGCGGGAACGGATACTTGTGCTCGCTGTTTGCGGTTTTTATGTTGTTTCTTAAGTTCCTGATGAACTGTCCGATCCTGCCGGGATTGTTCAGGAGCAATACGACCGCGAATTCGTCGCCGCCCATTCTTGCCGCCAATTCCTTCTTGCCGACGGCCTTGTTGATGCACTCCGAGATCGCCTTGATCGCGTCGTCTCCCGCGCTGTGGCCGTAATTGTCGTTAATGAACTTAAGACCGTCCATGTCGATGCTCGCAACCGCGATGGGGATCGTTATCTTGCGGTTCTCGAAGAAGTTGTTGATGTTCTTTTCGAATCCCCTTCTGTTGTAAAGACCGGTCATGGCGTCCCTGACGTACATGTCCATGACGTCGCTTACCGCGAAAAGTTTGCTGTACAGATGCGATCTGTTGATCGTCTGGCCGAGGAGCATGAGGATGAACTCGAGCTTCTCGTTTACGAATTCCCTGGAATCCGGAACGATCTCGAACGCGCCGTAACCGTAAACTTCGTTTTTGTAATAGATCGGCAGGAAGATCCTGATGCCCGAATCGGTATCAAGGAACTGCGCGGGAAGGAGACGGTCGTTTGGGAACGGTATTTCGTTTACGTGGACCTTGCCGTCCTCTTCGAAGTAACCGAAAACGCATCTGTCGTTCTCTCTGAAATAACACAGATAGCATCTGGAGAAGAAACCGAGATCCTTGAGGTTTTCCATGGTTATCTGATGGTATGCCTCAGGAGTGATAGCGTCTTCGTAACGCGCACTCATTATGACGAAGGCGCGTGTGACGTCGAATGCGGTATTCTTTATGAGATCGAGCTTTCTGTATGCGTCAAAGACGTCCCTTTCCTTGTCGGAATCGTTCGTGCTCTCCCTTAAGACGAGCTTGCCGGGAACGTTGACGGAAAAGTCGACCAATTCTCCTCCCACGATCTTTTCAAGAGTGTCGATCGCGGAATTTGCAAGTATCTCATCCGGAATGTTCGAAGTCGTCAGTGAAGGAATGTGGCTTGCTGCGGCCTCGATGTCGTCAATGCCGGTGATCATGCAGTCCTGGGGGAGCTTGTAGCCGCGGAGCGTGAGCTCGTCCATGAGGGCCAGGGCCATGTAGTCGTTCGAGCATATGATCGCTTCCGGAAGCGTTCCGTCCTGCTTAATGAAGAAGTCAGCCGTCTGAGGGCCTTGAGTTATCCAGTAATTGCCGTGGAATATCATGGATTCCCTGACTTCCATGCCGGATTCGAGCATGGCGTCTTCGAAGCCCGCAAGCCTTTCCTGTGAATCGGTCAGGTCGTCTCTTCCGGTCACGAATCCGATGTCGTCGGTCTTGCACTTGCCGATGACGTACTTTGCCATGTCGTACATGATCTTCCTGTTGTCGGGAATTATGCTGTAAAAGCCGTCATCAATCGACCTGATGCTTATGACGGGCGGGAGGTCTTCCGTGCCTGCGAGGTTCTCTATGAGTTCCTTGGAGATGCCGCCCTGCGTGAGCGTGTCAGAGCAAAGGATGATGCCGTCGTATTCGCTTAAACGGGGCAGTGAAAGGACGCTCTTCAGGCCGACGGCATGGAGAGGGTTGTCGCTCGGTACGGAGCAGTTGCCGTAAAGGTCAATGTGATGGCCCCTTTCGAGTGCAAGCGTTCTTAACGTCCGGACGACTCCGGCCGAATAATCACGATACAGATCTCCTATAAAAGCACAGATCTTCATGGAACACCCCTGAATTCATAATCTTATAAATTCAGTATAAGGGTGATATAAAAACAAACGATTAACAGAATATCAACTCTGAATAACGATTCTATGTAGCAGGTTTTTCATTCCCGTTTTCCCTGACGGGTCAAACGGTTATTCCGAGATGTATTCGCTGTAAGCTTTCTTTATGATATCCCAGTCGAGATCAAACCTTGACATGTGTTTTGTGAAAGCCGCTTCGACTGCTTTCTTGTCATGTGCGGCTATTGCATCAGCGATCGCCTTGTGATCGGATACGAGTTTCTGATCCTTTATCGTCTTGAGCGAGAGTGACCTTACCCTGTCAAAATGAAGGCTCATGAGGCTTACCATATAGAAGCACTGAAGCTTGTTGCAGGCCACATAGATATCCTTATGGAATTCGTTATCAAGATTTAAGAACTTCGGAGGATCGTTTTCGATGTAGAACTGCTGAAGCTTGATATTGGCATAAAGCTTCTGGATGTCTTCTTCCGTCGCGACGTCGCAGGCTTCTTTGAGCAGCGCGGTCTCAACGGCGATACGCAGAAAACGGGATTCCTTAATGAGCTCGTAATCGATAAGCGAAACGCTGCAGCCCTTCTGGGGAAGGATGTTTACGATCTTTGATTTGGACAGCTCGAGGAAAGCTTCGTGAACCGGTGTTCTTGATATGCCGAGCTGTGACGCGATCTCCTGTTCACCAATGAGTGAACCGGGTTTGATCTCCATGTTGATGATATTATCTTTGACTATGCGGAGCGCATATTCGCGGTTAGGTTCGAAAGTGTTCTTCGGTGTGATTATCATTATCGAAATCCCCTCTTAGACGAATGACTATAAAAAACCTAACATAAAAAAATCTTTATGTCTAGCGCTTGCATACTAATTAGCAACGGCCTTGTGAAGCGTGTTTCTTACGGCTCCCGGGCCTGCCAGAAGTGCGTCCAGATAGCCCACTATCACCGACGTCAGACCGGTCTTGTTGATGTCTGTTCCGAAAACAGTCTCATTTGAAAGAATGCCTGACAATCTGCCGGAGACGCTTTCTGTCATGCCGTATGTTATGCCCTGAACTTTAAGTTCATTCCTGAAGAAATCCGCGAGAGGATCAGAACTTAATTCAAAAGCATTTCCGCTGTCGTCAACTGCAAGAAGATAACGCAGCCACCCTGCGATCACGAGAGGGATCAGTTTGAGTTCCGGAAGTTTTTCAGGATGATCGTTAAGATAAGATTTCAGTGTGATGCCGAATCTGATGGGAAGCTTCTGGCTTGTATCGGTTGCGATCCTTTGGGGAGTGTCAGGGAGGAAGTGATTGGGGAATCTGTCTTCCAATACTTCCTTAAGAAAAGCTTTGGGATCGAGTATCTTCGGGTCACATACGACCGGCAGGCACTCGTTATAGCCCATTTTCGTAACAAGAGTCCTGAGGTCATCATCCATCATCTCGTCGGATATCTTCGTAAAGCCCAACAGACAGCCGAATATTGCAAGTGAAGTATGGAGAGGGTTGAGGCAAGCAGTGACCTTCATCCTTTCGCACTTGTCCACGGTATCCCTGTCGGTAAGGATCGCGCCGCCCTTTTCGAGCGCGGGTCTTCCGTTAGGGAAGAGATCTTCTATGACGAGATATTCAGGCACCTCGGCATTTACGAAAGGAGCTGCGAAGACTCCGTTCGTTGTCTTTACGCTCTTTAAGTTGTCGATCCCCAGCCCGGTAAGCGTGTTGAGGATGTCGTCTGACGGCCTGGGTGTGATCTTGTCGATCATTGTCCAGGGAAAAGCGATAAGCGAAGGATCGTTAACGTAAGAAATGAATCCTTCATCAACAAAGCCGGATTCTTTCCATGCGCAGATTATCTCGAGCACTGAAGATTTGAGCTTGTCACCGTTGTGGCTGCAGTTGTCCATGCTTACGAGAGCCAGAGGATATTTGCCCGCCGTATATCTCTGATAAAGAAGTGCTGCGATGAAGCCCATGCATGTGACCGGGTGTGAAGGTCCGTTTTCCATATCGGACCTGGCGCTTCCGAAAAGGTTTCCGTCCGCATCCCTTAACGCATATCCTTTTTCCGTGATGGTAAAAGAAATGATCTGCAGGGAAGGATTGGAAACGATCCCGTTGAGCCTGTCAATGTTCTCTTGGATATCGTAATTGGCGGCTATCGCTTCAGTGATGTTGCCGATTATCTCATAGCCTGTATTTCCGTCACTCTTCAGATCACAGATGATTGTAAGATTATCGAACGGCTTATAAACGCGTTCAAAGTTCTCATAATCCATCGTTCCGCATACGATGATACCTGTATCCGTGAGGCCCTGATTCAGAAGACGCTGGTTGATCCTTGCGATGAAAGCCCTGAAGATATTTCCTCCGCCGACATGAAGCCACGCGGGCGATGCTTTTGTATTTTCTTTCACTTTGTCTATGTCATACTCGGGCAAAGCAACGTTTATGCTTTCCCAGAATCCGGTATTCTTCAGGTTTTCTTTGGACAGATCCATATTTGCGGTCCTTTCTTTTTCCTGTTTACCCAGCAAAACCGATAACCTTATATAAGTTTTATAAGATTATCGGTTTTGACGGACAAAATAGGAAGGTTTTCTTATGTTATTCCGTTAGCAGAGTTTGCTGACGGCTTCCCACAGACCATTGATGTAGGCAGCACCCAATGCACGGTCATAAAGACCGTAACCGGGTCTTCCGACTTCATCCCAGATCATGCGGCCGTGGTCAGGGCGGATGTAACCGTCAAACCCGTTCTCATAAAGAGCTTTAACGATAGCGAACATATCCAGATCACCACAGGAGGAAAGATGTGCTGATTCGTGGAAGTCGTTATCTGTCTCGTGCTTGACGTTCCTTAAGTGTACGAAATGTATCTTGCCCTTGGAGGCGAACGTATCGGCTATGTCGACAACGTTGTTATGAATGCCCGCACCAAGGCTGCCGGTGCAGAGGGTAAGTCCGTTTCTCTTGGAAGGATTGAGATTCAAGTAAGTATCGATGGACTCCTTGCTGTTAACGACCTTGGGGAGGTTGAACAGAGGCATAGGAGGGTCATCAGGATGCACTGCGAAATTGATATCGCATTCTTCTGCAACGGGAATGACCGCATCGAGGAAATACTTTATGTTCTTGAAATAATCTTCAGATGACATATTCTGATAGAACTTAATGTCTTCAGACATCTGTGCAAATCTTTCAGGTTCCCATCCCGGAAGGCTGAAATTATGTGAGCCGTCGATCATCGAAGAAGTGATCTTCTCCAGTGTGAGCTTTACTGCATCGCTGTGGCAGTATGCCATTGTGTTGCTGCCGTCGGGAAGCTCTTTTGCGAGATTGCTTCTGTACCAGTCCATGACGGGCATGAAATTGTAGCAGATGCATTTAACGCCGGCTTTGGCGAGATTCTTCATCGAGATGATGTAATTCTCAATGAGCTTATCTCTTGAAGGGAGGCCCTTTTTGATATCTTCATGGATATTGAGACTCTCAATGACTTCCATCTCAAGTCCGTAAGAATTGATCTCATCTTTTACAAGATTGATCTCATCATTAGTCCAGATTTCACCTACGGGGATTCTCGTGAGGTGAGTGGCAACACCGCTGACACCCGGGATCTGTCTGATGTTTTTAAGTGTTACGCTGTCATCACCGTATGGAAACCACCGCAAGACCAATTTCATGTGAATAGTACCCCGAAATAGTATTCAAAGAGAGTCTCACCTATGATCAACCCTCCTTATGCTAACTAGCATACTAGCAAGCGCGCATTATGTCAATAGAATATGACATGTGTTAATGTTAACCCGCGGCAGGTGTTTATACACCCGCCAAAATCTATAAAAACAGGGGATAAGTTATTAAATTAAGAAAATTATTCAGTCTCTTCCAGCTGATCTTCAGCGTCTTTTTCAGGCTTGCGTGATCTGGGCTTGAATAACTTGAAGATCAATGGAATGAAAACAGTAAAACCGAAGATCTTTATTACTTCGCCCAATGAAACAAGATAGACCGTCGTTAGCTCATAGTGTTCTTCGGTAACGACCGTAAGATTCGTACATGTTTTAACAACGGCATATAAAAGAAGGCCGCAAGCTATAAGGGCGGTACAGATAATAGTTGACTTTACCGGTATCGTCTCATACTTCTCAGGATTGAGTTGTCTTATCGTTAAAAATATTCCCAGGAAAATAAGGATTACCGCAGCAGCTCCTGAAATCAACTGTATAAGATTATAGTATTCACTCATTGCCGTCATCCTTGCCTTCATTGGATTTTGATCTATTGATAGCCGAAGCGAAAGCCTTTTCGGTGATCATCTGGATAAGATACATCGCTCCTGTGGGGATCAGAAGGACCGCCGGGGGAAATGCAACGCAGATAGCAGAAGCTATTGCAGCGATGAGCCATATGAGAAGAAATTTCGGAAAGTTGATAATGCAGAGCGTAAAACTGTTCTTGATCGTTTCTTTTACGGAATTACTGAATCTTGCAACGAGCGGGTATAAGAACGGAACGCTGAAGATCAACGGAAGAAGCGGAATAAAAGAGACTAGTGTATACCACTCGGGAAGCCTTACTCCTCTGAATCCGAAGAGAGCGAAATAGATGTTGAATCCCACGATAGCAGAATAAAGAGAATAGATTAGGTGAATTATGATGCCGTTCTTAAGATTGGATCTGAATGCTCTGAAAAAGTCTTTAGAAATATCATCTGACTTCTTGGTGTACTTCCGGTAAACCGTGTAATACAAAGCGGAGATGGAGACACCGATCGTTACTACGGGAAGACAGAACAACACAAAAAATAAAGAGATGATAACAACGTCTCCTACTGCTTTGCCGGCCTTGTAGAGCCAGCTGTTTGTGATGCGGTCAAAAGAATTTTTCATGAGTTATTGCTTCCTTAAAAGTCAGTATAAAAGTGTATAAGTCAAAAAGCAATCAATTGCAAACTAGAATGTCAGACAGCTGAAAATGGCGGAAACAGTTATAACGATTGCACAAATCCTAGTATTCTAGACGGGTAACATCTTGACATATAGTCAAAGGGGTGCTAATCTCAATGCAAGTCAACTAACATACAAGTATGCAAGAGCAGAAACAAATTGTAATTTGACTATTGGGTTATCGGGTGAGTCTAAAATGAGTGAAAAAGTAGAACAAAAACAGCTGGCAAAGCCGGATGAGTGGTCTCCTGCAAAACTGACACTTGGAAAAAGGATCGGTAAGGATTTCCGTGTCAATTGGCAGCTCTACGTCATGTTTGTTCTGCCGGTAATCTATTACATCATTTTCCGTTATATTCCGATGTTCGGAAACATTCTCGCATTCAGAAAATACAATTCCGGCGGTAACATCTTCGGTGAAGGTCCGCTTACCTTAAAGTATTTCAAGCAGTTCATTACAGGCAAGCCGTTCTGGCAGGCTTTTTCCAATACTCTTATCCTTAACGGCCTTTATCTTCTTTTCAGATTCCCGTTAACTCTTATCTTCGCATTGCTGTTAAATGAGATCAGAAATCTTCACTGGAAGAAATTCGTTCAGACTGTTTCTTATCTTCCCCACTTCATTTCAATGGTAATCGTATGCGGAATGATCAAGGAACTTCTTTCGACGAGCGGCCCGATCAACGACGTTATCGCAAGACTCGGCGGAGAGAAGATAAGCTTCATCTCCCTTGCTGAATGGTTCAGAACGATATTTGTTGCATCAGGTGTATGGCAGAGCCTCGGCTGGGGTACGATACTTTATCTTGCGGCCATGTCCGGCATTAACCCTTCGCTCTATGAAGCTGCAACTGTTGACGGCGCTAATCATTTCCAGCAGGTAATGCACGTTACAATACCCTGCATCTTACCTACGATCGCTACGCTCCTTATCCTTGATATCGGCGGTCTTGTAGGTTCCGGCGGAGCTTTCGAGAAAGTCTACCTTCTCTACAGCCCTCTCACATATGAGACAAGTGATATCGTTTCCACTTACGTTTTCAGAATGGGTATTGAATCCGGAAGCATCAACTTTGCTACGGCAGTCGGTATGTTCGAAGGCGTTATAAATCTTATCCTTCTGACTGTTGCGAATTTTGTTTCGCGCAGAGTCGCGAATACGAGTCTTTGGTAAGGAGTACGGATATGAGTGAATCAGAAAAAACAAAACTCAAACTGGAAGAGATCCATATCCATAATCCTAAGAATAAAATCAAGGATTCAATTGGATACAGAGTATTTACAGTCTTCAACACCATCATCATGATCCTTGTTGCAGTAGCGACGCTCTATCCGTTCCTTTATCTGGTGGCACAGTCGTTTACATCCACACAGGCCATCATCGAAGGATACACGGGGCTTGTTCCGAAGGGATTTAATATCGATACATATGCGTATGTTCTCACGCGTAACGATCATGAGTTCTTAAGGTACTATCTTAATACGATAATCTATACCGTTATCGGAACCGTACTGTCACTGTTCTTCTCTTCGATCCTTGCATATCCGCTTTCAAAGCCGAATCTCAAGATTAATAGGATACTTTCGCCTTTTATCATCTTCACGATGTATTTCGGCGGCGGACTGATGGCAAATTACGTCCTCATGCTCAAGCTCGGACTTAAGAACTCCATGTGGGGATTCATCCTCCCGATGCTCATCAGCACCTATTACGTAATCCTCATGAGATCTTTCTTCATGAGCATCCCTAAAGATCTTGAAGAAGCAGGGGAGATCGACGGCCTTAACAAGTGGGGCGTGTTCTGGTTTATCGCAAGACCTCTTTCCACGCCGATCATTGCGACAATGACTCTTTTCTACGCAGTCATGTACTGGAACAACTGGTTCAATGCAAAGCTCTATCTCCAGGATAAGGCAAAGTGGCCTGTAGCTTACTTCCTGCAGACGATCATCAGAGGCGCGGGCGCAAACGAACCGGATGCCCAGAACATGACCGCAAACATAAAGTCATGCGCAATGGTTCTTACTGTTCTGCCCATCATCTGCGTTTATCCGGCAATACAAAAATACTACGTGCAGGGCATGATGCTCGGTGGCGTAAAAGAGTGATCCTGTGCTAAATGGGTTAAGCCCAAGGCAATATAAAAGAAAAGAAAGGAAGCAATTATGAAGACAAGAAAACTTACGAAAAAAGTTGTATCTGTCGGTCTTGCTATCACTATGCTTTCCGGCTTGACAGCATGTAAGGGCGGTACGACTCAGACTTCAGAGATCACTACGCTCCCGAGCCAGATCGAGACCAGTGAGTCCGAAGAAAAGGTACCTTACGAGTTCGGTCTTGGTAAGACATTCAAGGCTGAAAAGCCCGTAACCTACACCATGTTCTTCAGTGATGCATCTTGGTATCCCTACGTTGAGACATGGAAGACTGAGGGTATTTTCAAGGAGATCGAGAAGAGGACAAACGTTACTCTCGATCTTAAGTCATACGACAGCAACGACTACATGGATCAGATCACACTCGATATCCAGGCAGGTAATTCTGCTTACATCATCCCTAAGATCTATGATGATTCCAAATTCGTTGACGGCGGTGCCATCGTACCTATTTCCGACTATGTAAAGTACATGCCTTACTACACGGATTTCTACAACAAGTACGATCTTTCCAAGGACATCCAGACCATCACAAGATCCAACGGTAAGTACTATAAGCTTCCCGGCATGAAGGAAAAGAACCTCATCAACTATTCTTTCGTTATCAGAAAGGATATCTGGGACAAAGCAGGTGTTGATGTAGTTGCACTTGAGAAGACATGGACATGGGATCAATTCCGCGAAGCACTCAAGAAGGTAAAGGCTTACATGGTTTCCCAGAAGATGTGCAAAGAGAAGGATTACATATGGTCTGACCTCTGGTGCGGAACCGAGTCCGGTAAGGGCAGCGGCGGTAACCTTTTAGGCGTCATGGCAGCTACGTATGATTGCAATGCCGGCTGGAACATCGCAAACGGCATGAGATACAACAAGGAACAGGACAAGTTCATATTCTCACCTACGACAGACACTTACAAGGAATTCCTCAAGACAGCCAACAGCTTCATTAAGGAAGGTCTCCTTGATCCTGAGACATTCACACAGGACGACAATACCGCTACATCCAAGTACTACAACGGCAAGACAGTCATCATGTCTGTCAACCAGGGTCAGTATGCTTCCTATGAAGAGAACATGACAAAGCAACTTGGCGAAGGCAAGTATGAGAACTATGTAATCACTGTTCCTACAGGCATAAACAACTATTCATCTGTTGATCCTGCAAGACTTGAGAATGGTGTCATGATCTCCAAGAAGGCTCTCGACGATCTCGGTGAGGCAGGCTTCATCCAGATGCTCAGATTCGTTGACTGGCTCTTCTATTCTCACGAAGCTTACGAGCTCACAAAGTGGGGCGTTAAGGACGTTCATTATACTGAGGACGCTAACGGCAGAAAAACACTTAAGGATGGTTTCTGCTGCTCAGGTCTCGGCTATGGCAACAACAAGGAAAAGACTCTTACCGACATCAGACTCAAGTGGGGTTATGCAGGCGGTAACTTCTGGTATGGCGGAACAGTTGCAGAGATGTCTGACAACCTCATTCCTCCCGTTCAGGATTACATCAACCGTGATCTTGCCGACAGAGCAGAACACGCACTTCCTCCGGCAATCTTCCCTACACCTGATCAGAATGAGCAGATCAACAACATCGCTACACCTTTGATCAGTAACGTAAATGCTTGGACACTCAAGTTCGTTACAGGTCAGGCTGATATCGAGAAGCAGTGGGACGAGTACAAGAAGTCTTGCGAAGGCCTCAACCAGAAGGGACTCGAAGATCTCTACGCAACACTTTATCAGAAAAAGTAATCAGGTTTTCCTCAAAACTTTTATAGCAAAAAAATGCCGCCTCTGCTCAGGCGGCATTTTTTTTGAGTATAAAAAACTCTCATGAAACATGTTCCATAGATCAGTTAGTTTTCAAAAAGCAGTCCGCGTGAGTTCTTATAGCATACACGCTCTATGAGATCCTTAAGGATACGTTTATCGTATGGGAACCTTCCGCGCTCGATCTCGGTGCCCAAGAAATTGCAGAAGATCCTTCTGAAGTATTCATGTCTTGTGTAGGACAGAAAACACCTTGAATCAGTAAGCATACCGACAAAGCAGGGAAGAGGACTCTGTGCACAAAGAGACCTTAAGTGATCTTCCATACCAACCAGGTTGTCGTTAAACCACCAGGCCGCACCGTGCTGGATCTTGCCTGCTATGCTGCCGCCGTTAAAGCATCCGCACAGTGTGTCGATTATGGTGTTGTCTTCAGGATTTAACGAGTAGATGATCATGCGGGGAAGAAGTCCTTCGCTGTTAAGCTGATCCATGAATCCTGAAAGAGGAGTCAGGAAATCATTAGTGCCAGTGAT
>Ga0310696_10008742_pt1 | contig 11787 bp, 5 predicted proteins | sample AusTroGonzalo_MG_4_FD_203885 | JGI IMG/M metagenome (GOLD analysis project Ga0310696, IMG submission 203885) | Bovine rumen microbial communities from tropical cattle in Woodstock, Queensland, Australia - Gonzalo_02 (v2) (version 2) | ecosystem: Host-associated > Mammals > Digestive system >...
ATGTATTTGCCAGTATGGGCCTCTATCCCCTGGTGGTAGGCGAAGCGCAGTATGAGCTCTTCTCACCTCTCTTCGACCGTGTGACGCTACATCTCGACGGCCGCGAGGTCACCATCGCCACCCGTGGCCGTAAGGACGTGAACCAGCCGCTGAAGCGCGTCACCTGGAACGGCCGACGCCTGCGCGACTACCGCATCCCCGTCTCCGAGTTGAAAAAAGGCGGTCGTCTGCTATTCGTCTATTAGTTATTTCTTCCTCGAGATATAGAACAATCGTTCCTGGTCGGTCAGATTCTCTTCGGTTTCATTCCTGACCAGCTCGATCTTGTTGCCGCTGCGGTTGATGGTGGCGAAGTAGGCTTTCGTCTGGTCTTCCGACTCGCGTGCGGCCTTCTGGGTTTCAAGGCATTGCCCCTCCAGCTCCTTCACGTATTCTTCAACCTGCTTCTCCATGTCGGGCTTCGGGGTGATCTGGCTGCGGTCCATGCTGAACGTGCAGTCGTGCTGACGATCGGTATAGAGCGTGTCGCCTCGCAACTCCCATGTGCCGTTGGAGGTAAAGGTCACGTCAATCCGTCCCGTATAGTAAGGATGAGCATGAAGCTCGGTGTGCGTCTGTGAGTACGTATGGTTGTCGTGGAACACCATGCTGGAGTATTTGTCGGATGTCGATTGGATAATCCATTGGCCGACGAGTTCTTTCTCCTTCACGTTGCGGCCCATGCGCTCACGCGCCTTCACATACTCTTCGAGCTCCTCGTCGGTGATGCCCATCGTGAACTTGCACTGGTCGCTGATGTGCTGGATTTCATCGGCAAACCCGTTGATCTGCCATCTCCGTCCTTCGGCGTAGTTCAGGTAATAGATGACCTCCTTGCTGGTGATTCTCTCCTTTAGGAAGTCGAAGTAGTCGGTGGTGCCGTCCTCGCGTTCCAGCTGGTGCTGGTAGAACGCCTCCGAGCTGACCGGCTTCTTCCACTGTCTCGACGTGTTGAGGTAGTCGAAGATGACGTGGCGGTCGGAGAAGAACTGATGGACCGCATCGATGAACGAGGCATTGTCGATGTTCTTCCACGACTCCTGACTGCTCAGGAACAGTCGTTCGCACGACTCGTCCAGTTGGTATTGCAGCATCTCGTCAGAGTTGTTGGTGATATAGTTCACGACACTTCCCAGCGTATCGAGGCTCAGCGAGTCTATCCGGTCAAGATTCTCCATCACGTATCGGGCTATCTCGGAGTTCGTCGCATCCTCCTTGCCCCATTCGCGGAGGGCCTCGATGCTCTTCTCCATGTCGTGAATGACCATCATGGCTGTCTGTCGGCCGGCAGCCTTCTTCGCCTTCCCGTCCACATAGTGGGCGGTTCCGAAGGTAAGGATGATGGATACGGTGGTGGCAAAGACGGTCATAAGCAGTTCCTTCAGCATGGCCAGCCACTTGACGTCGCGCCCGAACTTGGGCATTCTGAATTTTGCGTTCATCGTTTTTTCTGTTTTTCCGCGCAAAGGTACGCCAACTTTTTCAAACTACCAAAAAAAAGAAGGCTAGCACGCCGTGTGCCAGCCCTCCTTGGGTTTAGTTCTGTGGGTTACAGGATGGTCTGCTCGACGACGCGGCCGTCGTAGAGGTTGATGATGCGTGAGGCGTAGCCGGCGTCACGCTGGCTGTGGGTCACCATGACGACGGTCGTGCCCTCCTTCCAGAGTTCGGTGAGCAGGTTCATCACCTCCTTGCCGTTCGTGCTGTCGAGGTTGCCGGTAGGCTCGTCGGCGAGGATGAGCTTGGGGTGCGAGATGACGGCACGTGCGATGGCGACACGCTGCTGCTGACCGCCCGATAGCTGGTTGGGGAAGTGCTTGGCGCGATGGCTGATGCCCATGCGGGCCATCATCTCCTTGGCGCGCTCGTGACGCTCAGCGGGAGCGACGCCCATGTACATCAGGGGCAGCTCGATGTTCTCCTGCACATTCAGTTCCTCGATGAGGTTAAAGCTCTGGAAGACGAAGCCCAGCAGGCCCTTGCGTATCTCCGTGCGCTGGTCCTCGGTCATCTTCGAAACGTCCGTCCCGCCCAGCACGTAGGTGCCCTCGGTGGGGTTGTCGAGCAGGCCGAGGATGTTGAGCAGCGTCGATTTGCCGCAGCCCGACGGGCCCATGATGGCGACGAACTCGCCTTCGTTCACTTCGAGCGTCACATCGTTGAGCGCCCAGGTTTCCACTTCTTCCGTGCGGAAGACTTTCTTTACATTCGTTGTCTGAAGTAATAACATAATACTAATAAATTTTATGGGGTAATTCTTAACTATATTTCATTCGCTTTTGATGACTTCGGCGGGGTTCTCGCGGGCGGTGCGCCAGACGCGGCTGCCTACGCAGAGAGCAATGAGGAGAGCGGTGCCAATAAGGATGGCGGCAAAGACCCACCACGAGAGCGGCGTGCGCTTGACGTACTGCTCCAGCCAGCCGTGCATGACGATGTAGCTGACGGAGAAGGCCACGAAAGCGCCGACGAGGAGGATAAGGCCGTATTCGCGGACGAACATCATCAGAATGTCGCGGAGCTTGGCGCCGTGAATCTTGCGCAGGGCTATCTCCTTGCGGCGTTGGCGGCAGGCGAGCGTGATGATGCTATAGACGCCAAAGACGGCTATGAGGACAGCCACGAGGCTGACGACTGTCAGCAGGCGGCTCAGGTTCTCCTCGCTGCGCATCAGATCTGCCCATTCGTCCTCGTGCCAGACGACGTCGAAGATGAGGTCGGGATGCTCGTCTAGCATCGCCTGCAGCTCCTTCGCCAGCTCGGCGCGGTGGGCAGGGTCGTAGCGCACGGCTATCTTGGAGTCCCAAAACCTCCAGCCGTGATCTCCGATGATATAGGGTTGGGCATCCTGCGTGGGCGAGTCGAGGTAGAGGTCCTTGACGACGGCCTTCACGGTGTAGTGGTGCGTTTCGGGCGGAGCACCGTTAAAGCCGATTCCCGATACCATGAGCTGCATCCCCACGGCCGACTCTATGCCCAGTAGCTCGCGTGTCCGTTCGGTGATAGCCACCTCGCCTGCGCGGGGATTGATGGGCAGCGCCCCTTCTACTGCAGTAAGGCCAGCTTCGCTCAGGTCGTTGGTAGTACTGATGATTGAAATTGTCTTGCCTTCTTCTACTATGCGGTCGTTCGAAATGTCGTTGGCCGTCTCGCCTTCGCGTATCGGCCGCATCTTAAAGACGCCCCCTGTCCGGCCGCCGAAGTTCCGTTCGTATAGCCCGATGGGATCATCGCCTGCACTCTTGGCGCTGTGTACGTAGGGCAATTTGCGCAGATGGTCCATCATCGCCTCGTCAACCCCTTCGGGAAAAGATACCTGTCCGTAGATCAGTGGTGTGTCGGGGTGCTCAGGATCGCGGGTACCGTTTAGTTGGAAGTGCATGTGGCCTTTGATGTCGTAGCCCCAGTCGGTGTTCTTCATGAAGTAGAGCTGCTTGAGCATGAAGGCCGAGCAGCAGACGAGCGTGAGGCTCATGGCAAGCTGCACGCCCGTGCATACCTTCGTGAAGGTGTTGTTCCGTCGTCCGCCGCCAGGCATGAGGGAGCGGCGAATGGTGCTGTGGCGCACCACCTCCACACTCACGGTGGCGATGACGAGGCAGACGGCAGCAATGATGGCCATGAAGAGCAAGGCGTTACCCAGGACGTAGCTGCCAGACAAGTCAATCCCTGCATACTCCGCAAAGACATCTTTCACAAGGAACGTCAGCAACAGGCCCAACACTAACGCCAGGCCCAACGTCAGCAGTAGTTCTACGACGAACTGCTCTAATAACATGCGCGGCTTCGCGCCGTGTACCATCCGCAGCGCCATCTCCCTTTGTCTGCCTCTTACGCGAATAAGGAAGAGCACGAGGAAGTTGATGAACACGCACGCCACCAATAGCGCACTCACCAACTGGAAGAAACGCAGGTGGCGATAGCTGAGATTCTCCTTGTTCATCGTCACGTCCTGCAGGTAGCGGCCGGCGTGGCTGAAGGGAATCAGCGTTATCTCCCCCTTTCGCAGCTCTTCGTTGTCGATAGTGTTCAGCTTGGCCTCGAAAGCATGGACATCCGTACCCTTCTTCAGGCGGACAATCACGTTCGCCGTATAATCAGTAGCGTCTTCCGTTGGAATGCTCACCCCAAGCAGGTCAAAAGCCAGGCTGGAGTGATGTAAGCCCTTGAAGACGCCATCAATGGTTGCGGAGGGAACAATACTGAGATAGCATTTCCCGACAGGGCTTTCAGCACCAAAACGCTTTCGGGCGTACTCATCGGAGATGTATATGCACTCCTCCTTCTCCCTATGAATCTCTCCTTCGACGAGCGATAGGGGGAACATGGAAAAGAATGTCGTATCGGTATAAAGATGCCGCACGGGTATCTTGAAGCCTTCTTTCTCCCCAACAAAGCCAGTGAAGTAGTAGCAGGCGTTTTCCACCTCTGGGTAGTCGCGGGGCAGCACAACTTTCAGCGCACCATTGGCGCGCGGCATGCGGTAGTCGTATCTTAGTTCGTCCAATCCCTTGTCCCACACCATGTACATGCGGTCGGCGCCCGGGTGGAAGTTGTCGAACGTGTTTTCCCATCTCACCCACACGCTGGAGAGGGCAAGGCAGACGAAGCCGACGGCGAGGCCGACGATGGAGATGATGCTTTGCGTCTTATAGCGTTCGAGGCTGCGAAGGGCAACGGTGAAGTAGTGACTGAATAATGCTCGTTTCATATTATCTTAACTCTTAACTTTATTTCATTCGCTCTTGATGACGTCGGCGGGGTTCTCGCGGGCGGTGCACCAGACGCGGCTGCCTACGCAGAGAGCAATGAGGAGAGCGGTGCCAATAAGGATGGCGGCAAAGACCCACCACGAGAGCGGCGTGCGCTTGACGTACTGCTCCAACCAGCCGTGCATGACGATGTAGCTGACGGAGAAGGCCACGAAAGCGCCGATGAGGAGGATAAGGCCGTACTCGCGGACGAACATCATCAGAATGTCGCGGAGCTTGGCGCCGTGAATCTTACGGAGGGCAATCTCTTTGCGGCGCTGGCGGCAGGCGAGCGTAATGATGCTATAGACGCCAAAGACGGCTATGAGGACAGCCACGAGGCTGACGACCGTCAGCAGGCGGCTCAGGTTCTGCTCGCTGCGCATCAGCTCGGCCCACTCGTCCTCGTGCCATACCGTGTCGAAAATCATGTCGGCTTGTTCGTCGAACATGGCCGTCAGCTCCTTCGCCAAATCGGCGCGATGGGCGGGGTCGTAGTGGACGGAAATCATATCATCTGTTCCGAGGCGAATACCGTCTTTCATCAGCATGCAGGGATAAGGCTCGTCGGAGGGCGACTCGAGGTAGAGGTCCTTGATGACCGCCGCTACCACGCAGTGTTTCGGTGCTTTGACGAGGTCGAGGCTGCCGTCCGGGCTGTTGCGGAAGTCGTCCATCGCTATCATGATGTCGCTGCCGACAGCCTTCTCCACGCCCATCAGCTCGCGCGTCTTCTCCGTAATGACGACCTCGTTTGTCCACGATTCGGGTACAGGCAATGCGCCTTCCACGACGGTGATGCCGAGCGTCGGGTCGCGCAGGTCCTTGAAGCCGTAGAACGTATGGACGGAGAAGCCCCGGCTCTGGACGTATTCGTACGTCTTGTCATTGTCGCCTTCGTCAACAAGTCCGGGCATTATGGTCCAAGTCATCCCACCCGTGCGGCGTCCGAAGAGGCCGATGGGGTCTTCCGCCTGGTCGGAGGCCTTGATGACGTAGGGCAGCTGGTTCAGGCGGCGCAGCACCGACTCCTTCCACTCCGGATGGAAGGGGAAGGGGCCGCCCCATTCGGGCGCGTCGGGCACAATTTCATTGCGCGTGGCTAATGCCTCGAAGTGCATACGCCCCTTGATGGGGTAGCCCCAGTCGGTGTTCTTCATGAAGTAGAGCTGCTTGAGCATAAAGGCCGAGCAGCAGATGAGCGTGAGGCTGACGGCGAGCTGTACGCCCGTGCAGACCTTCGTGAAGGTGTTGTTCCTCCGTCCGCCGCCGGGCATGAGGGAGTGGCGGATGGTGCTGCGACGCACCACCTCCACGCTCACGGTGGCGATAATGAGGCAGACGGCAGCAATGACGGCCATGAAGATCAGCGCGTTCCCCAAGATGTAACCGCCCGCTAGGTCGATGCCGGCATACGCGGCAAAGATATCCTTCACGGCAAACGTCAGGAACAGGCCGAGTGCCATCGCCAGCAATAGCGTCAACAGCAGCTCCACAACGAACTGACTGAGTAACATGCGCGGCTTCGCCCCGTGCACCATACGCAGCGCCATCTCCCTTTGACGACCACGCACGCGAATGAGGAAGAGCACGAGGAAGTTGATGAAGACGCACGCCACCAGCAGCGCGCTCACTAACTGGAAGTAGCGCAGGTGGCGGTAGCTGAGGTTGTCCTTGTGCAGACGGGTGTCGCCCAGGAGGCGGTGAGCCTGGCTGATGGGGACGAGGGTGATGTCGCCGACGCGCTTCACGCCAATCTCAATAGCGTTCAGCTTTTTCCCGAGGTCATCGGCAGAAGCGCCCTTTCGCAGACGTACGACCACCGTATTGAACAAGCCGCCGTAATTAAACGTGGAACTGGCGTCCGTGCCGTCTTCAAGAAACATCGCATCGAAAGCGAACGACGAATGGTGCCACGCCTTGATGACGCCCTTGACAGGAAGGCTCCTGACGACATCTAAATTCCCGGTGGGAATTCTGAACGCGTTGAATGCCTTTTCGATGGGGCTTCCTTCGCCAAACCGCTTCAGCGCGTATTCGTCAGTAACCATGATGTTTAGGTTCGATTGTGACATGGTGGTCAGTTCGCCTTCGATGGGCTTCACGTTGAACATCCTAACAAACGACGTGTCGGCCCCAATGGTGGTGAACGGCAGTTTCCAGCCCGATTTCTCGGTTTTACTGTCGATTTCCATCATGGTGACGCACTCCACCTCGGGATACTCGTTGCGCAGGGCGTAGGCAAGCTCGTTCTTGGCGCGAGGAGCGATGGTGGTGACGTTGTGCTTGCCTAAGTCCAACCCCTTGTCCCAAACCAGATACATGCGGTCGGCGCCCGGGTGGAAGTTGTCGAAGGTGTTTTCCCATCTCACCCACACGCTGGAGAGGGCGAGGCAAACGAAGCCGACGGCAAGGCCGACGATGGAGATGACGCTCTGCGTCTTATAGCGTTCGAGGCTGCGAAGGGCAACGGTGAAGTAGTGACTGAATAATGCTCGTTTCATATTATCTTAACTCTTAACTTTATTTCATTCGCTCTTGATGACGTCGGCGGGGTTCTCGCGGGCGGTGCGCCAGACGCGGCTGCCTACGCAGAGGGCGATGAGGAGGGCGGTCGCGACGAAGATGCCGATGTAGAACAGCGGGCCGATGGTGATGCGGCGGACGTACTGCTCCAGCCAGTCATGCATGATGAGGTAGCCCGCGACGAAGGCAACGGCGGAACTGATGACGAGGATGATGCCATACTCCTTGACGAACATGCCGAGGATGTCGCGGAGCTTCGCGCCATGAATCTTGCGCAGGGCAATCTCCTTGCGGCGCTGGCGGCAGGCAAGGGTAATGATGCTATAGACGCCGAAGACGGCTATCATAATAGCCACGACAGTAACGACAGTCAGCAGATGACTGAGGTTGTGCTCGCTCCTCAACAGGGCTGCAAAGCTCTCTTCCCCGTAGATTACACGATATTCAACTTCGGGAAAGGCCTTCATCATCTCGTCTATCTGAGCCTTCACCTCCTTTTTCATCCCGTGTACGTAGGAGAAGTTGAGTTGATTAAGGGAAAAGCTTTCCTTTTCCCATTCGGTGGGACGGGGGACGAACAGGGGGTACGGCATGTGGCGGACGTCGTACGTCAGCACGTCCTTGATGACGCAAGCCACCGTACATTCGTAGCTGTCGGGCCCGGTAAAGTCATTATTATAGCTATACCAGACTTTTTTCCCGACAGCCTCCTTCAGCCCCAGCTTGTCGCGCATGGACTCGCTGATGACAACCTCGTCATCGCCCCATCTCTCAGCCGTGGGCAACGTGCCTTCGAGCACGGTGAAACCGTAGAAGGGGTTGGCGGGGTCGAACAGGCCCCCATAGACTTTGGCTTCTATTGCCTCGTCTTCCAAGGTGTTCTTCACGTAAATGCCCATTAGATGGCGGGTCGAAAAGAAGTCACAACCCCTCATTACATCCTCGACGGCGGGCAGCGCAGCCAGCCGGCCTGCTATGCCATTGTCGAAAACAAACGATTTGCTATCCGCCTCGAAGCAGATGATGGCCACGTCCTTGACACGGGCGCCCATGTCGGTATTCTTCATGAACCACACCTGGCGCAGCATCACCACGGCGCAAAAGACAAAACAGAGGCTGACGGCCAGTTGCACGCCGATGCTGGCGGACGAGAAGACGTGGCGGCGGGCAGCGGCGGGGTTGATGGACGAGGAGAGTGTCCGACGGCGCACAATCTCCACAGCCCCGAGGCTCAGCAGCAGGCAGACGGCCAGCACGCCCAGCATGATGAGCAAAGCCTGCCCCATGATGAAGCCTCCGCCCACGTCGATGCCCGCAAAGTCGGCAAAGACATCCTTCAGCACGAACACCCCCACCATACCGAGCACGATGGCGCTGCCCAACGTGACGAGCAGTTCAACGACGAACATCTCCACCAGCCCACGATGGCTTGAACCGTGCACAAGGCGCAACGCCATCTCGCGCTTGCGCCCCCGCAACCTATTTAAATATAAGGTAAGGAAATTGATGAGTGCGCAGGCGGTGAGCAAGACAGATATGAGAAGGAACGCCCGCATGTGGGCGTAGGAAAGACTATTGCTCTGGTCGTACTGGTGTACGTCGGTGATAGGGATAAGACGGCCGTGGATGGGGTCGGACGTTTCCCATATACGGTACTCGTCAATCTTCTTCTCGAACGAGGCGCGCACATCGTCGCCCGGATAGAGCCGCACCAGCACAGGCATATAGGCGCCGGGTAGCGTATAATAGTAGTCGTGCATCCCTTCGACGAGGTCGAACTGGAAGGTAGTGTGCGGACCGAAGGCGCGCACGATGGCCACGACGGTCTTCTCCTCGCCATCAACCGTAAGTTTCTGCCCGACGGGGTCTTCCATACCGAAGAGTTTCGTGGCGTATTCGTCCGTCAGTACCACGCTCTGTTCGTCGAAATGCTGCCCGAAGGTCGGGTCGCCCTGAACAATATCAAGAGAAAGAACGTCGAACAGCGAAGTGTGCGCAATGAGCGATTTGCACTGTTCTGCTTCATCGCCGACATAAGCCGACATTATAACATATTTGCCCTTCGCCTCCACCTCGGGCCATTCATCCATCGCCGTGAGGAGGCCGCCGGGGGCTCTGCCGAAGAAAGCCCCGTCGTGCACCGAACCGAGGGCGTAGAGGTCCTTGTAGCCGGGGATGGAGGTGTTGTACGTGTTGTCGTAGCGGAGCCAGAGGGCCGAGAGCGAGAGGCAGACGAAACCTACGGCGAGGCCGACGATGGAGATGATGCTTTGCGTCTTGTAGCGTTCGAGGCTGCGCACGGCAACCGTAAAGTAGTGGGCAAATAAACTTCTTTTCATTTTCTCTTATTTCGTTTCTTTAGCTCCGCAAAGATAGATGTGAATTTTATTGACATTTGCAAGAGAAATCAACTTTTTGTTTTTTTGAGCGAAAATTGTTCAATTTCTGAACACTTTTTTTAGGCCGACGCAGAAATAGAGGCATTTTCTTAATTCTTAACTATATTTCATTCGCTTTTGATGACATCGGCGGGGTTCTCGCGGGCGGTGCGCCAGACGCGGCTGCCCACGCAGAGGGCGATGAGCAGGGCGGTGCCGATGAAGATGCCGAAGTAGAAGACCGGGCCGACGGTGATGCGGCGGACGTACTGCTCCAGCCAGTCATGCATGATGAGGTAGCCCGCGACGAAGGCAACGGCGGAACTGATGACGAGGATGATGCCATACTCCTTGACGAACATGCCGAGGATATCGCGGAGCTTCGCCCCGTGGATTTTGCGCAGCGCAATCTCCTTCCGCCGTTGTCGGCAAGCCAGCGTGATGATGCTATAGACGCCAAATATGGCAATCAGAATGGCTACGGCGGTGACGAGCGCCAGCAGTCGGCCGAGGTTCTGGTCGCTTTCGGTTAACTCCTTCATGATTTCGTCGGCATAATATAGATCCCACCGTATTTCGGGGAAGCCGTTCATCAGCTCGGCGACCTGCGCCTCAATCTCCTTCTTCATGCCGTGACGGTAGGCGAACTGGACGAACTGGCAATGCGAACGGAATTTGTTCCTCTCCTCCTCGCTTATGCGGCAGATGAAAAGTGGAAAGACGCGCGAGTCGCTCCTGGCGCTGCGGACGGTGACGTCGCGGACAACGGCACCGACGGTGGCGCGGTGCTTGCTCTTGTCGAGTTTGCCTTTATACCAGACAGTCTTGCCGACGGCGCCGTCCGTGAGGCCAAGTCGGCTGCGTGTCTGCTCGTCGATAACAACCTCGGAGGGGTTCCACGTATCGTAGCGGGGCAACGTCCCCTCCAGTACGGTGAAGCCGTAGATGGGGTCGCCCGGGTCGAAGAGGCCGCGGTAGTTAGTTACCTCGACGAACTCGCTTTCGGGGTCTTCGCTTAAGCTGACCTCATAGGAGCGGCTCGACATGCCTAACATCCAGAAGTTCCAGTCGCGGCTGACGAGGTCGATGGCGGGCAGGGCGGCGAGCTTCTGCGGGATGCCGTTGTCGTCGATGTGGTGGGTCATGTTGAAGTTCAGCCGGTCGGCGGGGCCGATGGTGAGGTAGGCATGGTCCTTCATGGCGACGCCGTTGTCGGTATTGCGCATGAACCATATCTGGCGCAGCATCACCACCGCACAGAACACAAAACAGAGGCTGACGGCCAGCTGCACGCCGATGCTGACCGAGGAAAAGACGTGGCGACGTGCGGCGGCGGGGTTGATGGACGAAGAAAGCGTCCGCCGACGGACAATCTCCACAGCACCGATGCTCAGCAGGAGACAGACGACGAGGACGCCCAGCATGATGAGCGTGGCGCCCGTAGTGAGGTAGTCGCCGCCCATCTCGATGCCGGCGAAAGAGGCAAATGGGTCGCGCAGCAGAAACACCAATAATATGCCGAGCAACGTGGCGCTGCCCAGCGTCACAAGCAGTTCGATGGCAAACATGCTGACAAGGCCGCGATGGCTGGAGCCGTTGACAAGACGCAGCGCCATCTCGCGCTTGCGGCCACGGAGGCGGGTGAGGTAAAGCGTGAGGAAGTTGATAAGAGCACAGACGGTGAGCAGGATGCTGATGAGGAGGAAAGCGCGCATGTGGGCGTAGGAGAGCTTCGCATTGTCCTTCCAGCGGCCCATCTTGGTGATGGACTCGATTTTACCATGCAGGGGCTCGGTGCCCTCCCACTCCACGTGCTCGTCAATCTTCTTCTCAAACGATGCCTTCACATTGTCGCCCGGCGCGAGTCGGACAAGCGTAGGCTGCCAGTTGCCGCGCCCGTCAAGCACACCGTCGATGGGCATGATATAGGCGAGGTCGAAGGAGAACGTACTGTGGCGGCTGAAGTCCTTGACAACGGCCTCGATGACGGCCTCGGCACCCCCTTCAATCTTGACCTTTCGGCCGACGGGGTTCTCATCGCCGAACTTGCGGCGGGCGAACGACTCGCTCAAAGCAAGATGATAGGCGTCGCC
>Ga0310696_10008743_pt1 | contig 11786 bp, 7 predicted proteins | sample AusTroGonzalo_MG_4_FD_203885 | JGI IMG/M metagenome (GOLD analysis project Ga0310696, IMG submission 203885) | Bovine rumen microbial communities from tropical cattle in Woodstock, Queensland, Australia - Gonzalo_02 (v2) (version 2) | ecosystem: Host-associated > Mammals > Digestive system >...
TCAGACTGGTCTTACTTTCCAGAGCGGCAATCACCGACTCCGGAGTGTTCATGTTTTTCTCAACTTCGTCGAATACGTTTTTGGCATTCATCTCCATGCCGCCCACAGTTTGGGCAATCTTTTCGGAGACGATGCTCGTCATACCTGCATAGCGGATGTGACTTTCAGCCTTGAAGACGTAACGACATACCCCAAAAGATAGGCACATAACGATAATGAGGACTGCCAATAAGGTCAGCAGCATCCACATGGCACGTCTACAGGCGGGAGATTTTAAGGTCTTTTTCACGGATGAATAGATTAGTTGTTTAATTTATTTCTGCAAAGTTACAAAAAAAAACATCAGTTGCTTTCCGTTTAAACTACTTTAACACAAAATGCCTTATTGCAGAAAATCGCAAATTAAACTCCTGTTTCTTTTGGTTTTCTTCTCACTTATGCTTACCTTTGCACCCAGTTATGAAGAAACAGATACTTGACTTAACGGTTAGTGGTGTCCGACGGCTTAGCGACAAACACGTACTGTTGCGACTGACCCAGCAGGAACCGCTGCCTGAGATGCTGCCGGGACAGTTTGTTGAGGTGCGCATCGACCAGACTCCTTCCGTCTTTTTGCGCCGTCCTATCTCCATCTGCATGGTAGACCGTCAGCACAATGAGCTGTGGCTGATGGTGGCAATGATAGGTAACGGCACACGCTGGTTAGGAACGCTGAAGATCGGTGACACCGTGAATTGCGTATTGCCTTTGGGCAATGGCTTTAGCCTTCCCCCTGCTCCTTCCAATGGGAGTCTCCTTGTTGGTGGTGGTGTGGGCGTTGCACCTTTGCTCTATTTGGGTGCAGAACTGTATGAGATAGGTATTGAGCCTGTCTTTCTGTTGGGAGGACGTAGTGTGAAAGACGTGTTGTTGCTGGATGAATTCCAGAAATACGGACGCGTGTTGGTGACTACTGAGGACGGCACACTGGGCGAAAAAGGTTTTGTCACCAATCACAGCGTGCTGGCAGAATCCTTCGACCAGATATATACTTGTGGTCCCACGCCTATGATGAAGGCTGTGGCGCATTATGCCGTTGAGAAGGGTATCGATTGCGAGGCATCCCTGGAGAACATGATGGCTTGCGGAATTGGTGCCTGTCTTTGCTGTGTTGAGAAGACTACGGAAGGTAATCTTTGCGTCTGCAAGGAAGGTCCCGTGTTTAATATCAAACGACTGCTATGGCAAAGCTAAACGTAAATATCGGCGCTTTGGCGCTCAGGAATCCAGTGATGACGGCATCAGGCACTTTCGGCTACGGACTGGAGTTTCAGGACTTTGTGCCCCTCAACGAGTTGGGCGGTATCATTGTCAAAGGAACAACTCTCAATCCCCGAGAGGGCAACGACTATCCGCGTATGGCAGAGACTGCCAGCGGTATGCTCAATTGCGTGGGGTTGCAGAACAAGGGAGTAGATTATTTCTGCGAGCACATCTATCCGCAACTGCAGGATATCGACACCAATGTGCTGGTCAATGTCAGTGGTTCGTCACCGGAAGACTATGCCGAGTGTGCCGCCCGCATTGATGCCTTGGAGCATATTCCTGCCATCGAACTCAATATCTCGTGTCCTAATGTCAAGGACGGCGGTATGGCGTTTGGCACCACGTGTCAGGGTGCTGAGAGTGTGGTCAAGGCCGTACGTGAGCGTTACCATAAAACACTCATCGTTAAGCTCTCGCCCAATGTCACGAATATTGCAGATATTGCCCGCAGTTGCGAGGCACAGGGTGCCGACAGCGTGTCGCTTATCAATACCCTGATGGGTATGAGCATTGATATTGAGCGCCGTCGTTCACGTCTCAGCATTGGCACAGGCGGCTTGAGTGGTCCTGCCGTCAAGCCCGTTGCAGTACGAATGGTGTGGCAAGTGGCCAAAGCGGTCAAGATTCCCGTTATAGGCTTGGGCGGCATCATGACTGCCGAGGATGCCATTGAGTTTTTCATGGCTGGCGCTACCGCCATCGAGATTGGCACTGCCAACTTCCTCGACCCCGCCGTCACTCTCAAAGTTCGTGATGGCATAAATCATTGGCTCGACAGTCACGGCTGCCATAGCCTTCACGAAATCATCGGTGCTGTTTAAAGCTTCATAGCGGCGCGATTTATTCTGCCATGAAAGCATGCATGAATTCGTGGAGTTTCAGCAGACCGTAGGCACCGCTGACGCATGAGACCTCATCATATTGCTGGACATTGTCGGGCTCAATGCCTTTGTGCCAAATGAGGAAGGGTACAGGCTGTCCGACGTGTATACGCTGCTCGACGGGTGTCAGGTGGTCAGGTAGCACAGCGATGCTGACATCTTGATTCTTCACCTTATTATATATTGGGGCGATGAGGCGCTGGTCAAGATACTCAATGGTCTTTAGCTTCAGTTCAAGGTCACCATCATGACCGGCCTCGTCGCTAGCTTCCACATGCACGAAGACGAAATCGTCGTGTTCTAAAGCTTCAATGGCTGCCTGTGCCTTGCCTTCGTAATTGGTGTTGGCCAAACCTGTGGCGCCAGGAACCTTTACTATCTTCAGGCCTGCGTACTTTCCAATGCCTTGAATCAAGTCGACGGCAGAAATAACGGTGCCGCTCTTGATTTGCGGGTACTGCTCCATGAGTGTCTGCATCGAGGGGCGATAACCACCGCTCCAGGGCCAGACGCTGTTGGCCTGACGCTCACCCTTTATAGTCTTTGCGAGGTTGTAGGGGTGCTTGGCCAACAACTCTTGTGACTTCAGAATTAGGTTATTGATTAAATCTGCCGTCTCCTGTGCCGTCATTCGTCCAAGCTCAATGGGAGCGTCAGGCTCTGTTTTAACAAGCAGAGGACGCCACTCTTCGTTGGGATGATCGTGGGGTGGGGCACAGACGATGTGTTTGTTGCCACCTTTGATGACTAACAGATGGCGATACTGAATGCCTGTGATGAACTTCACACGTTCGCAACCTTCACGTTCGTTGATGGGCTTGGCGAGGTTTTCGTTCAGATAGTCAATCAACACACGAGCATCGTCGGTCTCCAGATTGCCACCGTTGTGAGTGATAATCTTGCCGTCCTCCAGCGTGATGATATTACAGCGAATGGCGAAATCATCATCAGCCATTTCATAGCCGATAGAGGCAGCCTCAAGGGGCCCGCGACCTTCATAGACTTTATTCAAATCATAACCCAAGATAGCTGTGTTGGCAACCTCTGAGCCTGGAGGAAAACCTTCTGGAACCGTCACTAAACGACCGCAACGGCCTTCACGCGCTAGCTGGTCCATCAAGGGCTTATGGGCATATTGCAGCAAGGTCTTCCCACCGAGTCGCTCGACTGGCAGGTCGGCCATGCCGTCACCCAAAATAATGATATGCTTCATAATCTAATTGTATGACCAAAAACCATAATATATATATGTATGGAGATGTGATCCAAGATTAAAAACGATATAAAAGAGAACTATATTAATAAGTAAAGGGCATGACCATTCTAAACGTCCTTTTTCTTTAATGAGCATAATAAGCGATAAAAGAAGAAAGGTAAAACATATAAATGAAAGAAATAATATTCCAGTTAACGCATCTAACGGATGATGATAAGGAAAGAAATATAGTGTTACTATTAGGAAATCAATCCCTAATAGTAACAGTAAATGGTATATATTCTTTTTTATAATTGGATTCACTTCTTAACTTATATGTTCGCAATACTCATGATGTTGGCGAAGACACCGGCAGCCGTGACGGCAGCACCGGCACCATAGCCCTGAATGAGCATGGGGTACTCCTTGTAGCGCTCAGTTGTGAGAAGCACGATATTATTAGAGCCTTCGAGTCCATAGAAAGGATGTCCATAAGGTACCTCCTTCAGGGCCACGCTGGTCTTGAAGGTTGAAGGATTCTGCTCGTCAGCTTCCATCGTAGCCACGAAGCGCCAACGCTTATTCTCACTCTCCAGCACCTTGCGGCGTGCTTCGAAGTCAGCATCGAGTTCGGGCAGACGTTTCCAGAAATCGTCAATGCTGCCTTCGAAATAGCTGTCGGGAACAAACAAGTGCTTCTCGACATCGGCCTGTTCTACCTTGTAGCCAGCCTCGCGGGTGAGAATGACCAACTTGCGGATGACGTCCGTACCGCTAAGGTCAATGCGCGGATCTGGCTCCGAATAGCGTTGTTCCTTGGCACGGCGAACGGTTTCTGAGAAAGGAACGTTGGCAGCAATCTCATTGAAGATAAAATTGAGCGTACCAGAGAGGATTGCTTCAATCTTCAGAATCTTATCACCCGAGTTACAGAGGTCGTTGATGGTGCCGATAATGGGCAGACCAGCACCAACGTTAGTCTCATAGCGGAACCATACGCCACGATCGCGGGCTGTCTGACGGAGTTTGACATAGCTATCGTAATCGCTTGATGCTGCAATTTTGTTAGCTGCCACTACGGATATGTTGTGCTCCAGAAAAGTCTGGTAGAGCGAGGCAATCTGTTTGCTGGCAGTACAGTCTACGAAGACGCTGTTGAAGATATTCATCTTTACAATCTCGTCGCGCATGTGTTCCGTATTGGCTGCAAAGCCAGCACGCAGTATCTTTTCATAGTTGTCGAGGTCGATACCGTCGCGGTCGAGTACGAAGTTGTCAACATCAGAAATACCGACTACGTTGAGCTTCAGGCGGCGCGACTGCATGAGGAACTGCTGCTGGGTACGAATCTGCTCAAGCAGCATGCCACCCACCGTGCCGATACCGCAGATGAAGATGTTAAGAACCTTGTATTCCGACAGGAAGAAGGAGTCGTGAAGTACGTTCAGTGATTTACGCAGGAAACGTCCGTCGACGACGAACGAGATGTTCGTCTCTGAGGCACCCTGTGCACAGGCGATGACCGAGATGCCAGAACGGCCCAGCGTGCCGAACAACTTTCCGGCAATACCTGGGGTCTGCTTCATGTTCTCACCCACGATGGCGATGGTTGCTAAGCCACTTTCCACCTGCATGGGATACATGGCTCCCGTTTCTATCTCCTTGGCAAACTCGGCATTCAGTACTTCTGCGGCTGCTTCGGCATCTTCGTCGCGCACACCGATAGAAGTAGAGTTCTCGGAAGAAGCCTGGGATACCATAAATACGCTGATACCTTTGTTGGCCAAAGTGGTGAAGATACGGCGGTTGACACCAATGACACCCACCATTGAAAGACCTGTCACCGTAATTAGCGTAGTGCCTTTGATGCTGGAAATACCCTTGATGGGCTTCTGGTCGTTTTCAATCTTGGCCTTGATAAGTGTTCCCGGATGTTCGGGATTGAAGGTATTCTTGACCTTGATGGGGATATTCTTGACACAGACGGGATAAATCGTAGGAGGATAGATGACCTTAGCGCCGAAGTTACAGAGCTCCATGGCCTCAATATACGACAATTCGTTGATGGTATAGGCAGTCTTGATAACCTTCGGGTCGGCTGTCATGAAGCCGTCAACGTCCGTCCATATCTCCAATACCTCGGCATTTAGTACGGCAGCGATGATAGATGCCGTATAGTCAGATCCACCACGACCTAAGTTGGTGGTCTCGTGGCTGTCGCGGTCGCGGGCAATGAAACCAGGAACGACATAAATGCATTTTTCGTTTTTCGTTCCTCCGCTTATAATTTCTTTGAAGGTTTCCTTCACCAACTGCGTGGTCAGTTCGGCATCAATAACGTGTTTTCCCTGTTTGCGCTCTGTGCGGATAAAGTCGCGGCTATTCATACGTACACCATTCTTTACCATAGCAGCTACGATGTGCGACGAAAGACGTTCGCCATAGCTGACGATAGTGTCCTCAGTCTTCTTTGAGAGATCATGAATAAGGTACACACCATAGTAGATACTCTTCAGCTGGTCGAAGAGCTGGTCTACATTATTGAATAAGTCTACGCGCTTTTTGTCATCCGTAATGATGGCCTCTATCATCTGATGGTGGCGTGTTACCATCGCGTCAAATTCCTCGCGATAGCGGTCGTCGCCCTGTTTGGCCATCTGTGATGTGGCGATCAGTTTGTCGGTGATGCCGTCAAGTGCACTTACTACTACTACGACAGGTTGCGTCCGAGCCTCTGTCTCCACGATTTTCTTCAAGCTAAGAATGCTTTTTACGGAACCTACGGACGTTCCGCCGAATTTCATTACTTTCATATTTCTATGCAATTTATCTTACCGAACGGTACCCCTCAACAAGCGGGGATTACTCCATTGGCGCGACAAAGGTAATAAAAAATGCAGTAATGAAAAAGAAAAACGAGGAAAAAATCCTCGTTTTGTCTTATTTTATGTGTACAGATAGCGTTTGATACTGCGTTTGGGTGTCTTTTCAAACTCCTCGGTGCGAATCTCTATCTCTGCAATCTTCTCGTAGGCGGGCAACAATTCATTGAGTTGCAGGCGGTTCTGCTCCATGATGTTGCGGATGTCTTCCTCGTTGAAATTCATGTTCTTGGCTTCATCGTAGTCAGGATAGACTAGTCCGACAAGTTTGGTGTCACGTTGTACGACGACGCTCTCAACAACCATAGTCAGTGAGTTGAGCTTATCCTCAATCTCCTCAGGATAGATGTTCTGTCCACTAGGGCCGAGGAGCATGTTCTTGGAACGTCCGTTGATAAATACATTACCATCGTAATCCATCGTTCCTAGGTCGCCGGTATGATACCAGCCTTCCTTATCAAGTGATTCTTTAGTGGCCTCCTCGTTCTTGTAATATCCTAGCATGGTGTTAAGACCTTTGGCAAGAATCTCTCCAGGTATCTCTGCAGGACTGGGAGAGTCAATCTTCACCTGCATGTGGTGTACGGCACGTCCGCAAGAACCCTGTGCGAAGGTTTTCCAGTCACGATAGCAGATGATGGGGGCGCACTCAGTGGCACCATAGCCTACAGTATAGGGGAACTCAATACGTTTCAGGAATGTTTCTACCTCATGGTTGAAGGCGGCACCGCCGACAATGACCTCGTAGAGCTCGCCACCGAAGGCATTGATAACCTCTTGGCAAATCATCTGACGTACTTTCTTGGAGATGACAGGCATGGAGAGCAAGAGGCGCATGCGATTATTCTGAATCTTGGGGAATACCTTCTTGCGGATAATCTTCTCGATGACCAGCGGTACTGCAATGATAATCTTTGGCTTGATTTCCGCAAAAGCCTGGGCAATGATGGCAGGCGAAGGAATGCGGTTGAGGTAGTAGACGTGGCAACCATGCAGGAACTCGAATAGGAATTCGAAAGCCATACCATACATGTGGGCCATAGGCAGAATGCTGATAATGCGATCTGTCTTGCCGATGATTTTACCTAACTCAAACTCTGCAAAGTCAATGTTTGACCACAGGGCGCGGTAAGGAATCATCACACCTTTGGAGAAACCTGTCGTACCACTGGTATAGTTAATCATGGCCAACTCCTCGCCGTTTTCTTCTATATAATAATGTACGTGTTCCTTTCTAAAATATTTGGGGAACTTCTTTCCGTACAACTCGTTCAGGTGTTCACGGGCATAGGTCAGCTTGTCAGTACGGGATATCATCAAGGAGTAGTCGGGATTGTTGATGATACCTTCCAGATGAGGCATCTGCATGGGGTCAATCTGCGTGGCTACATGGTCTCCGACAAACAACAACTTCGCATCAGAGTGGTTGACGATGTTGTGAATCTGTTCTGCCATGAACTCATGGAGAATAGGCACTGCTACGGCTCCATAGGTCAAAGTGGCCAGAAAGGCTACGGCCCATTGACTGCTATTACGTCCGCAGAGAGCAATCTTATCACCCTTTACCACACCGCTGTTCTCGAAAAGAATGTGCAGTTTCTCAATCTTTCTGGCTACATCATGGAATTGTAATGTTGCACCTTTGTAGTCAGTCAGCGCATCGAGATCCCAATTGTCTATGATGCTTTGCTGGATTAGTTTATTAAAGCTTGGTACGTTTTCCATAATACCTTATTTTTTTATTCTAGCTTATTGATATACTATTTGTATAAATAGCGCTTGATACTTCTCTTTGGTGTCTTCTGGAATTCTTCTTCCTGTAGTTCGAAGGCTTGCAACTTGCTGTATACAGGTAGCACGGCGTTGAGTTCCTGACGGTTTTGTTCCATCACGTTCTCCAAGTCCTCCTGTGTTAATTCCATAGACTTAGCCTCCTCCATATCGGGATAGACCAGTGCCACCAGTTTGTCGCCACGCTGGACGATGAGGCTCTCGCTGACAAGTGCCATGGAGTTGAGCTTATCCTCAATCTCCTCGGGATAGACGTTCTGGCCATTGGCACCCAATAGCATGTTCTTCAGTCGACCGCGAATGAAGATATGGCCGTCTGCCGACATAGTACCGAGGTCACCGGTATGATACCAACCGTCGGCGTCCAGTGCATTGCGCGTGGCTTCCTCGTTCTTGTAGTAGCCTATCATAACGTTCGTACCCCGGCAAATTATCTCGCCTTCTACGTTTTCTGGGTCACTCGATAAAATCTTTACCTCCATGTGCTCGACAGGTGTTCCGCATGAGGTGGGGATAAAGTCGTGGTAGTCGCTGAAAGAGATGAGCGGTGCACACTCTGTGGCTCCGTAACCTACGGTGATGGGGAAGTTGATACCCTTCAGGAACTGTTCTATTTCCTGGTTGAGTGGTGCTCCGCCGACAATCACTTCATAGGCTTTGCCACCAAAGGCAGCGTATACCTCCTGGCAGATACGGTCCTTTACTTTCTTGGAAACGACCGGCATCTGTAGTAACAGTTTGATAGCGTTGCTTTGTATCTTGGGGAATACACGCTTGCGGATAATCTTTTCTATAATAAGAGGTACAGCTACTACAACATCTGGGCATATCTCCTTGAAAGCCTCGGCAATGATGGCCGGTGACGGAAGGCGTGTCAGGAAATGCAGGTGGTAACCCGAACAGAAAGGGAACAGGAATTCGATAGCCATACCATACATGTGAGCCATAGGCAGAATGTTCAGCATACGGCTATATTTTGGCATATAGACACCTAGTCCCTTTTGGCAGAAATCTACGTTGCCCCATAGTGCACGGTAGGGGAGCATGACGCCTTTTGAAAATCCTGTCGTACCACTGGTATAGTTAATCATACACAACTCCTCGGCCTCGTCCTTATGCCAGTGGATGTCCTCCTTGCGATAGGCATTTGGGAAGCGGCGGCCGAATAGTTCATTCAGGTGCTCACGGGCATCGGTCAGTTGTACATTTCGTGAGGTATGCAGCGAGAAGTCAGGTAGATTGAAGATGCCTTCCAGATGAGGCATCTCGTCAGCATCAATCATTTTCACTACATAGTCGCCGACAAAAAGCAACTTGGAGTCGGAATGGTTGACGATGTTGTGAATCTGTTCGCTGTTGAATTCATGGAGAATAGGAACGACGACGGCACCGTAGGTCAGTGTGGCCAGGAAAGCCACTGCCCAGTGTGCTGAGTTACGACCGCAAACTGCAATCTTATCGCCTTTCTGAATGCCTGCTGCTTCCATCATGATGTGTAGCTTCTCTATCTTACGTGCCACATCATGATATTGTAAGGTGGTACCTTTATAGTCTGTCAGTGCATCGAGCAACCAGTTATCCTTGATAGCTTGCTCAATGTAAGTGTTGAAACTTGGTATATCGTTCATTGCACAATTTTCAAAATTTTGTGCAAAGGTAATTCATTTCCTGCACATTTGCAAAAAAAATGTGCAATTTTTTGTGGTTATTGGATAAAAAAAACAATTATCTGACTAATCAGACAATATTGGACGTGATAGAGTAGCTTATTTGGGTAAGAAAAGGAACCCATCTTCCTGCACGATGACCTCTTCTTGGATGAGTAAAGAAAGCACTTCGTCAACGGCTTCCGTAGCTAACGGGAGACGTTGTAGTTCTGTAATATGGTGGCGTTTTCCGTCGGCAATAACCTGCAGGATATGTTGGCGAGCAGTCTGTAGACTGTCAGCGGGTTGCCGATTCTTGCAGACATCACACTGTCCGCAGTCGTGCGTGTCTTTCTCGCCAAAGTATTCCAACAATTGACGGGAGCGGCAATAGTCTTCTCGATGTATATAGGTGTGTATGGCGTGAATGCGTTGACGATACTGTTCCAACCGTTGATCGTAGATGGCTGGTGGCAATTGTATGTGAACGGCATCTTCGCGGCGTTGCATATAGCGGATGGTTGGAATCTGTCGACGGGGAATATACTCTATAATTTGTTTCCGTGCCAACAATTTCAGTACTTCGTGCAGTTGAGGGGACTGCATACCACTTTGTTGAGCAATGAATGTCTCGTCAATGTAGCCGAAGTCGGAAAAAAGGCCACCGTAGTTGCGCAATAAGGCAATGATGACGCGCTCCTCATCGGGATTGCTGTCATTTAGTCGGTATAGTTCATGACGTTCCAATCGGAAGCGGACTCGTGCCTGCTGATCAGGAACTTCAACATAGTCGATATAGCCGGCACGTGTCAGAATCTGTAAGGCACTATGAACGCGAATGGGGAAGTGGTGGAAACGCTGGCAGAATTCATCGATGTTAAATTCGTGAACGACACCATATCCGTCGCCTGTAGCTATTTGAAAGTAGTAAGCCAAATGCTCGTATACCTGACGAATGTAGTCCTTGGGTGGAAATGTGTCATCGATACGTTTGGCAAGTTTCGCACTGTCGCTGTTGTTGTAGAGCATAACAGCATACGACTGTTTTCCGTCACGACCTGCACGACCAGCCTCTTGGAAGTAAGCCTCGATGCTGTCGGGACAATCGTAGTGAATCACCAGGCGTACATCGGCTTTATCAATACCCATACCGAAAGCATTGGTAGCGACCATAATACGTATCCTGTCTTGTTGCCACTCACGCTGTCTCTTGTCCTTTATCTCGTGTTCTAGACCGGCATGATAGAAAGTGGCGTTAAGTCCTGCCTCGTTTAAGTATTCAGCAATCTCCTTCGAGCGTCTCCGACTGCGCACATAAATGATGGCAGAGCCTTGGGTAATCGACAAAATGTGTACCAATTCGTGAATCTTATCAGGTACGTTTCTTACGATATAGGTTAGGTTCTTGCGCTCAAACGACATGCGATAGACGTGGAACTTGGACGTTTCGGATTTCCCTGGCAGGGAAAGTCTCTCGCAGATATCATCTACCACCTGCGGAGTAGCGGTGGCGGTGAGTGCCAGTACGGGCGCATCGGGCAATAGGGTACGGATATTGGCTATCTCCAAATAACTAGGTCGGAAGTCGTAACCCCATTGTGATATGCAGTGTGCCTCATCAACGGTGATAAAGCTGACGTGCATGTGGCGCAGTTTTGTGACAAAGAGATTAGAAGAAAGTCGCTCGGGCGACACATAGAGGAATTTGGTACGTCCCAGAATGCAATTTTCGAGTATACGTACAATCTCATCGTGCTCCATGCCGCTATAGATAGCTGAGGCCAGAATACCCCGTTGTCTGAGATGGTGTATCTGGTCTTTCATGAGGGCGATGAGTGGGGTAATGACAATGCATACTCCTTCCAGGGCCAGTGCTGGCACTTGAAAAGTGATGCTCTTGCCTCCACCCGTAGGCATCAGTCCCAGAGTGTCGCGACCCAGTGAAATGGACTCGATAATCTGCTGTTGGATACCACGGAAATCGTCGTACCCCCAGTAGTGTTTCAGGATTTCCTTGATACTACTCAAATTCTTCGTCCTCCGATGGTCGGATGTCTTCTATCTGTAACTGTACTTCTCCACGTTT
>Ga0310696_10008744_pt1 | contig 11786 bp, 5 predicted proteins | sample AusTroGonzalo_MG_4_FD_203885 | JGI IMG/M metagenome (GOLD analysis project Ga0310696, IMG submission 203885) | Bovine rumen microbial communities from tropical cattle in Woodstock, Queensland, Australia - Gonzalo_02 (v2) (version 2) | ecosystem: Host-associated > Mammals > Digestive system >...
TCACTCCACCGTAACACTCTTCGCGAGGTTACGGGGCTTATCCACATCCAGCCCTCTGTTCACACTGGTATAATACCCCAGCAGCTGCAGCGGAATCACCGCCAGCGACGCCATAAAATGCTCGTCCGTTTTGGGGATATAAACGGTGAAATTCACCGAATCCTCCACCGAGAAATTCCCGTTGGTCGTGATCCCCATCAGGTAGGCGCCGCGGGATTTGCATTCCATCATGTTGGATACCGTTTTCTCATACAGTTCCTTCTGGGTCAGTACGCCAATGACCAGCGTACCCGTCTCGACCAGGCTGATCGTCCCGTGCTTCAGTTCCCCGGCGGCATAGGCTTCCGAATGGATGTAGCTGATCTCCTTCATCTTCAGGCTGCCTTCCAGGCTGATCGCGTAGTCCAGCCCCCGGCCGATGAAGAAAATGTCATGCGTATTCGCCATCTTGGAGGAGAACCACTGCAGCCGTTCCTTTTCCTCCAGGATCCGCGTCATCTTGTCCGGAAGCAGCGCCAGCTCCGCCAGCATCTCCTCCGCGCGCTCCTGCGTGATCTTTTCCCGGATCCGGGCCAGGTGGATCGCCAGCACGTCCGCGGCCGCCAGCTGCGCGCTGTAGGCCTTCGTCGTCGCCACCGCGATTTCCGGCCCGGCCAGGGTGTAGAGCACATGGTCTGCTTCCCTCGCGATCGTTGACCCGATCACGTTGACAATCGCCAGTGTCACGGTTCCCCGTTCCTTGGCGACGCGCAGGGCCGCCAGGCTGTCGGCGGTCTCCCCGGACTGGGAAATAACGATCACCATCGTCTTCCGGTCCATGGGAATGTGCCGGTAGCGGAATTCCGAAGCCAGTTCCACCCGTACGGGAATTCCCGCCAGGTCTTCGATCACGTACTGGGCCGCCATGCCCACGTGCCATGCGGAACCGCAGGCGACGATGTCAATCTGCTCAATACCCTGAATAACATCCTCCGTCAGCCCCGTCTCCGACAGATCGATCCGCCCGTCCTTCACCAGGCTGTTCAGCGTATCCCGGACCGCCTGCGGCTGCTCATGGATTTCCTTGAGCATAAAGTGCTCGAAGCCGCCTTTTTCCGCCGCCTCGGCGTCCCAGGTTATCTCCGTCAGCGGCATGTCGACCTCGTCGCCGTTCAGGTCGTAGAAAAGCACCTTTCCGGGGGAAACCCTGGCGACCTGCAGATTGTCGATATAGTATACCTGCCGGGTATACTTCAGGATCGCGGGAACGTCGGATGCGAGATACGACTCCTGCTCCTGAATGCCGATGATCATCGGAGAATCCTTGCGCGCCGCGAAGATTTCGTCCGGATAGTCCTTAAACATCAAAGCCAGTGCATAGCTCCCGCGAATGCGGACCATGCACCGGGTGATCGCGTCCACCGGGCCGATCTTGTATTTTTTGTAGTAGTAGTCCACCAGTTTCACCGCGACTTCCGTATCCGTATCGCTGTAAAACACATATCCGTGGCGCAGGAGTTTTTCCTTCAGTTCCGTATAGTTCTCGATGATGCCGTTATGGACCCCGACGACATCCGATTCCACCGCGCCGCTGCCCGACCCGGAGCAGTTTCCGCTCACATGCGGATGGGCGTTGACCACGCTCGGGTCCCCGTGGGTCGCCCAGCGTGTATGCCCGATGCCGCAGCAGCCGGCCAGCGCGCGTCCCTGGTCCGTCTTGTCCGCCAGGTGATACAGTTTCCCGGTGGCTTTCACCACCTCCGCCAGCGCTGACCCGTTCCGCACAGCCAGCCCGGCGGAATCATATCCCCTGTATTCCAGCCGGGAAAGACTGTCCAGCAAAATCGGCGCCGCCTGCCGATGTCCCGTATATCCGACAATTCCGCACATATGATATGATCCTCCTATTTTCGGCTAAACACGCAATGCCGAAGGGGTTTAAGGGGGCGATCGGAAAGCCCCCTTTCTTTAAAACAGGCAATGGGGCCCCTACCTGGCCCCATTGCCATGTTCAGAAGGATCATATCATGATTTCATCTCATCGTCAATACGTTATAATACATTTTACTCATCCGACTGCAGCGCGTCATATCCTTCCTCGCCGGTCCTCACCCGGATGACGTTCTCAACATCCTGCACAAAGATCTTGCCGTCGCCGATATGACCGGTATACAGTACGCTGCGGGCCGTATCGACCACTTCGCTCACCGGTACCTTGCTGACCACGATGTCCACCTGGACCTTCGGCAGCAGCGTAACCTCCACCGGAGTGCCGCGGTAATACTCGGGCTTGCCTTTCTGCTGTCCGTAACCCATGACGTTGGTCACCGTCATACCCGTGATCCCGATGCCGTTCATCGCCTTCTTCAGGCTTTCCAGGCTGGCCGGACGGCAGATAATCTGCACTCTGGTATAAACCGGTTCGCCCGGCGCCTTCTCCATCTTCTTCGCCGCAACCGGTACCGCTTCGGAAACAGGCGCCGCGGCCGCCGGAACCGGCATCGCGCCGGAGGTATCGATGCCGTCCTCGGGCATGATCGGGAATCCGGAATATGCCGTCAGCAGGCCGTGCTCGCTGCGGTCGAGGCCCATGACCTCATCCGCCGCGTCTGCCCGCAGGCCGACCGTCTTCTTGATTACCAGGAATACAATCGTGATAATCACCGCCGTCCACGCGATCGTTGCCAGCACGCCGATGGCCTGAACGCCGAGGAACTTGAACCCGCCGCCGTAGAACACGCCTTTCATAGTCGTTCCGCCGGTGGCGAAAAATCCTGTAAGGATCGTGCCCAGGGCGCCGCAGACGCCGTGGACGGAAATCGCGCCGACCGGATCGTCGATCTTGATTACTTTATCAAACAGTTCGACGCTGAGCACAACCACGATGCCGCAGATCAGTCCGATGATCGCCGCACCGAAGGGATTCACAGCATCGCAGCCTGCCGTAATGCCGACCAGGCCGGCCAATGCCGCATTGAAAGTCATCGATACGTCAGGCTTGCCGTAACGCAGCCAGGTGAAGATCATGGCCGCCAGTGTTGCCATCGCGGCTGCCAGGTTCGTGTTGAAGAACACCAGCGAGGCACTGCTGACGGCTTCGTCGCTGTCCATGGCCACGGTGGAAGCGCCGTTGAACCCGAACCAGCAGAACCAGAGGATGAATACGCCCAGCGCGGCGATCGACAGGTTATGGCCCAGAATCGCCCGCGGTTTCCCGTCCTTGCCGTACTTGCCAACGCGGGGCCCGAGGATCTTCGCGCCGATCAGGGCGCAGACGCCGCCGACCATGTGTACCGCCGTGGAACCGGCAAAATCATGGAATCCCATCTCCGCCAGCCAGCCGCCGCCCCAGATCCAGTGGCCGCTGACCGGATAGATGAACAGGGAAATCGCCGCCGAATAGATGCAGTATGCGGAAAACTTCGTTCTTTCTGCCATTGCTCCGGAAACAATGGTCGCGGAGGTAGCGCAGAACACGGTTTGGAAAATCGCGAATGCCCAAAGCGGTACGCCCGCCGGGAGAATATGGCTGTAGTCCTTCATGATGAAGGGATCGATCCAGCCGAACAGCGCCGTGCCTGCGCCGAACATGATGCCGTATCCGACCAGCCAGTACAGCGGAGTCCCGATGCAGAAGTCCATCAGGTTCTTCATCAGGATATTACCGGTATTCTTGGCTCGGGTGAAGCCGGCCTCACACATGGCAAAACCTGCCTGCATGAAGAAGACCAGGGCCGCGCCCAGCAGTACCCAGATGGTGTTCGCTGCAGAAAATGTCATACAGATCACTTCCGTTTCCTTGTTTTTCCAACAAAAAGAGGCGCCGGGTGCATCGCACACCCTTGCGCCTTGCTGGATTGCGTGTATTGTATACAGTATTCAATCCATTGTCAATACCAAATCGTGAGTTTTTTCAATGTTTTTTCAGGAAATCATCAATTTCCTGTGCAGCCCTTCTCCCGTCAGCCAGCGCCCGCACCACCAGCGACTGCCCGTTGCGCATATCCCCGGCGCTGAACAGCCTGCCGCCCAGGTGATGGCTCCCGTCCTCCGGCAAGAGCCGTCCCCGGCCGTCCGCCTTCAGGGCAAAACGGTCCAACGTCCTGTCTTCACAGCCGACAAAGCCCGCCGCGATCAGCAGCATCCCGCAGGGCAGTTCCTTCTCCGTCCCCGCCACCTGCTCAAAGCGGCCTTCCGGCGTCCGCCGGAGCTGCACGGTTTCCAGCCCGAAAATCCATCCGTTTTCATCCGTCAGGATTTGCTTCACCGTTGTCTCATAGACCCGCGGATCGCTCCCCTGCCGGCTGATTGCCTCCATCTGGCCGTAATCGGTCCGCAGGATCCGCGGCCATTCGGGCCAGGGATTCCCGTTCGTGCGCTCCGCCGGCGGGGCAGGCATCATTTCCAGCTGGGTCACAGAGGCGCAGCCCTGCCGCAGCGCAGTGCCCACGCAGTCGTTGCCTGTGTCTCCGCCGCCAACGACCACTACATGCTTTCCCTCCGCGCCTGCTTCGGACCCCGTCCCGCTCAGCACGGCTTTCGTCGCCGCCGTCAGGTAGTCCACCGCAAACATCACGCCCCGTGCGTCCATATGCTCAACGTTCAGGGAGCGGGCTTTCCGCGCGCCGCCGCACAGCAGCACCGCGTCAAATTCCTGCAGTTCCTCCGGAATTGCCTCCCGGTTCAGGGCAAAGCGGATACCCTCCGCTTCCATCAGCCGGATCCTGCGCTCCACAGCAGCCTTGGGCAGCTTCATGTTCGGAATCCCGTACATCAGCAGGCCGCCGGCCCGGTCCGCCTTTTCGATTACGGTCACGTTGTGCCCCAGCCGGTTCAGCAGGTCCGCCGCGGCCAGGCCGGAGGGACCGCTGCCGATTACGGCCACGCGCTTTCCCGTCCGTACAGCGGGAATCCGCGGTTTGACCCATCCCTCTGCAAAGCCCTTTTCGATCAGATACAGCTCGTTGTCGCGGTTGGTCACGCAGTCGTTTTCCAGGTTGCACGCCTTTTCGCACAGAGCAGGACACACATGCCCCGTGAACTCCGGGAACGGCGCTGTCTGCAGCAGCCGGTCCAGTGCTTCCCGCTCCAGCCCCCTGTACAGCAGATCGTTCCACTCCGGAATCAGGTTATGCAGCGGGCACCCGAAATCCGACTGACAGAAGGGCACGCCGCAGTTCATGCACCGGGAAGCCTGCGCCCGTCTTGCCGCTTCAGGCTGCCACGTGTGCAGATCCTCAAAATCCCCCAGCCGTTCTGCCTCGCTTCGGAAGGGATTTTCAATTCTTACTGTGTCCAGAAATCCTGTCGCGCTGCCCACAGTCTCACCTCACTCATCGTAGGGGGTATTCATGCCGAAGGTTTCCAAAAGAGTATTCGGCCCGAAGGTTTCCAGGGGTTTCGCACGCCCGGAAAACGAGCCAGTGGCTCGTTTTCAGTAAGAAACGGGCGGCAGCCCCGGGCATTCGGAAAGCCCTGGTCGCGGCCGCAGCCGCGAAATTCTTTATCGCTGCATATATTTCATATACTCATCCGAAATCACAGCTCTGAATTTCATCAAATACTCGTCAAAACGCTGCAGAATATCCGCGGCCTTTGACGACCCGGTAGCCTTCAAATGCATCTCCAGCAGCCGGTACAGCTCATCCTTCTGCCCCTCCGCCACCGGATACAGCTTCACATGCTCCGTGTTCAGCCGGCTCTCCAGCTGCCCGTCCTCGTCCAGCACCCAGGCCACGCCGCCGGACATTCCCGCGGCGAAGTTATCCCCCACCGGCCCCAGCACGGCCACCCGGCCTCCGGTCATGTATTCGCAGCCGTGGTCGCCCACGCCTTCCACCACCGCCCAGGCCCCGGAATTGCGCACGGCGAAGCGTTCCCCGGCCATGCCGGCCACAAAGGCGTATCCGCTTGTCGCGCCGTACAGGGCGACGTTGCCGATCAGGGTATCCTCCGCCTTCCACACGGAGTCCACCGGCGGGCAGACCGCCAGCGTGCCGCCGGAAAGTCCCTTGCCCAGATAGTCGTTCGCCACGCCGTAGAGCGTGATCTCCTGCCCCCGGGGCAGGAAAGCGCCGAACGACTGCCCGCCGCAGCCCTGGGCCTGAATCTGCTTGTTTCCTTTCAGCATCGTCCCGAAAGCCCGGTCCGTGGTCATCAGGTGCACATGGTCCTGATACAGCCGCGCGTCCGTCCGCTCCGCCAGGCGGAAATCATGCTTCGCGGAAGGCTGGAAGCAGGTATTCCGGGCAAACCCGATCAGATCTGACAGATCCATCGCCGCGTTTTCCTTCACCGTCAGCAGATCGCTGCGGCCCACCAGCTCGTTCACGGTGCGCGCGCCGAGCTTTGCCATGATCTCCCGCATCTGCTCCGCGATAAACAGCATGAACCGTTCCACATACTCCGGTTTGCCCTTAAAGCGTCTGCGCAGCTCGGGATTCTGCGTCGCGATGCCGAAGGGACAGGTCCCCAGCTGGCATACGCGCATCATCCGGCAGCCCATCGTCACCAGCGGCGCCGTGGCGAAGCCGAACTGCTCCGCGCCCAGCAGCAGCGCCACCATCACGTCATGGCCGCTCATCAGCTTGCCGTCCGTCTCCAGTGTCACCGTCTGCCTCAGCCTGTTGCGGCAGAGCACCTGATGCGCCTCCGCCAGGCCGATCTCCCAGGGCAGGCCCGCATGGTGGACGCTGCTCATGGGCGCCGCGCCGGTGCCGCCCTCCCCGCCGGAGATCAGGATGCCGCCGGCGCCGGCTTTGGCCACGCCGCTGGCAATGGTCCCCACGCCCGCGGAGGCTACCAGTTTCACCGTGATCTTCGCTTCCTCGTTGGCGCACTGCAGGTCGTAAATCAGTTCCGCCAGATCCCCTATGGAATAGATGTCGTGGTGCGGCGGCGGGGAAATCAGGGAAATCCCCGGGGTGGAGCAGCGGGTCTTCGCCACGCTGTCGGTCACCTTCGCGCCGGGCAGGTGTCCGCCCTCGCCGGGCTTAGCGCCTTGCGCCATCTTGATCTGTATTTCTTTCGCGGAGAGCAGGTACTCCCGCGTGACGCCGAACCGGCCGGAGGCCACCTGCTTGATCGCGCTGTTCAGCTCCGTGCCGAAGCGCTCCGGCAGTTCGCCGCCTTCGCCGCTGTTGGACCGTCCGCCCAGATGGTTCATGGCTTTTGCCATGCACTCATGGGCTTCCTGCGAGATGGAGCCGTAGCTCATCGCCCCGGTCCGGAAGCGCTTCACGATTTCCGTCGCCGCCTCCACTTCGGAAAGCGGAATCTCCCGGCATGCTTCGTACCGGAAGGAAAGCATCGATCGGATCGTCCGCGGTCCCTCGTTCTCCACCCGTTCGGCATACCGGTCGAAGGTCGCCCGGTCGTCTGTCCACACCGCCTGCTGCAGCAGGTGAATCGTCTCCGGACTGTACAGATGCTCCTCCGCGCCTTCGCCCCGCCTGTACTTATGGGCCCCGATGCTCGGCAGGCCCTGCACCGCGTTCACCGCGTACGCGGCGTCGTGATGGAACCGGCTGTCCGCCTCCACGCGGTTCAGGTCCGTCCCGCCCAGGGAGTACGGTGTGTTCGTGAAATAAGTCTCCACAAAGTCCCGGTCCAGGCCCACCGCCTCGAACAGCTGGGCGCTCTGGTATGCCTGCAGCACGGAAACGCCCATCTTGGAAGCAATTTTCAGCACTCCGGCGGTCAGCGCCCTGTCATAGTCCCGGACCGCTTCCTCCGGTGCTTTGCCGATCTGCCCGTCCCGGCACATCGCCCGCACACACGCGTGGGCCAGATACGGGTTCACCGCCCGCGCCCCGAAGGCGATCAGCATCGCCAGCTGGTGCACGTCCCGCGGCTCCCCGCTCTCCAGGATCACGGACACCGCCGTGCGCTTTTTGATTTTGATCAGGTGCTGCTCCAGCGCCGATACCGCCAGCAGCGAAGGGATGGCCATCGCCTCCGGCCCAACTCCGCGGTCGGAAAGGATCAGGATGTTGATTTTGTCGCGGCAGGCCTGGTCGGCGGCCGCGAAGAAATGCTCCACTGCGGTCCGCAGGCTGTCGTTTTTGTTGTATAGCAAAGATACCGTGCGTACCGAAAAGTCCGGATGGTCCATCGTCCGGATCCGTTCCAGTTCTTCTTCCGTCAGCACCGGGGTCGGCAGTTCCAGCACCGCGCTGTTGCCTTCCTCCCGGCTCAGCAGGTTCCCGTCATCGCCCACGTAGATGGAGCAGTCCGTCTTGACTTCCTCCCGCAGGGCGTCGATCGGCGGGTTCGTGACCTGGGCAAACCGCTGCCGGAAATAGTCGTAAAGGGACGGATGCGTCTTCGACAGCGCCGCCACGGGCACGTCCGCGCCCATGGAAACGATGGGTTCCGTACCCTTCTCCGCCATCGGCAGCACCACGTCCTGCAGGTCTTCCCATGTATAGCGGAACGCCCGGCACAGCTTTGCCCGTTCCGGATCCGGGATCTCTTCCGTCGTTTCTTTCGCCCGGGGCAGGTCCTCCAGCCGCACCAGCTTCTTCATCCACTCCGTATACGGATGTTCCCCCGCAAAGCGGGTCTTCAGCTCGTTACTTTCCGTCAGCCGCCCGGTCTTCAGGTCCGCTTCGAGCACGTCCCCGGCCTTCAGCTTCCACCGCCGCAGGATATGGGCGTTTTCCTCGAACAGCACGCCCGCCTCCGAGGAAAGGATCAGCCGCCGGTCGTCCGTCAGCGCACAGCGCAGCGGCCGCAGTCCGTTCCGGTCCAGCGATGCGCATACCGTATCCCCGTCGGAGTACAGGATGGCCGCCGGCCCGTCCCAGGGTTCCATCATCGTCGCGTAGTACCGGTACAGGTCCCGCCACGGAGTTTCCGTTTTCGTTCCCTGCCAGGGTTCCGGCAGCAGGATCATCCCCGCCAGCGGCAGCGGGAATCCGTTCATCGCCAGGAATTCCAGCGTGTTGTCCAGCATCTGGCTGTCGCTGCCGTCCGGATCCACCACCGGCAGCACGCGCTTCATCTCTCCGCCCATGACCTCGCTCCGCATGGTCTCCTCCCGGGCCTTCATGCGGTCGTGGTTTCCGCGGATGGTATTGATTTCCCCGTTGTGCAGCAGCATCCGCTGGGGATGCGCCTTGCTCCAGGACGGGAACGTGTTCGTGGAGAAGCGACTGTGCACCATCGCCATGCTGCTCACATAGCGCACGTCCTGCAGGTCGTCGTAGAAGGACCTCAGCTGGCTGACCAGCATCATCCCCTTGTACACGATCGTCCGGCAGCTCATCGAGCAGACGTACGCGCCCGTATCCTGCCGTTCAAAAACCCGCCGTAAAATATAAAGCCGCCGGTCAAAGTCCTGACCTGCGGCGGTCTCCTTTGGCCTTCTTAAAAAACACTGGCGGATCCGCGGCATCGTCCGCCGCGCCCCCGCGCCCAGCTGGGCCGGGTGGCAGGGAACTTCCCGCCACCCGATCACCGGAATCCCTTCGGATTTCGCCAGCTGTTCAAAAATCCTGCACGTATTCTGCGCCCCGACCTCATCCTCCGGCAGGAAGAACATGCCCACGCCGTAGTCTCCGGCGTTGCCGAGGGTGACGCCTTCTTCCCGGGCCCACGCGGCAAACAGCGCGTGCGGCAGCTGGGTCATGATGCCCACGCCGTCGCCGGTGGTTCCCTCCGCGTCGCTGCCCGCCCGGTGGGCCAGCCGCTCCACGATGCACAGCGCCTGGTCAACGGTCCGGTGGGTCGCTCTGCCGTTCAGGTCCACCACTGCGCCGACGCCGCAGCTTTCATGTTCCAGTTCCCCGCGATACAGCGGATATTGCCGGTCGTACATCTTACGGCCCCCGTTTCACGATTTGCTCTGCGTATTCCGTCATTTTGATGCCGTGGTCCATCGCCTGCTTCTGCATCAGGTGATGGGCTTCCGGCTCTGTAATATGCAGCTGCTTCATCAGCAGTTGCTTAGCCTGTTCCACCAGTTCCTTTTCCGCGCCTGTTCTCCGGGGCATCTTTCGCTGATGAAGCTGGTTCAGCATCTCCAGCGCGCCGAGGACGGTCTGTCCGGACGTCGGAAGGGACAGCCGGAAAACCTCCGGCGAGTCGCAGCTTTCCAATACGTTGGATTTGGCGATCCAAAGGATCTGCAGCCTGTCCCCGTAGTCCCAGACCAGGTCATCCGGCGTACAGTCCGGAATGATACCCAGATAGATCAGAATGCTGTCGTCGCATTCGGCCAGCGCCCTGCGCAGGCTGCTTTCCGATGCGCAGCACCGGTACACGGAAAAGCCGGAGGAGGCCAGCAGTCGGGACATCTGGTCGCGGTTCGTCTCCGACACGCCGGCGATAATCATTCGCGCCACGCAGCCTTCCTCCCCTCTCACTATTTAAACTTCGGAATTCTAATAGCTTATTTATTTTCCGACCGAAGGGGGTTTGGGCGATGTCGCGCGCGGTGCGCGAGCCGGTACAACGGCCGCGGTGCGCGTGCGATTCCTTGCGGAAAGCCCCCCAATATTCTTAGTACATGACGATGTACCGCTCAATCTCCCACTGGCTGACATGGGTCCGATAAGCGTCCCATTCCTTCTCCTTGCCTTCCACATACTGCCCCAGCACATGCTCACCCAGCGCGGCGCAGATCACTTCGTCTTCCTTCAGGCAGTCGACGGCTTCCTTCAGGTTGCCGGGCAGGGACTTGATCCCCTTTGCTTCCCGGGTCGCGGCGTCCATGGCGAAAATGTTCTCCGTGATCTCGTCCGGCGGCGTCAGGCCTTTCTCGATGCCGTCCAGTCCGGCCGCCAGGCATACCGCCAGGTTCAGGTACGGGTTGCAGCTCGGGTCCGGGCAGCGCAGTTCAACCCGGGTACCCATGCCGCGCGCGGCCGGAATCCGGATCAGGGCGCTGCGGTTGCTCGCGCTCCAGGCCAGATAGCACGGCGCTTCATATCCCGGCACCAGCCGCTTGTAGCTGTTGACCAGCGGGTTGCTGATTGCGGCCATGCCGCGGACGTGGGTCAGAATCCCGGCGATGAAAGAGTAGGCTTCCTTGCTCAGGCCCCGCTTGTCGCTCGGATCGGCGAACACGTTCTTCCCGTCCTTGAACAGGCTCATGTTGGTGTGCATGCCGCTGCCGTTGATGCCGAATACCGGCTTGGGCATGAACGTGGCATGCAGGCCGTTCTTCTGGGCCAGGGTTTTCACCGCCAGTTTGAAGGTCATAATGTTGTCCGCGGCTGTCAGCGCGTCCGCGTAGCGGAAGTCGATCTCGTGCTGGCCGGCGGCCACTTCGTGGTGGCTGGCTTCAATTTCGAAGCCCATCTGCTCCAGCGCCATGCAGATCTCGCGCCGGGTGCTCTCGCCGTGGTCCAGCGGTCCCAGGTCGAAGTAGCCGGCCTCGTCCGACGTCGTCGTGGTCGGATGTCCTTCCTCGTCCATCTGGAACAGGAAGAATTCGCACTCCGGCCCGACGTTGAAGCTGTATCCCATCTTCGCCGCCTTGTCCAGCACCTTCTTCAGCACGCCGCGGGGATCGCCGGCAAACGGCGTTCCGTCCGGGTTGTATACGTCGCAGATCAGCCGGGCGACCTTCCCGTGCTGGGGACGCCAGGGCAGAATCGTGAACGTGTCCAGATCCGGGTGCAGATACTGGTCGCTCTCGTTGATGCGTACAAATCCTTCGATGCTGCTGCCGTCGATCATGATCTCGTTGTTCACGGCCTTCTCAATCTGGCTCGCCGTGATTGCCACGTTCTTCAGCTGGCCGAAAATGTCGGTGAACTGCATCCGGATAAATTCCACATCGTCTTCCTTTACCAGGCGGA
>Ga0310696_10008746_pt1 | contig 11786 bp, 7 predicted proteins | sample AusTroGonzalo_MG_4_FD_203885 | JGI IMG/M metagenome (GOLD analysis project Ga0310696, IMG submission 203885) | Bovine rumen microbial communities from tropical cattle in Woodstock, Queensland, Australia - Gonzalo_02 (v2) (version 2) | ecosystem: Host-associated > Mammals > Digestive system >...
GCTGGGGACGTTTATCCTCACGCTGTTTGGTTGCAGCAGTGTGGCTGTGGCTGTGCTTTTCGGAGAGTATAATAGTATTTTCCAAATCGGACTCGTATGGGGTATTGGCGTGACGCTGGCCATCTTCCTGACGCGTCATATATGCAATGCCCACCTGAACCCCGCTGTGTCGGTGGCGATGGTCGTGGCTGGCAGGATGGAGGCAAGGATGTTGCCAGGCTATCTTTTGGCGCAGATCGCGGGCGGCATCATGGCGGGCGCGATGCTTTACATCCTCTTCAGTCCGTCGATCGCACAGTATGAACTGACTCACGAAATCGTGAGGGGCACTGCCGCCTCGGTGGATACCGCCCGCATGTTCGGCGAGTTCTATCCCAACCCCGGCGACGCTATCGCCACCGTCTCGCTGCCCCTCGCCATGCTGGCGGAAGGTTTCGGCACCATGATGCTCGCCCTCTTCATCTTCGGACTGACGGAGGACTGCAATGTGGGCAAACCCTCGTCCGACCTGCAGCCCTTATTTATTGGCCTCACCGTGTCGAGCATCATCTTTTTCGTGGCGCCGCTCACGCAGGCCGGCCTCAATCCCGCCCGTGATTTCGGTCCGCGCGTCGTGGCATTTTTGATGGGTTGGGGCGATGCCGCTCTGCCGGATGCCGTCGGCGGTTGGTTCTGGGTCTATATCCTGGCACCCATCCTCGGTGGTGCCGTTGCGGCTCTCCTATTTAAATATATATTGGAACCCATCAATAAGAAGTGATAAGTATATGAAACAGACAAGACTGATTATCGCCGGCGGATTCTTAGGTGCCGGCAAAACAACCCTGATATGGGACGTGGCGCAGCGGCTGATGGCCAAGGGACTGCGCGTAGGACTGATTACTAACGATCAGGCGCCGGAACTTGTGGACAGCCGATTGCTGCGCCAGGCTAATCTGCAGGTGAAAGAGGTGGCAGGAAGTTGCTTCTGTTGCAACTTCGACGGCTTTACGAATGCCATCAAGGGACTCCGCAAGGAGGTGGAGGCCGACGTGATTCTCGCTGAACCCGTAGGCAGTTGCGCCGACCTGACCGCCACCATCATCCGTCCTTTGAAAAAGTATCTCGACACAGATGTGCTCGTATCACCCCTAACAGGCCTCTCTGACCCCATGCGCCTGAAGTCTATCATATACGGTGGTGACGGCGGGTTGCACGAGGATGCTGCCTATATTTACCGCAAGCAGTTGGAGGAGAGTGAGGTGATCCTCATCACGAAGACCGACCTGCTGACGGATGCCGAACTGGAGAAACTGAAGAAGGATACACAGACTTGTTTCCCCCACACGATGGTGATGACCGCCAGCGTGCAGAACGGCATCGGCGTGATGGAGTGGTTTGACGAGGTGGCCAACCGTCAGGGCAGCGGCAAGAAGATTCTCGACATCGACTACGACAAGTATGCGCACGGCGAGGCCGTCCTCGGCTGGCTCAATGGTACCGTAGCCGTCATCAGCAGCACCCCCGCCTACTGGGACACGCTGCTAAAGGACATCATGAATGGCTTGGCTAAAGCGGTGAAGAAGGAGAAACTGCGTGTCGGTCACATCAAGGTAATTGCTGAAAATGGACCGCAGTATGCTGTGGGTAACATCACAGGTGACGCCGCCACGCTGCAACTACGCGGCACGGCTGGTTCGGGCGAGAACCTAAAACTCATCGTCAATGCCCGCGTCGAGACCACGCCCGAACATCTGAATGATATCGTGAAGGATGTGCTCGCCACCGCCATCGATGACCAATACGACAACGAAATCCTCGCCTGGCGCTTCCTGCAGCCAGGACGTCCGAACCCAACGCACAGGATTGTTTAATAATAAAGGAGTGGTTGTTGCCACTCCTTTATTATTTGTCTACTTAATCTTGTACGCCGCGAAGTACTCGCCGTGGCGGAGGTACAGAATGCCATTGTTGATGTGCATGTGCGCCCAGTAGGGACCACTGCCCTTGGCAACGCGGAACTTGCTGACGACGTCGAACTTCTCTGGCGTGGGATTGACCAGACCCACGAAGCCACGACGCTCGTCGTAGATGTAGAGCTTGTTGTCAGCCGAGATGATGGAGCCCTTGCCGGCACCGCCCGACCACTTCGTCTCGTAGTCGGTCTTGCCGGTGTTCCAATCGACGCAGCACCAGGCACCGTCGTTATTGTTGATCCAGTTGGAACCGAAAATCTTGCCATTGACAAGTACGTAGCCACCATGGTGGGTGTCGAGGGTCTCGTTGCGCCAAGTGCAGGTGACGCTCTTCAGGTCGTCGGCCAACTGTAACTGGAAGCCGTTGATGTCGTAGCCGTGGCAGAAGAAGATTTTACCGTCCTTGTAGAGGGCCGAGTTGGGGGCGATGTTGTCGCGACCCCGGCCTCCACCGCCGCCGGAGTGACGGGGACCCCAGTCGTCGAACGTCCACTCAATCTCGCCGTTGTCGGGATTGACACCGACGACGGTCTGGCAGGTAGAGCCGATAATCTGGCGTTTGCCCTTGTACTCGATCATGATGGGCGAGACATAGCCCGACTTCTCGCCAATGGCGCGTGTCTTCCAGATTTCCTCGCCGGTGTTACGGTTGAGGGCCACCATCGTTGTCATGTTGCCGCAGGGCGTGTAGATAACCTTATCATCATACACCAATGGACACTCAGCCGTACCCCACATACCAGTTTGGCGCTGGTACTTCGTGCCGCCGTCAACTGTCCAGAGAATCTTGCCGTCCTTGATGTCGATGCAGACAATCTCGGCCATGCCGCTGATGACGTAAGCCTTGCCATCGACGATGGCGGGCGTGGTGCGGGTCTCGGGATAAGACTGCTTCCAAGGGTTGCCATACTCAACGGTGTACTGCTTTTTACCGTCGAGCGTGTAGCATTGGAATACCTCCTTCGTGCCGTCTTCGTTCATGCCAGTGAGATAGATCTTGTTGTCCACGACAAGCGGTGAGGAGTAGCCCTTGCCGGCGTCTTCAGTCTCGAACACGAGTGCTGGGCCAGCCTCCGGCCATTGATTTAATAGCCCCTTGTCGGGATAATTACCATTGTGTTCCGGGCCGCGCCAACCGTAGGGCGTGACCTGTGCCATCGCTCCCGTGCAGATGAATGCACCTAAGAGCACTGTGAAAAACTTCTTTTTCATACGCTTTGTTTGTTTAATTTGGTGAATCTTTTATTGTTTAATATTATAGGCAATGAGTGCTGTTCCATGTCGGACATAAAGGACGCCGTCGAAGATGGTGGGATGCGAGAAATAGGCGCCAGAGCCGTCGGTGATGCGGAACTCGCTGACGACATCGAGTTTCTCAGGATTGATGCGGGCCAAACCCATGGTGCCGCGACGCTCGTCGAACATATAGAACATATTGTCGGCCATGATAAGTGCACCGCGACCCTTTCCGCCGGCCCACGGCTGATGGTAGAGCACGCGACCCGTCTCGATGTCGAGGGCAGCCCATTTGTGCTTGTCGCCCGTGCTGCCATAGACCACGCCGTCGATCTCGATCATGCCACCCATGTAGAGGTCGATCTCCTTGTTCTTCCAGAGCAGCGTGACGGCACTGAGATCGTCGGCCATTTGGTACATCGTACAGCCGTGGCCGTCGCCCAGACTGACCAAAAGTTTGCCCTTGTAGAAGACGGGACTGTTGATCATGGCGTTTAGCCATTTCTTCATTTCGAGGGCGGGAATCCATTGGCTGTCGTTCCAAAGCATCGTGCCCGTTTCGGGATCAACGCCAAAGACGTGCATCTCCGTGCCGCCGATGACTTGCCTGTGGCCGTTCCACTCGACGATGCGCGAGGTGCAATAGGTGGCAGGATCGCCGAAGCCTTTGGTCTCCCAGATGACCTTGCCTATCAATTTGTCGAAAGCCGCCATGCAGACGTCCTTGCCGCAGGTGGTGACGATGACCTTGTTGCCATCGATGAGCGGATGTTCGCAGATGCCTTGGTCGTTGGGCGTGAGGCCATACTTGTTCCAATAATCGACGGTCCAGAGAATCTTTCCGTCGGCACGATTGAGACAGACCAGTTCGCCCATGTTGCTGACCATGTAGAGGCGGTCGTCGTCAATAATGGGCGTAGAGCGTGTCTCCTGAAAAGACTTCGTCCAAACGTGGCCGTAGGTCACTTGCCAGACCTTTGTACCGTCGAGTTTGAAGCAGGTCAGTTGCTCCTGCTGCTCGTCCTCGGTGAGGCCAGCAGTGTATATAAAACCGTCGCTGACCAAGGCGCTGGAGTTGCCCTTGCCGGCATCATTGACGACCCAGAGTTTCTCAGGACCACCCTCCGGCCATTCCTTCAGAAGGTTCTTTTCGTTGGAATAGATGCCGCAGTGGTTGACACTCCGGAAATCGACTTGTTGGGCTTGAATACCAATAGCGTAAAACGCTAAAAGAGAAAATAATATATGTTTCATATCCTGTGTTGGTTATTAACGAATTGATTGATCATGAATCTGATACCATAATACAATAAGAGGCAGATGACGACGAGGACGGCGAACGCTAGTAGCAGTGTACCCTTGCCGGCACCGCTGATGTTGGCGCTGATGCTGATGACCGAGCCAGTGGCACCGATGGCAACGGCATAGAGCGGCACGAGGAGGTTCTCACGTAGGAGAAGGTTTTGTATTAGGCGCTTGCCAAAGCCCATCGCACGGTACTGGCAGATGGTGGCGGTCTGCGCCGTGAGGTTTTTGCGCACAATGATCATCAAACTGAAGATGCCTAAGAGCAAGCCCAGTCCGCCCAAGGTTAGGAAGATGAGGAGATAGGTCTCGGTCACCTCGAAGAACATTTGGATGCGCTCCTCCACGGTCTGAATGTTGAGGCCGTATTCGTTCATCGCCGTGGAGAGAATTTCGGCGGCTTCGTCGGGACGGGAGGACTTCATCAGCAGTACCTCTATGCCCGATTCCTTCGGCCACAGACGGCGGAAGTCCTCTGCAGCCATGATAGCGTTGCCGTGGAAGATACCAGTAGGATACGTACCGGCAATGACTACGGGGACCGTCTCCCCCCGGTCGTTCTGATAGTATAGTGTATCACCCACTGATTTTTTCAGGCTCCAGATGAGGGATTCTTCATCGATGTAAACTGATGCACAATTGTTGGCATTTGCGTCTTTTTGCGTCGTGTCCTTTTGCGCCAGATTATTGTGCATTATGCATTGTGCATTGTGCATTGAAATGCCAAGTACTGTGGGCGTGCTGACTTGATTGAGGTTCAGACAACTAGCCTCATCCTGCGTGTGTCGTAAGAAACCGAGGAACTGTGTGCTGTCGGGCAATGATTCGAGTGATAACTTTTGCCGGACAGCGGGATTATTCAAGTCATATTGTATGGGCACACGGCTATCCACATAATAATGATAGCCTCCCGTTGCCTCAGTCGCCTGACTGAAATCTGGACGGTTTAGTCCTACAGCAAACACGGTGAAGACACCTAATGCGAGTGCCCAATATGCCAAAAGGTGTTGCTTCATTGAGGCGCAAATGGACTGCCAAATCATTTGTGAGCGGTTCATTTCTCCTGATTGGCGGCGCAAGATGTGAAGACGGAGGAAGATTCCCCACGTGAGGATCCAAAGCAGACCGCATACAATGAACAGCACCATGCTGTGGAGGAAGATGAAGTTTACAGCAATCAATATCGCCGTTAGCAGCAACAGCCCGACAAACAGATAGATGTTTCGACTACGTTTTTGGGTCGGCTCAATGTGTTCAGTCTGTCTCTGCCTGAGCATCGTCCGAACAACCCACCACAAGACTGCGGCGCAAATGAGCAATCCGACAGCCCAGCCGACGATGACTGTCAGCGGACGAATGTGAAGGGCGAAGCCTTCCGTATGTGTCGCTCCGCTCCAGACATTGCCGAGCAGCCAGAGTGTGAGTGCAGAATAGAGTAGACCCGCGAGGACACCGAAAGGCGAGGCGCAGAGCATGGTGGTGAAAGCTTCGCGGTAGAGGTTCCTAAATATCGTCGTGTCGGCGAAGCCCATCTGCCGATAGAGTGCAATCTCGTCGCGGCGCTGGATAAACATTTCCACCAAAGGATTCTTCATCAACAAAATAGCAGAAAGAATGATGAAGAAGCCTAACGAGAGGAACAGACTCGCAAAGTCCACACCGCCCGTTGCCCCCTGCAAACCTTGGGCACGGGGATGAATCACCTGCATGCCAGCATCCTTAGGATTCAAACTGATTTCAGGTCGCGATGTGAAACGCATGGCTGTGACACTACCAAAGGCATTACTCCAATCCGCACTAACCGCCTTGTAACTGACGATGGCCTTGGGGGTCTGTCGATAGGTGTACCAGAAATCCTCATCCTCCTTCTTCACACGTTCCATCTTAATGGGCAGGTCGCTGTCCCAGTCGGTACATTTTTCCACATGACTCAACCCAGGGAACTCCACTATCAACAGACTGTCTCGCATGAAGTCGGAGAGCGGCACGATGCGCTTCACCCTGAACGTCTGTCCTTGCGTCTCAAGGTTTTTCAGATCCTTAGCGATGAAATAACTCATATCAACAGAGTCGCCCTTCGACACATGCAGGCGCTTAGCAGCGTAATCAGACAGAATCATATCCTGACCGTCGAGCGGCTCGCCTTGCCATTCGCTGACCGCTGTTACGAAAGAATAAGGGATAGTATCGCGGCCACTGACGAGGTCATTTACAAGATAGGAGAAATATAATCCACCTTTGCACTTTTCCACGATGTCATTGGGGATGAATATTCCGTCGCTGGTGAGCGCCGAGTCTGTCAGATGGATACCCGATAATTCCGGCGTCCAACATTCCGCCAACTGCTCCCCGCTGATGATATCACCAGATAGTACTAAGTTGATTTTGCCTTCTAACTCCATTTTCTCTGCCAACTCCTGACGGTTGATGAAGATGTTCAGTGGCAAGGCCTGTTCATTCTTTAGCAGCAGATTGCCGCCTTCTTCCACGCGCTTCACGCCAGCCACGTGGACACGCATCTGTGTGGCATAACTCTTGGTGACGAAAAGACTACCCGAGGGAACTAAATTGTGCGAGGGTAGATGCAGCACCAAATCCTCCATTCCACCTAACTTGGCTCGAAGTGGTTCATTAATGATGACCTCGCCTGGTGACAGACTATCGGCATCTGTACCCCACACATAGACTGGCAACAATTTCTTACCCACTGACACAAAACCATCCATCAGCAGATAGCCTTGTGCCTCTTTCAGTAAGGGTTGCTGCATCAGTCTGTCGCTCATAAACCCTGTTCCACTGGTAATAATGGTCTCAGTCTTTCCTAATCGCTCACCAACTCGCTGCACCAACGTTCCGCGCACCGAGTCTCCCAGCAACAGGCTACCCGTCAGCACTGCCGTCATCAAGATGACAGCAAAACTGACCAACCGGTAAAACCGTCGGTAGTGTTTACGACTTTGTGCTATGAGTGGTGCGAGTGTCATGCGGTTTTAATTATCCATTATCAATTGTCCATTATCAATTGCAATTTCCCATCGGCCAGATGGAAAATTGTCTTCGCCATTTTGGCCATCTCTGCGGAATGGGTAGCCATGATGATAGTTGTATGAAACTGCGTGTTCACTTGTTGGAATAGTTTTGCAATGGTCTGCGCATTAGTGGCATCCAACTGTCCCGTTGGTTCGTCGGCCAGCAGAATGGCGGGTTGATTGATGAGTGCCCGACAGATGGCCACACGCGTCTGTTCACCACCCGAGAGTTGTGTCACAGGACTGTCTTTCAGCGCAGCAATGCTCATGAACTCCAATAATTCCAACGCTCTCTGCTCTTCCTCTTCCGTCGATGCTGATTTCGTAGCGAGCGTCGGCAGCAGGATATTCTGCCAAACCGTATACTGCGGCAACAAACGATGATCCTGATAGACGAAGCCTATTTCCTTATTGCGCAACTGGCAGAGCCTTTCGGACGCGTTATTGTCATAAGATACCGTTACTTCCTCATCTCGTATCAGATATCGTCCCTCATCGGGAGATACCAACGTCCCAAGGATGTTAAGCAGTGTGGTCTTCCCTGCCCCTGACTCTCCGGTGATGGCTATAAATTCCCCTTCGTCCACTTTCAGCGAGAGGCCATCGAGTACGGTCAATGCCCGTTGTCCGTCAGCAAATCGTTTCGTTATATTCTCCAGAATTATCATAATTATCAATTGTCCATTATCAATTATCAATTGAAACACATTAACGTTCCTCTACTTGTTAATATATAGAAGCGGTCACCGATGATGGCTGGCGAGGCGATAATTTGTTCTCCTGCCTCGTAGTTCCATAGTTCGGTACCGTCCTTACTGTCAAAAATCGATACATGTCCGTCCTTGGTGCATACGAGCACCTTGTCTTGCGCCACCAACGGCGAACATTCGCCCGTCATGCCACGCAGCATCTTCCGCCAGCGCACCTGACCCGTTGCCCGATTGATGCAACTGATATAGCGATCGCCTGACAGGATATACACATCGGTTCGGGTGAGCGTCGGCATCGACACCACACCCCCATCCTGTCCTTCATTATCTTCTGATGACGCCAGCAGTTTTCGATGACTCGCAATCTTCCCGTCTTCGAGCGTCATTTCATACACGTTTCCGTTGTAGTCACAGGCACATGCCACCCCGTCAAGGATAGCGGGCGAGGCCGGCACGTATGAGTCGAGTTCCAACGAGTCAGTCTGCGTACCCGTAGCAATATCGACCACACGAACCCAGGCATCACACCCACCGAACATCATATAGTTTTTCCATACAGCCGCTGTGCCATTGATGTAATAGCCCGTCTCAAACTGTCCCGTCTTGCGGCCCGTCCTATTGTTGAGCGTGTACATACTGCCGTCATAACTGCCCACAAGCAGTTGGTCACCTACCAGATTAGGCGAACCGGAGATCTGCCCTAACGTCTCAAAGTCCCACACCACTTGGTGTCGATTGAGGGAGAAAGCATTAACATAGCCGTCAATCCTACCCACATATAATATAGAGTCATCCACGACAAACGACGCTTCAATGGCTGTCTGGAAATCATGCACCAGCAGAGAATCACCCTCTGGTGAAAATCGGCGCAGGCGTCCCTTGCGATCAAGAGTATAGACCATTCCGTCGTACACGATGGGTGCAGCCACTGTGCGCGATTGTACCGTTCTGCTCCACAGTAGTTTTGGCGATACTGGAATGTCACATTCTGCATAGCCACTCAACGACGGAGATCCACGAAAGATCGTCCAGTCTCTATTTAGGCCGTCCTCTACATAATCACTCGTCACGGCGCAACTCGCGCACAAAAAGAGCACCAGTGGGACATAAGTTTGCCATCTTTTCATCTATATTCTTTTTATTCTCTTCAGGGATAACCACTTGCATGTTATATCCCCGAAAAATAAACGTAAAGCCATTCTGAGAGTTATAAACACACAGACCGCAACGGATGCACTTGGCGGGTTCGAAATATAGCCGACCGCAAACGTGTATCTGTTCTTTCTCCCCAACAGGGGCTATAGGACCAAAACGCGTCCACTTCGCCTTCATTTGTACAGACAATTCCCTTAGTTTGCACTTTTCCTTGCCCTCGCACACACCACAGCGCGCGCCGTGATCACTCAACAGCAGTTCGATGCCCATCTTCCGCAGTTCCATGACTTCTTCGGATTCGGTATCTATCTCCATACCCTCCTGGGGGAAGGTGCTGCAACTCGGAATCATCTGTCCACTCCTCACATCTTTTACCATACACACCATGCACGATGCCTGATGCTCGGCTTCAGGTGCGTAGCACAGTGACGGAATCTGTAATCCCATCTCACGCAGTTCCTCGATCAGCACGCGCTGACCCGTCACCTCTATCTCGTTGCCATTGACTTTAATCTTCATCGCTTCTTACCTTTATGATTGCGTGATAATCACAAACCTCCATACAGAGCCCACACTGAGTACAGCGCTCCACATCGATGTGATGCTGCTCGTAAGGCGTATATTCGATAGCCTCAGACGGACAGTTGCGCGCACACTTGGTGCAGCCCACACAGTCGTCGGTGATGGTCAGTTTTACCATCTGTTTGCAGACGCCCGCCCGACAGATGCCCTGCACATGCTCCTCATATTCCTTGCGGAAATAGCGCAATGTAGAGAGCACAGGATTGGGAGCCGTCTTGCCCAAGCCACATAGCGCCGACATCTTGATGCTATTGGCCAACTGCTCCAAACGGTCGATGTCCTCCATCGTGCCTTGGCCTGTTGTCAGTCTATCGAGTATGTCCAACATCCGTCGGGTGCCAATCCTACAGAATGTACATTTGCCGCATGACTCCTGGGCGGTGAACTGAAGGAAGTATCGTGCCACATCGACCATACAACTCGACTCGCCTAATACCACCAAACCACCAGAGCCCATGATGGCACCCATCTTGTTGAGACCATCGAAATCCACCTCCGCATCACAGAGTTCAGCGGGGATACAGCCACCGGAAGGACCACCCGTCTGAACGGCCTTCAGCGCCTCATCTTTTATTTCTTCTTTCGCACCAATCTGTTTGCTTTCAACGCCGCCGCCAATCTTCTCAACGATGTCGCGCAGCGTGGTTCCCATCGGCACTTCAATCAGACCACCGTGGTTCACTCGGCCAGCCAGTGCAAACACCTTCGTGCCAGGACTGCCCTTAGTACCCACCTTGGTATATTCTTCAGCCCCATGACGGATGATGTAGGGAATCTGACTGAGCGTTTCCACATTATTTATTAAAGTAGGTTTCCCAAACAAGCCCGACTGTGCAGGATAAGGCGGACGCAGATGGGGGAAACCACGCTTGCCCTCAATCGAAGCAATAAGAGCGGTCTCCTCGCCACACACAAAGGCTCCAGCACCCTCGAACACCCGGATATCGAACGAGAAGTCAGTATCCATGATACGTTCACCCAATAGTCCGCGCTGGCGGCATAGGTCAAGGGCCTTGCGTACGCGGATGACAGCCTGGGGATATTCCGCACGGATATAGAAGATACCTTCCTTGGCACCAACCGCCCATGCAGCAATCGTGAGGCCTTCAATCACACGTAGCGGATAAGACTCCAATAGGATGCGATCCATAAATGCACCCGGGTCGCCCTCGTCACCATTACATATCACATACTTCCCAGCATCGGAAGCAGCATCAGCCACTAACTGCCATTTACGGCCAGTAGGGAATCCACCACCTCCACGTCCACGAAGGCCGCTTTTCAGCACTTCGTCGATGATGTCTTTCTTCGATATCGTGGTGAGTGCCTTCTTCAATGCTTCAAACCCACCCAAGGAGATATATTCCTCTATGTCTAATGGGTTAAGATGGCCGTAGCCTTCGGTGGAAATGCGGTACTGTCCTTCGAGGAAAGTATTGACTTTCTGCGTCCTCACCTCCTCGGGAATCCACAGACTGTTGTTCCAAGTCTGATCCGTGTGGAACGTGTCTATCTGGTTGAGAACCGCATTGCGCAGTCGCTTCAGTTTGCTGGCAGGCTTGAAATGATGCAGCAGGATTTCCTTCACCTCTTCCGGTTTGATGTTCGGATAGCGGAACATCTCACCCTCATGCGTCACCACGTCGATGAGCGGCACCTGATTACAGGCTCCTACGCACGAGATAGGTTTCAGACGCACATGGATACCCAACTCGTGACAGGCTTTTGTCACAGCGGTATAGACCTCAGCCGTACCACTGGCCTGACAACAGTTCTCCATACCCAGACGAACTTCGCCTTGTACCTCCCCGGAG
>Ga0310696_10008747_pt1 | contig 11785 bp, 18 predicted proteins | sample AusTroGonzalo_MG_4_FD_203885 | JGI IMG/M metagenome (GOLD analysis project Ga0310696, IMG submission 203885) | Bovine rumen microbial communities from tropical cattle in Woodstock, Queensland, Australia - Gonzalo_02 (v2) (version 2) | ecosystem: Host-associated > Mammals > Digestive system >...
CGGAGAGCGAGAAGGAGACACAAGAGTTCAAAAAGTTGCACGCCGCCCTCATTGCCAAGGCCAACGCCGGCGCGGGCGTGAACATCCAGCGGCTGATCGCCCAGTGCGACAACTCGCCCCGCCGCATTTATGACGAACTGATGAAAGCCAACCGCTAAACGCACGAGACTATGAGAAAAGCATTGTCAGTGACAGACATCTGCCGGAAGAGCTACGAGACGTTCCCCTTCGAGGGGGCGTGGTTGGAGGCATTCGGCTGTCCTGAACGCGTGGGCACGTGGATAGTGTGGGGGCAGTCGGGCAGCGGCAAGAGCACCTTTGCGGTGCAGCTGTGCCGCGAGCTAAGCCGCTTCGGCAAGGTGCTGTACGACAGTTTGGAGGAGGGCACCTCGCTGACGTTCCGCAACAAGATCGCACAGCTGCAGGATGTGGAGCGCGGCCGCTTCCAGGTGGTGAGCGAGCCGGTGGACGCGCTGAAGGAGCGGCTCGCCAAACGGCGCAGCGCGGATTTCGTGATCATCGACAGTTTCCAGTACACCGGCCTCGACTATCGCAGCTATTTGGCCCTGAAACAGACACTGGCCAGCAAGTTGCTGATCCTGGTGTCGCACGCCGACGGCAAGCTGCCTTCCGGACGCGCCGCCAAGAGCGTGATGTATGATGCCTCGCTGAAGATCTGGGTGGAAGGCTACCGCGCCTACAGCAAGGGCCGCTTCATCGGCGAGAACGGCGGGGTTTACACCATCTGGGACGAGGGGGCGCAAATCATTGGCTAATGATGAATGATGAATTATGAATGCTGAATGCTGAATAAAATTAACCTTAATAATCACCAAAATTTCAAAGTTATGTGTACAACAGTTTATTATCCGAGAATCAGAAAAATCATGTTCTACGGCGACGACGGAGTGGTTTCCGGCGGCATGATCGGCGGCATCGCCAAGGAGAAGTTTCACCGGCTGCTGAGGTCCGGGAAGTTCCCGAGAATCAGTCTGCGCAAGAAGGTGCGGATCGCATTGAGAGGAGGTGCGAGATGAACGCCGTGGCCCCGAACCTGAGAACCGCCGACCAGAACCGCAAGCTGTGGTGGCTGGCCGGGCAACTGGGCATCGACAAAGAGGCGATGGGCGACATCGTGCTGGAGTTTACCGGCGGTCGCACGTGCCACACTTCGGAGCTCTCCTTCTTAGAGTGCCGCGAGATCACCGAGTTCATGCAGAGCACGCTGGTGCCGGGCGGGAAGAGGAGGAACACGGAGCGCGAAACCGAGCGCGATATCCTGGACCGCAAGCGCAAGGGCGTGATCCGCGCCATCTTCCGCTGGCTTGAGCTGCGCGGGGTGAAGGCCTCGATGGAGTATGTGAAGGCCATCGCGTGCCGCGCCGCCAAGCGCGACCGCTTCAACGAGCTTTCCTTAGGCGACCTCACCCGCGTGTATGCGGAGTTCTGCCGGAAACAGGAGACGGTCGGGGCGATGGCGGATGTGATGGAGGGGATTGCAATGCAGAATTAAGAATTATGAATTAAGAATTATGAATTATGGAACAGACAAAAGAAAAAACTGGTCGGAGAGGCGGCAGAGGGTTAAAGCCCGTACTACATTTTCGTATTCTCGAATTAAACAATGAAAATCCGAATATTACAGCCCCCGAAATCCAAAACATCATCAAAAGAGAGTTTGACACGAAAATAAGCTTGACAACTATCAATTCGCATAGAAATAACCCCGGAGCATACGCTCACCTCTATCAAAAAAAGGAAGAATCTGTCTGTAATAATACGGCACAAACCGACACTCCTTTGAGTGCTGAAGAAATCGCCAAAGCTGTCAAACTCTACACGGAGCTGAAAAAGCTCGGAATTACGCTCCTATAACTTTTAACATCACCAATTAAAAACCAAAGAAATATGAATGCAATTACAGAAACAAGAAGAAGGCTCCTGAATGACGGCTACAAGTTCATCCGCACTGGCGACAGTGATGCCAACAATGGAGGACAACACAAAATCAAGATCTGCGGCGGTGACGATTCGTGGGGAACATGGAGAGTGCATAGCAAATGGCCGTCAAAAGCAGCCAGAGACCGTGAGATGGTCAGGCTGGTGCATGAAGAGAAGTGTCTGTGTTTATACGGTATTTAATCACCAATTAAAACCAAAAAGTATGATTGCAGAAAAACGCTACTTATTCAAGCACCGGCTATCTCAAAAGAGCAGTTTTGTACGGATTGCCGAGGCCGTCAGGGCTCTCGGATACGAGCTGAAAACCGAAAAAAGAGGGGTGACCATAACATGGGAGACACCATTTGTTAGCGACCCAACCAAGACAATGTTCCACAGCCAGGGACTTATTGACGAAAGAGTGCCGGAATGGCTCAACGAACAGCTTGAAGAACATGGACTCCTTAAAACACAACAATCGGAAATTTAATCACCTTAAAACCTTAAAATTATGGCAAACATAACCTTTAGAATTAAACATGTATCATCAGGCGATATGGTTAAAACTACAATTACACTTAAAGAGAGCGCATCTCTTACCATATCGGAAGTAGAATCATTTATCAAGACCTTCTATGGAGACAGCTATGAATTAGTTGACAGAGAAAAACTAATGAGAAGATTGGAAAGATTAAATACAAAATCCTAAAGTCAATCACCAATTAAACCCAAAAGAATTATGATAGAAAATCTATGCAAATACAGTATATGTGATAGACCTGGAGGAGCTATTATAGAAGAGAAGGCACCAGACAATTACGAGCTTATGGAAAAAATCAACGAATTGATAGATGCCGTAAATGAATTACAAAGAATCCAGGGTACTGACGATCTGGCTCGAAAGCGAGAAGCTGAAAGTGTATGAGCAGCAAGCGCAGGATCCTGAGAAAATTGCGTGCGATAAAAGATTAATCACCAGTTAAAAACCGATTAAATATGGCAAAGACAAGAGAAAAGAAGACCGTTTACAGCGGCGTGAAACAAGAAGAAATGGAAACTGCTTTCGCTGACTATGCAAGAGCGGATGCAAGAATCCAGAAAATCAACGCGACCATGGACATTGAGATGACCAGGATCCGCGAGAAGTGGCAGGACGAGCTGACCAAGCTGGGCGAGGTGAAGGAGAAGTCCTTCGACATCCTGCAGGCCTACGCGATGGAGAACCGCGACGAGCTGTTCAGCAAGCGCAAGAGCTTGGAGACCACCCACGGCACCATCGGATTCAGAACCGGCACTCCGAAGCTGAAGACCTTGAAGGGATTCACCTGGGCGAGCGTGCTGACCATGCTGAAGGAGTTCCTGCCGGGGTATGTGCGCACAGTTGAAGAACCCGCCAAGGACAAGCTGCTGGCCGACCGCGAGGACGAGGAGGTGGCCGCCCTGCTGCCCAAGGTGGGCGTGGCAGTGGTGCAGGACGAGACGTTCTATGTGGAACCGAAGAAGGAGGAACAATAGAGGACAACCAACCAACAATCCGTATTATGAGGGTGTACATTGCAGGCAAGGTCAGCGGGCTTCCCAAGGGCGAGACGTTCATCAAGTTCGCCCAGGCGGAATATTGGCTTCGGCAGCAGGGGCACGAGACGGTGAACCCTTTGCGGCTGTGCTCGTCAAGCTGGACGTGGGAGCGGTGTATGAGGGTGTGTATCCCGGAACTGATGAAGTGCGACGCCATCTGCCTGCTGCACGACTGGGCGGAAAGCAGAGGGGCGGTGTGGGAATACCACGACGCACAGATGCTGAAGATGCCGGCGATGGTGTACAACCCACGAAAGAGTTAGTAGTATGAGTAGATATCTATTGACATTCCCCGGAATTGAAGGGGAGATTGAATTTGTGTATGATGACGGTGAGATTCTGCAAAGTGTCACATTCAGCGGAAATTTCCCGATAGACATGAGAGGTGCGATATTGCGCACTGCGCCGACAACACCGGAACGGCTACAGAGTATCAACTGGAAGACCGGCGTTGTCACCCCTATCGAGGCGATGGTGACGTTCGAGATGTTCTGGGATCGTTACAATGACAAAGCGCGGTCGAGCAAGGTGAAGACCGAGCGGGTGTGGAACAAGATGCCGGAGGGCGAACGCACGAAGGCCTACCGCTACATCAACCGTTACAAGAGTTCCATCCCGCAGGGGGTGTGCATGAAGTACGCGACAACGTATCTGAACGACCAGATGTGGAACAACTGAGCAATGCTGAATGTTGAATGTTGAATGTTGAATGCTGAATAAACAATTCACTAATCACCAATCACAATTATGAGCAAATTCAAGATTAAACTGAACCAGATGGAGATGAAGACTTTGGGGTCGTGCTGTGTGTATGCGGCGCGAAACACAGGGAGGGTGGAGTGTGTGGCCGGACTCGCCATCTTGGAGACATGCGAGCGGCTGTGGAGCCGGATGCGGAACATGTACCGCCCGGATCGCGACAAATACACCCTCCGCCTGGGTGCGATGGAGGTGCATACACTCACCGCCACCGTGCTGCCCGCAATGCGGGATATGGACGAGCCGCTTGTGCACACCATGGGCTATGCCTTTGCCGAAGAGCTTCGCAAACAAAGCGAACGCGAGATCAACATCTACAACGCGATGCGCTATGGTGACGCTTGACCTGATATACGGCGTGATGACGAACTTCTACCATCAGACGTTCCGGCTGTCGAAGTCGCGCAGCCCGAAGGTTGCGGAGAAGAAGCAGATGTTCGCTATGCTGGCCAGGCACTACGGCCACCGGGTGGTGGACATCCGCGACTACATGGGCTGGCGCAACCACGGCAGCGTGTGCCTGGCGGTGCGCCGGATGCAGGGTTTCATCGATGTGTATCCGAAAGTGCAGCGCGAGGCCGTGGAGCTCCTCAACAAGGTGGACGAGGCCGCCGGCCAGAAGTATCTGGAATTTGATTCGGCGGTCTGACCCGGAAAAATTATTAACAACATACGATTAACGCCCGCGAAATGCGGGCGTTTTTGTATTTTTGCGGCGTAGCAATCAAAAAAACTATGGAATACAACCGCGCCAATCATATCCAACGCTATATCAACGTCCAGCAGATTGTGATGGACCACTACGATCCCGACGTGACCACGTATGCGGGCATTTGGCGCAAATATGTGCTGCCGGTCTATCCCATGACCTACAAGCGGTTCATCGAAATCATCAACATGCCGAGGCTGAAGGAGCAGCTGGCCGTGGAACGGGCGAAAAAGAACCCCGTGGCGGCGAACCAGCTGGATCTGTTCACAGACGACGGATCGCCGGCGTGACCGCCTGGACCTCCACCGTTTCCTTGCCCGCTTTCTCCACCGTGAACGCGGTGCGGTAGGTCATCACATAGACCTCCGCGCCCTCCTTGTCGAGCATATCGACGCGCTGGAGGTTGGTGCGCATCATGGGGGAGAAATGCTGGCCGTCGGAGAAGAGCTGCAGCGCCTGGTGGATCTCGTCGAGGAGTTCGATGACGGCGTAGGCGTTCTCGCGGCGGGGAGCCTGGGCGGAGGAGCGCACCAGCCGGATGTCGGCCACGGTGACGGTGATGTCGGCGTCGCCCTGCTGGAAGCCGCGCCCCATCTGCTTGAAGTCGGCGTTGGCCATGTCGATGAGGGCGCATGGGAACTTCACGGGCGGGTTCTCGAAACGGAGCTGCCCCCAGTCTTTGTCGATGTATTTGAGGGCGGGTATTTCGGACAGTCTGTCCTGGATTGCGAGGAAGATGTTCTTCATTCTGAATGGTTATTGGTTATGGGTTATTGGTTATTGAAGCTTTCTTTATCGGAAGTTTTTGGCCATGCGTTTGAGTTCGGCTTCGATGTTGCGTTTGGCGGCGCGGTCGATGGTTTTGTCGAGGCCGGGGTATTCTCCGAGGAACTGCCGCTGGGGGATGGGGATTTTGATTTTGGATCCGGGCTTCACCAAGGCCATGTATTTGTATTTGGTCAGCCCGGTTTTCTTGAACATGGCCCAGAAGTACTTTTTCATCTTTGGTGTTACCTTGGTGACGATGGTACCGCCTTTGTTGTGGATGGCGGAATAGGGAGTGGAGGAGGTGAAGGTGAGGCTGTGGCCCGACACCCTGGAGCGGATGGAGCGCCGCAGGGTGCCGGTGTTGTTGAGATGGGTGGCCACGCCGTCTTTGCGGGGTTTCCACTTCTTGCCGAAGAATCCGCCTCGAGAGAAGTTTTTGTCGAAGTGGTCGGTAAGGTCCACGCGGAGGTCGGAGAGGATGTTTTGGAGGAGGTTGTTGGGCATAATGGTTTTGCTGTTATTTGGGCGCAAAAATAGCAAAAGCCCGCGAAGGGGCGGGCTTTTGTAGGGTTTTTGTTAATAACTTTAATTTATTGGACTTGTTCGTCAATGATAATTTTAAATTCTTCCAACATATCAGACGCATAAATCAGACGCATTATCTCAGGTGAGGATAGATATAGTATTTTGACATTTTGCTTCGATTCTTTTAAAGCCTGCAAATAGACAGTCTTTGTGATGCTACCCGTCGTAAAGACAACACCTAAATCAGAATCACCCGCAGAACTTGCGACCTTATCTTTGAAAACAATAAAGTCATTCTTTACAAAACCGGTATCGGGCTTGTTTTTGCATTCAACAAAAATATATCTTTTGAACTTAGAGAAAAATTTGTCCTCAACATCATTTCTGACAACCAAATCTATTTCATTAGAGGCGGAGTCTCGTATACGAGTTTCGATGTGCTTAAATCCCATTTGGCGAAAAAGTACAACAACAAAGTTTTCAAATCTCTTTCCTTTAAGGTATTTGTCGGTCTCGTTTTTTGCCTCTGCAAATAAGTCTTCCATTACTTGAATTGTGATGGGATTTCCTGGTTGGTTGAAATATTTAAGAATGATGTTTTTCAATTTCGGTACCCATTGCGCAAAATCCTCTTTTTCGGAAATAGCTAGAATTTTGTTTTGGGCAATATATTCGTTCAACTTGGTGATATATTCGCCGGTATATGCGGAAACGGCTATAATCTTGGCATACGGATTGATGACCATGATTTTGTCTATTATGTCGAAACCATCCGTTGCATATCTATCCATCCGCAAGTCCACGATTGCCACGGAGAAAAACACATCCTCAATTTTGTTTTTAATATCCTCTTCCTCAAAGGCGAAAACGATATTGCAGTCTGGAATTTCCCGATGTAAAGCGTTGGCAAGTTGCTGTGCCTGTAACTGCTCATCATCAATGATAAGAATGGTGTTGTTCATTTTTATAGATTGTTTAATTTAAATTTCACCGAAAAACATTTCACATAATCTTTAAGGTCAGAATCTTCCAGCAAAACATCCCCACCCATTTCCTTTAATACGCTTTTTGCGTGAAAAAGGCCAATACCAGTGCCATTTGTGGTGGAAAAACCATATTCAAAGATTTTCTCCTTGTTTTCATCAGGCACAGCTGATCCATTGTCGTAAATCCTTATTTCACAAAAATCATCCGTAAAACAACCTTTCACAAATAGAGATTTATTCGAGATGCTTTTCATAGAGTTAATCGCATTGATAATCAGATTCAGAATAACCTGAACAAGAGTTTGCATAGGCTGGTGAATCAACAGGGTGGATTTCCTGTCATAATCAAAATCATAAGAAATCTTCTCTTGTTGAAGTTGCCCCCTCGACAACATCTCTGCCGCAGTAAGAATGTCCGGCAGAGTTGCATCCGGATTGTTGGAGGAAGGTATGATTTTGGAAAAGTTACCCAAAGAACCCCTCAGCAGGGACAAAGCTGTCTCTAATTGTTGAAGCACTCCAATTTCTATGGTGCCATCTTGGTGAGCATTGAAAATAATGCCATCAAGTCCTTGGATTGCATTTTTCATATCATGCCGGACAAAATTGGAGAGATGTTCCACATGTTGGTCATTCGCTTTGTTTATAACGCGAATAAGATTTCTATGGCGTTCCAAATCAATGGACAGCCTCTCCAGCTTTCGGGCCATTATCTCTGGATTGGTTCTTCTGGGTTGTTGGTATTTTTTGTTTCTTTTGGTTGCCATATATCGTCCTTTACATATTAACAAAACTTGCCCGCGAAAATACAATTTTTTCATCACCATTTGTTTGGTATTGTATTTTTTGTATTTTTGCGGCGTTTGTTAATTAAGAATAATGGGACACCTTGTTGATTATCAGAAACCCGTGTTTTTCGGCTGTGAGGATTGCATACACTATATCGGAACAGGTAAGTGTAAAGCATTTGATCTCATACCGATTGATTATTTTGATATTGGCGAAAAGCACAAAGAGGTGATTGATGGCCAAAATGGCGATTATGTCTTTGAGACCACCAAAGAGCGCCAATACGACAGGGTATATGAGGTTGAAGAGTAGTTTCATTTTTTCCAGTTTGTCTTTTTTACAATGAGTTCGCCCACAGCCTTTGCGATGTCACGTGGTTTCGGGTTGTTTAGATATTCACTCCAAGCCTCCGCTATAAACTCCTCTTTCGGGTCATAGCTTTTAGATGCATAGGATTGTTTGTAGGCATAACGAGAAAGATTGTCTTTAATATAATCCTTGCCTTGTTTTTCCGCATCACTGAATATTTTCAGAAATTCAGAGTCGTTTTTCAGGCCGATGGTCTCATCTATCTTGTGACCAAGTTCATGGTCGAATACTGATTTTACAGTATTACAGCCATTAGGATGCCATTTTGCATTCACATCAGAATCAAGCTGCTTTTTCACCTTGTCGCCTCTCCACGATGCGTTGAAAGCGATACCATTTAGGTCGAATTTTGTGGACGGAGCAGAATAGGCATACGTATCTGAAGAGATAGAGGCATATTGGTTTGCTTGTTTTCTGGCCGCTGACTGAATAGCAGAGTCTGGGAAAGATGGAAATCTTGCTTTAAGCTCTTGATAAAACTTGTCATAAAACAAAGCTTTGCGCCCTTGCATTGAACCCACAAACTTTATATGTTTCTTTAGGTCTGGATATTTGTCAAAATGAGTGGCCACACTACTGTATATATCCTGAATCAGCCCCATATCGTTTTTTGTGAATCCCTTGAAATTACATGTCACACCAAGATTTTGGGCAATCTCTTTTTCAACATCACTAACTGTTTTAGAATTTAGTTTGTAAGAGTTAACTGCATTCGCATTCTGCCGCACAACCTGCTGGACGGCTTGTTGTGCGCTCGTGGATGCTTTGAAATAGGGGTGCTTGGGCGGGAAGATCTTTTCCTGCTTGCCGGGGTTGAAGCGGAAGATCTGCTTCTTGGGAGTGTCGGTGCAGTTGGCGCCGGCGGCCATGGCAGCGGTGGAGTCGCTGCGGGGGTATTTGCCCTGGCGTACCTGCACGGCGGTGCAGCGGCAGTTCCAGCCGTTGGGCGGGAGGTAGGAGTCCCAGAAGGGGTCGGAGGGCGGCAGGGTGATGCCGTCGAGAGCGGCGTGCTCCTCGCGCACACGGGAGTCGCCAGCGGTGCGGTACTGCAGGTCGTAGCGGTCGCCTTCCTGTTCCCACTCTTTCCACTTCACGGCCATCTGCGTGGAGGCTGTGGCGAAGTTGTACTCCGCCTGCAGGTAGTTCCGGTTATAGACTTTGTTTATCGTTTCAACGTCCTTTAAGAACTGTTGAAAGGGTTTGAAATTGCCGTCATCACCCTTGAGCATCCGGGAGGCCTCCACGAGCTCGTGATGGGTCTTGAATCCGGAGAAGAAGAAGATGTTCTGGTCGAGGGTGGCGGTGAGCTCCTCGGGGATGTCCTGCGTGATGGCGAGGTCGTCGAGGGGTTTTGCCAGAATGCGGCGGGTTTCCTCGATGGCGGCACGCGGTTCTGGATCGGTGAGCCGCTTGGGGTCGTAGCCCTTCTGTTTGTGCAGCCATTCAACGAGGCGTTGCCAGACAGAGGGGTTGTATTCGGGGGCGGGGGCGTTTGAGTTAAGAGTTAATAGTTGAGAGTTAACAGTTGCGGGCAGCCCGTAGAGGTGCTGCAGGGCGTGGTGGAAATCGCGGTAGGTGGGCGTGTGGTGGACGCCCGTCAGACGAAAAAACGGTCGTCGGGGGCGGCCATCGCCGGGGCGGCGGGGAATTCCTTCTTGCCGAGGATCTTGACGTTGTATTTCTCGGCGAAATACTGCGGGTCAACCTCGTAGTTGTCGAGCAGCATCCGTTCAATCTCAATCTGCTGCTCCGGAGTGTAGTCGGGGTATTCGTCCCAGTCGAAGCGGCAGCCCTGGAGGGGAAAACCGTGCCGGATGAGGAACGGGAAGAGGCGGTGGTTCACGGTGTCGCGCACCATGTCGGCATCCGCATCGATCAGATTCTGGAGCACCTTGAGGTGGACTTCGGACTGCGACAGGGAGCTGCCGTTGTCGATGGTCATGGTCTGGCCGAGGATGGCTTTGGAGATCTCGGAGTTGGCGCGGTCCACACGGCGGTCATAGACGTTGAAGGCGTCGCCGCGTGTGGTCTCCTTGATTTCGAGCTCGGTGCCTTCGGGGAAGAGCGCCCAGCCCGCCGCGCCGAGATCCTGCAGGAACTTCTCGGTCTTGTCGATTTCCTTCTGGTCGCGGGAGGCGGTCTTGCCTATGCGGATGGGCATCCCGAAGATCTCTCCGAACATGTCCCAGTAGGCGAGCATGTTCTTTTTGGAGATGCACTGCGGGGTGATTTTTAGCAGGATGCCGAGGTCGTTGTGCCGTCCGGCTTCCACGCAGGAGGCGGCGAACACACCCTCGCGGAAGGGGATGCCACGCCGGGGATCATCGCCCACCTCACGCACCACCACGCCGTATTCGGGGATGACGTGCGAGCGCGGCACCAGTTCGCAGCTTTCGAAGGCGGGATGTCCGTCGGCGGTGGTGAGACTGTTGAACTGCACCAAGGAGTGACCGTAATAGACACTGTCAAGAGTGAGGTCCAAGAAGTCCTTGAACCACGGTGATTCCAGCATCTCGGTGAGTTCGGGCTTCTCGTTGCCGTTGCGGTCGGCCACCTTGAAGGTTTTGCGCATGACGAAATTCTTGCGCTGGGTGACGCAGCCGTTCAGGTGCGCGTCCACCATGGCGTCGCGGTAAATGTCGTAGAGGCGGAACCGCTGGGGGTTGTCGGGGTTGATGGCCATCTGCCAGGCGTAGCGCCAGAAGGCGATGTCCTTCTTGGTGAGCTGCTCTGCGTTGGTGCGCAATTCCACCAGCAGGGAGCGGAGTTTCTTATTTGAGGGTTTGGTGGTCATAGGTTCGCTGTTTGAGGCCCCACACTGCGGCTTCGCCTTGTGTGGGGTTAATTGCACTTCGTGCGTTTTGCCTCTTCGAGGCTGTTTAAGGAATTATGTTTTAATATATTGGGCATTTCAGTAATCGTATTGCTGCTTTGGCATAGAACCGTAGCGCATGGGCTGCACGTATTCGCCGTTCTCGTCGGTGGCGGCGGGCAGGTCGGGGGTGATGGTTCCGGCGGCCACGCGGTCGAGCCATTTCACGGCACGGTCGTAGCGTTCCTTCACGGGCTCGTAGATGATGTCCACGTTGGAGAGCCGGATGATGTACCACAAGGCGATGTCCTTGGTAATCTCCACGAGCAGCGGGTTGCGGTCGGCACCGGTGGCGGCGAAGGCGGCGGCGGTGTTGTAGCGCGACGACAGGTAGCCGCGCACCTCCTCGGTGGCGGCCTCGATGGCCATCTGCAGAATGGTGGCGTCGTTTTCCACAATCTGCTCCAACTGGTAGCTGTAGGCCACGGATCTGAGTTCCTCTTCCTGGATGAACATAGCTAATAGGTTTTGTAGATGGCGGCCGCCTCG
>Ga0310696_10008751_pt1 | contig 11779 bp, 7 predicted proteins | sample AusTroGonzalo_MG_4_FD_203885 | JGI IMG/M metagenome (GOLD analysis project Ga0310696, IMG submission 203885) | Bovine rumen microbial communities from tropical cattle in Woodstock, Queensland, Australia - Gonzalo_02 (v2) (version 2) | ecosystem: Host-associated > Mammals > Digestive system >...
TCGCCAAATTGAAACGGCGACCGCGGGTACCGAGTACGGTATCGGCGTTCGCCTTTTGTACGGGACGGAAGTCCTGTACGGGTTCACAAGTGACGACAGCGAAGAAGCGCTTATAAAGCTTGTGAAGACGCTTGCGTTCGGGCGCATTGCCGCCGCAGCGGGGGCAGAAGGCTCGGCTGCAAGGCCTTTTGAATTTGCACCTGAAAAGCGCATTTGCGATTTTAACACGGCTGCTTACAAGGATCCGCGCGTGCTCGGCCAGGCCATGAAGCAGGACTTCTTGTTCCGTGCGGACAAGACGGCTCGTGCGCTCTCGCCGAAGATTGCCCAGGTGGGCGCTAGCGTTACGGACAGTTGCACTTCAATTTCGCTTTTGAATAGCGAAGGCTTGCATCTGGAAATGACCCGAGGCCGTTTACGCGTGAACGTGAATGTGACTGCCACGGATGGCACGGAACGCTTGACGACGCACGAAGCTCCGGGTGCTCTTGGCGGTTATGAACTTTTAGCAAACTATTCTCCGGAAGCTTTGGCTACGGAATGCGGCGAGCGTGTGCTGCGCATGCTCGATGCCGGTTACATCACTGGCGGCCAGATGCCTGTCGTGATGGGCAATGGCTTTGGCGGCGTGATTTTCCACGAAGCTTGTGGTCATCCGCTGGAGACGGAATCCATCCGTCGCAATGCAAGCCCGTTCTGCGGAAAGCTTGGTGAAGCGATTGGACAGCCTTGCTTGACTGCCATTGACGATGGTACGATGGATGGCGTGTGGGGAAGCCTCAAGTACGATGACGAAGGAACGCCGACGCAGCGTACGACGCTTATTGAAAACGGCATCCTGAAAACGTACATGAGCGATCGCGTGGGTGCTATGGAAGTGGGTATTGAACGCACCGGAAGTGCCCGCCGTGAAAGCTACAAGTATGCGCCTGTAAGCCGTATGCGCAATACGTTTATCGCTCCTGGCAAGGATTCGCTTGATTCTATGATTGCAAGTGTGGACAACGGCCTTTATGCGGCCCGCATGGCTGGCGGTTCAGTGAACCCGGCAACAGGCGAATTCAACTTTGCTGTCGATGAAGGTTACGTCATTCGTAATGGCAAGATTTGCGAACCGGTCCGTGGCGCAACGCTTATTGGCAAGGGACATGAAATTATGCCACGCATCAGTATGGTGGGTACGGACTTTGAACAGGCCGCAGGCGTATGCGGAGCCTCGTCTGGACACGTGCCGGTGACCGTCGGCCAGCCCTCCATTAAGGTTGACCAAATATTAGTTGGTGGGCGGTAGCCGATTATCCGATACGAAGAAGCCCTCGTAAAGAGGGCTTTTGAGTATCGAAGGTTCAACACATCAGTTGGTGGGCGGTAGCCTCGCTTTAACTCATGAAAATGGAAAAGCCCTCGCAAGAGGGCTTTGGAGTATTATGGGTTGTCATCACGAGTAAAGTACAAAACTATTACGGATAAAACAAGAAAAGCGTGTAAAAAAGAAACAACGGCATCTCGTGAGAGGTGCCGTTGTTTTGGTGTATGGGATGTTTGGTTTTGTATCCATAAAATAGTTTAAATTGGAATATTCGTGGTATATTTTGGTACTTTTTCCGATGTAAAGCTTTACAACGCTTACAACAGGCTGTTTTACAGGAAAATGGCGAAATTTGGTGAAAAACCTCGTTTTTTGTTTTTTTTATTGTTGTGTTGGCATAAAAAGGCGAACTTATATAAATTCTTATCATGGATCGGGAGTCTGTTTCAAAAAAATGCTTTTAATCGCTAATTTTGAAACGGGAACTGATTTCTTTTGAAATTAATGGCGTATTTAGATTTTTGAGGGGCGCAAATTCAGGCAAAATAGGGGAATTCTCTGTTTTTGGCACGCCATTTGCTTTTTAGGTAGCGAAAAAAAGAAAAAGTGAGGATAAGATGTCCGATTTTACTAACGATGCAGAAAAGGTCTTGGCCAAGGCGCAGAGCTTGCGCGACCGCTGTTCGCATTCTTACCTGGGTGCGGCTCATTTGGCTGTTGGTCTTGTTGAAGGCCCTGATGCTACCCTGAAGAAACTCTATAAGTCTAAAGGCGTGAAAACCTCGGATCTCCGTGGCCGTTTGGAGCCTTTTGTGCAGAAAATCCCGCGCATGGAAGGCGTGAACCCGGATGTGGAACCGGATAGCGACTTGAACCGCATTTTGCGTGCCGCTGTGCAGGCGGCTCGTCAGGTAAGCCGTATGGTGACGCCGGGTGATTTGCTGATTGCCTTGATGAAGTTCTCGGGGGATCGTGCTCTTGCAAAAGTGTTTGCCGATGCGCTTGGTTCGACTGAAGTCGTGGAAACCTGGCTTTCGGATCCGTTTGCGGGGGCCGCGAATGCCGAGGAACAGTCTCCGTTAAAGCTTTATGGACGTGAACTTGTCGAAATGGCTGCTGATGGAAAGCTCTCGCCGGTGATTGGCCGTGAAGAAGAAATCCGTCGTCTGATTTTGATTTTGAGCCGTAAGACAAAAAACAACCCGTGCTTGGTGGGTGAACCGGGCGTGGGTAAGACGGCTATTGTCGAAGGCCTTGCCGAACGTATTTATCGCGGCGATGTGCCGGATGCGTTGAAGGGCAAGAAGGTCTTTGATCTTGATTTGTCTGCTTTGATGGCGGGTGCAAAATACCGTGGCGACTTTGAAGAACGTCTCAAATCTGTGATTGACGCTATTGAAGAAGACGGCAACACGCTTATGTTCATCGATGAACTCCACAACATTGTGGGGGCGGGCAAGACCGAAGGATCGATGGACTTGGGTAACATGCTTAAGCCGAAGCTTGCTCGTGGCGAACTCCATTGCATTGGTGCGACGACGACTCAGGAATACCGCAAGTACATTGAAAAGGATTCCGCTTTGGAACGTCGTTTCCAGCCGGTGCAGGTTTCAGAGCCGAGCGAAGACGAGGCTATATCCATTTTGCGTGGTATTAAGGATGGCTTTGATGCGCACCATGGCGTACGTTTGCACGACAACGCTCTTGTGGCTGCAGTGAAACTTTCGAACCGTTACATCAGTGATAGGTTCCTCCCAGATAAGGCTATTGACTTGATTGACGAGGCGGCAAGCCTTGTGAAAACGCAGATGGATACGGTTCCGGAAGCGCTCGATACCTTGCAGCGTAAGGAACTCCAGATGAAGATCGAGGAGCAGGCGCTTTCGAAGGAAACGGACGAAGCGAGCGTCAAGCGCTTGAAAGAACTCCGTGAAGACCTGGCTGTGACCGATGCTGCTGTCAAGCAGATGCAGGAACGCTGGCAAGACCGCCGTGCCGCATTTGCCGAAGTTCAGGACTTGAAGAAAGCCTTGAAGGCTGCGAAGGACGAGATGGAACAGGCCGAAGCCCGTTACGACTTGAACCGCGCTGCCGAACTCAAGTACAACAAAATCGTGAACATTGAAAAGGAACTGGCTCAAAAGACCGAAGCGCTCCGCAAGAGTGCTGAAGAAGGTGGCTTGAGCGAAGAAGTGACCGAAGAGACGATTGCGCGTGTAGTGAGCCGTTGGACGGGTATTCCGGTGACAAAGCTTTGCGAAGGCGAAAAGGCGAAGTTGTTGCACTTGGACGAACGTCTGCATGCCCGCGTGATTGGTCAGGACGAAGCTGTTGAAGCGGTGTCCGAAGCCATTCTCCGTAACCGTAGCGGTCTTTCTCGTGAAAATGCGCCGATTGGAAGTTTCCTCTTCCTGGGCCCGACGGGCGTGGGTAAGACGGAACTTGCAAAGGCTTTGGCCGTGGAGCTTTTCGATAGTGAAAACGCACTTGTCCGTATCGACATGAGCGAATACATGGAAAAGCATAGCGTTAGCCGTTTGATCGGTGCTCCTCCGGGATACGTGGGCTACGAAGAAGGTGGCCAGCTGACCGAAGCTGTGCGTACGCATCCGTACTGTGTGATTTTGCTTGACGAAATCGAGAAGGCGCACCCGGATGTGTTCAATACGCTGTTGCAGGTGCTCGATGACGGTCGTTTGACGGACGGCAAGGGCCGTACGGTGAACTTCAAAAACACCTTGATTTTGATGACCTCAAATTTGGGTGCCGAGAAGTTCCGCTTGAGTGCGACTAGCGCCAAGAACGGAGAAACGCCGCAGGTTGCGCTTGCGGATGTCGAAGCCGACTTGCATGCGTTCTTCCGCCCGGAATTCTTGAACCGCTTGGACGAAGTGCTTGTATTCCAGAGCCTCTCGAAGAAGCAGATTCGCGAAATCGTGAAACTCAAATTTGCGGATTTGGCGAACCGCGCGGCCCGTCAGGACTTGGTGCTTACGCTTTCGGATGCGGCACTTGATGCGATTGCGGAAGGTGCTTACCAGCCGGAATTCGGTGCTCGCCCGATCCAGCGTTACATCGAACGTAACATTGAACGTCCGTTGAGTCACGCGATTCTCTCGGGAACCGTGAGTGCGGCAAAGCCCGCTGTCGTGGACTACAAGGACGGAATGTTCGTGGTTAAATAGTAGGCGGTAGACAGTAGGAAGTAGACAGTGGTGTCATCCTAGGCAATCCTGTCTACTGATAACTTCCTACTTCCTACTTATAAAGCTGTCATAACGTAAAGAGCAATGGTCTTTTGATCATTGTTCTTTTCTTGCATGACGCCGACGTCAAAATCTATGCGGACGTGCGTACCGCCGAAGGTGAGTTCAATTTTCGGGATAATATCGATCATGAAGTCATCTTTGAGGTTTCCGATGCTTGCAGAAGATGTGACTTCAAGGAACATGCGAAGGACTTGTCCAAAAACGAGTGTTGGAATCACGGATCCAGAAAATTTCACGTATCCGTCTTTACCTGTTGCGCCTTCAAGAAATCCTGCGCGGAGTTCGTAGTAGTTGGCAAAACACTTGGCTATGAACTGTTGTGTGCCGATGGTGAATGCCAATGCGCTTTGACTCGTGTTGCTGAGGTCTAGATAGCCGTCAAATGCGATGTAGGAACTAGGTCTATAACGATAACGGACGCCAAGGTCAAGCGCTGTGTTGATTTCATCTAGTTTGTTGTAGGTATTGATGTCCAACTTTGCACCAACGTCAAATTCCTTGTTGAGGCGTGTCGTAAAGTTGATGGGGAAAAGGACGTCGGAGTTAAACGGCGAGCGGATGCCAAGACCGATACCCATCTTGGGGGATGGGCGACTTTCGGGGCCGAAGTTGTAGCGCATGTCCCAGAAATGGTCCAATGCAAAAGAACTTGTTGTGAGAATGGCGATTAGTAGGCAAAGAATGCGTTTCATGTTCATCAAAGTTAGATAAATCGCCTGGTAAAAGCTAAATTTACACGCGTAAAATGGAGGTATTTGTGATAGAACCGCGTCCAGAACTTTCTAAACTTTCCGATTACGTCCCGGGCAAGTCCATCGACGAAATTCGTGAACGTTATGGTCTTAAGAATGTTGTAAAGCTTGCGTCTAACGAAAACCCGTTGGGTGCTTCCCCGAAAGCGGTGGAAGCGTTCCACGAAATTGCAAATTCGTTGCACTTGTACCCGCGTGGTGATGCTCCGAAGCTCATCGATGCCATTGCAAAGATGTATGGCGTTTCGACCAACCAGATTGTGATTGGCAACGGTTCCGATGAAATTATCGACATGGTGGGCAAGGCTTTTATCCGCCAGGGCGACAATTGCGTAGGCATTACGCCGACGTTCTCCGTCTACAAGTTTACGACGCTTTCGAACGGTGCCGACTTTATCGGTGTGGGCGAAGGCGAAGAAAAGGCAACGCTTGATAAGCTAGCTGCTGCCGTTAACGAAAAGACTCGCGTCGCTTTCATTTGTAACCCGAACAACCCGACTGGTCACTATTACACCGAAGCTGAAATTCGCAGCTTCCTTGCAAAAGTGCCGTCGAACGTTCTCGTGTTCTTGGACGAAGCTTACGCGGAATTTGCAACGGCTGCGGATTATCCGAAGATGGCTCCGTTGCTTTCGGAATACCCGAACTTGTTTATCAACCGTACTTTCAGCAAGATTTACGGCTTGGCTGGGCTTCGCGTGGGTTATGCGATGGCAAGTGTTGAAGTCGTCCGTGCCATGTGGAAAATCAAGCCGCCGTTTGACGTGAACCAGGCTGCTCAGGTGGCCGCCGTGGCTGCTCTTGCTGATACGGCTCACGTTGACGCAACCCGCAAGAATAACGCAGTTGGCTTTGAATTCTTGAACCGCGAACTTAGTGCGCTTGGTTTCAAGGTTCTCCCGACGCAGGCAAACTTTATCTGTGTGCGCATCGGTGAACGCGCCAAGGAACTTGTTGCGTTCTTGGAACAGAACGGCATGATTGTTCGTGGTCTCACGAGCTTTGGTATGCCGGAACACATCCGCATCACGGTTGGCAAGCTCGAAGAAAACGAACTCCTCGTTTCGCTTGTCAAGAAGTGGGTCGGCTAGGAGCTTGCTATGGAGAATCGCGAAATTGCAAAGGCCGGTGTCGCTCCCGAGAATCTAGAACTCTTGAAGATTGCTCTCAAGACGGCGGAACTTGCCGAAGAGAACATTCTCAAGTATTACCAGAACGATGTAGGTGTCGAATGGAAGGCTGACAAGACTCCTGTGACGATCGCTGACAAGGGAACTGAAGAACTTGCCCGCAAATTCTGGGCGAAGGAAACGCCCGGTTTTGGCGTCATTGGCGAAGAATTCGGCATTGAAAGTCCGGATGCGGAATACCAGTGGGTGATTGACCCGATTGATGGCACCAAGTCGTTTATCCACGGGGTGCCTTTGTTCGGAACGCTGATCGGCCTTTATCACAAGAACGTTCCAATTGCAAGTGTAATCCGCTTGCCGGCGATGAAGAGCGCTGTGTGGGCGGTGAATGGCGGCGGCGCCTTTTTGGATGGTCGTGAAGTCCGCGCTTCTAAGGTGTCGCAGTTGAGCGATGCGCTTGTGCTTTCGGGAACGGCCAATACGATGGAAGACAAGGGCTTTGGCGAAGGCTTTACGAAGCTTCGCCGCAGTGCTCGCTTGCATCGTGGCTGGGGCGATTGCTACGGCTATTACCTTGTGGCGGCTGGCCGTGCCGAAATTATGGTGGATCCGGTCGTTTCGCTGTGGGACATTGCTCCGTTCCCGCTCTTGATGAAGGAAGCGGGCGGCAAGTTCAGTACCATTGATGGTAAGACGGAACTCTTCGATGCTAACGGCAAGCCGACGGCTCCGATTTACGAAGGCTTCACGAGCATCGCGACGAACGGACTTTTGCACGACACTGCACTTGAGTGCTTGAAAAAGTAATTAATCACGAGAGGGAGGTGCCCGCTCGGTGGCGGGCATGACAAGTTTACCACATTGTTGTATAGCTGATGGAATCAGGGACGAACGTGAATGTTATCGTCCCTTTTTTTGCGGTGTTGATGTAGGGAATGTGGAGTGAGTTGAGGCGGTCGGTCACTTGCTTGTGCGGGTGGCGGAACTTGTTCTTGCGACCGCTTGGGATGATGGCGTATGTGGGGGAGACTGCGTTCAAGAACGGTACGCTGCTGGATGTTTTAGAACCGTGGTGCCCGAGCTTTAGCACATCGCTTTTCAGATAAGCGTCTGTTTTCATGATTTCTTTTTCGCCTTTGACGGTGAGGTCTCCGGTAAGCAACGCAGAATGTCCAAGCCCTTTGAGTCTAAGCGTAATGCTCCCTTCGTTCGCTTCAACGCATACATCGTTCCGCGGGTGGACCGTTCGCATTTCAAAGTAGTTTTCTTTCCAAAGAATGCCGCGATGGATGTTGCGGATGGGAATGTTCCTCTTGCGGGCTTCGCTGAGGACTTGTTGCCAGTCGGGTTTGCTTTCTTTCATGGAGCAATCGCTTGTCCAAAGTTCCTTGACGGGGAACATTTTCAAAAGCGATAGCGCTCCGCCAAAATGGTCCTTGTCGGGGTGCGTGATGATGAGGGCATCAAGCTTGCTCACGCCAATGTGGTGCAAAAACGGGACGATGATGTCTTTGCCGGAATCTTGGCGGCTGTTGTCACCGGCGTCCACGAGAAAATGCCTGCCGGATGGTGCCTTGATGAGGTGGCTATCGCCTTGTCCAACGTCGATGGTCGTGAGCGTCCAGGATGGGTGCAAAACTTCGCGGTAGCTTTCAAACGCGAACAAAGCGGCGGCGACTAAAATGCACATAAACGCATATTTGCGGGCGATGTAATTCCTGTAGCAAACTGGCAAAAGTATAATCAGGATTCCGAGTGCAAGGAGTATTGCTGGCGAAAACGGCCCGATGGTCATCGAAGCGGCCGCGGAATCTGAGAGGATCCTCGTCAAAAGCGAGGCTAGCCGTAAAAAGAATCTTGCTGCGGCGCAAAACGTTCCGCAGATAAAGTCTACAGGCGAGAGTTGTGCGAAAAGCCCCGCCTGCATGCCAAGCGAAATTGCGGGCACGATGATGATGTTTCCAAACCAGGCGAATGGCGAAAGCGTCTTGAAATGGTGTATGAGGAATGGTGCTGTGGCGAGTGTCGCACAGAGCGTGACGTATGTCGGGTCGATGGCGAACGCTTGAATCTTTTGCCAAAGCTTATTTTGCTTGAAACTGTCGGGCAATAGCTTTGTCGGGTTGTGTGGTGTTCCGATGATAATCCCTGCGGTGGCGGCAAATGAAAGCTGGAAACCCGGATTCCAGATGACGCTTGGCTCTGGCAAGATGATCAGGAGCAATGCGACACCTAAGCTGTTTAGCGTATTCGCCGGTTTCCCGAACAAAGTTCCAATTTGCGGAATGGCAAACATCATGACGGCGCGGCGAACGGCTGGCGAGCCTCCTGTGACGGGAACGTAGATTGCAAGGAGCGTTACGGCGATGATGGTCACAGCTTTATGCGGAAGCCCTGTCGCTTTTAAGAAAATCATGAGCATTCCCGCGAGTAAGACGACGTGAAAACCGCTAATCGCTAGCACGTGCACAAGCCCCGATCGTTGAAAATCGCTCCGCAGCACTTCTGGAATTCCCGAGCGGTCGCCTGCCAATAGCCCCATCAAAAGTCCAGTTTCGGCTGGGTCAAGAAATTTTGCAAATCTTGCCTGCATAAATTGCCGGAAATTAAAAAAGCTCCGTTCAAAAGTCCAATCGCCGGGATGCGCTTTCCAATGCTTGAATTTGCCATAAGCTGCCAAATTTTGCGATTTTAGCCAGTTTTGCGTATCGAATGCGCCGGGAACGCTCGGTGGCGTCACGGGGTACCACGAAGCTTCAAAACAGATGGAATCTCCAGGCAGGGGGAGGTCCGGCAGGTTCCGCTTTTCGGTCAAGCGCACTTTATAATACCCGCCGCGCGCACTCTTGTGAGCTTTTTCTCCCTGCGCATTTTCGATAGTAGTCTCCTCGGCTTTTTCCGAAACATTGATGATAAACGCTGTTCCTTTGGGACGGGGGAGTCTGGATTCAATTTTCCCGCATCCGGAATTGCTTATGGTATCGCTTTTGCGAACCGTCTCGCTCACGTAAGACTGCTCGGTTAATACCGGGCGTTTGTTGCTTACAAATTGTTCGTTCGGAGGCTCAAAAATCTCCGAAATCCCCTCATGGGCGATAATTCCTGCTGCCAAAGACCCAAAAATAACCCATTGGATGTGCCGTCTGAAGAAATGATTGAGTAAAGCGACCGTTCCAAGTAGGAATATTGCGAATTTTGGCTCGTCTATGGAGACTATTGTTATTACGACGGAAAGTGCGCTTATGAGGGCTGGTTTTCCGTCAAGTGGCGCTAAAAGGTCTCTAAACGCCATAAATGTTTTTTCTTTGATATTTTTTTTCATTTTCTGATTTCTTTTGTATTTTAAATAGGTGTCTATTTTTTATACACGCATTTTAGGAGTGTTTGGAACGAGTTCTTTATGAAAAATTTCTGTAAAAAAGTGTGGGCTTTGGGGGTTTTGTGCATTTTATGTGCAAGCTTTTTTACGTCGTGTTCCTCTATTACTAGTTCTGATGACGATTTTACGCTTCCTCCCGATGCAAACCACGTTATCGCCTACAAACTTTATCCGAACGATAAGGCCAAAAATGACTCTGCGGCGGCAAATCTTGCTCGTGGAATTATGCTTGTCGTTCATCCATCTGCTTCTTATGAACTTTCTTTTGAAATTGATTCAACGCAGCCTGCTCCTGAATTACAGCTTTTTAGAACGTACGATATCAAGGAAGACGATAACCATGTGAAATTCAGGAAGGTAAGAACTTTGTTGCCGACAGTTGTCGGTAATCGCTATGTTTATTCTTTTATTTGTGAAGAAAATGAAATGTCCATTTGGACGACCTCGCTTGGTGTTAATGGAACTTATTACCAGGGGAAAGTGAAAAATATCAGTTTCACTGGGGAGGGCGTCTATACGGATGCTCTGACGATTAATTTGATTGTGGTTGGAGCCATGGAAAAGACGAAAGACGGTATGGATATAGATCAGCTGTCTAGCTATATGTTGGATCGTTTTCGTGAAAAATATTATGGTATAACCATTGATACTCTTTATGTACGGTACGCTCAAGATCATCCGGCTTTGGGAAGCAAGTATCCGGCGAATTCGCCCTGGGTTGCCGGTCTCAACTCTAAAGACTTGTTTGTGAGCGAACTTACAGGGTGGCCCGAAGATAATCTGCGCCATGCGTTGAATATTGTTCTTGTGCATAGTATCAATGATGAGGGCGTTATGGGTCTTTCAAGGCTGTTTTCTGGAGTCCTTGGCGCTGGTAAAGAAAGCTCTGTTGTGATTGGGGAACATGTCAAGAAAGCTTCTGGCGTAAGCGAATTGCTCTCGTCTTTCAATATCGTTATCACAGCGATCCACGAAACGGGGCATTTCTTTGGTCTTAGGCATACTTCGGCAACAAGGCGTGATCTGAGTTATTGGTTGGATGAAACGACTGTCGTGCCTGGAGACCTGTCCAATATTGAAGACGGATTGACAGATACGCATTTCTGTGAATATATTTTAAGAGATGGTCTTTATAAGCAGGCGGCTATTCGAGACGTTGTTTATAGGGATACGGAAGATAATATGGTAAGTGAAGATTCAACAAATTTTGATATCCGAGCTTGCCCTGATCTCGACAATATCATGTTTCCTGTGACGGTTAGCGATTATGGTGATGCTTCGTTTTCAAAACAGCAAATGGAGCTGATTCGTTCGTCATTGATGATTTTCCCGCATTAAAAAATGAAAGCTTCTCAATTTTCTGAAAATGCGCAGCTGATTGCGTTTGTATTGCAAAAAGGGTCTGAATGGGATCCTAACGTCATTGAACTTTTGGAAAAGACTTGGGGACCTATCCGCCATAAAGGGCGCCTCTTTGCGTTTGACAAGACGGATTACTACAAGCCTGAAATGGGCGATGACTTGTATCGTGGTGTAGTCTCTTTTGAAAAGGAAATTCCGCCGGAGACGATTGCCGACGAAAAGGAACGTAGCAACGCGTTGGAACTTACGACCGCTTCGGCGGAGAGTCCGGAACTGCGGCATGTGAATATTGATATCGGCTATATGGACATGGACAAGGTGGTTCTCCCAAGTTACAAGCGCGGTCCGTTTAAGCTCTATGCGGGCAAGGGCGTGTGGCTTGACATGCTATTGACGTATGCGAAGGGAGTCTTCCACCCGACGGCCTGGGCTTTTGACGATTTCGTGCGGAACCCCTACCAGCACGATTTGCAGCTCATCCGCGAGAAGTTCAAGAAAGCGCGTAAGGGCGTGTAGATGGCTGAATTTAGCCTGCTGCGCTCTTAGAACTTAGTTACTAAGTTGCTGAGGCCGCTTCT
>Ga0310696_10008753_pt1 | contig 11777 bp, 12 predicted proteins | sample AusTroGonzalo_MG_4_FD_203885 | JGI IMG/M metagenome (GOLD analysis project Ga0310696, IMG submission 203885) | Bovine rumen microbial communities from tropical cattle in Woodstock, Queensland, Australia - Gonzalo_02 (v2) (version 2) | ecosystem: Host-associated > Mammals > Digestive system >...
TTGCCCCTTGACTTGACATGACTTTAGGCATGGCAAGGCAAGGCTTTCTTTTTTTATTTTCTTTTTTGGTTCTTTTTTCTTTGTTTGTTTTCTTTGATCGCCCTGTTACTCTCGGTCGGCTTGGCTCCCCGCCAGCCTACCCTTTTCGGATTGCCAAGTCAAGGCAATCCTCCAGGTCGATGCATTGCATTGGGGACTTTGATCGCCCAAGATTGGTCGATGCATTGCATTGGGGACTTTGATCGCCCTGTTACTCTCGGTCGGCTTGGCTCCCCGCCAGCCTTCCCTTTTCGGATTGCCAAGTCAAGGCAATCCTCCAGGTCGATGCATTGCATTGGGGGATTTTGATTGCCCAGAAGCTACGCCTGTGCGGGCGGTAGGATCGCTTCGAGGTTACGTTCGCGTTCGGCTTCGGTGCGTGCCACGGCTTGTGCTCCGATGACCTTGCAGGCATGCACATCGGTGAGGTAATCCCCTGTCTTGCGGAGAACGGAGAGCAGTTGTTTGATCTGTGGGCTGAACTGCTCGGCGATGTCCGTGCCGGTGTCGGTAGCAGCATACTGCATCTCCAGCGACATACGTATGCGCTTAGCATTGATCTTGAGCGAGCCGTTCGGGGTCTCATCTATGGCGTAGTACCTGCGCTCGGGACACTCGCGGTGGATGGTGGTCTCGGTACGGAAGGTGCTGTCACCGTGCTCGATATCATCTACAGTGATCGTGCCGCGGTACTTCATGCCCTGCTGAATAGGGCGGTCGGATACGATGGTCAGGTTCGCGACAGGATAAGTCGATTCATACAGACCTTGGTTGTTCTTGACGTTGATACGTTTGGTTACCTTTGCCACGTGGGCGCTTACATTGTTCTTTTTCATTGTTGCGAAAGTTTTGTGCTCGGTCTCGTATGCGAGTGGCCACTCTTTGCACGTGCGAGTCACACTCAACTTCGCGGGGTTAATGATTATGTTGTTGTTTGAGTACGGATCTTACGGATGCGATGGATTCATTTAGTCAACTATTAAAAACAATTTAAAACTATTTCTCAAAAGAATTTTTGTCTATTAAATACTAATCCACCGTAATAGATTTTAATAGTCTTTAATAGTTGACCTAACAGGGATCCATTGGATATTTTTGGAATTTTTTAATTATTTTTGTAAGGCGACCGGCGATTTAGGAGAAATCGACCGTAATTGAATGACGATGGGTTGCCGAACGGAAGCTCGCTTACGGGCGGTAATACAGCGCCATTCATGGGGCAGTTATCAAACTGCCGTCGCCGCATTTTTGATTTACTAAATAATCCATCGTAATTCCGTCAATTCTGTACTCAGATCGCTTGTCCTTCACTCTCGAAAGACGGTGCAAAGGTACAACAAAAAAAAGACATCCGCAAAAAACGGATGCCTTTTGGCAATGGATGGCAATAAAGTGCAATATTTTGGCAATATCATCGCCGTTTTGTGGCAATCAAAGGCAATGATTATTTGTTCCTGTAGTTCGTGAAGTTTCTCTTTTTGAACGTCAGTTGGAAGTGCTCGTTGAGCAAATCATACAGCTCAGTTGAACTTAGGTTACGGGTGTCAAGGTATCCGAGTGCCTCGTTGGTGCGTATAGCTCGGATGAGTTTGGGTGCGCTGACGGACGCGCTGCGCAGTTCGTCCTCTACAGCTTGCGCCTTGCCCTTGTTGTAAGCTTCTTGCGTGATGCAGCCGAACCGTTGAAACTCTTGGTCGTCGCTTTGAGCATGGATTACAGCCCCATAGAGTTTCCGCGCTTGCTCTGCTATGCAATGCTCCAGTCCCATTATATCCTTGCCGGCAGACTCTACATATCTTTTCATATCTGACAGCAAGCTGACAGCTCGCTGAATATCTGCATATTTCGGCGAGTCGCTTAGTAATGCCTGCACCTGTACGATGCATTGCAATGCCATGTTAATATGTGGGTTCAGAACCTGCATTCGTCACAACGAAATAGACTGCAAAGTTACAACATTTTTTTGAAATATGCAAGTTTTTTTGCAGAAATTTTACTTGCAAAATGAAGATTTTTTATGTGCTGATTAACATTCCGTTACGAACCCATTTTTGCCCATATACCAAAAATGAAGAAATTTTGCATTTTTTTGCCAAAAAATTTGCAAATGTCGAAGTATCGGGGAATCAATGCGTTACAAAACCCAAATCGCCCAAAAAGCGTAAAATAGCCCAAAATGACAAAAAATGACACAATGAATAGGATTAGGTTGGCAGGTCAACAATAAAAACAAAAAGGCGGTAACCCGCTTTGGATTACCGCCAAGTAATTGATTAGTACAATTACTTAACCTCTGCGCCCCGTCATGACATAGTACACAATAGCTCCGGCTATGGCTATCTGCACAAGCAGTATCACAGGAACGCCCCACGTAAATTTCCTATGCAAGGTCTTATGGTGCCACACATGCATGCCCAGCCACGCCCCTATACTACCGCCCAACGCTGCCCACCACAGCAGCGTTGACTCCTCTATTCGCCATTTCGACCGGCGGGCTTTCCACTTATCGATACCGAACAACAGGAACGTCACGATATTGATAACAGCCAGGTATATCCCTATCACACAGGCGGCATTCATCTCTCTGCATCCGGACGGGGATTCCGGGGAATAATGATGATACTCAGTTCGTACAACAGGTAGATAGGCAGGGTGACCAGCAGCAGCGTGAAGGGATCGCCGGTAGGCGTGATGACGGCAGCGATGATCAGGATGGCTACAAACACGTGCCCCCTGTATTGCTTGAGGTGCTCACGCCTGAGGATGCCGAGTTTGGCCAGCAGCCAGGTGAGCACGGGGATCTCGAACATCAGTCCTAAGAAGATTGACAGAACCAACAGCAGCGAGATATACGACGTCAGGCTGATTTGGTTAACCACCACATCGCTGACCTGATACGTGCTGAGCATGTTGAACGAAAGCGGGAAGATAACGAAGTAGTTGAGCACCACGCCGGCAGCAAACAGCACCAGTGCACTGAGCACAAACACGAGCGAGTAACGCTTCTCGCTTTGGTACAACGCAGGTGCCACAAAGCCGTACAACCATGCAACGATCAGCGGCAGGGCAACAACGAAACCCACGCACAAGGATACTTGCACATGCGTGAAAAACTGCGCCGTGACATCGATATTGATGAGTTGCTGTCCCGGCTCCAGCGGACGGAACAGGAGGTCAAACAGCGGCTGCTTGAAGCAGAACGCCGCCACTGACGCTACCAGCCACGCCGCAAGAGACTTGAGCAACACCGATCGCAGTTCGTCCAGATGCTCCCAGAAGGTCATTCCTCTTCTTTCGACTCCTCGTCGTCGGGTTTGCCGTTCACGCCGTCCTTGAAGGACTTAACGCCCTTGCCCAGACCCTTCATGAGTTCGGGGATCTTTTTGCCTCCGAAGATGAGCAAAATAACGAGCACGATAAGAATAATTTCCCAAGTTCCAAGCATAATACTATTTACAATTTAAATATTTACAATTTACAATTTTATTAGCCCTGCTTGAGTTGCTCGACCAGGTTATCGATCTTCTGCATCTCCTGCGGGATACGTATACGTTGCGGGCAATGGGGTATGCAGTGGTCGCAACCTATACAGTGGTCAGCCTGCCGTTCACGTGGCACAGCGCGGTTGTAGCCGTTCAGCCACCGCCGGGCGGGCACGTTATCCTCGGTAAGCATGTTGTTGTAGTAGCTGAAGATAGCCGGAATGTTCAGTCCGTACGGGCAGGGCATGCAGTAGTTGCAGGCGGTACAGGGGATAGCATTGAGGTTGCATATCTCGTCCGCCAGGTGCATGAGCAGCGCATCTTCCTCGGCAGTGATCGGCCGCAGCGGCGAATAGGTGCAGCAGTTCTCCTTGAGGTGCTCCATGTAGGTCATACCCGACAGCACGGTCAGTATCTTCTCGGGCGTACCGGCGTAACGCAACGCCCATTCGGCCGGTGTGGCGTTGATATCGGCGCGCTTCATCTCCTTCAGGATATGTGTGGGTTGCTTGGCGAGCCGACCGCCTAACAACGGCTCCATGATCACACCCGGTATGCTGCGTTTCGCCAGCTCATCGTACAGGTACGAAGCATCGGTGTTGCGCGGGTTATTGCGCTTGGCATAGTGCCAGTCGAGGTAGTTGAGCTGGATCTGCACAAAGTCCCAATGGTACTTGCCCTCGTCGTGCCAGCGGAGCAGCATGTCGAAGATGCGTATGTCGCCGTGGTAGGAGAATCCGAGATTACGGATGCGTCCTTTCTGCTTCTGCTCTACGAGCCAGTCCAGGATGCCGTTGTCCATATAGCGGGCATTGAACGTCTCGAGGGCATCCAGGCCTCGGGAAGTGCCGCCTATACTGTGCAGCAGCAGGTAATCCACATAATCGGTACGCAGGTACTGCAGCGAACGCTCGAACATCGCCTGCGACTCCTTGCGCGGCCAGGCACCGGGCGAGAAGTTACTCAGCTTCGTGGCGATGAAATAGCTGCTGCGCGGATGGCGGCTCAGGGCGATACCCGTCGCCTCCTCCGAGTGTCCCTGGCAATATACGGGCGAGGTGTCGTAATAGTTCACACCATGCGCCAGGGCATAATCCACCATCTCGTTGACGGCCTGCTGGTCGATAGGCGCGTCACCGCTCTCGCGGGCTGTACCCGTCTCGGTGGTCGGCAGACGCATCATACCAAAGCCCAAGAGCGAGACTTTGTCGCCCGTGTTGGGGTTTACTCGATAGGTCATCTGCGCGGGGTCGCTGTCCTTGGTACTTTGTACCTTGTCACTTTGTCCCTTATTGCGGCACGCCGAGAGCAATACGGATGTACCGGCTACGGCTGCTGTGCTATGTTTGATAAATTCTCTTCTGTTCATAGTCTTCAATGGATTTGGTGGGTACTGTTTCCTTCTACATAGATAGCGCTGAACGGTCGTGCCGGGCAGAGATTCTCGCACTTGCCGCATCCGATGCATCGTTCGTTGTCAATAGCCGGCACGAGGACTGTTCGTCCGTCAGCCGTCGCATGTTCCACCATCTGGATGGCATCCGCCGGACAATGTCGGGCGCATGCACCGCAATGGTCACCGTTGGTCACGGGGATGCAGTTCTGTTCGATCCACACGGCGTGACCGATATGAACGAAGGGTTTATCTTCGTGTCGTATCGTTTGTATAGCGCCCGTGGGGCAAACCTCGGAGCAACGTGTGCACTCCGGACGGCAGTAACCGCGCTCGAAGGACATCTCAGGCTGCATCAGCCGCAGCGGGTCAGACGAGGGACGAAGAACATTGTTCGGGCACGCACTGACGCACAGCTGACACGCCGTGCAATGGCGGTTGATGTTCCGCGCCGACACCGATCCCGGAGGCGTGACGGGTGTCTCGCGATGCGGAGCGACCTTGTCCTCTATCTCCGCCAATCCACCGTCGACCTTGATCTTTGCCTGCGCCATAGCTGCTGTTCCCACCGCCACTGCCGCTCCGGTCAGGAACGCACGACGAGACGAATCAGGTGATGAACTGTCCGCTTGGCGTTGCCGGAGCTTGGCAACCATATTCAGGGGCAAGTAGTGCAACGCATCGTGCTTGCATTTATCAAGACAATCGCCGCAAGTCACACAGCGGCTGTAGTCCACCGTTCCTGCCTTATAATTAATCGCGGCTGCTTTGCAGTTCTTCTCACACAATGAGCAGTTTTTACATTTGCTTTTGTCGAGTTGTACTCTCAGCAGCGAGAAGCGTGCAAAGAAACTCAGGATCGTACCTACCGGACAAACGGTGTTGCAGTACGTACGTCCATGCCGCCAGGCCAGCACGCCGATGATACCCAGCGTCAGCAACGCTACCACGAAGGTGGTCACACTGCGCATCCATATCTCTACGTCAGAGAACAGGTAACTGTCGAAGTTACTTTCGATGGCAGCCAGGCCGTTGATCAGCAGGTCGTACAGCGGGCGGAACAGCGAGTTGACGATACGGCCGTACGACGAGTACGGTGCCAGCAAGGTTGTCACCGGAGCAAAGCCGATAACAAGGCACAGAATGAACACCGCCAGAACGGAGTACCTGAGCCATCTTTTCTCCGGCGAGTAGCTGTAGCGGTTCTTCTTGGATCTGCGTCCGAACCAACTGATTATATCCTGCATCACGCCCAGCGGGCAGATGATACTGCAGTAGAGCCGCCCGAAGAGCAGCGTGAGGATGATCAACCCGGCAAGAACGCCGAAGTTCAGCGCCATCAGAGCCGGTAGGAACTGTATCTTGGCAACCCAACCCAGCCAAAGGTTGATGCGCCAGCTCACACCCAGGAACAACAGGGTCACAGCTACATAACAGAGCGTGGCGAGTATAATGCGAATCTTACGTAACATAAAGCCAGAACCATTTAGTCGTTTACCATTTTGCCATTTAATGAGCAAGCCTTGCTTGTAAGATGGCTATGCACTCTTCGATGCTTTCGATCTCGGCGATCTGCGTATCGATAGGGCACATACCCGAGCGGTCGCGGTTGAGTATCATCGGCACTTCCTGCGTTGCAAATACCATTATTCCCTCTTGCTCAAACAGCTGCTTGGCGGGCGTGCAGATAATATTCGTGTGCACCTCCTTGACACCGCCTGTTGCCATGATAGCCGCGGCAGCTTTGCCGATGATCTTGTCGGCAACCACAGCGCCGCTGAGGCGTTCGGGTTGCTCGCTGATGAGTTGAAGCAGGTCTTGCACCCCGCGGTTGGCATGAGTGGTCAGGGAATCGTGGTTAAACACGAGCAGACTCAATCCCTGCTCGTTGAGCATATCGAGCATCTGAAAACCCTCGATGCTCGCGCCGCGCAAGATGGCAGCACATTGTTCAGGTGTCTTGGCATCGAGCAGTTTCTTCTCCATGGGGCAGAGGTCTGTACCTTCGTGATTCATCATCAGCGGCACTTCTTCGCGGGCATAGAGCGCTATACCTGCCTCCTGCAGCATCTCGCGTGCGGGAGTACTGACGATGGGTGTGTTCACGCGTTTGACACCGCCCTCGATCAGCAGGCAAGCCGCAGCTTTGCTGACACGTTTGTCGGCTACCACTGCTCCTTTCAGCCGTTCGGGTTCGTTGGCTGTCAGGTACAACAGGTCTTGTACACCGGGCTTACAGTACGTGGTAACTTCACCCTGGTTGTCGATGATCAGGCCTACGCCCTGCTCTTCCAGGGCGCTGAGCATTTTTTCCGCTTGGCGGTTGCAGCCCGTGAGCATCAGCAAGAGTAAGGCTGCAAAAAGCAAATAGCTCTTTTTCATAATTGTATCATTGTTTAGTGGGTATAATCCTGTAGTGAGGTTTGTATGCATTTCTGAATGCCGGGCTATGATGCACGGCTTGTTTGTTAGCTGCCGCCTGGCGTAGCAAGGCTTGCAACTCGCTGTCTTGCCAGGCGGGATGCACCTGCAATGCGATAGCCTCTATCTGTGCCCATTCGTCTGCCCAATGCGTATGCAAGGCATTGTCTTTCCCTGCCGCGGCTGTGAACAAGCGCCATAACGATTCTTCGCTCATCCCGCCGGTCAGTACCGTGACCAGGTTGATACGCTCATAGCGATGGCGAAAACCCGTCGGTTCGCGCATGGGCATCCCCGACTCATTCACGTCTTCATGTCGCAACTCGTCCAACTCATGGCGCAGGTATGTCCGTGCTGCCGCAGTGTCTTGCATGATGTGTTCAGCTCCGAAGAAATCCTGATAGCAGGTCTTGTACAGGTCTTGCAACGTAGCCTTCGGATAGGTGCCGACCATATATTCGCAGAGCATCCGCACGGAGTCTTCGGGCACGGTGACGGCAACCTTGCTCTGCGCGCAACAGAGCTTGCACAGCGCCAGCCAACACGCTATGACCAGGAGTCGTTTCATGGCTCACGATCAGACGGACATGCTGCGGATATATTGCAGGATCAGCTCTACGGCAGCATCCTCGTCAATCTCGTCCATGTTGATGACGAGCTGGTAGTTGCGGGCATCGTAACGCGAAGTGCCTGTGAACTCATTCACGTAGTTCTCGCGCATCTTGTCCACTTTTTCGATGACCATGCGGGCTTCCTCCTTGCTCATGTTCTGCTCGCGAGCCACACGTGCCATGCGGCACGGCATCGATGCCTGAATGAGGATGCTCAGGTGATTCGGGTGCTCACGGAACATATAGAATGCCGTACGACCGGCAATGACGCAGGATTGATCCTTGGCGAGCGCCTTGAGGATTTGTGTCTCGGCACGGAACACATCTTCGGTCTCGATGTTCGTTTGGTTGAGATCGTACTCGGAGTCGGAGAAGGTCATCTTACGTTTGAACTCCGCCCACCAGCTTGTCTCTTGACCTTTGAGTTGCTCTATCTGTTCTGCACTCAGGTTGTAGCGTTCTTCAAGGGCTTTGATAACCACCTTGTCGAAATACTCGACATCCAGCTTCTCGGCTAACTTGCGACCTACCGTACGGCCGCCGCTTCCTAACTCACGATTGATCGTGATGATGAATTTATTATTGATGTTCATAACTTAGAATATTAACAAGGTTAAAAGATATGCCACGATGGTCGAAACGGTCACGCAGATCAGACCCGGCATCATGAACGAGTGGTTCAACAGGTACTTGCCGATCACGGTCGTACCCGAGCGGTCGAAGTTGACGGTTGCAATATCCGACGGATAGTTCGGGATGAAGAAATAACCGTATACCGACGGCAGTACACCGAGCAGAACAACCCCCGGTATACCCAGGCTGTAGGCCAGCGGGAGCATAGCCACCACTACTGCACCTTGCGAGTTGATCAGCACCGATACCGCAAAGAACACGAGTGCTATCGCCCACGGGTATTCCGTGACGATACCCTTGAGCATCTCCTGAATCTCGGGCATATAATGACCGAAATAGGTGTCAGCCATCCACGCGATACCGTAGATCGCCACTACCGCCACCATACCCGATTGCCATACCGGACCTGCTACGGCTTTCTTCGGACTGGCCTTGCAGAAGATGATCATCAGCGCCGCAGCCGTGATCATGATGATCTGGATCACCTGGTTCATCTTGATGTGCAGATAGGTCAACTTAGGCAGGAAGATGGCGAAGAACACCACCATGACGAGTGCGCCGAGGAAGATGAACACGCTGTTCTTGGCCGATTGCGGGATCTCACGGTCGAGGGTGGTGGCCGTATTACCATATATATACGCGCGTTGCTCGGGATCGGCGATCTTGGCTTGGAAAACCGGGTCTTTGTCCAGATCCAGACCGCGTTTGTACGACGCTGCCGCAGCTGCCATCAGGCCGCAGAGACAAGCCGGGATCGTGATCATCAGCACTTGCGGGATGGTCACATCAAAGCCGTTGGCATTGGAGATCGATACGAAGGCCACCACTGCTGCCGCGATCGGCGAACAGGTGATACCTACCTGCGAAGCGATAGATGCCACGCCGCAGGGACGCTCGGGACGGATGCCTTTCTTCAGGGCGATATCGCAGATGATAGGCATCAGCGTATATACCACGTGACCCGTACCCACCAATACGGTCAGGAAGAATGTGGTCAGCGGTGCAAGGAACGTGATGCGGTCAGGGTGCTTGCGCAGCATCTTCTCCGCCAGCTGGATGAGCCAGTCCATACCGCCCGAAGCCTGCATGACACCTGCGCAGGTGACGGCCGCGATGATGATGTAGATAACGTCGGTCGGAGGAGTGCCCGGCTTCATGCCAAAGGCAAAGACAAGGATCGCCAAGCCGATACCGGAGATAGCGCCCAGCGCCAAGCTGCCGTACCGCGAACCGACCCACAAGGCTCCCAACACAATCAGGAGCTGAAGAATCATGATCCAACTCATAGTATTACATTTTTTCAAAAGTTGGGACAAAGGTACAAAAAAAAAATGACATTTGCAAATTTTTGCGAAGAAATCTTCTGTTTTAGTCCAAAATTTCCAAAAATTATTCCAAAATGCTTACGATGGACTTGTTAGGTCAACGATGAAAGACGAACTATTAAAAACAAACCAAGCGGCAAGCCGCTTGATTGGATTACCGCTCGGGGAAAATGTACTGAAAAGGTTATTATACCATAACCATTTCAGACTATTTTATACGGATGGCGTGATGAAAACGCGCCAAGAGCCGTCGTTAGAGCCTCGTTCAACATAATGCTTATCCACTAATTGGTTGACGAGTTTCTTGACAGCCGACATGTTAATACCCATTTTACGTTGCATATCGTCCAAAGTCAGGACAGGTTCCGAAGCCATCAGCATTAACAGCTTGGCATAATTCTCTGACCGGAACTCTACTCGCTCACCGTCGTACCACCAGAGTTTGCTGTCATGCTCCGTCAAGAAGCAGACATCCGTATATACCTCATGTGCCACAAGGTTCTTGAAATATTGCAAGAAGGGGCGTATTTCCGTTAACGAAGCATGTGCTCCTTTACTTGGGACGGCTCCAACAATTTGATCGGTAGCATGCAAAGCTTCCAAATAATCACTCTTCAAGCGGCTGCGAACCACGATCATTGGGTAATCATGTTTGGTCAAGATATAGTTGACAAGCAGTCGCGCGATACGTCCATTGCCGTCCTCGAACGGGTGAATACGGATATAACGGTAGTGAAACAATGTTGCCAATTCTACAGGTGAGAGTTTGCCTTCTTGCTCTGCCTTATTATACCAATCCACGAGATCCGTCATCAGTGCCGGAGTCTCTTCGGGAGATGCATATTCAAAGCGGTCACAAAAAACATAAATGTTACTTATAAAGTGGCTGCACAGCCACCATTTTGCACACAAAGTTACAACTTTTTTCTGAAATATGCAAATCTTTCCAGAAAAAAAGTGCCCCGAGGAGCACTTTTTTTCTGAATTGATATGTTTGTTTAACCGTTTAACAGCTTAACGATTTAACCGTTTAACGGCTTAACGAACAACAGTACCTACAACGTTGTAGGTCTTGCCATCACGGATGATGAGCAGCAGACCGTTCTCGAAAATCTTGCGAATTTCGACTTTCGGTTCTTGACTATTCTCATCGATAGCGGTCGGAACGTACGGTTCTTCTTTCTTTACAATCGTAGCCTCGATCGTTACATCGGCAGCAGGCATAGCAAAGCTATATGCGCCGGTCTCGGGATCGAGCGTTGCATCGATTTCGTACCTAATACCCAACTGATCCTCTACAACCACATAGTAAGCCGAGAAAGCCTTGATCTCGTAGCCCTCTTTCGGAGTAACGGAGATAACAATACCTTCGAGTGCAATCTCTGTGCTGAGTACCACTTGGTCTGCATTCTCCGTACCGCTCTTAAGGGCGATAGCGAACGTAGTCGGGGTCAGATCATCGAAGTTCGGCATGACGGGCTTGATATAGCTGTACGTAGCCATGTTAGCCAAAGCTTGGGCGATAGTTACCTGTGTGCCTTGTGCATCGATCTGCACGGCTGCATTCTCGTTAAAGATGACTGCTCCGCCAATGGCTGCATAACTGTTAGCTGCGTTGTTGTCAATCAGACCACCGGTCATCCAGAAGCCTTGTGCACCACCGTTGTTGTATACACCGCCACCGATAGCTGCTGCGTTGCCGGTGATCTCGCCACCGTACAGCGTAAAGATACCGTTGTTCAGTACACCACCACCGTTGCCGGTTGTGTTACCACCCTTGATCTGACCTTCACCCAGGATAGCCAACGTACCGTTGTTGATGATCACGCTTCCGTCTGCTACGGCGGCAGTCAGGTTACGGTTGATAGTAAAG
>Ga0310696_10008755_pt1 | contig 11776 bp, 8 predicted proteins | sample AusTroGonzalo_MG_4_FD_203885 | JGI IMG/M metagenome (GOLD analysis project Ga0310696, IMG submission 203885) | Bovine rumen microbial communities from tropical cattle in Woodstock, Queensland, Australia - Gonzalo_02 (v2) (version 2) | ecosystem: Host-associated > Mammals > Digestive system >...
GTACAGAGGGCCACGTATTCGCCCCAGACGGGCTCGAACCCGATGGTGCGGGGGGATTCCTTGACGGCTTTAAAATCGATCTGCCGGATATTGCCGGCCAAGGCCCGGGGCTTCAGGGAGATGATCTGGCGGCAGGCCGCCTCATCCAGGAGACCCTGGATGACGGTGTCGGAAGCGGAAGCATCCAGGAGGAGGGCATTGTGCCCGGAACGCAGGACGCCCCAGAAAAGGGCGGGCCACTCGCGGCAGGTATCCACGGCGATGCCGACCCAGCCGGGCTCGGCTGCCAGGGCGGAGATGCAGGCGGCATAATCGTCCGCACGGCGGGTCCACTCGGCGTAGGTGCGCATCATTTCCTGATCGCCTTTGAGCCAGAGGGAGGCGGGGGTGTCCCCGTAATCCCGGAGAATATCAAAGAGCGTGGCGAAGGTTTTGTCGGCCTCCAGCCTCGCGCTGACAGACAGTGCATCCTGATTGGGCATTGCGATCCTCCTTCAGCGGCTTTGCTTACAGCAAAACCGTATCACTTTATTATAGCATCAAATGAAAGTATTTCATATTGTGTATTTTGGGAAGGTTGGGGACCAATAAGGGGGCTTTCCGATCGCCCCCTTAGACCCCTTCGGCCTTCGGGCAGAGGGGAAAAGATGGCATCAACAGGGGTGAGGCGAGCGTTTGACGGAGGATGGGTATCGGTGATAGAATCTGCGCGGGAGGATGAGATGAAGAGACAATGGTACCGGCTGGACAACGCCGCGCTGATATTCCCGGCGATTATCCGGAAAAACTGGAACAACGTTTTCCGGGTATCGGTGACGCTCCGGGAAGAAGTGGATCCGGAGATCCTGAACCGCGCGATCGCGGCGCTGAAGCCGAGGTTTCCCACCTGCTTTGTGCGGTTGAGAGCCGGTTTTTTCTGGTATTATCTGGAAACGGTCGGGGAGGCGCCGAAAGCCCGCGAGGACTATGCCTATCCCCTGACACATATGACCCAAAGAGAACTGCATACCTGCTGCGTCCGCTTCCTGTATTACAGGAACCGGATCGCGGCGGAGTTTTTTCATTCCGTGACGGACGGGAACGGCGGCATGACGCTGCTGCAGAACCTGACGGCAGTGTACCTGGAGATGAAATACGGAAAGCGGATTCCCCGGGAGGGAAGGCTGGTCGACCCTAAGGAAGAACCGAAACGGGAGGAAACGCGGGACTGCTTCCTGCACTGCGGGGCGCCGGGAACCATCGGCCGGGCGGAGGACACGGCATACCACCTGAGCGGGACGCCGGAAACGGACGGATTCCGCCATATCGTGACCGGGGTGATGCCGACCGAGAAACTGCTGGAAAAGGCGCATGAGACCGGCGTGACGGTGACGGCCTACCTGGCGGCGGTGCTGGCCGGCGCCGTGGGCGAACTACAGACCGAAAAAGGACGAATCGGAAAGCGGGCCAAACCGGTCAAGATCACCATCCCGGTCAACCTGCGGAAGACCTTCGGGATGGGGACGATGCGGAACTTTACGCTGGCAGTGAACCTCGGGTACGATCCGCGGCTGGGCGAATACACCCACGAGGAGATCAGCCGGCTGATCGGGCACCAGCTGGCGGCGGAGACGATTCCCCAGCGGATGGCCGGCCGGGTGACCAAAAACGTCGAGCCGCAGCAGAGCATGTTTCTGCGGCTGGTACCGCTGCCGATCAAGAATATCGTCATGAGCGCGGTTTACGCGCTGAGCGGGGAAAAGAAAGGATGCCTGAACCTCTCCAACATGGGGGCGCTCGAGGTTCCGGAAGAGATGGCCGAAGAGATCGAGCGGTTTGAGTTCATCATCGGCGTGCAGATGAGCTATCCGAACAACTGTTCCGTGGTCAGCTTCAAGGGAAAGACCTATATGAACATGATCCGGAGCATCCGGGAATCGGAACTGGAACGGCTGGTGTTCTCCAGGCTGGTGGAGCTGGGGATTCCGGTGGAGATTGAGAGCAATGCGCCGCACAATGCGCGGCAGAATTCAGAGTTCAGAGTGAAGAGTTGAGAGTTGAGAGTGGAGAGTTTTAAAGTTTGAGGTGATGCAGATATGTATTGCGTATATTGCGGGGTGAAACTGCAGGACGGGGCAGGGGAATGCCCGCTGTGCCATACGCCGGTGATGCATCCGGACAGGAAGGACGGCGGGCAGCAGACGCTGTATCCGAACCGGCTGCCGGCGGAGGAAAGACACGGAAGGGCGCTGCTGGTGTGGCTGCTGTCGCTGGTCATGGTCGGCGTATCAATGGCCTGCCTGTTTTTATGCCTGCACAGGTATCATGAAGTGAGCTGGTCGGGCTATGTTATGATGAGCCTGGCGCTGGCCTGGGTGTGGGTGCTGCTGCCGCTGCTGTTTCCCCGGTTCCGGCCGATGATTTTCCTGCCGATCGATTTTGCGTGCCTGGCCGGTTTCCTGCTCTATGTATGCGTGAAAAACGGAGAGCACTGGTTCCTTTCCTTTGCTTTCCCGGTGACAGCGATCATAGCGATCCTGACGCTGCTGGGCGTCGCCATTTTCCGGTATATCCGGGCGGGGCGGCTGCGGCTGCTGGGGCTGTACCTGATCGTGATCGGGGCGAGCACTATGCTGATTGAGTTTTTCGCGCATATCACGTTCGGGACGAAGATGTTCGACTGGTCGCTGTACTGCGTGATCGCGTTCGGGGCGCTGGGGCTGTTCCTGTTTATCGCGACGCTGATTCCGAGGCTTCACGCTCACCTGAGGAAGACTTTCTTCTTCTGAAAGTCCTGTAAAGAATTTTATTGGAACAATCGGGTGCTTTTCTGCGTATAAATAAAGGGAAATATAAGGGGGCTTTCCGATCGCCCCCTTTATGGTCCCCTTCGAGGAGGGGTTTCGCGCCTGCGGGCGCGACCAGGGCTTTCCGATCGCCCTGGACCTTCGGCCCGAAACAATATAGTTGGATAAAAAAGACATCACGGAGGAAACATTGGTTATGTCCAAAAAGGGACTGATGGCGGCGGTTGCTGCGCTGGCTCTTCTTCTGGCGGGGGCGGCTTCCGCTTTGACGATGCATACGGAAGTGGAGAATCCTGCCCTGGAGATGACGGTGAAGGCCGGATACGACGGGATGATCACCTACGGGAAGGCTTTCCCGGTACGGGTTACGATCCGGAACAACGGGGAGGACTTCGAGGGAAGCCTGGGCGTGAACGCCTACGTAACGGCCAAACAATACGACCGGTACGAGATTCCCGTGTCCCTGCCGGCCGGGGCGGAGCGGGCGTTCACACTGGCGCCGGTCATCTACACGAAGCAGGGCACCCTGACGGCGGAGATCACGAAAGACGGGGAAACCGTCTGCGCAGTCAACGCGGAACCGGGGCGGGTGGCCAATCCCTCGGCCATGCTGATCGGCGTGCTGAGCACCCGGCCGCAGAACCTGAACAACCTGAACATCGACCAGGAAAACGACACGCTGGGGCGGTATGAGCAGTGGCAGACGGTGGCGCTGACGCCGGAGACCTTTCCCGACGACGAGCGGCTGATGAGCAGCTTCGGCATGATCGTGACGGACGACATTGATCCGGCCGCGCTGAGCGGAAGGCAGCGGGAGGTTCTGGACACGTGGCTGCGGCGCGGGCGCATCCTGATCTGCGGCGGCGGCGCGGCCGGCGTGCGGGCGGTCGAATACTTCCGGGACGATACGGGGCTGGAAACCACGGGGTTCACGACATCGGACAGCGTGACCGCGGGGCTGCAGAAATCCATCGGCCGGGCGGAAACCGCCGGCGGACCGAAGGTTTCCCTGGCCGAAATGACGGGCGCGGAACCGCTGGCGAAGGACGCGGAAGGACGCGGCCTTGTATGGCAGTCGGCCGCGGGAGCCGGAAGAATCTATACTTCCGCGTTTGAAGCCGGGGATCCGGTTTTGAACGCGGAAAACCTGATGCACTACTACTGGCAGCAGGCACTGGTCAGCAACGACCCGGACCTGTACAACACAGCGTTTTATTCCGGGGGCGAGGATCAGTGGGATTCCGCCGTTTTCGCAGGGAGCAGCGTGCCGGTGAAGGCACAGACGAAGATGCTGCCGGCCCTGCTGATCGCGGCGGGCATGCTGGCAGCGGCAGGCCTGTGCTGGGCCGGGCTGAAAAAGATGAACCGGCAGAAATGGATGTGGCTGGTGCTGCCGGTGCTGTCGGGCGTCGCGGTGATCTGCCTGGCGGTGCTGAGCGGCACGTCCGAGGCGAACCAGCCGATGGCCGTCATCGCCGAGAACATGGTTCAGGACGCGAACGGGAACATCCGGAGCTACCGGGGGATCAGCGCGGCGAGCCCGGCATACGGCCGGCACAGCTACAGCACACAGGGGGACAAACTGAAGGTCCGGAACTACGACTACATTGACTTCAACGAAGAGGACGAGGGAAAGATCCAGGAACCGACGAGCCTCCGCACCTGCTATATCGCGGGCGGGGAAAACGCCCTGACCGCGGAGAGTACGACGCCGTGGGAGACGGTCAACATGACCTGCGAGGCGGAGAGCGGCATTCAGGGACGGATCGACGCCTCCATCTGGATGGAGGAGGACGGGTTCCACGCGGAGATCGTGAACGGAACGGAATACCGAATGACCGGCGGGAAAATGATCACCGGCTACGGATACGTTTCCGTGCCGGACCTGGCGCCGGGAGAGAAGGCGGAGGTCGCACTGACGTACCGCAAGCTCGCGGATCCCCAGAATCCGGAGTACGAAGACGGCGGCCTGTACATGAACGAGGGGACGGACTTCTACAACATGACGTGCGCGGCGCTGGATTATGTTGAAACCTGGGACGTCAACTCGGAAAAGAACCCGAACCACGCGCGCGCGAACATGATCAGCAACGCGGCGAACCAGCTGTTCCGCGAGAAGAACGGGAGCGGGTACGTCGCGCCGGAAACCACGCGGTTTGTCTACACGGCGGCGCCGGAAGGACTGCCGGAGACAGGGCTGAAGGTGGACGGGCAGCCGGTCGGGAAAATGACGGTGTTCGGGCAGCTGACGGCCGGGATGAACTATCTGGATATCGGGCGAACGGGTATCGTGTTCCGCGCGGCCGGGATGGACGTGCCGGTCAGGGTGGAAACGGACGAAACGGGCATGCCGGTGAAGGATATGAAGCAGAACGCCAGAGGGGGCTATTATCATACGCTGAGCGAGACGCCGACATTCCGCTACGACCTGAGCGGACTGAAGGGCGTGCGGATCGACAAGCTGCGCCTGACGATGGAACAGTATTACAACAGCCAGATGAAGGCCTACGCGCTGAACACGGTCACGGGCGGATGGGACGAGATCCGGGTGAACGAAGATATCACGAACCCGGAAAACTATCTCGATCAGGAGGGAAACCTGTATCTGCAGTTCCGGCCGACCACGCAGGAGATGTATGCCGACATTCCCACGCCGATGATCACGATTGAGGGAAGAGCGGAGAGTTAAGAGTGGAGAGTGAAGAGTGGAGAGTGGAGACAGATGCTGAAAATTGAGAAGCTGTGTAAGAATTACGGGAAGTTTCCGGCGCTGAAGGAGCTTTCGCTGGAGGTTCCGGACGGGCAGCTGCACGGATTTGTGGGGCCGAACGGCGCGGGAAAGACAACGACGATGCGGATCCTGGCCACGCTGATGGCGCCTACCTCCGGGGCGGCCTGGGTGGACGGGACCAACGTGGTCCGGGAGGGACAGAAGGCCCGGAAACTGGTGGGTTACATGCCGGACTTTTTCGGCGTGTACGACAACCTGACGTGCCGGGAATATCTGGACTTCTATGCCCGGTGCTACCGGATCGGCGCGGAGGAGCGGAAACGGATGGGATCCCAGCTGCTGGAACTGGTGCAGCTGCAGGAAAAGGAAAACGAATATGTGAACGGGCTGTCGCGGGGCATGAAACAACGGCTGTGCCTGGCGCGGAGCCTGATCCATGACCCGAAACTGCTGATCCTGGACGAACCCGCCTCGGGCATGGATCCGCGGGCGCGGGCGGAGATGAAGGGCATCCTGAGAACGCTGCGGGAGATGGGCAAGACGGTGCTGATCTCCTCCCACATCCTGCCGGAACTGTCGGAGATGTGCGACAGCCTGACGATCCTGGACCACGGGGAACTGGTTTTTTCCGGAAGCGTGGAGGAACTGTCGGACCGGATGAACGGAAACGCGCCGCTGGATATCCGCCTGGCGGAGACCGCCGGCGCGGAGGCAGTGGAGGAGGCGGTCCGCTGCCTGCGGGAACTGCCGTATATCACGGAGATCCTGCAGGAGGAACCGTTCCTGCTGCGGGTCCGGCTGGACGGCGGGGAAGACGTATGCACAGCCGCGATGCGCGAACTGGTGACCCGGAACGTGCCGGTGTGCGACTTCCACCGGGCGCCGATGAACCTGGAAAAAGTCTTTATGGAGGTGACGCAGGATGCTTAATCCGATCCTGAGCTTTTCGGCGATCCGCCGGATGAGAACATTCCGGACGATGCTGATTGTGATCGCCTATGAGGCGGCGCTGCTGGTGCTCGCGATGGCCATTTCGGGCGGCTTCCTGAAGGACGAACTGTATCTAAGCATGATGCAACGCGGGCCGCTGTGCTACGCGGTGCTGCTGGGCGCGCAGTTTGTGATGATTTTCCTGATCGCCCCGGCGATGACCTCCGGCGCGGTGGCCGGGGAACGGGAGCGGCAGACGCTGGATCTGCTGCTGGTAACCAATACGGGATCCTTCCGGATTATCACGGGGAAGATCCTGGAGAGCTTCGCGCTGCTGGCGCTGCTGATCATCTGCGCGGTGCCGGTGGAGTGCCTGTGTCTGATGACGGGCGGGATCACGATCCTGCAGATCCTGACCGGAACGCTGTTCCTGCTGGCGGTCGCGCTGGCCTGCTCCGCGGCGGGGGTGTTCTGCTCCTCCATGTGCAGGAGTACGGTGGTCAGCGGCGTGATGAGCTATATTGTGCTGCTGGGGATCGGCGTGGTGACGGCGCTGCCGTTTGTTTTCGGCTATCCGCAGAGGATCACGGACGTTGTCTATGACGCGGAACAGTACGCGGAGCTGACGCCCGCGGGAGCGAGGGCGATGATCCCGGCGCTGCTGTACCTGAACCCGGGATTCGGGCTGCTGAGCCTGATCCAGGGACAGCTGCACGTGCTGACCGGGTACATGACCGGGCACGGGTGGGGCAGGATTTACTGCACGTGGCTGATGATGGACCGGGCGGACTGCGGGATGATCGCGGTGATCTGCGCGGGAGGGCTGGTTTTGGTTTCCGCCGCGCTGGCGGGGGGAGCGGCGCTCCTGATCCGAAGGAGAGCACAGACAGCCAAGAGTTGAGAGTGAAGAGTGGAGAGTGGAGAGTTGAGAGGCGGAAATGAGCTCTTTGCGGGTCTTCGGCCGGTAAAGCGGCGGATACGGGGGAACCGGTTTTTGCGGGGCGCGGCATGGGGCCTGGCGGCGGGAGCCGGGGCGGCGCTGATCGTCAGGATCATCGCGCTGTTTACGCCGGTCGCGGACAAATGGCTGTGGGCGGTATTGCCCGCGGCAGGGTTTGCGCTGCTGGGCGCGGCCGGGAATGCGCTGCGGCCTGTAACGGACCGGACGGCGGCGGAGGCCGCGGACGGCTGCGGCCTGAAGGAGAGAACCGTGACTGCGCTGGAACAGGCCGGATCGGAAACAGAGATCTGCGCGCTGCAGCGGGAGGACGCCTGCCGGGCTTTGCGGGGTCTGGACGTCCATAAGATCCGTCCCGGCAGCGTGAAGAAACAGCTGCTGACGGCGCTGGGCTGCGGCCTGCTGGCGGCGGCGCTGCTGGTGATCCCGAACCCGCGGGACCGGGAAGCGGAGGCCCGGCAGGCGCTGCGGAAGACCCTGAAGGAAGGAACGGAAGAGATCGCCCGGGCCGCACAGGAAGACGAGGAACGGCTGAGTCCGGAAAAGCGGAGCGAACTGAGGCGGCTGACGGAAGAACTGAAGCGGGAACTGCTGGACAGCCGGGATGAGACGGACGCGCTGGTGGCGCTGGACCGGGCGGAACAGCGGCTGGAACAGATGCAGAACCGGACGGCCGGGGACGCGGCGGCAGCGGCGGACGCGGCGGGAAGCGAAAGCGCCGCGGGAGAGGGAACCCGGGACGGGGAAACCGCCGACGGAACCGGGACGGCCGCGGCCGGGAAAACCGCGCAGGCATCCGCGGACAGCAGCGGCATCAAAACCGGGAAACTGTCGACGCAGAAAGCCCTGACCGCTTTGAAATCAGCCGTGAATCCGTCCGAGGCCCGGAAAGGCACGCAGGCGACGGACACGGGTATACAGGGCACCGGACAGGGAGAAGGACAGGACGGACAGGGAACGGCGGCGGCCGGGAGCGGCCGCGGAAACAAGGCCGCGAACGGAGCAGGCGAAGGCAGCACCAACCTGGAAGCGGAAGCCGGCGGAAAGAAGGAGAGCGGGAGCGCCAAGGGAACCCGGGATCCGAAATACAAGGAAGCGGAGTACGAAACCATCTATGATCCCGAACGGATTGAGAAGACGGTCCGGGACGAGATGACGAACCAGAACCGGCTTGGGAACGAGGAAAGCCTGCAGGTTGAAACCGGACCCGGAAAGGGAAGCCTCGGGGGCAGCGTGCCCTGGAACGAGGTGTTCCGGGAGTATGAGGAGACGGAAACGAGGTCGGCGGAACGGGAGAACCTGACGACGAAGGAGCGGCAGTGGGTGAATGAGTATTATTCACTGCTGACGAGTCAACAGTGAATAATAAGGGGGCTTTCCGATCGCCCCCCTGACCCCCTTCGGCCCGCATGTGTGTGACAGAAGTGATATAGGATATGGGGTCCTATTAACCCCTTCGGGCCGAAAAAACTATAGCAGCAAATGAGGAGAGAAACGTATGAGCGAACAGAACAGAGGCGGAGCGGAGAGATTCGCGGAGCAGTATGAACGGATCAGGGCGGAGATCGCCAAGGAAATGATCGGCCAACAGGAAGTGGTGGAACACCTGCTGATGGCGGTTATCGCCGGGGGCAATGTGCTGCTGGAGGGCGTGCCCGGGCTGGGGAAAACCCATCTGGTGCGGGTGCTGGGGAAGGTGCTGAACCTACCGTTTTCCCGGATCCAGTTTACGCCAGACCTGATGCCGGCGGATATTACCGGGACGAATATCCTGGTGCGGACGGAGGAAGGGAATGCTTTCCGCTTTCAGGAGGGACCGCTGTTCTCCTCCATCGTGCTGGCGGATGAGATCAACCGCGCGACGCCCAAGACGCAGGCGGCGCTGCTGGAAGCGATGCAGGAGCACGCGGTGACCGTGGCCGGGGAAACCCGGAAACTGCCGGAACCGTACTTTGTGCTGGCAACGCAGAACCCGGTGGAACAGGAGGGAACCTATCCCCTGCCGGAGGCGCAGCTGGACCGTTTCCTGTTCAAGGTACTGGTGCCGTTCCCGACGCTGGAGGAACTGGGCGCCATCGTGGACCTGACCGTAAAGGACGGCGGGGCGGAGGCGCAGCAGGTCATCGGCGCGGAGGAACTGCTGGGCATGCGGGCGGCCGCGCGGAGCGTGCCGGTGGCTTCCGGGGTGCAGGAATACGCGCTGCGGCTGGTGCTGGCGACCCATCCGGAAAACGCGGACGCGCCGGAGGTAACGAAGAAGTATCTGCGGTTCGGGGCGAGCCCCCGGGCGGCGCAGGCGCTGCTGTCGGTATCGAGGGTGCGCGCGCTGGCGAAGGGACGGTTCAACGTCGCGTTTGAGGATATCCGGGTGGTTGCGCCGGCTTGTCTGAGGCACCGGATCGCGCTCAATTTTGAGGCGATCTCGGACGGGAAGGATGGGGAGATTCTCTTGCAGGAGATTATCTCCTGCGTGTCAGAAAAGTAAGAAAGGGGGCTTTCCGATCTTCCGGGGCTGCCGCCCGTTCTTTGCTGAAAACTGTCCACCGGACAGTTTTCCTGGCGCGCCGAACCCCTTAAACCCCTTCGGTCGGCACGTAAATACATATTAACAGTAAAGTATTTAAGAGAGATTGAAATGTTAACAGATGTTTTTTTGGCCAGGTTGGATGTTCTTCGGCTGGCGATGAGGGGACGGGCTCAGGGCGGCGCGGGCGGAAGCCGGCGGTCGCGGCAGACCGGATCCTCAGCGGAGTTCTCCGACTACCGCGAATACATTCCGGGAGACGATATCCGGCGGCTGGACTGGAATGCGCTGGCGCGGTTTGACCGGCTGTATATGAAGCTGTTCATGGAGGAGCAGGAAAGCCAGGTGACGATCCTGCTGGACGCAAGCGCCTCCATGGAAGCCAAATGGGACGCGGCGCGATGTGCCGCGGAAGCAGTCGGATATCTGGCACTGACGGGAGGAGACCGTCTTCAGCTGCATACGCTGAAGGACGGGAAGGCCACGCGCTTTCCGCAGTTATCCGGCCGGGCGGCGTATGCGAGACTGACGGCGTTTCTGGACAGCTGTGCTCCGGATGGAAAAGAGGGAACGCTTACCGAAGCGGTGAAGCGCGCCGAAGGGCTGCGAAAGGGACTGTGCTTCCTGATTACCGACGGATATACCGAGGACGCGCTGAAGGAGACGCTGGACTACCTGCGGTATATGCGGCAGGAGACGGCGGTGATCCAGGTCATGAGCGGCGGGGAATTGCGGCCGGAGATGGATGGGGCGCTGAAGCTGACGGACAGCGAGAGCGGGGAACAGATCGATCTGCTGGCGGACCGGAACACGCTGGAGAATTACCGGGAGGCTCTGGGTGATTTCCTGAAAGCGGTGCGGGAGAACTGTTCCAGGTGCGAGGCGCCGTATATGATGCTGGACGGCAGTGAGCCGTTTGAGGAGAGGTTTATACAGCTGTTGTCAAACAGCAGGATAATATAGAGACAAGGGGGCTTTCCGATCGCCCCCTTAAACCCCTTCGGACACATGTGTGTTTGGAGAAGGATGATACAGGGAACGATATGATCAGATTTCTGAGTCCGGGATTTGCATGGATGTTGGCAGCGCCGGTGATGATTGTGGTGCTGTATCTGCTGCGCAGGAGATTTCTGCCGCGGCAGGTTCCGTCTGTCTTTCTATGGCGGAAGAGCATCCGTGACTACGCGGCGAACCGGCCTTTCCAGCGGCTGATGAAAAACCTGCTGCTGCCGCTGCAGGTGCTGGCGGCGCTGACGCTGGCCCTGGCGCTGATGCGTCCCGCGCTGCCGGGCGGAACGGCCGGGAGAAGTATTTTCATCTTCGATATCTCCGGGAGTATGCAAGCGGAAAGCAGCGAAAGAAGCCGGCTGGAGGCGGCGAAAGAGGAAGCCCTGAAGCGGATCGGCGAACTGCCGGCAGAGGAGGAGATCACCATTATCACCGCCGGAGACGAGGTGCAGCGCCTGATCCTGAACGGAGACCGGGAGGAAGCGGAAAAAGCGATCGCTTCCGTGACCTGCGGACGGGGCGGCGCGGACATCGACCGGGCGCTGACGCTGGCTTCGGCGCTGGGAAGGGGCGGAGACAGCACAGAGGCCGCGCGGAAAGATCTCCGGATTACGGTTTTCTCGGACGCGCTGCGCCTGTCGGATCTGCATACGAAAGGCGGAAACGCGGTTTCGATCATCGATGTCGGCGAAGCGGCGGAAAACCGGGCGGTTTATTCGCTGACAGCGGAGAATGGCAAGGCCTACGCGCGGGCGGCGAACTTCGGGAAGGACTGCACGGTTACCCTGAGCTGCGAGGCGGACGGCACGCTGTGCGGGGCAAGCGAGATCACGATCCCC
>Ga0310696_10008756_pt1 | contig 11775 bp, 14 predicted proteins | sample AusTroGonzalo_MG_4_FD_203885 | JGI IMG/M metagenome (GOLD analysis project Ga0310696, IMG submission 203885) | Bovine rumen microbial communities from tropical cattle in Woodstock, Queensland, Australia - Gonzalo_02 (v2) (version 2) | ecosystem: Host-associated > Mammals > Digestive system >...
ACGCTATATCAGCATGGCAAGCCATATTTCAGATGAAATGAAACAGGAAGAAGAACTCTGCGGCAAAGCCAATATTGACGACGCTTTTGATTCGCTGGTTCACCTGGTAGGCCCTGAAGTGACCGCCAGGCTGAAAGAATACAGAATAACCGCAGAAATAAACAGAGAAATCAACGATATGCCGGAGGACACAAGAAATAAGCTTATCGATATCATCGATAATGTTATGGTTCCGCTGTCTAAAAGAAAGGTACCTGCAGAAGAGTTCAGAGACACATTGCTGACGCCTTCACAGACGCAGGTTTACTGGAAGCAAAGGACTTGAACAGGCTGGAAGAAGACACATAAAGAAACAACAACCCGGAGGAACGCTATGGACGGAAAACAATGCTCTTGAGCTGCTTACGCCGGAATCCCAGGACGAAGAAATCGAAAGCTTCGTCACCGACCTCCGACGGGTGATCGCCGTGACTCCTCCTCTCAATCCGGGCCTGAGCAACCCGGATTGTTTTTTATGTAACGCCTTGCCAGCAGGGTACAGGTATGTCCCCATGCTTTCAGGACCTGTACGTCTGAAAAACCGGCCCGGCTCAGAATTTGTATTTCATGATCAACTGTCAGCGGTGTATCATAATGAAAAAAAACACCTTCGGACAGTCCCTGTTCTTCTCTCAGTTGTTTCAGGTTCTGAAAGTATTCTTTTTCCAGTTTATCGGATTCGGCAAAATAATCTGTCAGCACAAAGAAGCCGGTATCTTTCAGTGCGGCGTGCAGTTTTCTGTATAAAGCTTCCTTTTGCTCTGCAGGGAAATGGTGCAGCGATTCCACGGAGACAGCTGCATCGTATTCTTTTTTTCCGAAGGGAATATCAAAATACGAACCTTGAATCAGGCTTATTCTCCGATCCGGGAATTTGCCCTTCAGTGCTTTCAGCATCGCTTCAGACAGATCAATTCCTGTAACATCTGCATCCGGATTAAGCCGGTAGAATTCTTCCAGCTCCAGCCCGGTTCCACAGCCAAGATCCAGAACGCGTGCTTCGCTTCCCATCGGCAGCAGGGATGCCGTATAAGCATAGAAATCAGGCGCTCCTTCAATTGTCGTCCGCATATGTTCATCGTAGCCAACGACCCGGGATGCGAAAAACTCGTCCATTCGTTCCAGTCTCATTCAGTCCCCCATGTTTATGAAAATTCAAACAATCGTTGCAAACACTCCGTCCAGTGCTGAAATGAATACTTTGTGTACTGTTTCCGCCGGAATAGTCTCTCCGTTCAGTTTCAGATCCATGGTGGCGCAGGCATCAGCAACCAGCTTTACCTGATAGCCGTAATCCATCGCTGCCCGTACAGTTGTGTCCACACACATATGGGTCATCATACCGCATACGATTAATGTATCTATCCGCAGACTCTTCAGATACGCATCCAACTCTGTCTCCAGGAAACTGTTCGGGAAGCGCTTAACGATGATTTTATCTCCCTTTTCCAGCCTGATCCGCTCGGAAATCTCCGTTCCTTTTGTTCCTTCCAGAAAGAAATAATCATCCGGCGGGTTGAAATGCTGTATGTAAATGATCGGCCTGCCGTTCGCCCGGCTCTCGACAATCAGTTCCTGTATCCTTTTTTCCGCTTCATAAGGATGAACCAGTTCATTGGATCCGCCGGGAAAGTAATCGTTCTGCACGTCTATAATCAGCAAGGCTTCTTTCATCTACGGGCATACTCCTCTGCTAAGATAAATTCAATTTCTGTAGTTATAACTGCGCTTTTCAGCGCCTACTCATTATACCCCTTGAACAATTTATCTCGCAAGAAAAAGAAGGTAATCATTACCAAACCGGAAAGTCAGGTCAAGGTCCTGCAGAAAACCATGCAGAACGGCGCAAATGTCGCTTTTAAACCGCGTTCCTCCTGCCGCAACACCCACAAGCAGTGGAGCCGCCGAGCGGAGAGCCGGAACGGAGCGATGGCCTGGCGGAGTGGTCGGATCACGAGACGACGCTGGGATGCACGTGGGTGGGGTGGGCCGGGACTGCTTGCAATACCGGAGAGGCACGGCGGCGCCCGACCCGCGCCATCTCCTGCCGAACCATGTTCGGCATCGGGCGCGGGACGGGCAGCGACGGGCCGGACTTAACGGGTGGGAAAATTGACTGAACAAAGCAGATCGCGTATACTTCATCAGGATGTTCCGGAAAGAAAGCCGGAAAAAATCATGAATTTGGAGAAGGACAGAGCAAATGAACTATAAATTGCTGGCACTCATCATCCTGACGGTGATATACATATATGAAATGCTGCTGAACGTCATCAGCATGCAGTCGATGAATAATCCGATCCCGGAAAATGTATCGGACGTATACGATCCGGAAACCTACCGCAAATGGAGGGAATACAAGAAGGAAAAATCACGGCTGAGTGTGATTTCCGACACGGTTTCCTTCGCGATCAGCATGCTGCTGATTGCCCTGGACGTCTATGCCGCTTTCGCCGGGCTGTTTCCGAAGACGCCCTTTATGCAGATGACAGCTGTTGTTCTGCTGTCCGCGGTTTCGGATCTTCTGCTGATCCCCTTCTCATATTACGACACCATGGGCATCGAGGAAAAATACGGGTTTAACCGCTCAAGCAAAAAGACTTTCTGGCTGGATCAACTGAAAGGATTCCTGATCGGGATTCTCCTCAGCGCTGTCATCGGCAGCCTGCTGATGTGGACCCATCAGGCGCTGGGCGACCTGCTGATCATCGTCTTCGCCGGCGCGATGACCCTGCTTCTCCTGGCAATTTCTTTCCTTTACCCCGTGCTCAGCCGGATTTTCAACAAGTTCACGCCTCTGGAAGACGGGGAACTGAAGGAAAAGCTGACGGGGCTGCTGGAGAAGCACGGGTATAAGGTCCGGGCGATCCAGGTTATGGATGCTTCCCGGCGCACAACAAAATCAAACGCCTACTTTTCCGGCTTCGGGAAAATGAAGACCATCGTACTGTACGATACCATGATTGAACAGATGACCACCGACGAGATCTGCGCGGTGTTTGCGCATGAGATGGGCCACGGATTGCACAAGGATACGCTGCGCAACCAGGTGATGTCTTTCCTGATGATGCTGGTAGTTGGCGTGCTGGCCTGGCTGACACTCCGAACACCCGGAATCTGGCCGGCCTTCGGGTTTGATTCCGTCAATTACGGATTTGCCATGATTCTGATCATGAGCGTGGAGTTCGCCCTGATCTCCCCGCTCTTCGGGCTGCTGACCAATTATCTCTCCCGCAAAGCCGAGTACCGGGCGGACGCACAGGCGGTTCAGGAGGGGTACGGCGAAGCCCTCATCTCCGGCCTGAAGAAACTCTCCAGGGAAAACTTCGCTGACCTCGCACCAAGTCCACTGCTGGTCAGGCTGGAATATTCGCATCCAACGCTCAGCCAGCGGATCAACGCGATCAGAAAGATGAAGAGCGCGTAGGCGCGGCAGCATCACACCTTGGTATAACCCCCCAGTTCCTCTTCCGGAGTCATCGGAAATCGTTCTCCGCAAAACCCAACTCACAAGACGGCGTCAGGTACCCGCGTTCCCCCTGCTGCACTACCACGCTACCAGCGGAGCCGCTGAGCGAAGTGCAGGCTCTCCAGAGTCCGCCGAGCCCGACGCCCGCGTTTCCGGAAACCGGAGCGGTCTGCGCGGAGGTTTTCGGAAACGCAAAGGGACGGCGCGTGCGAGGCGTCTCCGGAGAGCCGGAACGGAGCGAAGGCCTGGCGGAGTGGCGGATCATGGGACGGCGATGGAATGCACGTGGGTGGGGTGGGCCGGGACTGCTTTCAATACCGGAGAGGCACGGCGGCGGCCGTCCCGCTCCATCTCCTGCCGAACCATGTTCGGCACAGGGCGCGGGGCGGACGACGACGGGCCGGACTTAACGGGTGGGGAGCAACTGCGAGCGGCAGCGAGCACTTGCCGGACTGTCCCTTCTGAAACTGCGTCGACTTTTTCGCGCCTGTTCCAGTTTTCTTTTTCTCTGCAACCGCGCCTGTTTTTTCCTTGTTATTCACCTGTTATTTTCACCCTTTCCAATCATCATCAAAGCCCCGGAAGCAAGGAATATCAAAACTTCCGAAGCATGAGCAACCGCCGATCCATATGTTTTGGCCCTGTTATTCGCCTGATACCAGGCTTTTCAGCCGTTTTTCAGGCATATAAAAACTGAGACCCCGAAGGATCTCAGCCTGGTAGTTTAAGACTATCATATATGGACAGCGCTCACAAGCGAAGAACAGCGAAAACCCGCAAACATATTACTTCTGTATAGGAAGCTCATTCGTCAACTTATCCCCGTAGTTTTCCAATTCATGGAACATCGTCACGATCTCAACAAAATCCCCGTTAATCCGGAAAAGCAGGAAATAACTATGCCTTCGAAAATTAATCCGTTTCAGATTACGGATCTTCAGTTTATCATCATCAGGATCTTTGATCATCCCAGCCGTCTTCTCAAGGCTCTCTCTGGTCTCCACAAAATCCCTCAGCAAAGACTGCGCAGCCTGCGGGCTTTTCTTCCTGTTTATCAAATAGCCCAGATATTTATCGAGTTTCTTCTCCAACAGCGGAGTGTTTTTAACCGTATATTCTTTCATGGAATCAGATCACCAGCCCATATTTTTCAGCCAGTCTTGTCTCCATGACCTTAGTATCTTCCAGCTTGCCGGCATCCGCCTCGGCAATGGACGCGTCCACTTCCTCAAAGAACTCCTCTTCCGTCAGTTTTCTGAAAAAGGCATTATCTGCCGGTTTCTTAAAGACAAGAATCTTCGCCACGACCTGCATCGCCTGAAGCTGCTCGTCATCCATCTCTTCCAGCAAATCAATCGTCTTTTCCAACTCAGACACTTTTCCCGCCTCCCTTCGCATATCATTTTACCACACAAACAAAAATCAGGGAAGACCATCCTTCCCTGACATCGCAGCCCCTACGCCGCCCGCCGATCCAATATCGCCTGCACTACAATCAGCGCCATTTTATGTTTCACCTGCGCCCACCGTTCCGTATGCCCCATCTCGTCCCCGATCTGGGGCCAGGATTCAAAGCACAAATGGGTAGTTTGGGAGCATCCCGTTCTGCGAGGCGGATCTGACACTGAGCTATTGACCGAACGGCTGATCTGTGGTTATCTGTAGCAGAGAAGATGATTCGAGGGAGCGATCTTTGTGAAAGAAAACGAATCTGTCGACTATCAGGCCACGCTGAACCAGTTTCGGAAAGAAGAACACATGCCGGCGAATCCTGTGCACGGATCGACGCTGCCGGAGAAGTCGCCGCTTATTGATGGTTATGTGGATTATCAGGCGGCCGCCAGAGCATGAGACAAGGAAGAAGCCGGGAAATATACGATTTATCATATGGAACAGGAAGATGGTTTATGATCCGGAAAGCAACATGGGATGACCTGGACACTGTACTCAGCCTATATGACAAGATTCATGACGGTAAAGAAGCCGGGCTCATCCCGGTCATCTGGAAGCGCGGTGTTTATCCTTCCCGCGCCACAGCGGAAGAAGCGCTGAAACGAGATGATCTGTTCGTACTGGAAAAGGAAGGAAAAATCGTCGGAAGCGGGATCATCAACCAGAACCAGCTTGATGTATATACAGGCGCGCCATGGCAATACAGCGTGCCGGATGATCAGGTATGCGTACTGCATACGATGATGGTCTCCCCTGCCGAATTCGGAAAAGGATACGCGGGAGAATTCTTGCGCTTCTATGAAGAATACGCGCTGGAGCACGGCTGCACGGAACTGAGAATTGATACCAACGACCAGAACGCTCCGGCGAGGGCTATGTACAAAAAGCACGGATACCGGGAAATCGGAATCGTCACGGCTACCAGCTTTAATGATATCCCGGGAATCCGGCTGGTTCTGCTCGAAAAACATCTGGACCCGAAGCGAACACTGTATCTGAAACAAAAGCATACGCTGGACCTGTTTCTGGAACGCGGCGCCATCTCACAGGCGCAGTATGACAAATCCCTCGGAGACCTGAAAGAAAAGATGGGAATACAGGAATGATCCGCAAACACATCGTCTTTACCGGGCAGGTGCAGGGCGTCGGCTTCCGCTGGCGGGCCCGGCAGGCTGCCCAGCAGTACGGATGCACCGGCTGGTGCCGGAATGAATGGGACGGAACGGTCACCATGGAAATCCAGGGCAGTGAGGAAGCTATTGAACAGGTAATCCGGAGCATTCAGACCGGACGGTATGTCTGGATCCGGGGGATGGATGTGACACCAATGTCCCCGGAACCGGATGAGAAAGGATTCCATGTTGACTGATTGCGTATAAATAGGTGGAAAGTGCTCAAATCCAAAATACCAGATATGATAAACAGTTTGCCAAAAAACAGCAAAAAAACATCCCCGGCTTCATTGCCTAAACCGGGGATTTGTTGCTTGACAAGGCCTACATCTGTTTTTGAAGTATGAAGTAAATTGCCTTTTTGGGGCCTATAAAATCCTAATTTTTCAAGGGTTTGCGGGCTCTATTGGCTTCATCGTCGGGAACAGGAGAACGTCGCGGATCGCGGCGGAGTCCGTCAGCAGCATACACATCCGGTCGATGCCGAAGCCGATGCCGCCGGTCGGGGGCATGCCGATCTCCAGGGCGTTCAGAAAGTCTTCGTCCGTGTGGTTCGCTTCCTCGTCTCCAGCCGCGAACTGTTCCTCCTGCATGGCGAAGCGGCGGCGCTGATCAATCGGGTCGTTCAGCTCGGAATAGGCATTCGCCATCTCCCAGCCGTTCATGAAGAATTCGAAGCGTTCCACATAGTCCGGATGGCCCGGCTTCATCTTGGTCAGCGGGCTGATCTCAATCGGATGATCCATGATGAAGGTCGGCTGGATCATATGCTCCTCGCAGAACTGCTCGAAGAACAGGTTCAGGATGTCGCCCTTCTTATGGCGCTCCTCATATTCCACATGATGCTCTTTCGCCGCAGCCCTGGCTTCTTCCAGGGTATGGATTTCACCGAAGTCGACGCCGGCATACTGTTTCACGGCATCCACCATGGTCAGCCGGGCGAAGGGCTTGCCGAGATCCATTTCGATCCCGTTGTACACGATCTTCGTGGTGCCCAGCACTTCCTGCGCCACATAGCGGTACAGGTTCTCGGTCAGGTCCATCATGCCGTGATAATCCGTATAAGCCTGATACAGTTCCATCAGGGTGAATTCCGGATTATGCCGGGTATCGAGGCCTTCATTGCGGAAAACGCGGCCGATCTCATACACGCGTTCGAGGCCGCCGACGATCAGACGCTTCAGGTACAGTTCAAGGGAAATCCGCAGTTTGAAATCCTCATCGAGGGCATTGAAGTGCGTCTCAAAGGGGCGCGCGGCGGCGCCGCCGGCATTGGAAACCAGCATGGGCGTTTCGACTTCCATGAAGCCCTGGGCATCCAGATAGCGGCGGATCGTACTGATGATCTTTGACCGCTTGATGAAGGTATCCTTCACCTCGGGGTTCATGATCAGATCCACATACCGCTGGCGGTATCTCAGGTCCGTATTGGTCAGGCCGTGATACTTCTCGGGCAGGATCTGCAGGCTCTTGGACAGCAGCACCAGCTCAGTCGCATGGACGGAGATTTCACCTGTCTTCGTGGTGAACACGGTGCCCTTCAGGCCGATGATATCGCCGATGTCCATCTTTTTGAAATCCTTATAGGATTCCTCGCCCACAAAGTCCCGGGCCACGTAACACTGAATGGTTCCCTTCAGGTCCTGAATGTGGCAGAAGGAAGCTTTGCCCATCACGCGCTTGGACATCATGCGCCCGGCGATGCTGACTTCCTTTCCTTCCAATTCGTCATAGTTGCCCGTGATGTCAGTACTGTGATGCGTCACGTCGTACTTCGTGATGACAAACGGATCCTTGCCCGCTTCCTGCAGCTCCGTCAGCTTGTCGCGGCGGATCTGCAGCAGTTCGTTCACATTCCGGGTTTCCATCTCAGCCATATATGTCTCCCCTTGACTTCATTCAATCATCAAAAATCATTATTTCCCCGAAGGGGGTTCCCTTTTTACATCTTTTTGATCGAGGTTACCTTGTACCGCAGGGTCCCGGCAGGGATCATAATCGTTACGGTCTGGTTTTTCTTGGCGCCGATCAGGCCCGCGCCGACGGGGCTCTCGTTGGAAATCTTGTTCTCCATCGGATCCGCCTCGTTCGCACCGACGATCGCGTACTCATAGGTCTCTCCGTCATCCAGGTCCTTCACCCTCACGACGGTGCCGATGGACACGCGCTCGGTGGTAATTTCATCGTCCGCCACGACGGTCGCGGTGCGGATGGTGGCCTGCAGCCTGGTGATCTGCTCCTCCACCTTGGCCTGTTCCTTCTTGGCTTCGTCGTATTCCGCGTTTTCACTCAGGTCGCCGAAGCCGCGGGCGACGGCGATCTGCTCGCTGATCTCGTTGCGCCGTACGGAAATAAGGTAATCCAGTTCCTCTTCCAGTTTTTTCAGACCGCTCTCGGTCAAAATCGTTCCTTCTGCCATAGTTGCCAGAACTCCTTTCATTACACAAGAAACACCCTGTTTCCGCTCCCGGTACAAGGTGTTGAGGTTAGGGGCAATTATACCTGTTTACGGTATAATTGTCAATTGTTTTGTCCCTTTTTGAGCAGGCCCAGGGCGGTCTGGAGGAGATCGCCAACGGTATTGGCCTTCTTCACGGCCAGCTTGATTGCTTCCTTTTCAATGATATTCAGTTTATGGTCCTTGTTTGCTTCAAACCAGTCTGTCAGCAGTTTCAGGTCTTCACTGTTCATGGGATAAGTGTCCTTTCTGAGTTGTTTTTTATTTGGAGATCCCCCGGCTATGCGCGGGACGGCACCACAGGTTCAAGCGTCAGGATAATCAGTTCGCAGGGATTATTGATCCGCGGGACCCGCGGCTTGGCGCCGTTGGTCATTCCGCGGGAGAGCAGCATCTTTCCGTCTCCGTAAAGGCCGTCGGTCAGCTGCGGGAACAGGCCCTGGCCCGGAGCATACAGGCCCCGGCCGCGGATCTGGATCTGCCCGCCGTGGGCATGGCCGCAGAGAGTCAGGTCAATATCCCGCCCGTCCACGAAGTCCCGCCAGACTTCCGGATGGTGGCACAGCAGGAGGCGGTAACCCTTTTCCCGCTCAAAGCGGTCCAGGAAGTCTCTGTCCGGCACGTCCTTCGCGCTGGACAGCCCGCCGATACGGATGCCCCGGAATTCAACGCTCCCGTTATCCAGCAGGATCGCGCCGCTTTCCCATGCCCGGGCAAGGAACGCTTCCCGCTGCCGGTATTTCCGCTCATGATTTCCGATGGAGTAAAAAAGAGGCCTGATTTTCGGAACGATCTGCAGAAAACGTTCCGCATCCGTATTGTTTTTCCGGTGCCGGTCCACCAGATCCCCCGGGAGCAGCACCGCGTCGCAGCGGGCAAACTCCTCAAGCGCATCTTCAAAGGGCGCGCTGTGGATATCGGAGGCCACGGCGAACCGGAGCGGTTCCGGAATCTTCTCCGAGCGGAAAGTATACTCAGTCAGCTTTCGCTTCATGCGGCCTCCTGCAGAAGATCAGGCATACGATACAGCCGGCGAGCAGCAGCGCCGTGAAAAGGAACAGCGGAACCGCCGCGCTGTTCATCAGGGCACCGTACTGGGCGGACAGGCTCGGCGAGGCCTCCGCGATCAGCGGCTCAATGCCTGACCGGGCATAGAGCACGAGACAGGCGGCAATCACCAGCACCGCAGCGCCCATGGCCGAACCAATATACCGAAGGCTCATCCGGAGGTCCCGGCTCTCCAGCAGGGCAATCAGCCCGGCCAGCAGCACACACATCGCCAGCGCCGCCCAGCGGATTCCCGTCAGGAAGCGGATGATGTTGCCCAGATCCACCCGGGCAGACGCCTCGGTCAGGCCTCTGCCGACGATCGGCAGGCGCAGGGGCAGCACGATCCGCAGGACGCTCTCACCGACGGCGTTCGCGGCATCCGCCGCAAGGAGTTCCGCCTCCTCGTCACCGGCGCCGGCAGCCACAAAGTCCGCCGTCAAAGCGCCGGCCAGCTCATCGGCATTGAACGCGGGAACTTCCCCGGCCTCGCCGTTCACCAGCACACTGTTCCACCACAGGGCAGCCTGCCGGTTCATCTCCGCGATCTTTTCATCCGTCACAACTTTCATCGCCGTTTCCGCGGAAAAACCGTAAATCGGCGCAAGCTCTTCGATCCTGTTCCGGATCAGGTTCATTTCCGTCGACCGCACGCTGTCGGACACAGGCGTCCCGCCCTCCTTCAGACCGGGATCGACCGCCCGCGCGCAGGCAAAGGAAACAACGAAAAGCGCGAGGGCGCCGGCCAGAAAAAAGGCCAGCAGCCAGCAGAGAACCCTCTTCATACGACCACCGTCGCTTTCACGGCGGCATTGATCAGCTTCACGATCAGCGGGCCGAACCGGATGGCGACAAACGCCATCGCTGCCAGAATCGGCAATGCCAGCAGCACAGGCGCCAGCCAGATGCCCTTCCCCGGTTTCCTGTTCTCAGTGCTCACTTTTCCTTGTTCTCTCCCTTCTTCTGTGGCGGCGGTTCTGGTGATCGTCCTTCATGGGCGCTTCACCCCGCAGCTCCAGCAGCCTGTCGCGCAGCTTCGCGGCGCGTTCGAACTCCAGATCCTTCGCGGCGGTGATCATCTCGTCCTCGATCTGCCGCATCAGCGCCGCGCGTTCCTCTTCAGTCAGGGCCGCCGGCGCAGTTTCCTCCACGCGGCGGGTAATCTCGATCACGCTGCGGATCGCGTTGCGCACGGTTTCCGGCGTGATCCCGTTGAGCCGGTTATACTCTTCCTGCAGGGCCCGGCGGCGGTTGGTCTCGGACATGGCCTTCGCCATGCTCTCCGTCAGCTGGTTCCCGTACAGAATGACCCGGCCGTCCACATTGCGCGCGGCCCGGCCGATGGTCTGCACGAGCGAAGTCTCGCTCCGGAGAAAGCCTTCCTTGTCCGCGTCCAGGATGGCGACCAGCGCCACCTCCGGCAGATCGAGGCCTTCCCGCAGGAGATTGATGCCAACCAGTACATCATACTCTCCCAGACGCAGATCGCGCAAGAGCTCCATGCGCTCCATGGTCTGAATATCGCTGTGAAGATACCGCACGCGAATATCAAGATCCTTCAGATACTCCGTCAGGCTCTCCGCCATGCGCTTGGTCAGCGTCGTAACCAGGATGCGCTCTCCCCTGGCGGTGACCGCCCGGATCTCTCCGACCAGGTCGTCCACCTGGCCGGTCGCCGGCCGCAGGATCACCTGCGGATCCAGCAGGCCCGTCGGCCGGATGATCTGCTCGACCACCTGCTGCGCGCGTTCCCGCTCATAGGGCCCGGGGGTCGCGGAAACGAAAATCGTCTGACCGATGCGCTTCTCGAACTCCTCAAAGAGCAGCGGCCGGTTATCGTAGGCCGATGGCAGGCGGAAGCCGTATTGCACGAGCGTATTCTTCCGCGCCCGGTCCCCGTTGTACATGGCCCGGATCTGCGGCACGGTCACATGGCTCTCGTCGATGATCACCAGGAAATCCCCCGGAAAATAGTCCAGCAGCGTATACGGCGCGTCCCCCGGTTTCCGGCCGTCAAAATAGCGGGAATAGTTCTCGATCCCCTGGCAGTAGCCGATCTCCCGCATCATCTCGATATCGTAGCGGGTACGCTGGGCGATCCGCTGCGCTTCCAGCAGGCGGCCGTCCGCCTCAAATTC
>Ga0310696_10008757_pt1 | contig 11775 bp, 6 predicted proteins | sample AusTroGonzalo_MG_4_FD_203885 | JGI IMG/M metagenome (GOLD analysis project Ga0310696, IMG submission 203885) | Bovine rumen microbial communities from tropical cattle in Woodstock, Queensland, Australia - Gonzalo_02 (v2) (version 2) | ecosystem: Host-associated > Mammals > Digestive system >...
GCCCCAGCGGCCGAAGCCGATGAGGATGTATCCCCTCCCCTCCTCCTGAAGGCGGGTATTGACGGCGGACACTTCGTCGGCCATCTCATAGGTCTTGAGCACGTTCCAGGCGTCTTTCTTGAGATACACGACGTCCGTCACTCCTTCGACCCATCCGATGCCGAGGGCGCATCCGGAAGTAAGGAAGGCCCCGTCGGTGTCGATCTTGTCCCAGTTGACGTCAGCGAAGCGGGTGTCGACGGAGATGGGACGGACCTGCAGGACGGTGAAGACCGCCCGTCCGTCCGGCTCGTAGTCGGCGGCGAACTCTATCTCCACGTTGCACTTCATCTCTTCCTTGGCGATCGTCAGCAGCCTGTCCATGATGTCGGCGACCGGCAATGTATTGTATTTCAGCATCTGGGCGAAGGTGATGTACTTCGGTCCCTCCGGGAAAGCGGAGTCGATGATGCGCATGTTGGAATAGTCCCAGGTGGAGACCACCTTCGAGAAGGACTTGAACTTGTAGCAGTCCACGATGCTCAGCCTCTCGAGGTTGACCGCGTCGTCCACCGAAGTGCGGAAACGCTCGGGACGCATGCTGAGCGCAAGCATGGACTTCTGCGTGTCAGTCATGGTCAGCTCGGGAGTGGAAGTCTGGAGAGCGTGCTTGGGATACTTCGGGGAGAAGCGCAGCACCTGCTCGCCGTCCACGACGGCCTTGCCGAGGCCGTAGGCTATCTTCACGATGCCGTCCTCGGCCTGCTCGTGGCCGACCGGGTAGAAGTTGACCGAACGGGCCACGCCCGACAGGGTAGGGAAGAAATAGCCCTGGTCCTCGCTGCCGCACACTTCCTGGATGACAATGGCCATCTTCTCCTCCGAGATGACATTGCCCGAGGAGACGATGTAACTCTTTGCCGCAGAGAAATATACGCTGGCATACACGCTCTTGATGGCCTTGGAGAGCAGGCGCAGCTGCTGTCCGGTATGCTCGGCGCGCGGCAGCATATAGGTCGAATACACACCGGCGAAAGGCTGGTGATAGGAGTCTTCCAGCCTGGAGGAAGAACGCACGGCCAGAGGCCTGCGCACTACCTTGATGAAGGCCCGGAGCGCATCCAGGAGCTCCTTGGGAAGGTTGGACGACACGAACTCCGACAGCAGGTCGCTGTCGCTCATGTCGGAGTCGATGACATACTTCAGGCCGTTCTCGTGGATGAAACGGTCGAACCAGTCGGTGGTGATGACCAGCGTGCGCGGCACCATCACGTGCACATCCTCCCACTCGTCGTAGAGATTGTATTTCTGGAGGATGTTGTTGAGGAAAGCCAGACCGCGGGCCTTGCCGCCGATGGAGCCCGTGCCGAAGCGCGAGAACCAGATGGTGTCGTTGAAGGTCTCGGGGTTGAAGGCGGCGACTACGCCCAGAGCCTGGGAAATGCGGTAGTCGTGGATGATCTTGAGGTCGTAGCGGCGGTGCGACTCGATGTCGTCATAGTCCTCGGAACGGACGGGGTTGAGCGCCCTTCCGAGCTTGAATATACCCCTGGAATACAGCCACTTGGAGAGATAGTTCTTGTCCGCCAGGGCCTTGAACACTCCCGGGGGGATGGTGCGCAGCAGGGCCTCGAACTCGTAGAGGTCCCTCGCGCGGCCGAGCTCTATGCCCGTCGCGGGATCGACGGCCACGAAATCTCCGAAGCCGAACTCGCGCTCGATGTACTCCTCGAGCTCCTGCAGGAGCATCTTGGAAGACTTGCGGATGAAGCCCACTCCCAGGCCCGCAGCCACCGCCCTCATGCTCTCCTGCGAGGACTGCATGAGGATGGGCATGCGGGGATTGTCGGCGCGGACCATCTTGCAGAGGTCCACGCCGGCGTCTATCTTCTCGTCGGACGACTTGTCGCCCTTGTGCAGCACGAAACCCACGTCGGTGATGACGCCGAGCAGGTTCGTCTTGTATTTCTCGTACAGCGCGACCGCGTCCTCGTAATTGGTGGCCATGAGGATCTTGGGCCTGGCCCGCTTCCGCGCTATCTGCTGCTGCTCGTTCAGGGTGTCCTTGATGGACTCCTTGTTCTGCTGGAGCACCATGCGGTACAGCGCCGGAAGATAGGTGGAGTAATACCTGATGGAATCCTCCACCAGCAGGATGCCCTGGACTCCGCCGCCCAGGATGTCGTCCTCGGCGTTGATCCTGTCCTCCAGGAGCTTGATGATCGCGATAATGAGGTCGGTGGAGTTGTTCCAGCAGAAGACATAGTCGATGCAGGAACGGCCGAAGGCCTCTATCTTGCGGTAAACCTCCCTGGAGAACGACGAAAGGAGCACGATCGGCATGTCCGGATCGTACCCCTTTGCCTTTTCGGAAAAGTCGAATACGTTGATCTCTCCGACATAGTACATGGTGATGACCAGGTCGAAGCGCTCGCCCCTCTCGAAGAGGGTGAGCGCTTCGGCTGTGGTCTCCACACGTCGGATCTGCGGCGGGTTGCTCAGGCCCAGCTCCGCGTACTCCTGCGATATCTGCGTTTCGATACGTCCGTCCTCCTCAAGGGAGAAGCTGTCGTAACTGTTGCATATCAGCAGGATGCTGCGGATACGCCTGGACATCAATGTCGTGCTGCTTTCCATTTGAATTGATTATACAAGTCCCTGGTCGACCATTGCGTTGGCGACCTTGATGAAGCCGGCGATGTTGGCGCCCTTCACGTAGTTGATATATCCGTCCTCCTCGGTGCCGTACTTGAGGCAGGCGGCGTGGATGTCGGACATGATCCTGTGGAGCTGGGCGTCGACCTCCTCGGCCGTCCATTTCTGGCGGATGGAGTTCTGGGTCATCTCAAGGCCGGAAGTGGCTACGCCGCCGGCGTTGGAAGCCTTGCCCGGAGAATAGAGGATCTTCGCGGCCTGGAAGGCCTCGATGGCCTCGGGAGTACAAGGCATGTTGGCGCCTTCGCACACGCACTTGCAACCATTGGCAAGGAGGACCTTGGCCTGCTCGCCGTTCAGCTCGTTCTGGGTGGCGCAAGGCATGGCGATGTCGCACTTGATGCCCCAGGGCTTTGCGCCCTCGCCGGTGTACTGGGCGTTGGGATACTGCTTGACATACTCCTTGATACGGCCGCGGAGGGCGTTCTTGAGGTGCTTTACATAGGCGATCTTCTCCTCATTGAAGCCGTCGGGATCATAGATGAAGCCGTCGGAGTCGGACAGGGTGACGACCTTGGCGCCGAGGCGCATGGCCTTCTCGGCGGCGTGCTGGGCCACGTTGCCGGCGCCGGAGACGACGACGGTCTTGCCCTCGAAGGTCTCGCCGCGGGTGGCGAGCATGTCCTGTGCGAAGTAGCAGGCGCCGTAGCCGGTGGCCTCGGGACGCAGGAGGCTGCCGCCCCAGGCGAGGCCCTTGCCGGTCAGGGTGCCGGTGAACTCGTCGCGCAGACGCTTGTACTGGCCGAAGAGATAGCCGATCTCGCGGCCGCCGACGCCGATGTCACCTGCAGGGACGTCGGTGTCCTGGCCGATATGGCGCTGGAGCTCGGTCATGAAGCTCTGGCAGAAACGCATGACTTCGGCGTCGGACTTGCCGCGCGGGTTGAAGTCGGAGCCGCCCTTGCCGCCGCCCATAGGGAGCGTGGTGAGGCTGTTCTTGAAGGTCTGCTCGAAGGCAAGGAACTTCATGATGGAGAGGTTGACGCTGGCGTGGAAACGGATGCCGCCCTTGTAGGGTCCGATGGCGCTGTTCATCTGTACGCGGAAGCCGCGGTTGATGTGGATCTCGCCCTTGTCATCGGTCCAGGGGACGCGGAACATGATGACGCGCTCGGGCTCGACGATGCGCTCCATGATCTTGTTGTCCAGAAGGTGGGGATAGGCCTCGAGTACGGGCACAACACTGGTGAGGACTTCGCGGACGGCCTGGTGGAACTCGGTCTCACCGGGGTTCTTTGCGATGAGTTCAGTCATGAACGACTGGACATACTTTTCAGCAAACTTGGTCATAATTCGTTTTATTTGAGGTAATTACACTTAAACTGTCTGATTAAACGAGCTGGCGGATGAGGGTCTCACGGTCGCCGGCGAGCATGTCGATCACGGGGATCTCGATCATGGTGTAGCAGCCGGGCTGCTGACGGACTGCGGCGCGCGCCACCATCACGAGGACCTGGCCTGTAAGGGCAGGGTTGTTGATGCTCATGTCGAACTCGAAATGCTGGTTGTGCGTGCGGCCCGACACGCCCTTGCGGACGAGGTTCACGCCGTGGCCGACGTCATTGAGGTCGTCGACGCTCGACACCTGGGTGACGTGGGTCTCGTCGTGGGCGAAGTAAGGGTCGGCGTGGATGGCTGCATCCACGGCGGCGAAGTCGGCGCCGTCCTCCAGCTCTACATAGACCATGCGGCGGTGCAGGCCGGTCCCGATGGGAATGGTGACGCTGAGGGCGTCCTTCACGCCGGGGATGGACTTGGCGGCCACGGAGTGGCCCATGGAACGGCCGGGGCCGAAATTGGTGTAGGTCACGCCCTTGGGGGCGAGGCCCTGCATCAGGGCGCGCACGATGGAGTCGCTGCCCGGATCCCAGCCGGCGGAGATGACGCTCACCGCACCGTTTGCCTTGGCCAGCGGGTCGAGAGCTGCGCGCAGTGCGCAGATGTCAGTGTGGATGTCGAAGCTGTCCACGGTGTTGATGCCCATGGAGAGGTACTTCTCCGCATTCTCCCTGACCTTCCTGGAAGGAGTCGCCAGGATGGCGACGTCCACCTGTCCCAGTTCCCTTATATCGGAAACCACCTTATAGGCGGCAAGCTCCGGATATCCCGCGGCCGATCCGTTCCTGCGGACCACGCCCGCGCACTCCATGTCCGGGGCGGCCTCGACCGCCTCCAGAGAGTACTTGCCGATGTTGCCGTAACCGACAATCGCAACTTTGATCTTTTCCATAGATGATGATTTATGATTGTTACTACTAACTAACTGATAAACAGGAGCTCACGATACTTGGGCAGGGGCCATAGACGGTTGTCGACGATCTCCTCGAGCCTGTCGATGGGCTTGCGGAGGGCGTTCAGGCTCTCGGCTATGTCGTGGTAGGCTTCGGCCCTGAGGTACGCGTCCTCTATGGCGTTGGCAGCCTTGCGGGCCTTGTGCATGGCCTCCACGCGGTCGCGGATCTCCTCCACGAGGGCGGACATCTCCACGACCATGGCGCGCTCGGTGTCGCAGCCTTCCAGCTGTCCGAATACATCCTTGGTCAGGGCCATCTCCTTGAGCAGGCGCGTCTTGTACTCGATGGCCGTGGGCACGATATGGTTCGCGGCCATCCTGGCCATCACGCGCGACTCGATCTGGACCTTCTTGCAGTAGGTCTCCCATTTCACGTCGCAGCGGGCTACGATCTCCTTCTCGCTGAAGACTCCGGTCTTAGCAAAGAGCTCCACGGAAGAAGGGGCGAGATATGCCTTGATCATCTCGGGAACATTGGTCCCGGTGTCCAGGCCGCGACGGGCGGCTTCTTTCTTCCACTCGTCGGAATAGCCGTTGCCGTCGAAGCAGACGACGTCGAGTATGGATCGTATGATGGGCTTCAGGGTGTCCATTATGGCGACGCTCAGGTCCTTTCCTGCGGCGAGCTCGGCGTCGAGGTCCTTCTTGAAGGCCGTAAGCTGCTGAGCCACAGCCGCATTGAGCGTAGTCATAGCCTCGCCGCAGTTGGCGGAGGAGCCGACGGCGCGGAACTCGAAGCGGTTGCCGGTGAAGGCGAAGGGAGAAGTGCGGTTGCGGTCTGTATTGTCCACGAAAATCTCAGGGATCTCCACCAGGCCGACGCCGCGGCCCTTCTTGCCGGCGATCTCGACGGGGGTGTCGGACGGCAGGTCCACAAGCTTGCGGAGCACCTGCGTCATCGTGCGGCCCAGGAAGGCCGAGACGATGGCGGGCGGAGCCTCGTTGGCGCCGAGACGGTGGGCGTTGGTAGCGCTGGCGATGCTGGCCTTCAGCAGGGAATTGTGCTTCTGCACGGCTGCGAGCACGTTCACGAAGAAGGTGATGAACTGGAGATTGCCCTTGGGGTCCTTTCCGGGAGCCATGAGGGGCACTCCGGTATCGGTGCCGAGCGACCAGTTGTTATGCTTGCCGGAGCCGTTGATGCCCTCGAAGGGCTTCTCGTGCAGGAGCACCACGAAACCGTGCTTGCGCGCGATGGTGTTCATGAGGTTCATCACCATCTGGTTCTGGTCGTTGGAGAGGTTGCATTCGCCGTAGATGGGGGCGAGCTCGAACTGGTTCGGGGCCACTTCGTTGTGCCTGGTCTTGAGCGGGATGCCCAGCCTGTGGCCGGCTATCTCGAGCTCGCGCATGAACGCCGCCACGCGCGAAGGGATGGCTCCGAAATAATGGTCGTCGAGCTGCTGGTTCTTCGAGGACATGTGCCCCATCAGCGTGCGGCCGGTGATCATTAGATCGGGTCTGGCAGCGTAAAGCGCCTCATCCACAAGGAAATACTCCTGCTCCCAGCCGAGGTAGCAGAGAACCTTGTTCACCTTCGGGTCGAAGAGCCTGCAGATGGGCAGGGCCGCGTCGGAGACAGCCTTGAGAGCCTTCTTGAGCGGGGTCTTGTAGTCCAGGGCCTCGCCGGTATATGAAATGAATACTGTCGGAATACAGAGGGTGTCCTCCTGGATGAATACCGGAGAAGTGGGGTCCCAGGCGGTGTAGCCGCGCGCCTCGAAGGTGGCGCGGATGCCGCCGCTGGGGAACGACGACGCGTCGGGCTCCTGCTGCGCGAGGGACTTGCCGTCGAACTGCTCAATCACTCCCCCTTCGCCATCGTACTCGATCAGCGCGTCGTGCTTCTCGGCGGTGCCTTCGGTCAGAGGCTGGAACCAGTGCGTGACATGGGTCACGTGGTGGTCCAGGGCCCATTCCTTCATGCCTTTGGCCACGCCGTCGGCCGTAGTGCGGTCGAGGGGCTTGCTGTTGTCGATGCAGTCCAGGAGGGCGTTAAGAACCTCAGGCTCAAGGTACTTGCGCATCTTCGCGCGGTCGAACACGAGGTCGCCATAGTACTCCGAAGGGCGGTCTTCGGGGACCTCTACGGGGAGGGCCTTCTTCTCAAAGGAATACCTGACCAGATCCAGTCTGTTGCTTTCCATAAATGACTCTTAATTAAAAAATCCGATTCGCCACGTGGGAGAACCGGACAATATGGGTTTACAGGCATGCAGTCGTTTCAGACTCGTTAACCAACCGGGTGGATACGACGACAGACACGCTGCCAGGAAAAGTCCTGAGAGCGCTTCTGTTTCTTCTGATAGCCATTTGCCATATCCTTTCTCTAACCAACTGCTTACAAAGTTAGAAAAAATTTTTAAAAACCAAAATAATCCTTCGGTTTTTTTCAATCCTCACCGCTGCGCTTCCAGCCCGCGGTGCCAGAAACGCGGTGTGATGTCGATGAAGCGCCGGCCCGAGGCGCGCATGCGGAACTCAGCTCCTTCCGGGGCTGACTCCCCGGGATTGAGGGCACGGAAGATGCGCTGGTTGGTCGAGGGGTTGTTCAGCGGACCCTGTTCGGGGATGTAAGGTCCCACCTTGATGTAGTCGAAATACTCCCAGAATGAGCCGTCCACCTCGCGCCGGCCGCTGTACAGGGCCGGGGAAAGGCCCAGGGACCGGACGTGCGACGCGAGTTCCAGAAGCCGTTCCGGGTCCCTCCCCTCTCCCAGGAAAAGGAAGCAGTCCACGCCGAAATTGTCGTCGACGAGCCTGTCGATGATCTCCGCCGTGAGCTCTTCTCCTACATCCTCCTTCAGGAACGGGGAATGACACCCTATGCAGTTACCCCGGCAGTTGGATATGTCCACTGCCAGGGTAACGCGGTCGGGAATCTCCTCCATGACCACGGATGTCATCTCCGGGACGTATTTTATCATCTCTCGATGTAGAAGCGCTGATGCGCCTCCTCCTGACGCATCTCGCTGAAGGAAGAGATACGCTTGAGGTAGCCGATGACGCGCGTCAGGTAGTCGAGGTCGGTGCTTCCGCACTTGGGGCAGACGCTGAGGGTGTCCTTGCTGATGTATCCGCAGTCGTTGCAGACAGTATTGCGGCAGTTGAAGGTGAAATAATTGGTGCCGTAGTGGGCCGCAGTGTTGAGCAGACGCCTGTACTGGTCCTTGCTCAGGTGCTCGGCTATGTTCATGTGCAGCGCGGAGCCGCCGTCGAGGTACTTCACGAAGTCCTCGCCGTGGAGCTTGAACTTGTCGATCATCGACAGGCTCTCGTCCTCGGGATTGTAGAAGTACGAGCTGTACATGTTGTGCTTGGGCGATACGAAGTAGCCGTCCTTCTTGTCCCACTTGTAGTTCTTTCCGGAGAGGTTCTCGCCGGGGACGAACTCGGTGTTGAACATGCAGTCCTTGGTGCGGTCCTTCCTGTTGGCTATGTTGATGGTCTCGAGCAGGGTGTTGACGAACTCGCGGTAGTCGGGATTGGGCGAGACTTCCAGACCGAGGAACTCGGCGGCGTCGGTCAGGCCGTTGACGCCGACGGTCAGATACTGCTTGCGCATGTCGATGAAGCCGGCGCGGTAGACGTCGAGCATGTCGGCCTTGAGGAAGTCCTTGATGATCTCGTTGAAGGCGGTCTGGTACTTGTGTACGCGGACGGTCTCCTCGGTGACGGCCTCGCGGATGTAGGCGTACATGAGGTCCTTGTCGTACTGGTCCTTCCTGAGAGGAGTGCCGGGAGCGATGGCCTCGCCCTCCTCCTGACGGAGATACTTGCGGGCGGCGTCCTGGATGAGGCGGTTGAGGTTGATGGTCATCACGGACTTGGAGCCGGTGGCCACGGAAGCCGTACCCATCGAATACTGGTGGGTGGTATGGTTGTGTCCGTCGTCGATGTCCTCGAGGTCGGTGAGGGAGTTGCGGAGACGGCAGCAGCTGGAGAGGCTGTCGGGGCTGTTGGAGATGTAGCAGAAGAAGCTGTGGCCCTTGGCCCACATCTCGGCGGTGAAGTCGGCGTACTCCTTGTCGGCGTAGTCGTTGCCGCCGTCGGTGAGCAGTGCCATGGTCTCGACCGGGAAGGTCAGAATGTAGTGGTTGCGCTCTTCGTTGAACCACTGCATGAAGTGCTTCTGGAGCCACGAGAGGGTCTCCCAGATCGGAGCGGTGCCGTCAGGGAAGCGGAAGTCGCCGAACACGCCGTCGAAGTAAGGCTTGTCGAAGTAGCCGATGTTCCAGAAGACGGTCTGATAGCCGCGGTTGCCTGCGGGCATGTTCATCGAGTGGACGACCTGCTGGAAGCAGTTGTCGATGACCTTCAGCAGGGTGCGCTGCTTGGTATTGTTCTCCACCACGGTGTCGAGACGGGTGATGTAGTCGTCGCCGTAGTCCTTGCGGATGAAATAGTCGAGGTACATCAGGAACTCGGGAGTGGCCACGGCGCCCATGAACTGCGAGGACACGCTGTAGACGAGGTTGATGAACTCGCCGCAGAAGGACTTGAGGTCGGTGGGGGCGATGGAGACGCCGCCGAGCTCGCGGAGGCCCGAGATCAGGAACGGATACATGGTGATGGCCACGCAGTAAGGGTAGCCGGGAGTGCCGCTCTCGTCGTGCTTGTAGAGGACGTGCGACTCCAGGTCCTTGATGTACTGCTGGGCGAGGGCGCGGCCGTACAGGGACTTGATCTTGTCCTGCATGATGTAGCGGTTCTGCTTGATGTTGTTCTCCTTGTAGAGCTCGTTGCCGAGGGTGACGATGTTCTTGTGGGTGATGTTGGCGTTGGAGTCGAACTTGGAGCCGGTGGCGGCGTTGGAGGCCTTGATGTAGTCCTTGATGAAGTCGTTCTTCTTGCGGAGGTCCATGCCGCGGTCGAAGGTCTCGATGTACTCGAGGGCGACTTTCTTGTTGATGGACATAAGGGACTCCACGACCTGGCGGCGGATCTCCTGGCTGGACATCTTGTCGTAGGTGTAGAGATTGTCGACGATGGAGACTACTACGTCTTCAGGACAGGGCTGACCCGTGGTCACATAGGCCAGCCGGATACCGTTCATCAGTTTTTCCCGGTCAAACTCCTCATAGGAGCCATTGGTTTTGCGAACTTCCATGGTGGTTAATATCTATTTTTGCATTATTCTGTGGTGCCGGGCATGCAGGGGCCGCTCCATCGGGCGAGGGCCGTAAAAGAACAGACTGCCGACGGCAATCTGTCCCTGCTGCATTCCTTCCTCACAAAATTAGGAAGGTTTTATGCATATTTTGGAAAATACTTTTAAAAGTTATCAACAGTGCAATCAACAAAGAAGTTAACGCGCAGTGACTCAACGACTTTTTAAAAAACTAATTTTTAAAAGTTCCAGATTGGGTCTTGACCGCAATCGCCTGTCACTTGACGCCGGCAGCCGGGATGCCGGTCACGAAGGTACCGGACGGCATCGGCATCCGGAGCACCGGGGTCCTGCACTTGTCGGGAAAATGATGCCGAAGATAAGAAAAAACTCCTAAATTTGTAACGCCGGTCAGACTATTATGACAGAATCTTCAGTAAAGCGTTCTAAAAGGAACAAGACCATCACCGTATCGGAGTCCGAAGCCCTCGGACTCGGTGTGGGGATACTCACGCCGGACGCCCTGGAAGGCGTCCTCTCCTTCGCCGACACTCTCGTCAACGGCGACCTCCTGGAGGTCCTGGACAAGCTCCCGGACGGCTTCGCCGACCTCGCCATAGTGGACCCGCCTTACAACCTCAGCAAGAGATTCGGCTCGACCGGCTTCTCCGCCATGCCGTCCGGGCGCTACGAGGACTATCTCAGGACCTGGTTCCGGTTCGTCTGCGCCAAGCTCAGGCCGGATGGCTCTCTGTACCTTTGCGGCGACTGGCGCAGCAGCTCCTCCCTCCAGCGCGTCATGGAGGAGGAGCTCACGGTGATGAACCGCATCACCTGGCAGCGCGAGAAGGGCCGCGGGGCTTCCGCCAACTGGAAGAACGGCATGGAAGACATCTGGTTCGGGGTGAAGGACCCGGAGCGCTACTACTTCGACCTCGACGCCGTCAAGCTGAGGCGCCGCGTGCTGGCGCCGTATCGCGAAGACGGCAGGCCCAAGGACTGGAAGGACTCCCCCGAAGGCCCCTTCCGCATGACCTGCCCGTCCAATTTCTGGGACGACATCAGCGTCCCGTTCTGGTCCATGCCCGAGAACACCGAGCATCCCGCCCAGAAGCCCGAGAAACTGATGGCCAAGCTCATCCTGGCATCCTGTCCGCCCGGAGGCGTGGTCTTCGACCCCTTCTCCGGCACCGGGGCCGCGTGCGTGACCGCCAAGAAGCTGGGAAGGCACTATGTGGGGGTGGAGATTGACCGCAGTTACTGCCTCGTCGCGGCCAAACGGCTGAAGATGGCGGACACGGACAGGCGCATCCAGGGCTACCGCGACGGATGCTTCAGGGAGAGGAACTCCGGTTAGATCTCGGAAAGGATGGAGGTGAGAGCCTTCTCCAGACGCGGGAGCGGAGTGGAGAAATGCGACCCGGGATTCAGCTCGAACACCACGGGAATATCCCGCGCGACGAGCATCTGCACCACTTCGCGCGTAGCGTCCTCTATCTTCGCGATGCGGGCATTCTTGGTATTCTTCTCGCGCTCGCCGAGGGAAAGGTAGATCCTCTCGATGGAAGGCGACAGCGCGTGCTTGGACACCCACTCCGGGAAATTGTCATACCAGAGCGAGCCGGAGACCGAAGCCACGGCGCAGAAGGCGTCGGTCCTGTTCGCAGCCCAGATCGCG
>Ga0310696_10008758_pt1 | contig 11774 bp, 14 predicted proteins | sample AusTroGonzalo_MG_4_FD_203885 | JGI IMG/M metagenome (GOLD analysis project Ga0310696, IMG submission 203885) | Bovine rumen microbial communities from tropical cattle in Woodstock, Queensland, Australia - Gonzalo_02 (v2) (version 2) | ecosystem: Host-associated > Mammals > Digestive system >...
TAACCATAATGCTAATTAGCATTATTACAAAACTCATAAGCAAACTTGTTCCAAAAACAAAACCAAGTGTTACTGGAATTGGATAAAATATTATAATCCTTTCAAATAATTCTTTGCCTGCTTGTTTTTTTGCATGTATCATTTCAAAGCCACTTGCTATCATGAGTGCAAAAACAAAAGCATCAAAAAAAGCAAGATGCACAATTCTAAGAGCTGTGAACCCTGCAACTGCAGCTATTATTACTATGCCTGTGAGTAATCTTTTTAACATATCTGTGTCCTTAAATGTATATTTTAAAACTTCCAAGTGTAACTTGTGCTGTTTTGCCAACAATTTTGCAAGATGTAACCAGCAACTCACTACCTGAAATTTCATATTCAAAATTATTGATTATTTCTATTTTTGTTATGCCTTGCTCTTTTAATTTTTGCTCGGCTTGTTTTAAGGTCAAACCTATCATTATACGGTCATTATTTCCTTTTCTTTGTCGTCCATCAATTTGTCAATGATGTCAGTATATTTGTCGAGAGTTTTTTGCACATTTTCTTCTTCTGCTCTCTCTTCGTCTTCGGATAGTCCATTGTTTTTGAGTTTTTTGATTGCATCAATTGCATCTCTTCTAGCATTTCTGCATGCCACTTTTGCTTCTTCGGCAAGTTTTTTTGTGTCCTTAACGAGTTCTCTTCTTCTCTCCTCTGTAAGCTGTGGGAAAGTAAGACGAATTACTCTGCCATCATCAGCAGGAGTAAGACCAATGTCGCTTGCTGAAATTTCTTTGCAGATTGCACGAACTTGACTTGCGTCCCATGGGCTAATAACCAAAATTCTGCCTTCTTGAACAGAAATATTTGCCATGTGAGCAACTGGTGTCGGTGTGCCATAATAGTCAACAACAATTCTATCCAAAATGTGTGGATTTGCTCTGCCTGCACGAATGTTGTTGAATTCTCCTTTTAGGTGGCTGATGGCCTTATCCATGTCATCTTCTAAAACTAAATAAATTTCTTCGGTTAATTCGTTCATAAAAATCTCCTATTTATTATTGTTAACAATAATACTAATTATCATTTTACTAGAAACAAAAAATAATAGCAACTTTTTTTGTTATGTGATAACAAAAAAACACAGCGTTTGCTGTGTTTTTTGTTGTATTGGTAATTATGCGTTAAGAGTTTTTGCAACTTCTTCAGCCAAATTATCATTTCTCTTTTCAAGACCTTCACCCATTACGTAACGAACGAAACGTCTAACAGAAATTTTTTCACCAATTTTTGCAATTGCTTCGTTTACAACTGCTTGAATTGTCTTGCTACCATCTTTAACAAATTCTTGATCCAAAAGGCATACGTCTTTATAGAATTTGTTAATTCTTCCTGCAAGCATTTTTTCAACAACGGCTTCTGGTTTGCCCTCGTTGAGTGCTTGTGCACGAAGAATATCTTGTTCTTTTGCAAGTTCTGCTGGATCAACTTCTTCACGAGATACATATTTTGGAGCAGATGCTGCAATTTGCAAAGCAATGTCATGTCCAAGTTCTTGGAATGCATCACTCTTTGCAACAAAGTCTGTTTCGCAGTTAAGTTCTAGTAGAACACCAATTTTTCCACCCATGTGGATGTAAGAGAAAACTGCACCTTCGGCTGCAACTCTGCCTGCTTTTTTGCTTGCAGATGCAACACCCTTTTTGCGCAAAAATTCAATGGCTTTTTCAATGTCGCCATCAGTTTCGGTCAATGCTTGTTTGCAATCAAGCATGCCCGCACCTGTTTTTTCTCTTAGGGCTACAACGTCTTTTGCTGTAAATGCCATAATTATTCTCCTTGATTATTCTTGAACTTCAGTTTCAGCTTTTTTTGCTGTTTTTCTGGTTCTTTTTGGCTTTTCTTCGGCCTTTGGAGCTTCTTCAGCTTTTGCTTCTTCGACAGCTTCGGCTTTCTTTGCTCTTTTTGCAGGTTTCTTTTCAGCTGGTTTTTCTGCTTTTGGAGCTTCTTCAGTTTTTACTTCTTCGGCAGCTTCGGCTTTCTTTGCTCTTTTTACAGGTTTCTTTTCAGCTGGTTTTTCTTCAGCTGACTCTTCTGCCTTTGGAGCTTCTTCAGCTTTTGCTTCTTCTGGAGCAGCTTCTGATTCGGCAGCTTTTGCAGCTTCAGCTTCTGCTTCAGCGGCTTTAATACGTGCCAAACCTTCTTCGCCTTCACGAGCTTCGATGACAGCATCTGCCATTGCACCAGCAATAAGTTTAACAGCTCTGATTGCATCATCATTGCCAGGAATTACATAATCTACTGTGTCTGGATCGCAGTTTGTGTCTACCAAACCAACAATAGGAATTCCAAGACTGCGTGCTTCGCGAACTGCAATATATTCCTTGTTTGGATCTACTACAAATAATGCGCCTGGAAGAGTGTGCATTTCCTTGATACCACCAAGGTTTTCTTCGAGTTTGTCGCGCTCTGCTTTAAGCTTCATAACTTCCTTTTTTGGAAGCAAATCAAACTCGCCTGTTTGTTCCATTTGGTTTAATTTGGCAAGTCTATCGATTCTTGCTCTGATGGTCTTAAAGTTTGTTAGTGTTCCGCCAAGCCAACGATTGCCCATGTAAAATTGGTCGCAACGTTTTGCTTCTTCAATGATGGCGTCTTTTGCTTGTTTTTTGGTTCCTACAAACAAAATGCTCTTTCCACTTTCTGCAACACTCTTAACAAATGCATAAGCCTCGTCGATAAGGCCAACTGTCATTTCTAGGTCAAGAATATAAATATCGTTGCGGCTTGTGAAAATATACTTTTTCATTTTTGGGTTCCATTTTCTTGTTGGATGACCAAAGTGAACGCCTGCTTCGAGAAGTTGTCTCATTGATACTACTGACATACCTTTTACCTCCTTGTTTATTTCCTCCCCATGCTTCATCCAGCATTGCCACAAGCCCTTAAACCAAGATGCTTGCAACAGCAAAGCTGTCCACACGGGTGCGTGATCGTGTTATATATTATCATAGATAAAAATAATTTGCAAGTGGTTTTTGACAATAAAAAAATAATTTTGAAAACAAAAAAATCACACCAAAAAATTGGCGTGATTTATGCTCTATTGCAAAAAACTATTTGCCTTCTGCTTCGTCAAGAAGTCTGTTATATTCAACAAACACAGCGTCAATAACAGCGTCATCAAGTTCAACTTCAAACTTGTCTTCACCATCTTTGCCACGAGTTACTTTGAACACAAGGGCTTCGTCCTCTTCCATTCCATCTAGAAGTGTTACTGGTTGCAAAATTGCATAGAAATTACCACGATATGCAATACCTGCAATTTCTACAAAATCAATTTCTTCTCCGTTTGCTGACATAAGTGTTACAATGTCATCATCATCTTCTGCCATGTGTTCTAATGAATCTGGAACTTTTTCTCCATCCAATTTTTTTGTGTCTGCCATTATGCATTCTCCTTTATTTTGTTTTATCAATGTAGTTTTGCAAAATTATGCTTGCAGCAACTGCATCAATTTTTTCTTTGCGCTTGCTGCGGCTATTGCCTGTTTCAATTAAAATACGTTCTGCTGAAACGGTGGATAACCTTTCATCTTGAAAAACTATTGGCAAACTTGTTTGTGTTTGAACTTTTTGGGCAAGTTCCCTTGCCATTTGCGCACTTGTTCCTTCGCTTCCATCTAGTTTGAGTGGAAGTCCGAAAACAATTTGTTCTGCGCCTATTTGTTCGGCCAACTCAACAATATATCTGGCATCTAGATATGGTGTTCTGCGCTTGTAGACATCATATGGTGAAGCCAAAATATTCATGATATCGCTTGTTGCAATACCAATTCGAACACTTCCAACATCTAAACCCAAAAGTTTCATTATTTCGTTGCCCCAAGTTTGCTGACATTATAGTAGCACAAAAGATTTATTGGTGTCTATTGATTTTTATTAGATTTCTTGTTTTTTTGCTTTGCATTTTTTATTTTTGTTTCAGTTTCTTCTTTCATTTCTTCAAAACTTTCGGCAATTTTGTCTGTTCCCTTATCTATTTTTGTGGCCAATTTTTTATTTTTTGCAACAATAATTCCACCAATAACCATACCTGTTGCAAGCCCGATAATTCCACCAGTTAATGCATCTTTCATAATGTCCTCCTTGATGCTAGTTTGTGATAAAAAGCAATGGTTTATACACGAGTTTTGACGTTTTTAGGCAGTTTTTGCATTATTTTGCAATAATTTTTGCGATTTTTGTTAAAACAAAAAGTCTGACAATACTGCCAGACCTTTTTGATTTTTTAATAAGCGATTATTCTTCGTCTTCGTTCTTGCTTGCTTTGCCACTGCGTTTTTTGTTGCAGTTTGCAACAAGGTTTTTAAGAGCTGTTTCAACAACAGCAGGAACATATGATTTGTTCTCTGGAAGTTCACCACCAACTTCTGCCAAAATTTGTTCGGCAGAAATTGCTTTTATTGCTTCAAGTGATTTGCCAACAATCATTGCTGTTGCAACAGCACTGCAACTGATGATGGCAGGAGAACCAAATGCTTGGAATTTTGCGTCAGCAACTTTTGAGCTGTCAAGTGTAACATAAATCTTTACGATTTCTCCGCAAGTGTCATCAACAACTTTGCCAACACCACTTGCGCCTTTGATTACTCCAACATTTTCTGGATTATAAAAAATTTCTAAAACTTTTTGACTATACATATTAGAGTTCCACCTTATTTTTATAAATTCTAACTGCAGAAATGCTTCTGAGTTTCTTTACGACTTTTTGCAGACGACCAACTACATAGTCAACGTCCTCTTTTGTGTTGTTAAGTCCAAAGCTGAAACGAATTGTGCTTCTCGCATCTTCATCTTTGCCCATTGCCATAAGAACGTGGCTTGGTTCCAAACTGCCAGATGCACAAGCAGAACCAGTTGAAACACTGATTCCTTCTCTGTCGAGAAGCATCAAAAGTGATTCGCCTTCAACACCTTCAAAACTTACACTTGCATTGCCAGCCAAACGTTGTGTTGGATGACCATTGAGAGAAATGTTGTGAACTCTTTCGCTGAGTGATTTTAAGAAGTATCTTCTTACTGATTTAAGGTATTTATTGTTTTCTTCAACATTTTCTGTTGCCTTTTCAATAGCTTTGCCAAAACCTACAAATGCAGGAACGTTAAGTGTGCCTGCTCTAAGTCCTCTTTCTTGTGCTCCGCCGTCGATTAGTCTATCAATTTTTACACCTTTGCGAACATAAAGTGCGCCAGTGCCTTTTGGACCATAAATTTTGTGTCCTGAAATGCTCATTGCATCAATTTTCATTTCCTTTACATTCATTTCAACAGCTCCAATAGCTTGAACTGCATCTGTATGAAAAATTACATCATTTGCACGTGCAAGTTCTGCAATAGCACGAATTGGCTCGATTGTTCCAACTTCGTTGTTTGCTGTCATTATGCTGATAAGAATTGTGTCTGGTCCCATCGCCTTGATGATTTCGGCATATTTTACTATTCCGTTTTCATCAACAGGAACATAGGTTACGCGATAGCCCTCTTTTTCTAGTGCTCTGCAACTCTCTAATACTGCAGGATGCTCAATAACAGAAGTGATAATGTGGTTGCCCTTTTCTCTGTTTGCATGAGCAAGGCCTTTGATTGCCCAATTATCTGCCTCTGTTCCACCAGAAGTAAAATAGATTTCGTTTGGCTCAGCACCAATTGCTTTTGCCACCTTTTCTCTTGCTTGTTCCAAGGCAAAATCTGCGTTTCTGCCAAGAGTATACAAGCTTGAACTATTGCCATACAAATTGCCATAAGCATCAATCATTTCACGATATGCTTCGCTAGAAATTTGTGTTGTGGCAGCATTGTCTAAGTATACTGTTTTTCTTTTCTCCATTGTGTTTCTCCTTTTGTAAACTAATCTTATTTTAACACCTTGACAATATGTTGTCAATATTTGCGCAACAAAAAAACGCAAAATTTTGCGTTTTTTTAATATGTTTTTGGTATTTACAACTAAATTTTTGTGTATTTTCTGCAATTTTTGATTATTTTTGACTAATGGAATTTTGAACATAATCGGCAAAAATTGGTGCTGTCATATAGCCACTTTTGCGTGCGACTTCTTTGCCATTTACAAACACAACAAAAGTTGGTACTGAGTATATGTGATGGTCATCACAATACTCAAAACATTCGTCTACGTCAAGCATAACAAATTTGACATTATCATGTTTTGTGCTTTCTTGTTCGACTATTGGATGCATCATTTTGCAAGGGCCACACCAAGTAGCAAAAAAATCTGCAACAACAATATCGCCTTTTTCTATCATGTCTTCTAAAACACCAATACTAATTTGCTCTAACATAACAATTCCTATAAGATATATTTCTTGAGGTCGTGCTCTTTGATTAGTTTTTCCAAATGTTCGTCGACATATTTTTTGTCAACTTTGACATCAATAACAGGATGTTCGCCTGTTGCATTGAAACTTATATCTTCAAGGAGTTGTTCCATAATTGATTGAAGACGTCTTGCACCAATGTTTTCGTTGGTTTCATTTTGCATAACGGCAATATTTGCAATTTCGTCAAGTGCATCATCAGTAAATTCTAGGTTTATGTTATCTACTCCAAGAAGCGCCCTGTATTGATTTGGCAAACTATTTTCTGTGCTTGCCAAAATATTAACAAAGTCTTCTTTTGTGAGACTATCAAGTTCAACAGTTATTGGGAAACGTCCTTGCAATTCTGGAATGAGGTCTTCTATTTTGCTAACGTGAAAAGCACCGGCTGCAATAAACAAAATATAATCAGTTTTGATTGGGCCATATTTTGTTGAGACGGTTGAGCCTTCTACAATTGGCAGAATATCTCTTTGAACGCCTTCACGAGAAACGTCAGGGCCACCACGACCAGATGTTTCACCAGCAATTTTGTCTATTTCATCAATGAATATGATACCATCTTGCTCTGCCCTGCGGAGAGCTTCTGTGTTTACGCTGTCCATGTCGATAAGTTTATCGCTTTCTTCCAAAGTGAATAACCTAAGCGCATCAGCAACAGGTAAACGTTTTCTCTTTCTGCGCTTTGGCATAATTCCGCCCATGATGTCGCCAATATTGATTTCCATTCCTGGCATCATTGACATTGGTTGAGGACTTTCTAATATTTCTATTTCAACAATGTCATTATTGTATTTGCCCAAAACCAAATCAGCAGTTAGTTTTGATTTGATAACTTGTTCATCTGTTTCTGGTGCATATTTGTCTTTGTATATTGGATACAAAATGTTAGTTACTCTTGAATATGCCATTGTTTCTGCTCTTGGTTTAACTTCGGCATTTCTTTCTGATTTAACCAAACGTATGCTTGCCTCAACAAGGTCTCGAATCATGCTTTCTACGTCTCGGCCAACATAACCAACTTCTGTGAATTTGGTTGCTTCAACCTTTATAAAAGGAGCTTTTACTAGTTTTGCAAGACGACGAGCAATTTCTGTTTTGCCCACGCCTGTTGGCCCTTTCATTATTATATTCTTTGGATATATTTCTTCACGAAGTTCATCAGAAAGTTTGCTTCTTCTATATCTATTTCTAAGTGCAATTGCTACTGCTCTTTTTGCTTCTTTTTGGCCAATTATGTTTCTATCTAGTTCGGCAACTATGTGTTTTGGTGTATATTCCATGTGTTAAACCTCCTCAATTGTTAGGTTGCCATTTGTGAATATGCAAATCTCACCTGCAATTTTAAGTGCCTTTTCTGCAATTTCACGCGCAGAAAGGTCTGTGTTATTTTTTAGTGCTTTTGCTGCCGCAAGTGCGTAGTTTCCACCACTGCCAATTGCACAAACACCATCTTCTGGCTCAAGAACGTCACCAACGCCTGTGATGATAAGCATGCTCTCTTTGTCGGCAACTATCATCATGGCTTCTAGTTGACGAAGTGCATGATCTCTGCGCCAAAGTTGTGCAAGTTCAACAGCTGAACGCATCAAATTGCCTGAGTGCTTTTGAAGCATGCTTTCAAATTTTTCACAAAGTGTAAAAGCATCTGCCGTTCCACCAGCAAATCCCGTTACAACTTGTCCGTTATATAATCTTCTTACCTTTTTTGCAGTGCCTTTAAACACCACACTTTCGCCCATTGTTACTTGGCCGTCGCCCGCAATAACAATTTTGCCATCTCTTTGTACACCAATTATGGTTGTGCCTTTTAATTGATTCATATTGTTCTCCTTGTTATATTATGACCGCAAAGGTCAAAAATAGTCAAACTTTAAGTTTATTATATCAAAGCATTTTTGTTTTGTCTATTATTTTTGCAAATTTTTGAGCATTTGCTTCAAACTTTCTAGTCCTCGCTGTGAATATTGAATTTTGCGTTCTTTTTTGTCTTTTATTTTGCTATCAAGTGGTGGCAAAATGCCAAAGTTTGCGTTCATTGGTTGAAAATTGTTTTCTGATGCAGTTATTAAATAATTTATTATTGCACCAATCATTGTATCTTTTGGCCAACAAATGTGTGGTTTTTTATCAAGTGTGTTTGCCATATCAAGCGCCGCAACAAGTCCACTTGTTATGCTTTCTACATATCCTTCAACTCCACTTATTTGCCCTGCAAAATATATGTTTGGATTTATTTTGAGAGCAAAGTTTTCCGTCAAGTGTTTTGGTGCGCAAATATATGAATTGCGGTGCATAACACCATATTTTACGAACTCTGCATTTGCAAGCGCTGGGATAAGTGAAAACACCCTTTTTTGTTCTCCAAAAGTGAGATTTGTTTGAAAACCAACAATATTATATAAGTCACTTTGTGTGTTTTCGCGCCTTAATTGAACAACGGCAAAAGGTCTTTTTTCGCCCGTCTTTTCAAAGCCAACAGGACGAAGTGGTCCAAACCTTAGTGTGTCTTCTCCGCGAGATGCCATAATTTCAATTGGCATGCAACCTTCAAAAACGTTGGTGCTCTCAAATTCATGAAGTTCTGCCCTTTTTGCGTTTGTAAGTTCATGAACAAAAGTGTAATATTCTTCTTTATTCATTGGACAATTGATATAATCACTTGCTTGTCCATATCTTCCGGAAGAAAAAGTTTTGCTTTTGTCTATTGTGCTAGCATCAATTATTGGCGCAGAAGCATCATAAAAATACAATCTTTCATCGCCAAGCAACTTACCAATTTCATCAAAAAATTTTCCACTTGTGAGTGGTCCTGTTGCAATTATTGTTGGTATGTCTGTGTCAATTTTGGTTACTTCTTCGCGTATGATTTCTACATTTGGCAAACTCTCAATATAGTTTGTAACCTTTTGACTAAATTGCTCTCTATCAACAGCAAGAGCGCTTCCTGCTGGAACACTGCACTCCTCGGCAATTTTGAGCAAAAGACAATCTATTATTTTAAGTTCTGCTTTGAGCATGCCACTTGCTGTTGACAAATCTGTGCTTTTGAGAGAATTTGAGCACACAATTTCTGCCAAATTTGCATTAGAGTGCGCAGGAGAAAAGATGCTTGGTTTTTGTTCATATAGTCGAACACAATATCCACGCTTCTGCAATTGATAAGTGGCCTCGCAACCTGCAAGACCACCTCCTATTATATTAATTGTTTTCTTCATTATTTTCTTCTTGTTTTATTGCTTCCTTATGTGAAAAACCACATTTTGTGCAACTTGTAATTTTGCTTTTTGTGTAATACTTAACTATCATATATGTATTGCAATTTGGGCACTTTTCACTTGATGGAATATCCCAACTCACAAAGTCACATTTTGGATAGCCCTCACAGCCATAGAAGAATGTTCCTTTTTTGTTTTTGAGCTTGCGGACATTTTTGCCACATTTTGGACATTTTGCAACAACAGGTCTGTCGTCGTCAAGTGGTTTTGTATTCTTGCATTTTGGATAGTTCGGACACGCCAAAAATTTGCCAAATTTGCCAGAACGAATAACCATCAAACTGCCACATTTGTCGCATTTAACATCACTTATTTCATCTGGCACTTTGGCTTTATCGCCAGAAACCATGGCCTTTTTAATTTCGCCTTCAAATGGACCATAAAATTCTGAAACAACCTTCCTCCAATCTTTGCCTTCATATTCAATGTCGTCAAGTTGGTCTTCCATTTCAGCTGTGAAACCAATGTTCATGATTTTCTCAAAATGATTATTGAGATAGTCAACGGCTGTTCTGCCGAGATCGGTTGACTTGATTGTTTTGCCTTTATCTTTTTCAATATAATCTCTAGCATAGAGAACACTTACTGTTTGTGTGTATGTTGCAGGACGACCAATACCCTTCTTTTCCATGTCGTCAACTAGGATTGCTTCGGTATATCTGCTTGGTGCCTTTGTGAATTTTTGTTCTGGCAAAAGTTCCTTTTTGTTTAGTCCGTCGCCCTCTTTGATGTCTGGAAGTTTTGGTGATTCGTCTTCGTCTTCAACCACGTTGTTATAAATAAGAGTATAACCATCAAATGTTTGCACTTTGCCTGTGGCTTTGAATTTATAACCTGCATTATCTATATCAACAGCCAAACTATCATAACTTGCATCTGCCATTTGACTTGCCAAAAAGCGTTCATATATCAATTTATATAATTTGTATTCATTCTTGCCGAGCAGTGGTTGCATTTTTTCTGGTGTGTTGGCTAAACTTATTGGACGAATTGCCTCGTGTGCATCCTGAGCATCTTTTTTGTTCTTGAACACTCTTTCATATGGTGGCAAATAGTTTGCACCATATTTTTCTGTTATATATTTTTTTGCCATTGCTTGCGCTTCTGGACTAACTCTTGTTGAGTCTGTTCTTATATATGTTACAAGTGCTTGTTTGCCACCCGTTGTAAGAGGTGCACCTTCATAAAGTGTTTGAGCAGTTGCTGAAATCACTTTTAGGCTCATTCCAAGTTTGTTTCCTGCTTCTTTTTGCATTGTGCTTGTTGTAAATGGTGCACTTGGGTGAGAATATGTAACTTGTCTTTTAACTTGCTCAGCAACAAATGTTCCAGCGCTAACTGCTGCAACAATTTTGTCCATCTGCTCTTTTGTTTTTATCTTTTTATCTTTGCCATCAGTCAAAACGGCTTTGATAACTTCTTTTTTGCCCTCTTTTGTAAGTTTTGCAGTGAGCGTCCAATATTCTTCTGGAACAAAGTTCTCTATTTCTCTATCCCGATCTACAACAAGTTTCAGTGTTACACTTTGAACTCTGCCAGCGCTCATGCCTGATTGAATTTTTTTGCAAAGTATTGGGCTGAGTTTATAACCAACAAGCCTATCCAAAACTCTGCGTGCTTGCTGCGCGTCAACCAATTTTTGATCAATTGGTCTTGGATGCTTTGCCGCCTCTTGCACAGTATTTTTTTCAATTTGGTTATATGTTATTCTGCAATCGCTGTTTTTGTCTATGCCAAGAACTTCGCACACGTGCCAAGCAATAGCTTCACCTTCGCGGTCTGGGTCGGTTGCAATCAAAACATTGTCTGCTTTTTTGTATTCTGCCTGCAAATTTGCAACAACTTTTTTCTTATCGCCCGCAACAACATATTCTGGTTCAAACTCTTTTTCTATATTCACTCCCAAGCCCTTTGTTGGCAAGTCGCGGATATGACCAAAGGTTGGAACAACTTTGTAGTCGCTTCCTAGATATTTTTGAACACTTTCTCTTTTTCCTGGTCCTTCAATAAGCACTAATGTCTTCATTATTATCTCCAAATTTGCATGACTCTTTGGTTTGTTAATTTTGCGCCATACTTTTTGCATAGTAGCACAACAGATTTTGGTTTGTCAAAG
>Ga0310696_10008759_pt1 | contig 11773 bp, 10 predicted proteins | sample AusTroGonzalo_MG_4_FD_203885 | JGI IMG/M metagenome (GOLD analysis project Ga0310696, IMG submission 203885) | Bovine rumen microbial communities from tropical cattle in Woodstock, Queensland, Australia - Gonzalo_02 (v2) (version 2) | ecosystem: Host-associated > Mammals > Digestive system >...
TTGAAGTGTTCAACGGCCTGCGCCCAGTTGGCCATATCCACCCCGTAGCCGCCGTTGAACTGGCTCTGGTTGAATATAGCGCGTGGCGTGGCACCTACCGTGAAAGCTTCGTAAAGCTCCGTCCCTTCAGGGGTGCGGAAGTCGGCGGGGAAACTGCTGTTGGGTTTGGCAAACGCCCCGGCGTGAATACAAACAGCCACTATCGTGTCACCGTATGTGCCCGACAATGTGGCCAGAAGCCGGTGCCCGTCCGGACAGTTGGTGCATCGCTGGCCGGTGAATTCCTCCACGAATACCTTCTTATAGACGGCATTCTTGTCCAACTCCGGAAATTCCACCGTGGTTTCCACGCTTTCATCGTATTGCAGATAAGGGCCTTCAATCTTGTCACACGAAACAGCAATGATGACGGTTGCAATGAAAGTCAGTATGAATGTGATTTTTTTCATATCTTCAATATATTGAATGTCAAACAGTTAAAATGATGTCGTAACAGACAGGCCGAGACCGTAGGAGGCAGGCACGCTACGGCAGACACCGCCGATGCAGAGGATGCCCTCTTTCGTCTTGCCGAAATTGAGGGCGATACGGGTGGTCTTGATGACGAAGGCGGCGGCAATATTGTAGTAATGGATGCGCTGGCTCTTCACCTCATTGCCGTAGTTCCACTGGTCGCTGACGGAAATGAACCAGTGCGGGGCGATGGAGTATTCCAAGATGCCAAACAGCCAGCTGCCGTCATCCTCTTTGGCGTAAAGATGGTCCATCTCAAACTTCAGGGCGTGCTTGGTATTTACCTTATAGGTGACGCGCCCCATCACGTTATGCCCACGGAACAGCGGGCCTGCATGACCTTGCAGGATGGTGAGGTTGTAGGTGATGAAGTTGTAAGCGAGGTCAAGCTTCCATTTCTTGTTATTGAACCGGTGGCTGATTTCAAGGCCGAGATCCTGATACAGCAGCTCCGGCCCGAACTTGAAGAAGGAGGAGGTGTAGCCTTCGGTGCCGCTGACTGTGCCGTGCGCCACAGCTTCCGGGACCAGTTTCTGCTCCACGTTGTGGAAGCGGGCGTAGTTCAGGGTGAGGTCAATGCCGTACTTGCCGCCGAGCTTCGAGTTCTTCGGAATCTTGTAGTTGACCTGCGCCTGCACGCCGATCTGTCCGTTGGGCTGGCTGGCATAGCTGTAATTGCCGAGGAGTGCGTAGGAGTACTGCCTGCATACCGACGGTATATAGTTGATACTCAGCAGTGGAGTACTGGCGGAGATGTCGCGCTGACTGCGGAAGTCCATATTGTCGGAACGGATGAAGGAAGCCTCTACGCCGAAACCTTTCATTGAGTAAGAGGCACTGATTAACAACGCATTTCCTGTTTTGAAAATGTAACTGTTGGTGTTGTTCGGGTCGTTGCTTTTGTGGGCGAACTCGCTTTCAAGGCGGAAACCTTTGTAGCCGAAATTGAGGCGCGCGGCCCATGTAGCGATATTCTGCGGGATTTTTTCAGTCGGTATGATGCCGCTTTCAATGTCGCCGACGGGGAAGTTGACGAAAATGTCGTTCTCAGCCTTTTCGTATTTGCTGACGAAGCTGCCTCCGATGGCAAAGGTGAAGCCATTTTCGGAAATCTTCTTGAACATGTCGCTGAATGAAATCTCCGCATCAAGGCCGCGGACGTAATCCTTGCGCTTGGTGTATTCGAAGTCGAAATTCTTGCGTTCCATGCCCCAGACCCCTTTCAGCATGATGCCCTTGTACGGGGTGACGCGGATTCGTGCACCCAGCAGGCTGTTGTCGATGCCGAGCTGTCGGTCCTCGTAGGCACGGAGGGCGAACCCGTTACCGAACTGCTCATAAAACGTGCCGGCGGTCACTTGGATGAAATCGTTCTTGTAATCAAGGAAATAGTTGGTGAGCCCTTGCCCCTTATAGCCGATGTCCTCAAAGTCGATCAGCGGGTAGCTGTAGAACTCGTAGCGGATTCCTGCGGTAAACCCGCTGTTGGTGTAGTTGACGTTGAGCCACGTGTTGGCCCGCACCTTTTCTTTCACTTCTTTCGCATTCATCAGTGAATCAGGAATGTAGTACATCCCATTGAATCCAAAATCTCCGCTGATGTGTCCCAGTTTCGACTGTGCCGATAAAGTAAAAATCCCCGCCGTAAGCACGGAGAGGACAAGAAATCTTATTAAATGTTTCATATTCAGTGACTATTCGCTTTTGACAAGGCTTTTCAGTACTTCGTAAACTTCCTCTTCACCGCCGGTGGCGTAGGAGGTGTGCGACCATACCATCTCTCCATATTGGTTGTAAATGCAGAGGAACGGCACATCCACCACGTTCAAGGCACGTTTGAGGTCGGAGTTGACATCCTGGAGCACCACGTAGTCCCAGCCCTTGGCCCTGACCACCGGCGCCACCTTGGAGGCGGAACGGCTGTCGTCAATTGAAACCGCATACAGCGTGACTCCGAACTCTTCCACCCATTCCTCATATACGAGAGAAATGGCATCCAGCTCCTCCATGCACGGTTTGCACCATGTCGCCCACAAGCTCACAATGAACGGGTGCTCACCTTTGTAAAACTCTTTGGTACTCATCACTTCGCCGTCAAGGGTTTTAACATCTACCGAGGGGATGCGTAAGTCGGCGTTCCAGGGCCTGCCCTGTGCAAAAACGGAAAAACAGGTCGCCAAGCAAATCATCAGAATGAATAGTTTTTTCATCTCTTCAATATTTAAAAATTCAAGGCGGCAAAGATACGATTTTAGTTGGAAAGTTTATCCTATTTGTTGAATTCTAACGTTAAAAAGTTTGAAGACGGGAAAGTCCACTCTGTCGGATTTGAAAATTTGTCAAGAAAAAAAGTCTGAAAGTTGTACTTTTGCACGCTGTTCTAAATTTTGAAAATATGAATGTTACAATTTTGAATATTGGAGATGAACTGCTTATTGGCCAGGTGGTTAATACAAATGCAGCACAGATGTCGCAGATGCTTACACAGGCAGGGATGACGGTTGCAGGCGTTTTCACCATTGGCGATTGTGCCGAAGATATACGGAATTATCTGCACCATTGCCTCGCCATCAGCGATGCCGTCCTGATGACTGGCGGCCTCGGCCCGACCAAGGACGACATTACCAAAAAGACATTGTGCGACTTTTTCGGCAGCGAGCTGTATGAAAATGCGGAGGCACTGGAGAACGTGCGCCGTATCGTAGCCTCCCACGGGCGCGAGCTGACAGAGACCAACCGGCTGCAGGCGTGGGTTCCCCGCTGTTGTACGATGATCAATAACGTGTTGGGGACGGCACCCTGTATGTGGTTCGAGACCAACGACCGCCCGTCAAAGGTGGTGGTTTCGCTGCCGGGTGTCCCGTTCGAGATGGTGAATCTGATGGAAACGGAAGTTGTTCCGCGCCTTCAGGAACATTTTGCGGTGGGTGCCATCGTCAACAAGAACCTGTTGCTGCACGGCATCGGCGAGTCGTTCCTGAGCGACCTGATCGAGCCGTGGGAGCTGGCACTGCCGGAAAACATCCGTCTGGCCTACCTCCCGCAGCCAGGACTGATGAAACTGCGGCTCACTGCCCGCGGTGCCAATTCCGCGACGTTGCAACGCCAGATCAGCGAGGCTGTGTCTGCATTGTACCCCATTGCAGGACAGTACATCATGGGGGAGGATGCAGAGTCGCTGCCAGAGTTGGTGGCCCATGCAATGGCCATGTCAGGAAGGACATTGGCCACGGCCGAAAGCTGTACGGGCGGGAACATTGCCGCCAAGCTGACAGCATTGACGGGGGCTTCGGCCTACTTCCGCGGCGGTGTGGTTGCTTACAGCAACGAAGTGAAGGAGAGTGCATTGGGTGTCCGGCACGAGACGCTGGTGCGGCATGGTGCCGTTAGTGAGGCGACGGTCAGGGAGATGGCGGCGGGTGTGAGAGAACGGCTTGGTGCCGACTTTGCCGTCGCGACGACAGGCGTGGCAGGACCGGGCGGCGGCACGCCCGAAAAACCGGTGGGCACCGTCTGGATCGCCGTCGCATCGGCGGCGGGCGTGACGGCTGAACTGCTGCACCTTACTGGGCGGCGTGCCCAGATCGTGGAACGCACGTGCAACGCCGTGTTTGCGGCATTGCTCCGAACCGTGCGGGAATGATAGACGAACTATCCGAACTTTGTCGTACTTTTGCCACCCCAATCCGATGTATCATACAATTTATATAATATGAAGAGACACACCTTTTTGACCTTGTTCCTCCTTGTAACCGTCATCACCATGAATGCACAGAAAATGGAAAAACCTGCCAACAACCCCCTAGTGGAAACATGGAACACCCCGTTCCAGACACCCCCATTTGAGAAAATCAAGACCGAGCATTATATGCCCGCCTTCAAGTACGCGCTCTCCGTCGCGGAGGACGAACTCTACCGCATCAAGGCCGTGAAGATGAAACCCACCTTCGAGAACACCATCGAGGCCCTCGACCGCTCCGGCAAGCTGCTCGGCGACATCTCCGGCATCTTCTTCAACCTGCTGGAAGCCAACACTTCCCCCGAAATGCAGAAGATTGCGCAGGAGGTCTCCCCTGCCCTCACCGACTTCAGCAACCGCATGCACCTCGACCCCGCTCTGTTCAACCGTGTGGAGGCCGTCTATAAGAACCCCGGCAACCTCACGCCCGAACAGAAGATGCTCCTCGAAAAGACCTACAAATCGTTCGTACGCGCTGGCGCCAAGCTCTCCGATGCCGACAAGGAAAAATACCGCGAGTACTCGATGCGCCTCTCCACCCTCTCCCTGAAATTCGGGGAGAACGTGCTCAACGCCGTCAATGCCTACACCAAACTGATAACAGATGAGAAAATGCTGTCCGGCATTCCCCAATCTGCTTTGACCGTCGCCCGCGAGAAAGCCAAAGCCAAAGGTCAGGACGGCTGGCTGTTCGACCTGTCAATGCCGTCGTACCTCGCCGTGCTCACCTACGCCGACAACCGCGAACTCCGCAAGGAGATGTATATGCACTACAACACCCGCGCCTTCGGTGGTGAGTTCGACAACCAGGCCGTTATCAAGGAGATACTGACCATGCGTGACGCCATCGCCAAACTCCTCGGTTACAATACATACGCCGACTACGTTCTGGAAGAGCGGATGGCCGAGAACACAAAGAACGTCTATGACCTTGAAAACCAGCTGCTGAAACACGCGCTGCCCGTGGCCAAGAAGGAAATGAAGGACCTGCAGGCCTTCGCCGCCACCCAAGGATTCAAAGAGCCCATACAGCGCTGGGACTTCGCCTACTATTCCGAAAAATACAAAACTTCGCTGTTCAACGTGAACGACGAGATGCTGAAACCCTACTTCAAGCTTGAAAATGTCATCAAGGGCGTGTTCGGTCTCGCCACCGACCTGTTCGACCTGAAGTTCGTGCCGAACGACAAGATACAAGTCTATCACCCCGACGTGAAGGTGTATGAGGTCTATCGTGGCAAGCAGTTCATGGCGGTGCTGTACCTCGACTTCCACCCACGCGACAGCAAGCGCGGCGGGGCATGGATGACCGCCTTCCGTGAGCAGTCGCGTGACAAGGACGGCAACGACATCCGGCCGTTAGTGTCGCTAGTGATGAACTTCACGCCCAGCACCGCTGACGCGCCGTCACTGCTCACCTTTGATGAGGTGCGCACCTTCATGCACGAGTTCGGGCACTCCCTCCACGGGATGCTCTCGGAGGTGACCTACAACAGCCTGTCGGGAACGAGCGTGCCCCGCGACTTCGTGGAACTGCCGTCGCAACTGCTGGAGAACTGGTCGGTGGAGAGCGAGTACCTCAACAAGTTCGCCTTCCATTACCAGACCGGCGAGCCGATTCCTGCGGAACTCATCCAGAAGATCAAGGACTTCGACAACTTCCACGCGGCATACGCCTGTGTCCGTCAGGTGTCGTTCGGCCTCTTGGATATGATGTGGCACACCACCGCTCCCGACAAAATCAAGGATATTGTGACTTGTGAGCGGAACGCCATCAAGAAGACGGAGCTGATGCCCGTGGTGGAGGGTGCTTGTATGAGCACCTCCTTCTCGCACATCTTTGCGGGCGGTTATGCTGCCGGCTACTACGGCTACAAATGGGCGGAAGTGCTGGATGCAGATGCCTATTCATTGTTCCAAGAAAAAGGGATTTACAACAAGGAGGTTGCCGAATCGTATGTGAAGAACATCCTGTCGAAAGGCGGCACAGAGAAGGCGATGGACCTGTACGTGAAGTTCCGCGGACGGAAGCCCAAGATTGACGCCTTGCTCAAACGGAGCGGGCTCATGAAATAAGATTGAGAATGTTGAAAAAAATATTTTTCATCAACTTGAAATTGTGAATAAAAATTTTGTATTTTTGCCGCCCAAAAATCCGATTATTATCTTGCTGTTAGAGAGGTAAAAAAAGAGTTTAAAAATCGAGGCGTATGGGTGAAGATACGCTTCAAAAAAGAAAAAAATTTAAAAATGAACACATTAAGCTACAAAACGATTTCGGCCAACGAAAAAATCGTGAAGAAGGAATGGGTGGTCATTGACGCAGAGAATGCCGTCGTAGGCCGTCTTTCCACCGTCATCGCCCGTATCCTGCGCGGCAAGACGAAACCTTATTACACTCCTCATTTCGATTGTGGTGACAACGTCATCGTGATCAATGCCGAGAAGATCCGTTTCACCGGCAAGAAGATGACCGACAAGGTTTACACGCACCACACCGGTTATCCGGGAGGCCAGCGCTTCTGCACCCCGAGAGAGATGCTGAAAAAGCACCCCATCCGCGTCATCGAGCACGCAGTGAAAGGCATGCTTCCGAAGACCAAACTCGGTGCTGAACTTTATCGCCACCTTTACGTGTACGAAGGTCCCAACCATCCGCACGAAGGTCAACAACCCAAATTAATCAACATCAACGAAATCAAATAGGAGTTATGGAAGTTACAAATACAATCGGAAGAAGAAAAACCGCAGTTGCCAGAATCTATATGCAGAAAGGCAGCGGTCAGATTACCATCAACAAGCGTGACTATAAGGACTACTTCCCGTTGGGAACACTCCAGTATGTGGTCACCCAGCCCCTCCAGATCGCCGAATTGGAAGGCCAGTATGACATCAAGGTCAACTTGGACGGCGGCGGTATGACCGGCCAGGCTGAAGCCCTCCGTCTCGCCATCTCCCGCGCCATCGTGGAACTCTATCCCGACCTCCGTCCCGCTCTGAAGTCGAAAGGCCTCCTCAGACGTGACCCCCGTATGGTCGAGCGTAAGAAACCCGGTCAGCCGAAGGCCCGTAAGAGATTCCAGTTCAGTAAACGTTAATGTTTACAGCCTCATGGATTTATGGGATCTTCGAATCTTCAAATCTATGAATCTGTGAATCTTCAAATTGAAAAAAAAACAGTTTAGTATCGAAATTGCCGAGACCCCGCTTCGGCGAGCTACCCGGTGATTGATTTTAAGAACGTAAACAAATCAAAAAAACATGTCAAGAGTAACTTTTGAACAATTATTGGACGCCGGTTGCCACTTCGGGCACCTGAGAAGAAAATGGAATCCCCAGATGGCACAGTACATCTTCATGGAGAAGAACGGCATCCACATCATCGACCTCCACAAGACGGTTGAAAAGATTGACGAAGCCTGCGCAGCAGCCAAACAAATCGCGAAATCGGGCCGCAAGATCCTGTTCGTCGCCACCAAGAAACAGGCGAAGGACACCGTGGCCGAACTCGTAAAGGCCGTTGGTATGCCGTACGTGACCGAACGTTGGCCCGGCGGTATGCTTACCAACTTCACCACCATCCGCAAGGCTGTCAAGAAAATGAGCGACATCGACCGCATGATGGGAAGCGAAGACTTCCTGAAGAGCATCTCCAAGAGAGAGAAACTCCAGATTGAACGTGAGCGCGCCAAACTGGAAAAGACCCTCGGTTCCATTTCCGACCTTTCCCGTCTGCCCGCCGCCGTCTTCATCGTCGATATCCTGAAGGAGCACATCGCAGTGGCTGAGGCTCACCGCCTCAACATCCCCACCTTCGCCATCGTCGACACCAACTCCAACCCGAATCTCGTTGACTTCCCCATCCCCGCCAACGACGACGCCTCCAAATCCATCTCCGTCATCGTCAAGGCCGTCTGCGACGCTATCGCTGAAGGTCTCGATGAGAGAAAGATGGACAAGGACAACTCCACCGAGGACGAAGCTGAGGAGAACGCTGAATACAACAATATCAGCGATGACGACGAAGAGGAAGCCAGCAACGGCCGCACCAAGGAAGGTGTCCGCAAAGTGAAGGATGTCACCGGAGAAGAGGGTGAAGAGGGTCGCCGCAAACGCCCCACCATCAAGAGAGGCCCCGCCAAAACCGCTGACGCCAAAAGAAATTAATGTTTAACATCTTGAAAATCTAATAAAATGGAAGTTAAAATAACCGCAGCTCAAGTTAATGAACTGAGAAAAGCTACCGGCATCGGTATGATGGATTGCAAGAACGCTCTGGTGGAAGCCGGTGGCGATTTCGACAAAGCCATTGACATCCTCCGCAAGAAGGGTCAGAAAGTGGCCGCCAAACGCGCCGACCGCACCGCCGACCAAGGCCGCGTCATCGCAAAAGTGAACGCCGACCACACCAAGGGCTACATCCTCGTGCTCAGCTGTGAAACCGACTTCGTCGGTAAGAACGCCGAATTCGTCGCCCTCAGCGAGAAGCTGATTGACACCGCAATGGCACAGAACATCGCCACCCGCGACGAACTCCTCGCCCTCACCATCGACGGCAGAAGCGTTTCCGACCTCATCCTCGACATGACCGGCAAGACCGGCGAGAAGATCGAACTTCCCGCTTACAACGTCATCGAGGCCGCACACGTCACCGCTTACAACCACCTTGGCAACCGCCTCGGCTGCATCGCCGGTTTCAACCTTGCCAACTGCGAGGAAACCGCTCACGAAGTGGCTCTCCAGATCGCTTCGATGAACCCGATGGCCCTCAGCGCTGACAGCATTCCTGAAGAGACGAAAGCCCACGAGCTCGCCGTCATCATTGAGAAGACCAAGGCTGACGAAATCGCAAAATTCGTGGAGAACGCCATCCGCAAGGCTGGTATCAACCCCGCACACGTTGACTCCGAAGACCACATCGAGAGCAACATGACCAAGGGCTGGATCACTCCCGAACAGGCACAGCAGGCCCGCGAAATCAAGGCCGCTGCCACCGCCGAAGCTACCGCCAACCTCGACAAGCAGGCCAAGAAGATCGAAATGATCTCCCAAGGCCGTTTGCAGAAGTACTACAAAGAAAACACCCTGCTCGCCCAGGAATACTACGGCGACAGCAAGATGACCGTTGATGAACTGATGAAGAAAGCCAACAAGGACCTCACTTGCACCGGCTACTTCCGCCTCCAACTCGGCGCCTAATCGGTTGTCACAGTCTGATTCAAAAAAAAGCGGCGATTTTATCGCCGCTTTTTTTGTTTGTCTGTTTTCACCCACTACCGCTTCTTCACCACCAACGGTGTGGTCTCCACCGTGTTGCTCACGTGCAGGGCGCGGTCCACGATGTAGCAGCTGAACTTGATGGTATCGTACTGCGTGCTCGGGTCGAGGCTGTTGATGGGCAAATCCACGTACAGGTCTCCTTCGATGGATTCGGGCACATCGTTGCTCAGCCGCGGAAACCGCTGGTTGAAAGTGACCGACTCAAACTCAATTTTTTGGAACTGCCCGTCTATCTTTTTATAATAGTCAATAAAAAGATTGTAATAATAGACGGAGGCGGTGTCGAACGGCGAATCGATGTCTTCCGTGTTCAGCCCGAGGTCGCCGTCACCGTCCTGGAAATGCAATGTCAGCGTCGCCTTGTTGTCAATGCCGGTGCCTTCGTCAATCTTCTCCAGACTCACGAATGTAATGGCCGGCTCCACCGGGAACTTCTCCTGTCTCCCGCATCCCGCCAGCAACAACAGCGATAACAACATTAGGACAATAAAACGGTGCATGTTTTTTTTAATATTTTGTAGAGACGCGATTAATCGCGTCTCTACAATGGTGATTTGCTAGATTTCCTCCATCACCACGTCCACGTTACGGATGAATTCGCGGCTGGCGGCCATCAGCTTGTACATGATGGTGTCGTTCTCCACGAAGGGGACGTGCTTGCGGTACTGGGCGACGAAATCCTCGATGAACTCCGACGATTTGAGCGGACGGCGGAATTCGAGGGCTTGGGTGGCATTCAGCAGCTCGATGGCAAGGATCTTCTCCACGTTCTCGACCACTTTGTAGGCCTTTGTGGCGGCGTTGGCACCCATGCTCACGTGGTCCTCCTGACCTTGCGAAGACTCGATAGAGTCGGAGGAGGAGGGCATCGTGAAGGTCTTGTTCTGGTTGACGATGGAGGCCGCCGTGTATTGCGGAATCATGAAGCCGGAATTAAGGCCCGGATTCTTGACCAAGAACGACGGAAGTTCGCGTTTTCCGCTGATAAGCTGGTAAATTCTTCTTTCAGAGATATTTCCAAGTTCCGACATCGCCAGTGACAGGAAGTCGAGCACGAGGGCGAGCGGCTGTCCATGGAAGTTGCCGGCGGAGATGATGAGGTCTTCGTCGGGGAATACCGTCGGGTTGTCGGTGGCGGAGTTGATTTCGGTCTCCACCACGCTGGTGATGTGCGACAGCGAGTCCTTGGTGGCGCCGTGCACCTGCGGCATACAACGGAAGGAGTACGGGTCTTGGACGTGCTTCTTCGGACGGGCGATGATTTCGGAGCCGGTGAGCAGGCTGTTGATATGCGTGGCGGTCAGAATCTGGCCGACGTGCGGGCGGGCGAAATGGACCGACAGGTTGAAGGGCTCGATGCGGCCGTCGAAAGCCTCGAGGGAGACGGCACCGATGATGTCGGCCAGCCACGACAGCTTGCGGGCTTTGAGCAGCAGCCAAACACCATAAGCACTCATGAACTGCGTGCCGTTGAGCAGGGCCAGCCCCTCTTTCGACTGCAACGTGATGGGCTTCCAGCCGAACTTCTCGTTGATTTCGGCGGCGGGGTACTTCTTGTTGTGATAATATACTTCGCCTTCGTTCAGCAGCGGGAGGCACATGTGGGCCAGCGGCGCAAGGTCACCGGAAGCGCCCAGTGAACCCTGCTGATACACAACGGGGTAAACTCCCTTGTTGTAAAAGTCGATAAGGCGCTCGATGGTGTCTAACTGGACACCGGAGTAGCCGTAGGACAGGGACTGCACCTTCAGCAGGAGCATCAGGCGGACAATCTCCTGCGGAACCTCGTCACCGATGCCGCAAGCGTGCGACTTCACGAGATTGCTCTGAAGGGTGGAGAGGTCGGTCTTGTTGACGGAGGTGTTGCACAGCGAGCCGAAGCCGGTGGTCACGCCGTAAACGGGCACGTCGCTCTTCTCCATCTTCTCGTCCAAATAACGGCGGCACTTCAAAACGGCCTCCTTGGCTTCGTCCGACAGGGCAAGTTTCGCCTTCGATTTGATGATTTTTTCTACTTTGTCTAAATCCAGAAACTGGGATGAAATGGTGTGGGTTTTCATATCGTTGATTTGTTTATTTGTTGATTTGTTTTTTGCAAAAGGGTACAGGGGACAGGGTATAGGGTATAGGTAATAGGTAATAGGTAGATAGGTAATAGGTGATAGGTAATAAGTAGAAGGTTAGAAAGTTAGGAGATTGAAGAGGGCTTGTGTGTTGGTCACTTTTTACTTTTTACTTTAT
>Ga0310696_10008760_pt1 | contig 11772 bp, 4 predicted proteins | sample AusTroGonzalo_MG_4_FD_203885 | JGI IMG/M metagenome (GOLD analysis project Ga0310696, IMG submission 203885) | Bovine rumen microbial communities from tropical cattle in Woodstock, Queensland, Australia - Gonzalo_02 (v2) (version 2) | ecosystem: Host-associated > Mammals > Digestive system >...
GACAACGTAATCGGAACGACGTTTGTCGTCGGTGATTTTAAATTGCCCGTCCATGGAATTCATGGATAAAGTGAGCTCATAAGGATTGGCATATTCGTGACAAAGCAATGCGCCCGCCATAAACTGAAAACGATTTGTTTTGCTAAACTCTTTTTGGGTTGAAAGATAGGCACCGATTGCCGTTTCAACGGAATATGTTTGACTTCTTTTAGAAGACAGACTGTAGGCTTTGGCATCTTCTTTGAGTTTTGTTTGATACATGCCGAAATTTAATGCGCCGGCGGGCGAAATTTCAAAAGCGCCGACGCGAACCGGATAGCGCAATTCGTTTGAAAGCGAGGCCGTGCGTTTTTTGATTTTGCCTTCGTAATTTGTTTGGTTAAATCCTTCGCGGTTGTAGGTGCCGTAGGCATAACCGATTTTGGGCGTTGAAAGGAATTTAAAGCCTTTTTTGTTTGCTTCAAAAGGCGCCATCAGTTGGATGTGACGCAAAGAACGGTCGTTTTTAGCGTGTTTGTCGGCGGTGTTAATATCTGAAACGGACATGCCGACGCCAAAGCTTGTGTTTTCGTTTTTGCTGCCGGACAAGGCATAACGCGTGTGAGACGCTTTGCCCGACAAAAGCGGTGCACTCAAATCATCCGCAAAAGAAAAGCCGCTGCCCTCAAAATGAAACATTTTGTCGGAGATGTCAAAATTCAAATCTTTATCGATGAGCAAATCTTCGGTTGAAAAGCGCGAAAGAACAGTTTGTCCGGTGAGCCCGTTAACGGTTTCTTGCACGGATTGGAGATTTGTTTTTTCTTTCAAATCTTTGAAGAACGATTCGCCGTTTTCAAGAGCGTAGTTTTGATTTAAGAACGTGCCGACGGATGAATGCGCATCAACAACCTGCGCAAAATCTTTTTTGGTAAGCACGATATCGGCGCCTTCCAAAGAAGCATTGAAAAGCGGCGAAGCGGAAGAAAGCGTTAAATCGGTAGCGTCATCGGTGTTGATGGCGTTTTCCAAAACATATGTGTTTTTAAAGCCGGCAGAAACAACCTCGTTGTCAATGCTTAAATTGCCGGAAACGGCGGGGGCCGTGAAATTGCCGCCCGAAGTAATGGAAACGCCGCTTGAACCGAGGCTTAAAGCTTTTGATGTTGAAACGGAGCCGGCGTTCAACAAAGTGGCGTTGCCTGTTAAATAAATGGCTTTGCCGCCGCCGGGGGTGTAGCAACTGGAAGTGATGTCACCGGTGCAGGCTGTTTCGGAAGTGTATTTTAATTCATCACCGTTAATCACAAATTCAAATTGGCCGCTGTTTTTGACTTTGGCGCCGTTTGTGGCGTAAATGCCGTATGTGGTATCTGACGGGCCGTAAACCCAAATACGGCCGGTGTTTTCAACGCTGCCGCCGTTGCTGTATATGCCGACGGCCGTGCCCGAAACAGATTCGACGCTGATGGGATAGTGTTGGGTGGAATTGATGACCGTGCCGCCGATGTTGTAAATGCCGAAAGCACTGCCCGTATTGCTTGAAGCGGTGATTTTTGAGCTGTTTGTAACGGTATTTGCAGCGCTCTGCGAAGACGAATCGGAAGATGTTTCGGATGCCGTAAAGTAGATGCCGTAAGCATTGCCGGATACGCTTGTTGCCGAAATCCAACGCCCGTTATTGATTTCGCCGCCCGTGGCAATAATGCCGTAAGCATTGCCGGAGGTGCTGGTGGCAAAAAGAGCTTCGGACGGGGTGAGTTCGTTGTAATTTTTAATGTTGTTAACCGTGCCGCCGTTGACGGATGCCGCATATGCATTGCCCGAGGTTGCCGTAACATGAACTTCGCCGGAATTGTTGATGGTGCCTTTGTTGATATGCATGCCGTAGGCGTTGCCTTTGCCGGTGTTGGTGACATTAATGAAAGATTGAAGAAGAAATGAGTTTTCTTTTGTGGAATCATTGACGTCTTTGTAGGTGTTTGAAATGCTGTATGTTTTTTCGGAATCGGTGCCGCCGCCCGCATAGTTGTATATGCCGTAAGCATTGCCGGCGCCGTTGTTGTTGACGTTGATGTATGAATATAAATATGCAGCCGAATTTTCTTTGGCAGAGTCAAAATTAAAATCGCCGGAGATAATTTCGCCGTTGCCCCAAATACCGAACACGTCGCCGTCACCGGTGTTGTTTAAGGTGATGTATGCTTCCGAAATGCCGGGCTGATTGCGTAGGGTTTCGGAAGATGTGCCGCGCACGATAATGGCCGCATCCTGAAGTTCGATGTAGTTGTTGTATACTGTTTCGGCATTGTTGGAATATAAGCCGTAAACACGACCGTCGGAATGGTTTGTGATGTTTATTTGATGATGTTGGTCAAGTGCGCCGTAAGATATTGTTTCGGTAACGGTTTCCGTTTCGCCACCCTCTTTTTCTTCTTCGACCTCAACTTCAATATCTTCTTTGGTGATTTTGAAGTAGGTGTTTGCAAATTTTGTTTGCTCAAGATAATGCCAGTGAATGGTTTGGCCGGCATCATAGAAAAGGCCGTAGACATTGGCATAGTCATTGTTGACGATGTCAATTGAGCTGAGATAGTTGTAGTTGACGTTGGAATCGTCACCGTATACGTCAGGCTTGATTGAAACGCATGCGCCCGTAGAGTCTTTGCCGTAACCGGCGCCGCAGCCTTCGCAAAGGTTGCCGTCGTTATAAGCGGTGGGACAAACGCATTTTGCGCCTTTTTGCACACCGCCGTGCGCGCAGGCAAGGGTTTTGTAGCATTCGTTTGTGCCGTAGTGGTCATAGCCCGTGGCGCATTGGTCGCATTTTGAGCCGGTGTATGCCTCACTGTTGCAAACGCAGGTTTCGTTAACCCAATGGCCGTGAACGCAGTTCGGATCAACACTGTTGCCGCCACCGCCGCCACCGCCGCCGCTTAAGGCAATAGCCGTTCCCGCACCGGCGGCAACGATACCCGCGCCGATAAGCGCTTTGGTCGTGAAACTCATACCGGTTGAACCGGCAGCCAACTTTTGGGCCGAGCCGACGGCCGTATCCATGTTTCGAACAGGCTTTTGAATAACGGACCGCAGAAAATCACGGTAATCGTCTATTTCCCATGTGCAGCGATGCGAGGGATTTGCGCCCGATTGCAAAAAAGATTTGAATGCGGTTCTGTTTTTGCGTTTTGCGGCCACGCACAAACCCGTATCGCCGTTTGCGTTGACCGAATCGATATCAAGACCGCGCGAACGGGCATTGTTGATTGCCGAGACATCGCCGTTTGCCGCCAAATTGTAAAGCGCATTAAAACTTTGGGGCGAAAGGGGCTCTAAATAGGCCTCTGCCCTGAACGTAAAAAAGCTTAAAAAAGCCAATAAAACCACGCTAAAGCGTTTCGGAAACATGTTTTTCCTTAAAATAAAAGTTGTTCGTTTGGCACATTATAGAATATGATTTGTAAAGATGAGGTTAATAAAAAACCCTAATGTTTGGGCGATGAAATTATTTTGGTAAAATAAAAAAATATTTTTTCTTTACTTATGAAAGCGTTTGTTCTATTTTAGACGAAGTTTATTTTAAAAAACAGGAAAATAATAAAATGACAGCAACCTTAAAACAAATTCGCAAAACATTTTTGGACTACTTTGCAAAGAACGGGCACACGATTGTGCCGTCATCTTCGCTTGTGCCAGATAATGATCCGACATTGATGTTTACAAACTCGGGTATGGTGCAATTTAAAAACATTTTTACGGGCAACGAAACACGCCCCTATACACGCGCGGCTTCGGCACAAAAATCGGTGCGCGCCGGCGGCAAACACAATGATTTGGACAGCGTGGGTTATGATGTGCGCCACCACACGTTTTTTGAAATGCTCGGTAACTTTTCGTTCGGCGATTATTTTAAGGAAGAAGCTATTTTTTATGCCTGGGAAATGGTGACCAAAGAATTCGGCATTGATAAAGATAAATTGGCCGTGACTGTTTTTCATACCGATGATGTGGCAAGAAATTTATGGAAAAAAATATCGGGTTTGCCCGATGAACGTATTATCGGTATTGCCACCAAAGATAACTTTTGGCAGATGGGCGATACAGGTCCTTGCGGTTATTGCTCGGAAATTTTTTATGACCACGGGCCGGATGTGTTCGGTGATTTGCCCGGCACAAAAGATGAAGACGGGGACCGTTGGATTGAAATTTGGAATTTGGTGTTTGATGAATTTGAAGATTTGCCGACGGGCGAACGCGTGAATTTGAAAAAACGTTGTATTGATACCGGTATGGGTTTGGAACGTATTACCGCCATTTTGCAGGGAGTGCACTCAAACTACGATATCGACTTGTTTAAAAACTTAATTTCGGATTTGTGCAAACTTGCCGGTACGGATATTGAAAACAAGGCCAACACATCTTCTTACAATGTGATTACGGACCATTTGCGCTCAACGGCATTTTTGATTGCCGACGGTGTGTTGCCCTCAAACGAAGGCAGAGGTTATGTTTTGCGCCGTATTATGCGTCGCGCGATGAGACACCTGTTTATGCTTGGCGTGCATGAGCCGCTTTTGTATAAACTGCTTCCTTCGCTTGCCCGCGAAATGGGTGAGGCTTATCCGGAACTTAATCGTTATGAAGCCTTAATCAGAGAAACAATCAAAGCCGAAGAAGTGCGCTTTGGCAGAACGCTTGCAACGGGTATGAAACTTTTGGACGAGCAGTCGGCCGACTTAAAAGCAGGCGATGTTTTATCGGGTGAGACGGCTTTTAAACTTTATGACACATACGGTTTTCCGCTTGATTTAACCCAAGATGCCTTAAAGCTCAAAAATATTGAAGTTGACTTGCAAGGTTTTAACAAAGCGATGGAAGAACAAAAACAAAAAGCGCGCCAAAATTGGGCAGGTTCGGGCGATGAGGGCACCGAAAAAATTTGGTTTGACTTAAATGAAAAACTCGGTGCAACGGACTTTTTGGGTTATAAAACCTTAAAAGCGGATTGTTTGATTTCGGCGCTTGTTCAAAACGGTGCGGAAACTGACATTGTGCGCGAAGGCGAATTTTATCTGACAGCTAACCAAACGCCTTTTTACGGCGAATGCGGCGGTCAGGTCGGCGATACGGGGCGGATTATCGGTAAAGATTTTGAAATTGAGGTGACGGATGTCAAACGCAAGCTTGACGGCGTGTTTGTGCATGTGTGCAAATTGATTTCGGGGGCGGTGAAAAAAGGCGATGTGGCTTCTTTTGAAGTTTGCGCCGAACGCCGTAAGCAAATCTGTGCCAACCACTCGGTAACGCACTTGGTGCATAAGGCTTTGCGGACGATTTTAGGTGACCATGTGGCACAAAAAGGCTCGCTTGTGGCTCCCGACAGAATGCGCTTTGATATTTCACACCCCAAGCAAATTACGTCAGATGAATTAAGAAAAGTTGAGGATATGGTTAATGCCTCAATCAGAGAAAATTATCACGTTAACACGGTTTTGATGAACAAAGACGAGGCGGTGGCAACGGGTGCGATGGCATTGTTCGGCGAAAAATACGGCGAAGAAGTGCGTGTGGTAAAAATGGAAAAAGACGGCAAAGTTTATAGTGAAGAGCTTTGCGGCGGAACGCATGTTTGCGACACCGGTGATATCGGTTATTTTCATATTTTATCGGAAACAGCCATTGCGGCCGGCGTGCGTCGTATTGAATGCGTGACCGGTGCGGCTGCCGAAAAGTTTGAGCACGGCTTGGAAGATAAATTGCACCATGTGGCGGATATGCTCAAGACAAACTTAAACGATTTGGAAAAACGCATTGAAAACCTTTTGGATGAAAAGAAAAAATTGGAACAAACCATTTTGGATTTGAAAAAATCTATGTTGACCGCGCAAGGTGCCGGCAGCGAATGCGAAGACATCAACGGGGTGAAATTTGTGGGCAAAATTGTGCCGAATGCACACCCCAAAGAGCTCAAAGGTTTTATTGACGAGATTTTGCAAAAAATCGGCTCGGGCGTTGCGGTGCTTGCCTCGGATAAAGACGGCAAAGCCTCGATTGTGGTGGGCTTAAGCACCGATTTAACGGCTAAATATTCGGCGGTTGATTTGGTGCGTGCGGCAGCCACCGTTGTCGGTGGAACGGGCGGCGGCGGTAAGCCCGATATGGCACAAGCCGGCGGCAATGATACCTCAAAGCTTGATGCCGCAATCGCAAAAATCAAAGAAATGATTTAAGAAAAAGCCCCGCGTTAGAAACACGGGGCTTTTTTTTGGGATTTGGTATGTGTTTGCCGCAAGAAGTAAAAAAATTAAAAAGAAAAGGCAAAGTAGCGGATATAGAGATATAGACCGGCAATTAAGACGGAAACAAGCATTACCGGCACGGACCAAAGCAAAAAGCCCAAAAAGCTTATGGGATGCCCCTCACGCGAGGCAAGGCCTGCCACAATAACATTTGCCGAGGCGCCGATAAGCGAGCCGTTGCCGCCGAAACAGGCCCCGAGCGATAAGGCCCACCACACGGGCATCATTGCCTCTCGGCCCCCCATTGAAGCTTCCATGGATTTTAAGGTTGGAATCATGGTGGCCACAAACGGAATGTTGTCTATGGCAGATGATACGATGGCCGATACGGAAAGTATTGTAAAAGTGGTGCGCTTTAAGTCGGCATGTGTCCAGCTTAAAAATTTGTTGCCGAGCACTTCAAGAAGCCCCGTTTTTTCAAGCCCGGAGACAACCATGAAAAGGCCGATGAAAAAGAAAATGGTTGTCCAGTCAACAAGGTTAAACATTTCTTCGGTTTTATCGTCGCGCTCAAACGGCGGGGCGCCCAAAGTCCAAAGCGCAAGCAAAAGAGCCGCACCCGAAAGCGCAATAACGCCGTTTTCAACGTGTATTTTTTCGGCGAAAATAAAACTCGAAATAACCAAAAAGAGCACGAAAAGCGATTTGTAAAGAAGCTTTTGATCGATGATGTGCTTAAAGGCATTCATACGCATGACGGCAGCCCTGTTTCGGTCGGTCGTTTTAAGGCTTGAAGAAAAAATAAAAACAAAACTCAAAATAAGGACAATCGTTGTGATGATGACCACGGGCGCCAGATTAATGATAAAATCCGTGAACGAAAGATTTAAGGCTGAGCCGATTAAAATGTTTGGCGGGTCGCCGATGAGCGTTGCCGTGCCGCCGATGTTGGAAGCAAAAATTTCGAGAATTAAATAAGGGTAGGGCGAAATTTGTAATCTTCGCGTGATTTGGAAGGTGACGGGCACAATCAGTAAAACCGTTGTGACGTTGTCTAAAAAAGCGGAAAAAACAGCCGTGACCAAACTTAAAACAACCAAAATGCCGACAGGGTTTGCTTTAACTTTTTGCGCAAAGTAAACGGCCACAAATTGGAATAAGCCCGACCTTTCGGTGATGCTGACAATAATCATCATGCCGATTAAAAGAGAAATGGTGTTAAAATCGACGCCGCCGAAAGCTTCGGCTTGCGTGAGAACGCCCGCAAAAACCATAAACATGGCGGCCATTAAGGTGGTGACGGCACGGTTGACTTTTTCGGAAAAAAGAACGACGTAGCACACAAGCATAATCAGCGAGGCGATCCATTGAGGTGAAAGTATGAAAGAGAAGTTTTCCATGTTAGTCCGTTTCACCCTTTAGTTAAAGTATTTGAAATAAAAATATATGCTTGCCGTGATGATGGAAACAAACATAACGGGTAAGCCCCAAATCAAAAATTTTGCAAAGCTGATACGCTCGTTTTCTTTTGAGGCAATACCGGCGACAATGACGTTTGCCGAAGCGGCAATGAGAGAGCCGTTGCCACCGAAACAAGAGCCGACGGCAAGTGCCCACCAAACGGGCATCATCGCTTCGCGGCCGCCCATGGAAACTTCCATGGATTTTAAGGTCGGAATCATGGTGGCAACAAACGGAATGTTATCAATAAATGTTGATAAAACGGCCGATATCCATAGCAAAAAGAATGTGGCTTTTTGTATGCTGTTTTGCGTCAGGCTTAAGAGCCTTGTGCCTAAAATTTCCAAAGCACCCGTTGTTTCTAAAGCAAAAACGATGGCAAACAGACCGATGAAAAAGAAAATGGTTGTCCAATCAACAAACGAAAAAGCGTCTTCAACCTTTTGGTCGCGAACGCTGTGTTCATCGTTTTTGGTATAAAGCCAAAGCATGAGTGCCGCACCGAAAACGGCAACCGTGCCGTTTTGAACGTGCAAATATTCGGCGGTAATAAAGCCGAACAAAACAAGCGTGAGCACAAAAACCGACTTTAATAAAAGTGTTTGATCGGTAATCATGTCTATGGGGCGAATGTTAACTAAAGCCTGCCTGTTTTCGTTATCCGCATGAAGGTTGCGCCCGATTAAAAAATCAAAAACCAAAATAAGCAGTAAAAGATTGAGGCAAACAAGCGGCGCAAGTTCATAAACAAAATTCATGAACGAAAGATTTAAGGCCGAGCCGATTAAAATGTTTGGCGGATCGCCGATGAGCGTTGCCGTGCCGCCGATGTTGGAAGCAAAAATTTCGACCATTAAATAAGGATACGGCGGTATTTTAAGGTTTCGAGTGATTTGAAAAGTAACGGGCACAATGAGCAAAACCGTTGTGACATTGTCTAAAAGCGCGGATAAAACGGCCGTAATTAGGGCTAAAAGGGCTAAAATACCGCGCGGGGAGGCGTTTGCAAGTTTTGATGCCGCGATGGCCAAATATTGAAACATGCCGGATTTTTCGGCAATGCCGACAATAATCATCATGCCGCTTAAAAGAGCAAGGGTGTTGAAATCAATGGCTTGTATGGCGGCTTCTTGGCTTAAAATGCCGCCGAAAATCAAAACGGCGGTGCCGAGCAGAACAGTAACGGCGCGATTGAGTTTTTCGGTGAACAAAACAAGATAGCTCACGATTAAAACGGTGACGGCGATTATTTGCGCTGCGGAAGAAAACATTGCTCCATCTTTCTTTTATAAAACCGCTTTTAATATATATGCCCTTTGTTAAAATACAAATAATTTTTAAAAGTATTTTTAATCAACGGGGGCAATATGCCAGATTTTTTGTGCGTATTCCGTGACGGCTCTGTCGGATGAAAAATAGCCGATTCTCGAGACGTTGAGCAACGCTTTTTTGAACCATTTTTCTTTATCCAAATAATCATCTTGGGCTTTATGGATTGTTTTATTGAAGTCTTCCAAATCAGCCAAAACAAAGTAGAAGTCTTTTTCAATCAGATTTTCAAAAATGGGTTTGAACAAAAGGGCGTGGTCTTTAAGGCAGAACATGCTCGAATTTAAGGCGTTCAAAATGCGTTTGATGTATTCGGAATTTTCATATAATCCGCGCGGATTATAAGTCGGGCGCATGGCGCGGATTTGTTCGTCTTTAAGGCCGAACAGGTAAAAATTATCTTCGCCGACCTGTTCGCGGATTTCGATGTTTGCGCCGTCATATGTGCCGACGGTTAAAGCGCCGTTTAGGGCAAATTTCATGTTGCCGGTACCGGAAGCTTCAAAACCGGCGGTTGAAACCTGCAGGCTGATATCGGCGGCCGGCATCAATTTTTCGGCCAAGGAGACGCGGTAATCAGGCATGAAGATAACCTTTAAGGCACCCGAAACGCGCGGGTCATGATTGACAACATCCGCCACATTGTTGATGAGTTTGATAATGAGCTTTGCATAGGTATATGACGGGGCTGCTTTGCCGGCAAAAATATAAGTTTTTGCCACTTCGGGGTGAGCGTTGTCATTGATGATGGCAAGATAATCGCCGATGACTTGCAAAATGGTTAGGAGCTGACGCTTATATTCGTGTATGCGTTTGGCATGAACAATGTAAACGCTTTTGGCATCAACAACTTCGCCCGTCGTTTTGAAAATTTCGAAAGCAAGCGCTTCTTTATTCTTTTTCTTAATATCGGCAAATGTTTCGATAAATTTTGCATCTTTGGTAAAAGATTCGAGCTTGCGAAGTTCATCTAAATCGGTAATCCATGCGTCGCCGATTTTAGAAGTAATTAAATCGGACAGAGCGGTGTTGGCATGAAGGAGCCAACGGCGCGGGGTGATGCCGTTTGTGATGTTGATAAACTTTGAAGGATAAAGTTCGTAAAATTCGGGAACAAGAGAGGTTTTGATAAGCTCGGAGTGAAGTTTGGCCACACCGTTGACCGAAAATGAAGCAACAATCGATAAGTTGGCCATGCGGATGATTTGGTCATCGCCTTCGCCGAAAACAATGCTGACTTTATCGAGTTTTTGCTTGTCTTCACCGAATTTTTCGCGGGCAAATTCCATAAAACGGCGGTTAATTTCGTAAATGATTTGCAAATGGCGCGGCAGCATGCGACGCAAAATGCGGGCCGGCCATTTTTCGAGCGCTTCGGGCAGAAGCGTGTGGTTTGTGTAAGCAAAAATTTGAGTGGTAACATTCCAAGCTTCATCCCATTCAAGGCCGTATTGGTCCATGAGCAAACGCATCATTTCGGCAATAGCCAAAGCGGGGTGTGTGTCGTTTAATTGAATGCAAACGAACTCGGGCATTTTGTGAAAATCATTACTCTTTTCCAAAAAGCGGCGAATGATGTCTTGAATGGCACACGATACAAAGAAATACTGCTGCAACAAACGCAGGTGTTTGCCTTGCTCAATGTTATCGGACGGATACAAAACTTTGGAAACGGTTTCGGTTTTGATTTTGTCTTTAACGGCTTCCATGTAACCGCCTTCGTTAAAGATTTTGATATCAAGCTCATCATCGGTTTTGGCCGAAAACAGGCGCAAATAGTTAACGGATTTGCCCTGATAACCGACAATCGGAAAATCGTAAGGCACGCCGTATATGGTGTTTGTGTCTACCCACGAAAAATAGGTGCGGCCGTTTGGTCCCTGATAACTTTCGACCCTGCCGTTGATGGGAATGCTGATGCGGCGATCGTGACGGGGAAATTGCCACGGCGACTCTTCACAGAGCCATGTGTCGGCCTGCTCAATTTGCCAGCCGTTGTCAAATTTTTGTTTGAACAAACCGAACTGATAGTTGATGCCGTAAGCAAAACCGGGCAAGCCGAGTGAGGCCATCGAATCCAAGTAACAAGCGGCCAATCTGCCGAGCCCGCCGTTGCCGAGCGCCGGATCGTATTCGGCATCGTAAATATCTTGCATGGAAAGGTTGGGCATACCCTCAATTTTGATTTCTTTGATAAGCTTAAATAAATCGAGGTTATGCAAATTGTTTTCAAGCGAACGACCGAGCAAATATTCAATCGAGAGGTAATAAACGCGTTTGGCACCGACTTCGTTGTAGCGCGAAATGGTGCGATACATGTTATCCATGGCAAACTCGCGCACGGCAAGAGAGATGGCCTGCAAAGTTTCTTCTTTGGTGAGTTCCATCGGGCGTTTGCCGATAAAATAACGAATGTAATGCTCAATGGAAAGCTTTAAACGTGCCTTCTCGATTTCGTTTATTTTTTCTTTTTGCTTGCCTGTCAATTTGATATTCCTTTCTTTAAAAAAAGTCTGAAGATATCATATAATGCGGATTTGTTTAAAGCCAGTAAAAAATTTGAATAAAGCAACACTTGTTCACAAACAAAAGAAGTTTTCAAATATCCGTGAAATGATTTTTACAAATCGGCGATGATATCCATGCTGATGATGGTGTCGGGGTCATCAACCATGCCGCTGTAACCGAACCCTTTTTTGATGTTGTCAACATATTCCATGCCGGAGGTGACTTCACCCCAAACGGTGTATTGCCCGTTGAGCCA
>Ga0310696_10008761_pt1 | contig 11772 bp, 5 predicted proteins | sample AusTroGonzalo_MG_4_FD_203885 | JGI IMG/M metagenome (GOLD analysis project Ga0310696, IMG submission 203885) | Bovine rumen microbial communities from tropical cattle in Woodstock, Queensland, Australia - Gonzalo_02 (v2) (version 2) | ecosystem: Host-associated > Mammals > Digestive system >...
CCATGATGAACAGCGACGCCGCTCAGGCGGTCGCAACCAAATCGGATCTCTCGCTCGTGCTGGCGGAATGCTCCGGCATCGCCGCGGCGCTTGAGAAAACGCTCACCGCCGAGACGGCCCGTGCGGTCGCGCTCCTTGCGAGCGAAGCGCGTTCCCGGACGATCGGCGCGACGCTGAGCCCCGCGCTCACGATCCGCGTGGACGATCCGCTCTTCGCTTCGGGCGGACGGCTCTGCAACCGGCTCGGCCGGTTGGTCGGCAGAGCAAAGCGCCTGATGCGCATGCCTGCGTCCTGAAACGCTCCTCCCAGGTTCGGGGAGGCTTTGCCAACAGAGCCGAAGCCCGCAGGGGCGGTCCGTCCGCAGGGACGCCGCCCCGGGCTTTGGCGCATTGAGAGGAGGTCCAGCCGTGTCTGGAAGATTGGATGCCGCCCAGGTCCGCGCCATGGCGGGCGGACACTGGGATCATGTGTTCGCCATGCTGGCTCCGTCGCTCGAAAGGGCGATGGAGCGGCCTGGCCGCCACGTTCCCTGTCCCGTGCACGGAGGCAGGGACGCATTTCGCCTGTACCGGGACTATGCCGAGAACGGCGCTTCGGTGTGCAACACCTGCGGCGCGTTCCGGGACGGGTTCGCCACATTGATGTGGCTGAACAGCTGGGACTTTCGCACCGCTCTGGAGCGCGTGGCCGCCGTGCTCGGCATGCAGCCCGCAGGCTCCTGCGAGGTCGTCTGGTCCCGGAACTGTGGCGCAAGATGTCGCGGCACCGTCGCCTTTGCGGGCGAAGAGGTCAATCAGCGCGGACGACCTGTCTTTGTCCTTCGTCTCTCGGAGGACGAGGGCGGGGAGAGGCGGTTTCGCGGCGAGGGCCTTCGCCGCGCTGTGCAGGCGGCCGGCGTTGTCCGGGGCGATCGCGTGGAACTCACGCTCGTTGCGCGCCAGAAACTGAAAAGCCGGACGGGAAGAACCTTTCCAAGCGATTTGTGGCGGGCCGAGAAGCTCCCGCAGAAAGCCGAGGAGGAGCGTCTCGCCAGGAGCGCCCGGATGCGGAGCCTTGAGCTTCGCCGGGCGATCGAGCAGGGCTGGAGCGGCGCATTGCCCTTCAGCTGGCGGGACGCACGGGTTCGCCCGATGGCGTCCTACCTGAAAAGCCGATCGCTCATGGTGCGCGATCCCGGACTCGTTTCCGGCCTGCGGTTTTCGCCGGCCGAGCGGTACCGGGATGCGGACGGAGCGGACGGCATATATCCGGCCATGGTCGCCGCGGTCCGCAGCGTCGGGGGAGACCTCGTCACGCTGCACCGGACGTTTCTGACGCCCGAGGGAGCCAAGGCTCCCGTTTCCGCGCCGAAGAAGCTCTGCGCACTGCCGGACGATGCGACCGTGAACGGGGCGGCGATCCATTTCGGAGAGCCGAAGTCCGTTCTGGCCGTCGCCGAGGGAATCGAAACGGCGCTTTCCGTCGCGCTTGCGACGGGGCTGCCCTGCTGGTCGTGCATCAGCGCGGGCGGTCTTGAGCGCGTTGCGATTCCCGAAAGCGTCAGGGTGGTCTTTGTCTTTGCGGACAAGGACAGAAGCGGCACGGGTGAGCGTGCCGCCGGCGCTCTTCAGAAGCGCCTCGCGCAATCGGGAAGGACGGTCTGCGTTCTTGTCCCCGCTGGCGAAATTCCGGACGGTGACAAGGGCATCGACTGGAACGATGTGCTGAGGGACGGCGGAGCGTTTCCGGTTGCAGGGTAGCCTTTTTCCTGGTCCGGAATTATCTGGACCAGGAATGGGGGCTAATTGGCGAACGAGCAAGTGTCCAAGTAGTAAAGCTTGAGGATGTCGATTAGTGATCATCCTCAGTCAATAGCTACAGGTTTCCCATGATATTCAGCAGACTCTGGTAGCTATCAACCTCGTGATAAACCACGTCTTGTGTAGAGAGGGTAGCAAAGAGTTTCTTTGCACACTGAATTTTCGCCTGCTCGATGGGTTTGAGGCTCATCGACTCCATTGTTCCCTTTGTTTCAGCAACAAAGAAAATGTGCTTCACTGTGCCTTTATTAAAGGCAATAGCCCAGTCTGGAGAATAGTTGCCAACAGGCGTGGGAATGGAGAACCCCTTCGGTAGTTTGGCGTAGACGCACACTTCGCTTGCCTGATCCATGTCTTCAGCCATACGGCGCTCAACACTTTTGCCATCCTTGGCATATCCATCGGCAAAAACGTAATCCTGGACATTCTTTTTGGCGCGGTATGCCTTAGAGAAGTCACTGTTCTTCTCGGCGGTAAAGATAGCGCTATCGTAGATTCCATCTGTTGGGTTGTAGGAGATTTGCTCCACAATCATCGTGGCTTTCTGCTCGTTAATGAGCCGTATCGCCCTGCTGATAAACTCCTCAGGATTGCTCTGGAACATGGCGAAGGTCGTGGGACGAATGCCATCCAGAATCTGAGCAACGCTGCGGCGCGTGAGCTTTGTTCCTTGAGCAATCTTGCCAATGAGATCGTATGCAACCTGGCTTCCTTCTGCCCGATCGAGCGTTTTAGTCTTGCTCGATTCCCCAGTAAAGCCACTTCCCCCTTTCAAATGCTCGGCGCTCAAGTCAGTCCGTTGTTGCCCGACGGTAACCGTATACATGAGCTGTGACACGAACATTTTTGCATCAAGGTGGGCTATGGCCTTTTTGATTAGTTCCTGACTGTCGAACGTTACGGTGTAAGCGTACTGATGATTGATCAGCCTCCACAATTTCTGGAATTCTTTTTTGTAGAAATTGTCGTTCAGCGGGTTTTCGGTGATCTTCGTATCTCGGCCGTTTTTGATCATGCCGTCCAGAGCATGCGGGTCAAAGATACTTTGGATCAGAGCATGGACGCCATCACTAATTTCCTGACAACTTTCAGGCAGCAGAGCAAGGGTATTGTTTTCCTTATCGGCACGATATTTGTCGGTCACATGATCGTCATCATCGACATAGTCGTTCTTGATGAGATAGCGGTAAATGTCGTTGCCCTGTTTTTCGGTAACGGTGAACTCGTTCCCGTCCAGTATCAAGGTCTTGCCGACGAAGTATTCCTTGGAAGCTTTTGTCGGCCGATCGTAGAGGTCTTCCTGAATGCTCCTTTGCAAATCCGCCACAAAGTCCCGGTAGCCGTCGGAGGCAATCACCGTCAGCTGATTCACATGGAAGAATTGATCGCCCAGAGAGTCGGCGTCCATACGGTCGCCGCTCTGATTGACACACAGCCGCAGACCTCGGCCAACTTCCTGCCTTTTGTGGGAAGAGGACTGGCCACCTTGCTTCAGGGTACAGATCTGGAACACGTTGGGGTTGTCCCAGCCTTCACGCAGAGCGGAGTGCGAAAAGATAAAACGCACTGGATTATCAAAAGAGAGCAACCTCTCCTTATCCTTCAAAATCAGGTCATAGGCGGAGATGTCATCGCTCTCGTCGCTACCGCGCTTCAGGGGACTATCTGTCTTGCGCCCCTTTTTGTCGATGGAGAAATAACCTGAGTGCGTCTTTTGAACATCGATGCTCTTGAGGTATTGCTCATATGGCGTGTCGAACAGACTCAGATATTCGTTGAGGATGGAGAGATACTCTTCCTCAAAAATCTGACCATATTCGGAGTTGATTTCATTTCCGTCAGCATCATACTTGCGGTACTTTGCGACTTCGTCGATGAAAAACAGGGACAAGCACTTGATGCCACGCTCGAAAAGTTCTTTCTCCTTCTCAAAGTGTGAGCGAATAGTTTCTCTGATCTGCACCCGCCTAATATTCTTCTCGGATACATCTCCTACAACTTCGCCAACGTTGATAAGCATGCCGTTGGTGAAAGAGACAGTCTTGCGGATGGGGTCAATTTCATTCACTCTGTAGCCCTTGTACTGCTCCATATTTTTAGAGAGAGAATACAGGTCATCATCTACGCCTACAAGCCGAGTTTCACGTTTTATAGATTTATGACCGATTTCAAACTCCAGACGAGCCATGGGCGGCTTCTTGGGAGAAATGACAATGTTTTCTAGGTAGAGGTACCCGTCCGTGCCATGCAGGTTTTTGATGTCAAAACCTTTGACCTCAATCTGCTTGACCAGCCGCTTGTTGTATGCATCTAAGGCATCAAGGACATATATCAGGGTGTGGTGCTGCTTATGTGTGGCGGAATAATTCAAACTGAAAAGCGGATTAAATGCCTTGAGGCTTTCTTGTGTCGCAGCTCCCCCCATCTTCTGCGGCTCATCAAGAATAACGATAGGACGGTTGGCTTTAATGACATCAATCGGTTTCCTGCTGCCAAAGTTATCCATCTCCGTGTGGATACGGCGGGCATCCTTCCCACGGGCGTTAAACGCCTGGATGTTGATAATCATGGCGTTGATATCCGCGCTCTGGCTGAAGTTGTCGATCTCAGCCAGATTTTTGGAATCGTAAACAAAGAACCTCGCCTTCTTGCCGTAGAGATCCATAAAGTGATCCTGCATGGTCTGGAAACTTTTATGGACGCCCTCACGGATAGCAATACTAGGAACAACCACGATGAACTTACTCCAGCCGTATTTCTGGTTCAGTTCAAACATGGTCTTGATGTAGACATAGGTTTTGCCTGTGCCAGTTTCCATTTCTACATCGAGTGAGCAGGCGCCAAGACCACTGTTGCAGACGGTCTTGGAAAGTTTGATATTGTTCAGACGCTGTATGCGATTGATGTTTGCGAGTATCTGATCAGCTGTCAGTTTGATTGGACTGTTGGCAAAGCCCTTGAACAGTTCCTCATCGGACTGATTCAAGTTTGTCAAATCACGCTCAATCTCGATATCCCGACGGTAACTGAAGTGATTGTCGAAGGGCTGCCCCGCGAACGCGTCTACCACACTGTTCACCGCTTCCGTTTGATAAGCCTGTGTGGTGAATTTGAATTTCATATCGGCCATTACAACACCTTCCTTTGTGTCTTGGGGCTATATGTTTCAAAAATCTGCTCGAAGTTCGTCATGACGCTGTCGTTGGCGATACTCGAGTCACGGAATACGGCGTAGAAGGGATGCTGTTTGGCAATAGCCATCACGGTTTCTTCGGTCACATCGTTGTCAAAGCAGGCGATGAGGTAGCCGTCCGCTACGGAGAATACTTTCTTTCCGTCTAGAGTTGTTTCTTCAATCTTGGAGGAAAGCATCACACCTAAATCCAGCATGACCTGGATCAGCAAGTCCTCTGGTGTGCGATCTTCTTTAATATTGTCAGACAGTAGGCTCAGTTGGCCGTGTTGATAGTCGTTTGGTTGATAGTAGACGTCTTTCATGTTGGAGGAGTCAACCCGGAAGACTCGAAATCCTGTATCAAGGTCAGAAGCGATCACTGGAGACTCTTCACGGATTTTCATTCCTGCCCTACGAATACGTTCACGTCCAATCTCGAAAATATTGTGATCGGCGTGAACAGAATCAAGGAGATCAACAGCATTCTGCGCTACTTTTCTTGCTTTCCCGGGACTGGCTTTTTCTGGGGCAATTACTTCTGGAATTTGCACAAGAATGAAACGCCTATGCATATTTTTTTCTGCTTCAGCTAAAAACATAGCGTGTGCTGTAGTACCTGAACCAGAGAAGAAGTCAAGAATAATGTCATGATCTGACGTTCCTGAGAACTGAATTATTCTCTTTATAACCTCTTCGTCCTTAGGGTTCTCAAAAACTTTTTCCCCCATCAATGATGATAGCCGTTTAGATGCAGCACGCCCATCCTTGTAAAAAACACTGTACGGGACGCTATACTCTCTCTCCTTCAAATAGGACTTTAACGTTGGGACAGTGTTTTGGTCATCCCCAAAAAATACACGCCCCTCCGAAATCCAGTTCTTCATGGTTGCTTCATTTGTAATCCAGCCTCGAGAAGGGATGCTAACGGGTTTTTGTGTCACTGGATGGAGAATTTGGTATTTTGGACCTCCGCCGCCAGGCCAAGAAATATTATCTGCGAAGAAAATACCTTTTTCATCAACTCGGTTATAATGATTGTGATCCTTCGCGGGATGGCCATCGGGAAGAGATTTATACCAAGCTCTTAGCCCTTGTTCTATTGATTTAATGTCATTTCCATACTTTTTTTGAAGGGATTCGTATGTGCTGTAAATATCATCGAGCCCCTGTTTTCTTTCTCGCCATAAAATCTTATGATCTGAAATATATTGAAAGTTTTTGAAATAACATAAAATATATTCATGAGAGATGGAAATATGTTTTGAGTCATTTTTTCGTCCGGCAGCCCAGATGAGTTCGGCAATAAAATTCCATTGCCCGAAAATTTCGTCACATATGTTTTTTAATGTATTAATTTCATTTTCATCTATGCTGATAAAAATGACTCCATCATCCGTGAGCAGGTCTTTCGCAATACGGAGGCGAGGGTACATCATGTTGAGCCAGTCAGTGTGAAAGCGCCCATTACTTTCCAGATTTTGGACCATGCGATTCCCTTCGTTATCAACTTGGCCGCTTTCTGAGGAGTATTCCTCGGTAGACATCGAAAAATCATCGGGGTAAATGAAATCGTTTCCCGTGTTATAAGGGGGGTCTATATAGATCATTTTGATCTTCCCCAAATACGTCTCTTGAAGCAACTTTAAGGCGTCAAGGTTGTCCCCCTCAATGTAAATATTCTCTGTGTCGATACTTCCGTCTGCACCATCCTTTCCGACAGACTTCTCTCGTACCAATCGTAGCGTTTTAGCGATGGGCTGATTAGCCAGCACAACCGCCCGCTTCTTGTCCGGCCAGGTAAATTGATATCGCTCTTGAGCACCATCCACCACTTGTACAGATATCTCCTGTCGCAAAACATCCGCGTCAATGGCGCGCTGGACGATCGCATTTCCATCCTTGTCGTGCGTAACAGTCTCGGTAACGGCATTCGGGAAAAGCTCAGCAAGCTTTTTGAAGTTTTCAGCCGCCAGATCAGGGGAGTGCATCTTAAGTTTTTCCATGTTTCAGGTCCTCTAGTTCATGTTTGAGCTTCTGTACATTTGAGTATAGAGCAAAGCGTTTTTTCGGCTGTGTTTCTTTCCATGCCGCAGCCTCGGCCTTTTGTATCTGTTTTTCTAGGTTCAGAATTTTTTCCTTCAGAGCGAGCCTTTGGTCGATCGTCAGTTCATCGACAGTTTCAATCGGTTCCTTTGCTAGAGCAATCTGCTCGATAAAACTGTTCCAGATTTCTTTCAGTGAGAATCCGTTAGGAGTCAGGGTGACATCTCGTTCCAATATCCAAGGGGAGCGATAAAGTTTGCCGTGATACAGAGCCAATTGCCGTTCGGATTCCAAGGTCAGAAGGAACACCAAGTTATGTGGATTCTGTCTGGCAATGGCCTCGACAATCCTTCCATCAAACTCCTTCTTTTTCAGTGAAATCGCTATCAGCAAAATCTCTTTTACATCGGATTCTTTTGTGAGTCGAAGGCTTTTCATCGTTAAGCTGTTCTCGATGAAAATTTTGTCGACATCGGTGACGAATTTTTCCCTGAGGGCGGCAGTCAAGGGCAGTCTCTTATAGAACGCTTCCTTTGGCACTCTCTTGTGTATTCGTGTTGCCTCTGGAAAATCGATCATCGTATCACCACCATAAAGCAGATCAGTTCAAAATCGTCAAGCCCGGAAAAGCCTCCGGAAAGGAAGGTCGTCTCTCCGCTGCCGAAAAAGCTGTCAATGTCTCCTTGATCCTTGGTATCAATGATGGACCTGACGGCATCCTCCAGCTGGTGCGAAACCTGGTCCATGTTTCTGCCATTGCTGGTGATCTTATTGAAGCGGCTGCAGAGCTCCTTATCTGGCACGCTCTTCCCCCGAGCAAGATGCCTCAGAACATCAAGAGTATCCTTTGGATGCAGATGGTTGGCAAAGATCTCGCCATCATCGCCTACATACACCATGTAAAACGGGTGGAGTCGATTCTGCTTCTCGATATTGATGTTCTCGTTGACGTTCTTCAGCACGAAGATGACGCCGGGCTTCTCACCTTTGACCACGGCGTGGATGCCGAAGGGGACATGGTCGATGTCGCCGTGCTCTTTCATGTAGGCAAGCAGGTCCATGCGGAATTCATTCAGGCCCAAATCCATAATGGAGATGCCCTCGGACATGTCCTCCAAATTCACGACTTCCTCCTGGAGGCGCTTTAATTGTGTCCGACGGTACTCCAGGTCTCCTTTTTCTTCCTGATTGATGAGGTCATCATCACCCGTGGAGGTCATGACGGATATCTTCATCCTTGTCTCCACGCGGGCTTTCAAATTGATGTATTCGTCCAGGTCCAGGTCGGGCCAGAAGTTCACCAGTTGAATGACGGCGTTCCGACTGCCGATGCGGTCAATACGGCCGAAGCGTTGGATGATCCGCACGGGGTTCCAGTGGATGTCATAGTTGATGCAGAAATCGCAATCCTGAAGGTTTTGCCCTTCAGAAATGCAGTCGGTGGCGATCAAAATATCTATGTCGGCGTTATCTTTCGGGTACACCACATCCCTGTCCTTGGATTTCGGAGAGAAAGCCGCCAGTACATGGTTCAAGTCCGCTTTGAACTTCGGGATGGTAGTTTTGCCGTCTACAGAGCCGGTTACCAGTGCAGTGTGCAGGCCCAACTCCCTTCTCGCCATTGCGCTCACGTTTTCATACAAATAGGCAGCAGTATCAGCAAAGGCTGTGAAGATGAGAATTTTCTTGTTGCCCGGGTTTATTGGGGTCGCCTCTTTTTCCCGGATGACTCGGAAAAGTTCATTCAGCTTGAAGTCATACTTGGGAGTGATGTCTTCCACCATCGAGATCAGGAGATCAAGGTTCTTCAAATCCTCATCAATGTCTCGCTTCCAAGAGATGTAATCCATATCCCGGAGGTCGATCTTAAGATGCTTGTCTCCATCAAAGAAATCAGTGTTCTGATCGTCATCGTCAAATTCAGCGGCATCGCCGGAGAGATCGCTCACATCATCAAGGGAGGAGGGGCCATTGCCTGCCATGAATTCCTCAATGGTTGCACTTGTTTCGGCAATGTAGGCATTGATGCGCTTTATGGTCAAGAGGAAAGAGTGCACTGAACTTTCCAAGCGCTTAAGCAGGTTGATGCTCATCAGGCGCCGGATGCCAAGTTCACGGCCCTTACGGAAATTTTCGGTTTCCTTCTCGTCCAAATATTTCGCTAGTTTGCTGGGGAGGATGTAGATGGTCGGCGTGTATATCGTCAGGTGCAACTCAGAGAGGGCTTCGAATACCTCTTTGTAGTTGATGGCTCCATTCAACAGCGTCAGGCAAGGACGCAGAGAGATGGGCTTTTTCCTCACTGGAAAATTCCCAATGTCTGCAACGTCGTAGTAGGTCTGTATGTGCTTTCTGGAGCGGGCAATCGTCACGCTATCCAGAACTTCGAAAAAGTCGAAGTCCAGCTGAGAGAGGAGCGAAGCCGTTGTGCGCTGTTCCGCCGGGAGCTTGCACCATGAGTTATAGACTCTCTGTGCTTGCCGGAAAATGCTGTCGATGTCTGTTTTCGTGCCTAGCTTTTCATTGAAACTAGAGGAGTCCCCCTCATAGGCCAACGCAAGCTGGTTTCTAAGGTCATAAAAGCGGTTGTTGACAGGCGTGGCGGAGAGCATGAGAACCTTCGTTTTCACGCCTGGCTTGAGCACTCGGTTCATCAGCCGCATGTAGCGGTTTTCCTTTTCCCCGCCGCGGCTGTCTGTTCCGTTTCCATTTCGGAAGTTGTGGCTCTCATCAATTACTACCAGGTCGTAGTTCCCCCAATTGATGCGGTCGATGGGCAGCCCAATGACGGTGTTGCCGCTGTCTCTGGAAAGGTCAGTGTGGTAGAGAATGTCATATCGCAACCTGTCTCCGGCCAGCGGATTGTTGACGAGATTCCCTCTGTAAGTCATCCAGTTTTCGCAGAGTTTCTTTGGGCAAAGCACCAGCACATTCTTGTTGCGGCCTTCATAGTATTTAATGACCGCAAGGGCTGTGAAAGTTTTACCAAGTCCCACGCTATCAGCCAGGATGCAGCCGTTGTACATCTCCAGTTTGTTGATGATGGCGAGTGCTGCGTCCTTCTGGAAGTTAAAGAGCTTGTTCCAGACTAGGCTGTTCCTGAAGCCTGTGGAATCATTGGGAAGTACATCCTCCGAGATGTCATCCAAAAACTCGGAGAAGATGTTGTAGAGGATCATGAAATAGACAAGCTCCGGGGCATTTTCCTGATAGACCGAGGAGATCATTTCAATGACGTCTTCCGTGACATCAGAAAGTTTTTCTTTGTCCTCCCATACGTCATTAAAGATCCGCAGGAATTCCTGAGTAGCAGGGTTTTCCATGCGGGTGACCATGTTGGTGAGGTTGTTGCCCTGTTCGCATCCCAAATCAACCGTGGTGAAACCATTCATGGGCGTATAGATGAAGGCTTCCTCCTTGGCGTCCACCACCATGAAGGTGTTCATGCCTTCCCGTGTGGTGTTGGTGCGAAATCGGGCCTTCTTTCGTATCCATTCGGCGCATTCTCTCGCTACAGCCTTTTGCTTCAGTTCGTTGCGTAGCCGCACCTCAAACTCTGTCCCGTAAAGGCTTTTTTCTCTTTTAAGACGAGGTATGTAAAACTCACGACGCTCTTTGGCCGTTTTCTCGGTTACAAAGGTTGGCGACGTGAAGATAAAGCGCAGTTCCTCACAAGCCTCCAACTGGGCTTTTAGATTCTGGTACGCATAAATGGAAAAGCAGGCTGCGGCAATGGAAACACGGGACCCGGGTGTTATTTTCTTTTGGAGATCGTCTTTGACTACTTTCGTGGTGTTATTGAAAATTTCCATTGCCAGCATCCTCTTGGATTTAAGTTTGGATCACTCGATCATTATCAGGAATAAAGATTGCTCTATGCGCAAGCTCTCACCTAGTATTGAAAACAGAGATCGCATTACCTCAGATAAGTTCAACATCAGCACTACAATAGCATAGCTATTATGGCCGCTTGTAGAACTTTACGCTACCCGTCTAGGAATACGTGTCGTCTTCAGACATCAGGCAGATCGGGATAAATCTGTTTTTCCACTGCCTTGGCTGTGTTCGCTTTGATTTCTACAGACAAAATGAAATCTGCCATTGTCATAGCCGCATTGACAAAAAGCCGTGCATGGTGTTCATCAATAGCAATTCTTTTCGCACCAACGCCGTGGGCGTCACTGTCGTTGTTTCTCATGTCAACAATTGAAGAGACAATTTTCTCCAAACCGGAAAGTAAGGTATTGATACGCTTATCTGTATTAGCGTCACCATGCATGTTGTACAAGTTCTTGACTTGCTTATATAACTCACTCATCTTGCCGGAATTTGATGGAATAGTGTTTTTTTTCTCTATAACATAGCAGAATACCTCCTCGAGAAGGGTACGTGACTTAGTGATAGCGCTGTCATAGTTTTTCTCGTCAACATCCGTCATCGCTCGTGTTGAGATGTCTTTGATGTATTCGCGGTCGACTTTTTTAATTTTTGGTATTTGAACTTCGAATTTGGATCCGATTTTTCTAACGAAAAATCTGTTACCTGTATTTACGAGTTCGTTACCGCTAAAATATAAATTATTATTTATTTTTTCTAGGATGATTTGGACAAAATGCGCATATGCGGCATCAATAGCGGCTGCATTATGTTCTGCGAACATTTTGGAAAATTGCTGTTTGCGAAAAAGATATGCTAACAGTTCCGAGCAACGATCAGTTTTTATGCAGTGTTTAAACAGATTTTGGAAGTATTGC
>Ga0310696_10008765_pt1 | contig 11768 bp, 16 predicted proteins | sample AusTroGonzalo_MG_4_FD_203885 | JGI IMG/M metagenome (GOLD analysis project Ga0310696, IMG submission 203885) | Bovine rumen microbial communities from tropical cattle in Woodstock, Queensland, Australia - Gonzalo_02 (v2) (version 2) | ecosystem: Host-associated > Mammals > Digestive system >...
TGCCCGGCTTGGCCAGCACGCCGGGGCGCGGCTCCTTCTCGGCATCCTCCGCCTTCTTTGCCCACGGGTTTTCAAACATCAGAGCGCGCGCCTCTACCTCCTTCTCCTCGCGGATTTCGCGCACCGCCGTGAGAAGCGCAGGTCGCTGGTCTTCGTAGTATCGAATGAGCGGCGCTCCGCTGCGTCCGTTCGCTCCGTGGAATGGCTCGAAGCTCCTCCCGCTGCCTACCTCCCCGCCGAAAGTTGCCCAAAAGCGCCGAAAAGTGGCGAAAAGAGACGAAAAGCGGCTTAAAAGTGGGTGGAATTGTGCGAAATGGGTGCTTTAAGCGAGCAGCTCGAAGCGCCGGAAGCTAGCTCGAAGCTCCGTTCTCCTCGATCAAGCGCGAGGGCGAGCGCCCCGAAAGGGAAGCGCGAGCCTCGCGCGCGCGCGCGAAAGTCATAGGTATTTAAAAGTCATAGAGAAGTCATAGAGCTACCCGGCCTCCGCGAGGCCAATAAATACGGGGCTTCCCGGAGGGCGGGTGGGCAACCGATGTAGGAAAATTGGGCAACCGATGTAGGAAAGTGGGCAACCGATGTAGGCGGATTTGCCTTTTTTAGGCTGAAATCGCCGTTTCGACCCCTCGAATTTGACATATTCGCCCCGGCAGCTTCCGGAGGGTTCGCCGCGAGGGTTCCCGGAGGGCTTCGAGGTGGATTAGAGCCGCTTCCGGTAGTTCTCGATAGTGGCCTCGATCGCGTTCCGGGTGGCCGGATCGGTTTCCGCTGCGAGCTTCTCTTCGAGTTCCGCGATCCGCGTTTGGGGATCGGTCGAGGGTCGAGGGGTGGGTTTCGGCTTCTCCGCCGTGGCCGTGGAGGTGGCCTCGACTTCGAGGACGGGCGCGCTCTTGGGAACGCGCTTTCGCCTCGAAAGCCCGGAAGCCACCCTTTGAAAATCGAAAGCAGCCCACCCGTCCGGAAGCGCGGAAGAGACGGCGCGAGCTTCTTCCCGTTTCGCGTTCGCCGCCGCGAGTTTCTCCCGCTTCCGCTCGATCCGCGCCGCTTCCCGTTCGGGGAGGGGTTCGAAGAATTCGAAGCGGACGCGCAGCTTTCGCCAAAGCTCATAATCGAGCTTCTCGACCTCCTCCGGAGAGATAGAAAGCCCACCGGGCGAGAGATATTCCCAATTGTAGAGGAACGGGTGGCGATCCGGGTATTTCCGCGTATCTAGGAGTTTGTCGAGTTCCGCTTCGAAGCGCCCCTTGATCCGCTCTTTCCACTTCCGCGCCTCGGTTTTGAGTTCACGCAGCCGGGGAAGCCCGGAAGTGTCGAGCAGCTTCCCAACCGATAGCCTATCCGCCGTTCCGTTCAAGCGGTTTTTGTCTATCGAATTGTGTGTCTCCATTTCCCGCCCCATAAAGTAGGCCGGGCGGTCGCACTCTTGGAGCGCGAGGAGGGCGCGAGACTGAAACAAGAGGAGAGGACGCGCCGCAAGTGTGAGGTGCAAAAATCCCGCGTGTAGGTGGATCGCGAAAGTCTCCGTTTTCGGATCGAAGCCGCAAAGATCCACGAAAGAGAGGTTCGCCCACCCCTCCAAAACAAGCCGGAAACAAGAGAGCGCGTCCGCCGCTTCTTTCGCCGCTGCGAGCTGCGCCTCTCGATCCTTTCCCGCGAGTCCGCAAACATTGACAAACTCTTCGAGAGTGAATTTTAGAAGCGCGTCTAGGTTATTCGCCTCCGCGAGCTTCTCCCGTGTGAGCCTCCAAAGTTTGTCCGCGTTCATAGGCAGCTGCGTGAATTTGAGCCGCCCTTTGTAGTTCGTGGGATCGAGAAAAAAGCCTTGAATGTTCGGCGGAAGCTGCGAGATCGAGACTTCCCGGCTCTTTCCGTTCTTCTCGACCTTGAAAGCCGGGAACGGCTTTTCGGGAATGATCGAGAAAACCTCCCCGTTTAGACCAAGAGGCCAATTATTCCGCCGCCCCGCCCGATCTCTCGAATTCGCCTTTTCGAGGGCTTTGTCTCCGGGGGTGCTAAAAGCAGCGCGCCGCTCGAATTTCCCCGGCCGGGGGTAGCCCAAAGCCTCGATCTTGTCCGCTTCGAGATCGTGAAGCGCCCGGAGACGGCTCCCGCCGTGTTTCCGGTCGAGTTCCCGCGCGGCTTCTCTTTGGGGCAAAAGCAGCGCGTCCGCCGCCGCGAGCGGAGAAAGAGAGCAGCCGGGCGCAAGCTGCGTGTCTTGGAAAAGTGTCGAGCCGAATATCGCCGGATCGGCGCGCCGCGTAGCCTCGAAATCTTCTTTTGAGGCGGAGGCGAGGCAAGCCGCCGCGTCTCGAAGCAGCTTCTCCGGATCGCGTTCGCAAGCCTCGACATAGAGCGCTTGCGCTTGCGCTTGGAGCTTCATTCCTTGATCGTGAAGCGCGTTCACAAGAGCGACTTCTTTCTCCGCCCAATCCTCGCCCAAAGCGAGGCACATTTGAAGCGAGAGCGCGGCCGCTTTGTCCGGATCGGTTTTTTCGAGCTTCATATGCGCGGCGATCGCGTCTTGGTGGCGCGCTTCTTCTTTCCTAACTCTTTCGAGCGCGGCCGTAATCTTCGGCGCGATGTTCCAAAACTCATTTTCCATAGCAGCCTCCGCGTCTCTTCGGTTCCGTTTTCCGCTCGATTTTGTAGGCTTTTCCCTAATCTACTTCCGATAATGGAGCTTTACGGAAGTTTCATTTGAGAAGAGAGCCGATCCGCGAGCCGCGCCTCCGCTGCGCGCGCGAGTTCGAGCCGCGACAATTCCGGCCGCTTCGAGCGCTTCCGCGTGGGCTTCTCCGCCGCCGCTTGGGCGAGGGCTTGGAAGTGGGGCGAGAGTTCCGCCTCGACTTTCGCCGCCGGGGAAGCAGCAGCCGCGAGGACAAGCTCCGCCCAATCGTTCCAAGAGTAGTCCGCTTTCCGCGCAGCCTCCGCCACCGCCGCCCAAGTCGAGGGCTTGATCAAGAGTTGGACGCGCCGCGTCTTTCGTTCCGGCTTCGAGGTGGGGAACGCAGCGCGCGCGAGTTCCCCGGCGAGGGTGGGCGAGGCCGCCCCGGATCCGGTCGAGTTCTTCTTTTCCATTTCGTCCTATCCTTTGGGGCGCTGCGCCCCGGTTCGGTTTTCTTCCGGCGAGGGAAGCAGCCGCGCCGCCTCCCGCTTCCGCTTCTCCTCCTCCGCCTCCCGCTTCCGCTCCTCTTCATCGGCCGCGTGGAGGGCTTCGAGGAATGTTTCGGCGGGCTTCGGTTTCTTGAAGAGATCGACCAACCGCCGGACGGGGTTTCCGGCCGTTGCCCCGGCCTCCGCGTCCGCCACCGCGTCAAGCGCCGCCGCCTCCGCTTGGGCGATCCGCTGCCATTCCGCCCGGAGGTAGAGTAGCGCCGGGGTGGGTATCTCCCCAAGATCGCGCCGGGCTATTTCCGCGTCTAGACGGGCTACCATTCCGCCGATCATTTGGAGCCGCCCCGCCCGGAGGAGCCGATATTCTTCCGCGATTGCTTCGAGTTCTTCCCGGCGCTGCGCCGTGATCTCCGCCTCGAATTGTTTAGACCACTTCCCGGCCGTCTCGCGGTTTATTCCAAGCTCGCGAGCGCATACCCGGAGGCTCTTCCCGGCCGCGCGGAGGGCGATAAGAGCCGACTTCTTTCCGCTTGGGTGCGCCATTCTAGCTCCTCTCCCGCTTCCGGGCTTTCCGCGCCGCCGCCGTGGATCGGTGCGCCCGGCGGTAGGCTTTGAAAGCTGCGCTAGTTCTCGCGATCTCTTTCCAAGCCTCCGCCGCGTCCGCGTTCGCGTCTTTCGCAAATTCGCGCAGCTCCTCGAAGCGCGAGAGGAGGCCGCGATAGAGTTCCGCGAGCGCCCGGAAGTCTCTTTTGGCCGCGTTCCGTTCTTCGAGAATGATTTGAGCAGCCCGGCGGAGTGTGAGCCGATTTTGCCAAATCCCGATCAAGCGCCGCCGCCGTCTCATTTCGAAGCCTCCGCGCCGTTCTCCGGGCGCTCCGCGCCGCGCCGCCGCCGGGGGTAGAGCCGTCCGCCGACTAGCTCGAAGCCGTCTAGGCAAGAGGCGAGCCAAAAGAGCGCCGCCTCGATCGTGTCCTTTGTCTCGCCCCAAGTGTAGCCGTCCTTTTCGTGTAGCTTCCGGAAGATCGCGAGCGCTTGGAGGCCGTTTGGCGAGAGGACGCGCCGCGCGTTCTCCTCGACCATTCTTTCCCGCTGCGCCCGTCCTTTCCGGCTCATTCTTCCCCGTCCTCCCCGTCCGGTTCGACCGATCCGCCGAGGATAGCGCGATCGAGTTCCGCCCCAAGAAAGCGCAGCGCGTCCGCCGCGCGATAGACGGCTTCGAGCGCCTCTTTCGTTCCGATCCGCTGCGCCCGGTCGAGCGCGGCTCTTATCGCGGTGCGGCCGTCTTTGTTCAACAACGAAAGGCCGCGCTGCGTTTCCCAATCCTCGCTTTCCCGTATCTCTTGCGCGAGTTCCGCCGGGAAGCGGAGGAGGACGGCCGGGCGCTTCTTCGAGGCGCTCTTCTTCTCCGCCGTGGGCTTCTTCTTCCGTTCCATTTGCTGCGCTCCGGGGTTCAAGCCGTGAAGATCGAGGCGGCCACTTTCGCCGCGCAAGAGTTCGCCGCCGCTTCGAGGTTATGCGCGTAGATCGTTGTAGTCGAAATGTTCGAGTGTCTCGCGAATTGCTGCGCCTCTTGGATCGAAGCCCCCGCGAGGAGCGAGAGGGTTATAGCCGTGTGGCGCAGCGAGTGAGCCGTGAGCCGTTCGCTAGTGTAGCCGCAAGAGGTAAGCGCGCGCTTGATCATTCCGGAAATCGAGCGAGTAGAGAGGCGAGCGCCGCGAGAGTTCCCGGAACGCGAGACGAAAAGAGGCTCTTTCCCGTCCACGGGTTCCCGGTCGCGCAAGTAAGCCCGGAGCGCCGCCTCGACCTCCTCCGGAATTTTCACATATTCGGCGCGATCGCTGCGCCCTTTCCCTTGAACGAAAAGCGCGGAGAAGTCTCCAACCGGGCGCAAGTCCTCGATGTTCGCGCGGGAGACTTCAATGTCGCGCAGCCCGCAAGAGACCATAAGAGCGAAGAGCGCATATTCGCGCCGCCCCTCTTCGGTCGAGCGGTCGAAAGACGCGAGGACGGCTTTAACCGAAGCGGCCGGGAGGTAGTCTTTCTTGTGCATACGCGAGACGCGCGCGCCCTTGATCCCCTCCGCGATGTTCGGAAACGCGCGTTCGGTGGCCGTCCAAGAGAAGAAGCGCCGCGCCGCGATCGTGTAGGCTTGGATCGTGGCCGGGGCGAGGCCGCGCTCTTTGAGGCTTTCTTTCCATTCGAGCAGCGCGGAGCGATCCGGCGAGGCGATCCCGTTCTCCCCGAAATAGCGGAAGAGGGAACGCAGCCCCCGCGCGTAGGTTTCCGCCGACTTCGGGGAGACTTCGAGGAAGCGGAAGAAGCGCGCGCGCAGCTCGCCAAAATCGGGGCGCGCGTCCACGGCGAGAGCGGTTTCCGGTGCGATCGCGAGAGCTTCCATTGTCCGGCCTCTTTGTGTGTGTAGGGTTTCTACATTCAAGATACACACTTTCGAGCCGTTTGTCAATAGGTTTTCTACACATAATCGAGGAGAGAAGCCCGGAACGGCGAGGGATCGCGGAGAGTTCGCCGGGGCGAATTGAAGCGCAGCCGGGAGGCCGGAACGGGTGGCCGCTGCGTTCGAAGCCGTCCTCCTCTTCGAGAGTTCCCCGCGAAAATTTGGCCTCCTCCATAATCCGCTACCCCCGCCCCTCGACCGGGTTCCGGCCGGAGAATGGCCGCTCCGGGGGGTCGAGGGGATCGCGCAGCCGGGAACGGGTAGGCGAGGCCGGGGACGGGGGGAGGGGGTTCCGCCGTCCTCCGCCGCCCCTCCTCGATCCGCCTAGACGGCTCCTCGACCGCGTAGGAGGCCGCGTAAGCCTCGACCGCTCGAAACCGCTCTCGCATACCTCCAAGCCGCAAAACGGGCTAGGGCGGCTCCTAGTGCGCCGTGGCGAGGTCGAAGCCGTCCACTTATAAGCCCCGCTCCGCTGCGTCCGTTCGCTCCGTGGAATGGCTCGAAGCTCCTCCCGCTGCCTACCTCCCCGCCGAAAGTTGCCCAAAAGCGCCGAAAAGTGGCGAAAAGAGACGAAAAGCGGCTTAAAAGTGGGTGGAATTGTGCGAAATGGGTGCTTTAAGCGAGCAGCTCGAAGCGCCGGAAGCTAGCTCGAAGCTCCGTTCTCCTCGATCAAGCGCGAGGGCGAGCGCCCCGAAAGGGAAGCGCGAGCCTCGCGCGCGCGCGCGAAAGTCATAGGTATTTAAAAGTCATAGAGAAGTCATAGAGCTACCCGGCCTCCGCGAGGCCAATAAATACGGGGCTTCCCGGAGGGCGGGTGGGCAACCGATGTAGGAAAATTGGGCAACCGATGTAGGAAAGTGGGCAACCGATGTAGGCGGATTTGCCTTTTTTAGGCTGAAATCGCCGTTTCGACCCCTCGAATTTGACATATTCGCCCCGGCAGCTTCCGGAGGGTTCGCCGCGAGGGTTCCCGGAGGGCTTCGAGGTGGATTAGAGCCGCTTCCGGTAGTTCTCGATAGTGGCCTCGATCGCGTTCCGGGTGGCCGGATCGGTTTCCGCTGCGAGCTTCTCTTCGAGTTCCGCGATCCGCGTTTGGGGATCGGTCGAGGGTCGAGGGGTGGGTTTCGGCTTCTCCGCCGTGGCCGTGGAGGTGGCCTCGACTTCGAGGACGGGCGCGCTCTTGGGAACGCGCTTTCGCCTCGAAAGCCCGGAAGCCACCCTTTGAAAATCGAAAGCAGCCCACCCGTCCGGAAGCGCGGAAGAGACGGCGCGAGCTTCTTCCCGTTTCGCGTTCGCCGCCGCGAGTTTCTCCCGCTTCCGCTCGATCCGCGCCGCTTCCCGTTCGGGGAGGGGTTCGAAGAATTCGAAGCGGACGCGCAGCTTTCGCCAAAGCTCATAATCGAGCTTCTCGACCTCCTCCGGAGAGATAGAAAGCCCACCGGGCGAGAGATATTCCCAATTGTAGAGGAACGGGTGGCGATCCGGGTATTTCCGCGTATCTAGGAGTTTGTCGAGTTCCGCTTCGAAGCGCCCCTTGATCCGCTCTTTCCACTTCCGCGCCTCGGTTTTGAGTTCACGCAGCCGGGGAAGCCCGGAAGTGTCGAGCAGCTTCCCAACCGATAGCCTATCCGCCGTTCCGTTCAAGCGGTTTTTGTCTATCGAATTGTGTGTCTCCATTTCCCGCCCCATAAAGTAGGCCGGGCGGTCGCACTCTTGGAGCGCGAGGAGGGCGCGAGACTGAAACAAGAGGAGAGGACGCGCCGCAAGTGTGAGGTGCAAAAATCCCGCGTGTAGGTGGATCGCGAAAGTCTCCGTTTTCGGATCGAAGCCGCAAAGATCCACGAAAGAGAGGTTCGCCCACCCCTCCAAAACAAGCCGGAAACAAGAGAGCGCGTCCGCCGCTTCTTTCGCCGCTGCGAGCTGCGCCTCTCGATCCTTTCCCGCGAGTCCGCAAACATTGACAAACTCTTCGAGAGTGAATTTTAGAAGCGCGTCTAGGTTATTCGCCTCCGCGAGCTTCTCCCGTGTGAGCCTCCAAAGTTTGTCCGCGTTCATAGGCAGCTGCGTGAATTTGAGCCGCCCTTTGTAGTTCGTGGGATCGAGAAAAAAGCCTTGAATGTTCGGCGGAAGCTGCGAGATCGAGACTTCCCGGCTCTTTCCGTTCTTCTCGACCTTGAAAGCCGGGAACGGCTTTTCGGGAATGATCGAGAAAACCTCCCCGTTTAGACCAAGAGGCCAATTATTCCGCCGCCCCGCCCGATCTCTCGAATTCGCCTTTTCGAGGGCTTTGTCTCCGGGGGTGCTAAAAGCAGCGCGCCGCTCGAATTTCCCCGGCCGGGGGTAGCCCAAAGCCTCGATCTTGTCCGCTTCGAGATCGTGAAGCGCCCGGAGACGGCTCCCGCCGTGTTTCCGGTCGAGTTCCCGCGCGGCTTCTCTTTGGGGCAAAAGCAGCGCGTCCCGCGCTCTCCAAAACGGAAGCGTCTTTCGTCGGCCTTCTTGTTTGGACGTTGCGCTTTGCTTTTCGTCGCGGTCTTTGATGAGACGATCGAGCACATTCAAAAGAGTTTCGTCCGAGAAGTCGAAAAACTTCGCGCGGCGCTTGAGGTTCAAAACGAGCTGCGATGCCGCGTCATCGTCGAACCGAACGTCTTTTACCATGCCCGAAAGGCCGGTCATTATTCCGGGGAAGTCCTTTTCAACCGCCGCGCACGCCTCGCAGGTCACGTGAACGTCCAGATCTTTGGCGCAGACGGTCGTCGCGTGCCCGCGTTGGCAAAACGCGGGATAAGAATGTCGCGGCGTTTCGTTGTCTGCCCAGTAGTAGTTGCACCACGGGGTCTTCGCGTTCCACGCCCAGTTCTCTTTGATGAGGTGCAGTTGCCGTATCTTAAGCATTTTATACCTCCGTCTAGGTTAGATCCCGATGCCCTTCAGCTCGCGGAGCTGGGCGTCCATGAAGCGGTCGTGCGAGGCCTTCGCCACCGCGTCCTCCTTCGCCTTCCTCTGCGCCGAGAAGCGCGCCCACTCAAGGAAACGCTCCCCGCAGGAGCTCCCCGCCGGGTAGTCCCCGGTCGTCTGCCCGTTCTTGCAGTCGAGAGGGCAACGTCCGCACCCGAGGGCGAAGACGGGCTCCGAGAGGAAGCCGTCGACGCACATCTCCCGGCGAAGCATGTCCTCCGGGCGGATCGAAGAGCGCCAGACGTCGAAGTTCGTTTCCTCCCGCGCCTGGACGGGCTCGGGGCGGGGCGCCGCCTGCGCGGGTTCCTTCCTAGCTCTTTTTGCCATCTTTCACCTCCATCGGGGCGAGGACGCTCTTGTTGGTTGCCTCGGTCGCCCGGAAGTTCCACGCGAACTCGACGAGGCTCTTCGTCCACGCCGCGTTCGCCATCACCGCCGAGAGCTGCCAGACGGCGAAGCGGATGAACTTCGAGAAGTCCGCGAAGCCAAGCGCGCTCGCCAGCTTCTCCGCGACCATCCTCTCCCGGTCGTTGAACGTCACCGAGACCGGGTGGCGCTTGTCAGTCGTTCTCTTGTTGGCCATCTTCCCTTCCTTTCGCCGACGCGCGGCGGGCTCTGCGTTGCTTTCTCGCGTTCTGGTTCCCGACCGGGGCTCCCCCGAAGCTGCGGAACTCCATGAAGTCCTCCAGCTCCTCGAGGAACGGATCCCCGCTCATCTGCCCCGTGGCGATGCTCATCGCCATCGCCCAGCACCACTGGCCGACCTGCTTGTCGGGGTCTTCTCCCTTCGTCTTCGCCTCGTTCCGCACCCGCTCCTCGTGGAAGAGGAGGAGGCCGATAGGCAGGCGGACGAAGGCTCGCTCTTTTCTAGCCATCCATGCCCTCCCGCATCTTCCGCCGGATGTTGTGCAGGACGACGCGGACGCTCCCCGCCGAGTGCCGCCCGAGGAGGCCGAGGACTTCCTCGTCCTCGCCGCGTGTGTAGCTCCCCCACCGCAGCCTCCGACGCGCCCCGGCGAGGCGACGCAGGATGCGGACTTCGGTTGTCGTCCACTCGTTTCTCTTCCATCCCTTTCTCATCGCGCAACCCTCCTCCGGGCAATCTCCGCCGAGAGGCGGCGGTGCGCCTTCAAGACCCTCGCGCGGGCCGCGTCGGCGTCCACGACGTAGGGCGTGCCCTCGAGGGAGGTGCAGAGGCTGGCCACGATGCCCGAGAGCCGACGCACCTCCTCCCGCCTCTTGGCGAGGCCGTGGGAGGAGCGGAGGCGGATGAACGTGGGCACCTGCGCCTCGGCCTGCAACGCGAGGAGCTGGGCGCAAATCTTCCCCGAGGCCGGGGAGAGCCAGATGTGAGACTTCATCCTAGACCTCCTTCCGTTTTTCTTTGAGCATCCGATAGGCATAGACGCGGATGCACCTGGGCGAGTGCCGGTCGAGGAGCCGCTTCATCCTCGGGCTCGGACGCCCAAGATGCACGACCCCGCTCGTCTGCTCCAGCTCCCTTTCGAGGTAGCTCCTCTCCCGAGCCGTCCAGTAGGCGTATTTCATTTCGCTTCTCCTTTCTTTTTCCCTGCGTAGAGCCGACCCTCGGCGCGGAGCTTTTGGAGGATCTCGCGCTGGCGCGCGCGCCGCTCGGGCGTCCACAAGCGCGCGATCTTCTCCTTCCACTCGGGCGTCGCCATGTTCGCGAAGTGCTTTTCGTAGGCGGCTCCACCAGCCATCCAGCCCCAAATCGGAGCCTTCGCGACGCGCCGCTTCGCGGCCTCGGATCGGCGCGCCCGGCTCTCGGGAGTCCTGCTGGCCTCCCGGATGCGAGCCGTCACCTTCTCGCGGTATTCGGGCTTCTGCCAGAGCTCCTTCATTTCGAGGCTTTTAATCCTCCGCGCGTCGGGGTCGTTCGCCCAGAACGCGCGGAGAGCTTCGGTGTTTTTCCGTTTCGTCTCCATCACTCCGGGGCCTCTAGAAGGGAAGGTCGTCGGAGTTGGAGGGCTGGTAGTAGTCGCCAGCCTGCGGAGGAGGAACCGGGGCGGGGCCGCTGGAGCGGGAGGGAGCGGCGGGAGCGCCCTGCGCCTTCCGCTTGGCCGTGGCCCGGAGGAGGGCGTCGTAGCGGTTGCAGATCGCCGACGTCTCGGCCTTCCCGAGCGGCTTGATGCCGCGCTCGGCGTAGCTCCCGGCGCGGTTCACGAAGCGCACCTTCTCCGTCTCCTTCCCCTCGTAGGTCTCCCACTCGGTCGAGATCTCGCAGGGGGCGTCGACGAGCTCGTTCCGCCCGTTGAGGGCGTCCAGCGTGTCGGCCTGGTAGCCGAGCTCGCGGAGCGTGGCCATCGAGCGCTCGGCGGCCTTCTCCGAGAGCCAGAGGTCGGCGTAGAAGACGTGATCCGCCGGGGCCCCGGTGTCGAGGTCGACGGCGGTCTTGATCTGGAGCTTGACGGACGGGGTGCCCTGCTTGGACTGGGCGAGGCCCGTCGCGATGATGGTGCCGGAATAGTTTGCCATGTTCTGTTTCTCCTTCTAGTTGGCGTTGTTGAGTTCGAGTTCGGTCTTGATCTTGTTGATCGCGACCTGGAGCTGCTGGGGGGTGAACTTCCCGGCGCGGAGCCAGGCGGTCGCCTTGTCGCGCTTCTCCCCTTCGGGAAGCTGGGCGACGAGGCCCTCGAGGCGGGTCTTGAGCGTCGAGGTGTCGGCGGGTTGGCCGTTCTGGATGGCCTCGAGGATGGCCCCCATGTCGAGCGGGAGGACGGCGGGGAGGCCAAAGCGGTTCTTCGCGTCCCACGCCGCAGAGTGGACGGTGTGGACGATGCGGTTCTCGCCGCCGATGGCCTTCGCTTTCATCCCGTCCTTTTTGATGAACTGCTCGAACTGGGCAAAGAGGACGGCGTCGCACCACTCGCGGAAGAGGCCCGCAATCTTGGCGTTCGCCTTCGGTTCGTAGCGGTCGTAGTCGTCGCCGTCGGGGTTGTGGAAGGTCTTGACGGCGCAGTGGGCGAGGATGCACACGGCCAGCCCGCAGCCGTTGAGGCGGTCGAGGCGGGAGAGGAGGTTGCGGGCCTCCTGCTGGGCCACGATGTAGCCCTTGCCGTAGCCGAAATCCTCGATCGAGCGGATCTCGGCCTTCTTGGCGGAGGCGACGACGTGGGCGTAGAGGAGGGGCTCCAGCCAGTCGAGGGTGTCCACGACGAGGGTCTTGTAGCCCGCGCCGTTCGCGGCGACGAGCTCGTCGCAGAACTGGAGGACGTCGCCCCAG
>Ga0310696_10008766_pt1 | contig 11768 bp, 11 predicted proteins | sample AusTroGonzalo_MG_4_FD_203885 | JGI IMG/M metagenome (GOLD analysis project Ga0310696, IMG submission 203885) | Bovine rumen microbial communities from tropical cattle in Woodstock, Queensland, Australia - Gonzalo_02 (v2) (version 2) | ecosystem: Host-associated > Mammals > Digestive system >...
GTCATACTCCCTTCAGTCTGTCCTCTTCATGGGGGCGCAGCATGTAAGGGATTAATAATAAAGGAATTGTGACTTTCACCCCCGGTGAATTCAGAGGGGGTGAAATGATTATTTCGCTGTCAATAAGTATGTTACGCGCTGCGCATGTTTTGCCTTCTTTCGATAATCCACACATAACTTTTTTCCGCCCTTTTCGGGCATCCGGGCGCTTATGGCTTTGACAGTTCCTGTATAATGGCTAACTTAGTGGCATGAGGATTAAGACCAAACACCTTCTTGCGATAAACGGCCTCTTGTGGACGGCCATCGGGACGAAGATCACCATCACAGGGGTCAGTCATTACCTTAAGGCAGATCCTAGGGCCCTGCTCTGGATGATTCCGCTGTCGGTGCTGGTTTTTGCTGCTTTTTATATGATGTTCACCGGCGTGGTCAGGAAGTATTCCGCCCGCATTCTTTCTATGACCGAGGAGAAGGCACCCATTTGGAAGACATTCAGTCTCAAGGGATATCTCATCATCGCCTTCATGATCTCCCTTGGCATAGGGCTCAAGCACATCCCCGGCATACCTTCCCATTTCTTCGCCTGGTTCTATTGCGGCCTCGGCCCCGGCCTCCTCTCCGCCGGCATCCGCTTCCTCCTCCGCTGGTCCCGCCTCCTCGGCCGCTGACTCTTTTTGCATCCTGGTCTTTCTCCGCCGGCATCCGCTTCCTCCTCCGCCGGCATCCGCTTCCTCGGCCGCTGACTCTTTTTTCATCCCGAGCGTTTCCCCCCTCTGTCATCCCGAGCGCAGCGAAGGAATCTTAATCCCCTTCATCCACCTCCCCGTCATCCTCGTAGACCTACTTTCCCCGTTGTGCTCTGCCCCGACTCGACATCCCTCACTCTCCCCGGTTGCCCATCATGCCCTGCAGCACCTTAAGTGTTCAAGGTCAGTAAGATAAGCCCTCTCCCATAGTCAATATCGCCTGGGCTAAGATGCGTATATGTCTTATAAACAATAGGTTACCCGCTGCGCGCCCTGCCGGTCCGAACCAGCGGGCATCTCCCGCACGTTATGGCGTTTTTGATCGTAACCTGCGGGCGTACCCTGCGGGCAAACTCCCGCAGGGTAGGGCGTTTTTGGGGGTACCCTGCGGGCATTGCTCATCATGCTTTGACCAGAAAGGGGGAAGGTGCCCATTGCTTTCCCGAGGGGGCAGGAGCCCGTGCTCCTGTGTATGAGCATTTCATGCTCGTAGTCCCTTTTTTGAAGAGGAGGCCACGAGCACATTCGCTATAACTGATATCGTCATTGCTCTTGGCCTCTCGGGAAAAAACTCAAATTCAGCAGTTGAAAGGTGCCAGCCCTCCACTGCAGGTCGAAGGATGACGGGAAAACGGATAATAGCTTCAACCTTCCACCGTTGGTCGAAGGAAGTGGGTGTTTTCGGAAAAAAGGGCGGTAACCTTCCACCGCCGGTCGAAGGATGTCGGGGAAAACGGAGAAAATAGCTTCAACCTTCCACCGTTGGTCGAAGGAAGTGGGCGTTTTCGGAAAAAAGGGCGTTAACCTTCCACCGCCGGTCGAAGGATGTCGGGGAAAACGGGAGAAACAGCGTTATCCTTCGACCGGGGGTCGAAGGATGCGGGAGAGGGGGTGCGGAATGGAGGGATCAGAGGAGGTCGGCGAGGACGATGGCGGTCATGGCTTCGACGATGACGGGGGTGCGGAGGGCGAAGCAGACGTCGTGGCGGCCTTTGATGCGGAGGGTGTCCTCGCGGTTCTCGGCGAAGTTCCAGGTGCGCTGGGCTTTGGCGATGCTGGAGGTGGGCTTGAAGGCGACGCGGAAGACGAGCGGCGCGCCGTTGGTGATGCCGCCGTTGACGCCGCCGGCGCCGTTCTTGACGGGGCCGTCCTCGCCGAAGGGGTCGTTGTGCTCGGAGCCTTTCATGCGGGAAGCCGCAAAGCCGTCGCCGAACTCGATGCCGCGTACGCCGGGGATGGAGAAGACGGCGTGCGAGACGAGCGATTCGACGGAGTCGAAGAACGGCTCGCCAAGGCCGATGGGCAGGCCGGTGGCGGTGCATTCGACGACGCCGCCCAGCGAGTCGCCTTCGGCGGCCGTGGCGGCGAGGAGCTCAGGCCACCGGCCGCGGTCGGAGCAGCCCCCGACTTCGATCAGATCTGCGTGAATGTCAATGCCTTCGAGCACTTTCTTGGCGACGACGCCGGCGGCCACGACCGGCAGCGTGAGGCGGCCGGAGAAATGGCCGCCTCCGCGCGGGTCGTTGGCCCAGTCCCATTTGACTGCGGCGACGAAGTCGGCGTGGCCCGGACGGGGCATGGCATCGAAGTCGCTGTAGTCGCCGGACCTGGTATTGGAGTTGTGGAAGATTATCGCCAGGGGGGATCCGGTAGTGTGGCCGTCCACTACGCCGCTGAGGATCTGCGGCTCGTCGGCCTCGACGCGCGGCGTCGTGCCTACGGCACTGTCCTCGCCGCGCGCCTCGGCGCCGCGCCTGCCCGGCGAGCGCCGGGCTATATCCGCGGCGAAATCTTCCGCGCTCAGCGGCAGCCCCTCCGGCACTCCGTCCAACACTACGCCTATGGCCTCTCCGTGAGATTCACCGAAGATGCTTACCCTGAAGATTCTTCCAAAAGTATCCATGTCAAAAAGATCAGTTCATTAACTGGAGTATATTGGTCAGTGACGAGACGGTGGATGCGACCCCGGCATTGGCAGTGTTGACCTGCATGGCATTGCCGTTGGCCGCGGCGGTGGCCGCCTGCGTCAGGACTGACGTGTCTACTTTCGTCAGTGCTCTAAGTCCGTCCATTATGCCGTTTACATTGGAACTGTTTATCAACGAGGATGATCCGCTGATCAGCCCGCTTGCAAACTGGTCGCTGAAAGCCTCGGTCGCGCCCGTAAGGGAATTGGCGCCGATGAGCACCTTGCCGATGTTGATGAGAGTCGTAAGGTCGGAAAGGTCCAGCGAGCCACTGCCCGTGAGAATCTTGTAGAGGCTTACCAGCGCGGAGCCGGTGTTCGATCCCGTAGATTTAGCGTCGTTTCTCGAGCCCTGGAGAACGGAGCAGGACGAGAGGAGGATGACGGCTGCGGATGCGACCGCAAGGCATTTGAACAGTTTCATGACTTGAGAGTTTATCGATTATTTGAGCGAAATTTACGAATGTTTTTTCATAATAAAAAATGTGCCGCGGGCCTTGTCTCCCCGCGAGCCCTTTTTTCTTGTCGCTAAAATCCCTATATTTGTATTCTATGGACGCAATCGAAGAGAAAGAACTGCTGCAGAACATCACCCGGCAGGAGTACAAGGAAGGCTTCGTCACCGAAGTCGAGCAGGAGTACGTCCCGAAAGGCCTGAACGAAGACATCATCAGGATGATCTCCGAGCGCAAGCAGGAGCCACAGTGGCTCCTGGAGTTCCGCCTGGACGCCTTCCGCAAATGGCAGGCCATGGAGCAGCCCGAATGGGGTCATCTAGACCTTCCCAAGATTGATTATCAGGACATTATATACTACGCCGCCCCCAAGAAGGATAGCGACCGCCCCAAGGAAATAGACCCGGCGCTGGCCGAAACCTTCGAGAAGCTGGGCATCCCCCTGCGCGAGCGGGAGGCCCTGGCCGGAGTGGTCGCCGTGGACGCAGTCTTCGACTCCGTCTCGGTGGCGACCACCTTCCGCCAGGCCCTCTCCGAGAAGGGCATCATCTTCTGCTCCTTCTCCGAGGCCGTCAGGGAGCACCCCGACCTGGTAAGGAAATACCTCGCCAGCGTGGTCCCCGCCGGGGACAATTATTTCGCGGCGCTGAACTCCGCCGTCTTCTCCGACGGCTCGTTCTGCTACATCCCGAAGGGAGTCAAGTGCCCCATGGAGCTGTCCAGCTATTTCCGCATCAATGCGGCGGGCACGGGACAGTTCGAGCGCACGCTCATCGTCGCCGACGAGGGCTCGCAGCTCAGCTACATGGAAGGCTGCACCGCCCCCATGCGCGACGAGAACCAGCTCCATGCAGCTGTCGTAGAGATAGTTGTGGAGAAGGACGCCGACGTGAAATATTCCACGGTGCAGAACTGGTATCCCGGCGACGCCCAGGGCCGCGGCGGCATCCTGAACCTCGTCACCAAGCGCGGCATCTGCAAGGGCTCCGGCAGCCACCTATCCTGGACCCAGGTCGAGACCGGCTCCGCCATCACGTGGAAATACCCTTCCACGATACTCAAAGGCGACTATTCCTCTTCGGAATTCTACTCCGTCGCGGTGACCAACAACCGCCAGCAGGCCGATACAGGCACCAAAATGGTGCATATCGGCCGCGGCACCCGCAGCCGCATCGTCTCGAAGGGCATCAGCGCCGGCCGCAGCCAGAACAGCTACCGCGGCCTGGTGCGCTTCAATCCGGGCGCCGAGGGCGCGCGGAATTATTCGCAGTGCGACAGCCTGCTCATAGGCTCCGAGTGCGGAGCCCACACATTCCCGCTGATCCAGAGCCGCTGCCCTTCGGCGGTGGTAGAGCACGAAGCCACGACTTCGAAAATCAGCGAGGACCAGCTGTTCTACTGCAACCAGCGCGGCATCCCGCCCGAGGATGCCGTAGGACTTATAGTCGGCGGCTATGCCCGCGAAGTCCTGTCGCGGCTCCCGATGGAGTTCGCGATGGAAGCCCGCAAGCTGCTGCAAGTTTCACTCGAAGGATCGATAGGATGATATGAACTGGCTAGACCTTGTTTCCTCCATACTCGGCCTGACCTGCGTAGTGCTCGCGGGCCGCAACAGCAAATACAATTTCTGGGTGGGCTACCTGTACACCGCCGCCCTGTTCCTGCTTTTCTGGCAGAAGAATCTCCTGGCGTCGCTGATGCTGCAGCCTATCTCGCTGGGTATCAACATTATGGGCCATTACCGCTGGACGCATCCGCGCGAGAACGAGAAGAGCTCGGAGGACAGCAGCGCACTGAAGGTGACGATGCTCACCTGGCCCGAAAGGGCACTCTGCGTGCTGGCGGTCTTCATCGTAGCATTCGTCTGGGGATGGCTTCTGAACAGGCTTTTCCCCGCCGACCCGCACCCGTATTTGGACTCCTGCGTGACGGTGCTGATACTGATGGCGCAGTTCCTTTCCGCTCAGAAGAAATGGGACTGCTGGGTGGCCTGGCTCATCGTGAACGTCACTCAGATGGCGCTGCACCTGTCGGTGGGCAATATCTTCATGCCGATAGTCTGCGGCCTGTATCTGATCAACGGCATCATTTCGCTGCGCAACTGGGGTAAACTCTACAATAAAAACGCATAGCTATGGCTGACAACGATATACTGCTTGAAATCAAAGGATTGCACGCGTCGATCGGGGACAAGGAGATCCTGAAGGGCATCGACATGGTCATCCGCAAGGGCGAAGTCCATGCCGTGATGGGGCCGAACGGCGCCGGCAAGAGCACGCTCTCGGCAGTGCTCGTAGGGCGCCCGGACTACGTCGTCACCGCCGGCACGGTGACGTTCCTCGGGCAGGACCTGCTGGCCCTGAGCCCGGAGGAACGCTCCTGGGCCGGCATCTTCCTCTCCTTCCAGTACCCCATCGAGATTCCGGGAGTGACCATCACCAATTTCATGAAGGCCGCCATCAACGCCCGCCGCAAGGCGCAGGGATTCGATGAGCTGAGCGCCGCGGGCTTCATCAAGTTGATGAAGGAGAAGATGGCCCTGGTGCAGATGAAGGGCGAATTCGCCAAGCGGGAAGTCAATGTCGGCTTCTCCGGCGGAGAGAAGAAGAGAAATGAAATATTCCAGATGGCGATGCTGGACCCGACGCTGTCCATTCTCGACGAGACGGACAGCGGCCTGGACGTGGATGCGCTGCGCATTGTCGCCGAAGGCGTCAATGCCCTGCGCACCCCCGACAAGGCCGCCATCGTCATCACGCATTATCAGCGTCTGCTGGAGTACATTGTGCCTGACGTGGTGCATGTGCTCAAGGACGGCCGCATCGTCCGGACCGGCGGCCGCGAGCTGGTGGACTATATAGACCGTAACGGTTACGACGGGTTTTAGGCCATGAAGGAGAAGATCATAGACAGGGGACACTACGTGGAGGTTCCGGTTCCGGAAGGCGCGGTCGTCGTGCCGGCCGGCCGCAGGCTGGCCGTCTGCGACGCCCTGTCCGGCCGCTGCGCTTACGCGCTGGAGGCCGGGGCGTCGCTCGACCTCTGCCTGCTGGCCTTCCCGGGTGACTCCAGAGGTTTGGAGCTGACGGTGGACCTGCTCGGCGAGGGCGCCGAGGCGTCTCTGTCGGGGCTATATGTGTGCCGCGAAGGGGATTTCCCGCTGAAAGTGACTGTTCGTCACAGAGTTGGTGGCTGCGTGTCGAATCAGCTTTTCAACGGCATCGTGGCCGGCACTGCGCGTACCGCCTTCGACGGCCGCATCGTCGTGGCGCCGGATGCGCAGAAGACCAAGGCCTATCAGACCAATCACAATCTCCTGCTGGGCGCCGAAGCCCGTGCCGAGACGCGGCCGCAGCTGGAGATCTACGCCGACGATGTCGAGTGCTCGCACGGCGCCACTGTCGGCCGCCTCGATGAGGCGGGGCAGTTCTATATGCAGTCCAGGGGCATCCCGGAGCGGGAAGCCCGTGTGCTTCAGATGATTTCGTTCCTGTCACCGGTGCTGGAGCATGTGCCGGAGGGGCGTCGCGAGGAGGTCGCGGCGCGTATTGAGGAGACAGTCCGCAGCCTATGATTACGTATCCCAATGTCAAAGTCAATCTGGGACTGAGCGTCCTGCGGAAGCGTTCCGACGGGTATCACGAGTTGGAGACGCTGTTCGTGCCGTACTTTGGCATGCACGATACGTTGGAAATCATCTCCGGCGACGATTTCTCCCGCACTTCCGCCTCGCTTTTCGAACGGTATTCCATTTTCGGTGATACCGAAGTTCCGGAGTTGCCCGCCCCTGAAAACCGTGCCACCCTCGGCATCGTAAGAGGGGGGGACCCAAGCTTGCTTGGGGGGGGTCCTGCGGAGCAGGACGTTTTCAGGGGCGGGACAACTCCGGACGGAGGTTCTCGGATCAGGCAAAGCATTAGGAATGATGGGAAGGTGATGATCACGATAGCGAGGGCTGAGGGGGTGGACTGGGAGCCGCTGGAGGACCTGACGGTGAAGGCTTACGGACTGCTGGACAAGGAGTTCGGGCTGCCGCCGGTGAAGATATTCCTCGAGAAGACCTCGCCCGTGGGGGCCGGGCTCGGCGGCGGGTCTGCCGACGCGGCCTTCGCGCTGAAGATGCTCTCCGAGCTCTTTGCGCTCGGCCTGGACGCCGACGCCCTGGCAGAGCGTGCCGCCCGCCTGGGCAGCGACTGCGCCTTCTTCATCCATAACCGCCCCATGTTCGGGACCGGACGCGGGGAGATTCTTGAGCCCTGCGACATCGACCTTTCGCCCTGGGAGCTACGCGTGAGCGTGCCGGCGGGCGTCCGCGTCGGCACGGCCGACGCCTACCGCGGCATCACGCCGCGCGAGGCGGCCGCGTGCCGCGCCCTGCCGCTCCGCGAGGCGCTCTCGCGCCCCGTCGCGCAGTGGCGCGGCCGCCTCGTCAACGACTTCGAACCCACTGTCTTCGCCAAATTCCCGGCCATCGCTGCCGCCAAACAGGCCATGTACGATGCCGGCGCCATATACGCATCCATGTCCGGAAGCGGCTCCGCCGTGTACGGACTCTTCCCAAAGTAACAAACCAATTGCTCTATGTATAAGACTAAAGGACTGAAAAACAGCAGGATAGAGGTCGCCGACGCCCTCCGCGGCATCGCCGTTATGGGCATCGTCCTCTACCACTCCGTCGAGCACTTCAACCTCGGCACCGCCACCAGCGCTTCGCTCTCGTTCCCCTTCGACGGCACCGTCTTCAACGTGCTGACAGTATTGCTCTCCGGCAAGATGTACGGCATCTTCGCCCTCCTCTTCGGACTCAGTTTCTTTATCCAGAGAGACAACCAGGCGCAGAAAGGCAAGGACTTCTCCCTGCGCTTCGCCTGGCGCATGGTCCTTCTGTTCTGCTTCGGCATCCTGAACATGGTCTTCTACAACGGCGACATCCTGACATTCTACGCTCTCCTGGGCCTGCTGATGATTCCTGCCGGGTATCTGAGCACGCCGGTCCTCTGGGGGCTCACGATCTTCCTGCTGATACAGCCGGTCGAAATCTACAGCCTCATTACCGGCTGGAAGCCTGACATTTCCCCGATGATGAAGTATTACGGAGCACTGGGTCCGGCCAACTCCGAAGGCACTTTCCTGGAGTCCGCCGCTGCCAGTCTGAAGAACGGATTCCTCGCGTCGTGGTACTGGTTCATCTGGAAGGGCCGCATCACCCAGACCCTGGGCCTTTTCTTCCTCGGCATCCTCTTCGGCCGCCACAGGCTTTTCTACAACGAAGGCAATCACTTGAAAATCTGGAGGATAATCTTCTCCGTCGTCACCCTTCTCATCATCGTCGGCTGCGTTTCCGGCCAGTGGCATGAAGGCGACGTCAGCTTCGGTAAGCTCAACAGCCTGCTTCGTCCTCTCTTCAATCTCTGCATCCTGCTGTTCATCGTATCGGGCGTGACGCTGCTCTGGTACCGCTTCGCCGGCTTCCGCAAGAGCCTCTCGCACATCTGCTTCTTCGGCAGGATGTCGCTGACCAACTACCTGATGTCCTCCATAATTGGCTGTACCATCTTCTACGGCTGGGGCCTCGCGATGTACAAGTATCTGGGCGTGACGCTGTCGCTGCTGACGGGTATAGCCATCGTCGTCCTTCAGATAGTCATCCTCTACCAGTGGTCCAAGAAGCATAAGCGCGGACCGCTGGAGACCATCTGGCGCAAACTCACCTGGTTAGGTTCCGAATAATATGGAAAATGTTTACAGAGAGAGGGTTGAAGCCCTGCGGGCGCTGATGCGCGAGCGGGGCTGGGATGCCGTGGTCGTCTCCGGCTCCGACCCTCACAGCAGCGAATACCCCGCTCCCCGCTGGAAGCAGGTGGAGTGGCTGTCGGGATTCACCGGCGAGGCGGGCGACGTAGTCGTCACCGCCGCCCACGCCGGGCTCTGGACCGACACGCGCTACTTCATCCAGGCCGTCCGCCAGCTGGACGGCACGGGCATAGTCCTGCATAAGACCCGCGTGCCGGAGCAGGTGCTGATCCCGGAGTGGCTGGCCGGCGAAGGCCTCGGCGGCCGCGACCGCTGCGTGGTCGTCGCGGTCGACGGCCTCTGCCAGGGCGTCAGCGCAGTGGACGGCCTGAAGGCCGCCTTCGCTGCCGCCGGCCGAGTCGACGGCTCCCCGGACGAGGACGGCTTCCGCATCGTCTCCGTCCCGGACCTTCTCGAAACGCTCTGGGATGACCGTCCGCCCGTGCCTCAGACTCCCATCATCACGCTGGGGGCCGACCTGGCGGGCGAGGACCGTCGCAGCCGCATCGAGTGGCTGCGCGGCAGGGCCGCGGCCGCCGGCTGCGACGCCGTCCTGCTCACCGCCCTTGACGAGATCGCCTGGCTCCTGAACGTGCGCGGCTCCGACATCGAGTACAATCCTTTGGTCATTTCTTACCTGCTCGTCACGCGTGAAAGCGTGGAGTGGTTCGTCCGAAAGGGAGGCCATCCCGACGAGGATACTCTCGACAGTTTCAGGGAACTGAAGGACGACGGCATCTCCGTCCTGCCCTACGACGACGTTGCCTTCACCCTGACCGGAGAGATTTCCGACGGGCTGGTGGAGCGGCTAGCCGTGGACCCTTCCACCTTGAACTACAATTTGTATAACATCCTGAAAACCAATTCCCCGGAGGGAACGGTCGTGGAGTGGGACTCTCCCGTGGCGCTCCGCAAAGCCGTCAAGAATGAAGTCGAGATCGAGGGAATGCGTGACATCCACGTGGAGGACGGCGCCGCCATGGAGAGATTCCTCTACTGGCTTGAGAAGTCCGTCTGCGGCGGCACTGCCGTGGACGAATGGGATGCCGCACGCAAGCTCGGATCGCTGCGCGCTGAGATTGCCGGGTACCGGGGCGACAGTTTCGAGACCATTTCCGCCTACGGCGAAGGGGCCGCGCTGCCGCACTACATCACCCCGCATACGGACGCGCCTGTGCTGGAGCCGCGCGGGCTCTACCTCGTGGACAGCGGCGGGCAGTACATGAACGGCACCACCGATATCACCCGCACCGTTCCCCTCGGCCCCTGCACGATGCTGGAGAAGGAGGACTATACCCTCGTGCTGAAGGGACACATCGATCTGGCGATGGCGGTGTTCCCGCGCGGCACGGCGGGCTGCCAGCTCGATGCGCTGGCGCGCAGCCCGCTCTGGCGCGCCCGCCGCAACTTCGGCCATGGCACCGGCCACGGCGTCGGGTTCTACCTTGGTGTGCACGAAGGCCCGCAGGACATACGCCAGAATTTCAACCGCACGCCCATCCTCCCGGGGATGATCACCTCCAACGAGCCGGGCATCTACCGCGAGGGGATGCACGGCGTCCGCCACGAGAATCTCGTCCTCTGCGTCGAGGACAGCCGCAACGGCTTCGGCGACTGGCTGCGCTTCGAGACCATAACCCTCTGCCATTTCGACACTTCCGCCATTATCGTGGACCTGCTGGACCGCGACGAGATCGAGTGGCTGAACGCCTACAACTCGCGCGTGTGCCGCACGCTTTCGCCACTGCTGCCACCCGAGGTGGCCGAGTGGCTCGCGCGCAAGTGCCGCGCCATCTGACACAACACTAACCCTTTAATACCAAATCATTATGAAAAAAATCCTAACTGTCCTTGCAGCCGCCCTGCTCTTCGCAGGCGCCGCTTCCGCTCAGGAAATCGCCAACTTCAACCGTGGCCAGCAGGTAGTCTCCCCTGAGGTTACCGCCGACGGCATCACTTTCCGTCTTGTCGCCGACTACGCCACCGTGGTCACCCTCACCGGCAACTGGATGGACTACAGCGCAGCCCCCATCCCTATGACCAAGGGTCCCGGCGGAGTCTGGGAAGTCACCATCCCGCTTCTCGAGCCTGAGATCTACACCTACAACTTTGTCGTGGACGGCGTGGCTGTCAACGACCCCGTCAACTTCAAGGTCCAGCGCGACGGCACCCGCTTCCTGAACATGGTCTTCGTGCCCGGCAAGCGTTCCGAGGTTTACAACGAGGCCAAGCATCGCGGCACCCTCACCACCATGTGGTATGACAGCGCCCTGCTCGGCATCAACCGCCGAATGATCGTCTACACCCCTTACGGCTACGACGATCCCAAGAACAAGAAGGTCAAGTACCCCGTCCTCTATCTCCTCCACGGTGGTGGCGGTGACGAGGAGGCCTGGTCCTCGATGGGCCGCGCCGCCGAGATCATGGACAACCTCATCGAGCGCGGCGAGGCCGTCCCCATGATCGTCGTCATGCCCAACGGCAACCCCAACCAGCAGGCCGCCCCTACCCTCGGCATCGAGACCAGCGACGTCAACTTCCGTGACCCGGCCTACGCCAATGCCTATGTCAACAGCCTCGTCAACGAGATCATCCCCTTCACCGAGAGCCACTTCCGCGTGATTGCGAAGCCTTCTTCCCGCGCTATCGCCGGCCTGTCGATGGGCGGCGGCCACACCCTCTCGGCTTCGCAGCTGTATCCTTCCGTGTTCGACTACATCTGCCCGCTCTCCATCAGCTCGCAGGACACCCCTGAGATCCGCGCCCAGCTGCGTGCCATCAAGAACGACGGCTACAAGCTCTAAT